>WNGD01004107.1_pt1 | contig 14450 bp, 17 predicted proteins | sample 5400671 | NCBI WGS metagenome assembly WNGD01 (sample SAMN13153369, study PRJNA577476) | soil metagenome | isolation source: 40 cm soil or saprolite under grassland replicate 2 | place: USA:California | collected 2016-06-15
CGGCACTTTGTGTCGCGGGAAATAATTTTTTCATGAATTCTAGGAAGGGTGTTCTCGCCATCTGAACCAGTTTTGAGCGAAATTGTAGACTTATCCCACAGAAATGGCTAATCCATTGTTTTTCGAGAAGCATCCATCTGTATAGGGGCCCGCGTGAACTGGGCATCATATGAAAAGCCCGTCCCCGATCTCAGATCAGGTTTCATTCTGCGCCATTTTTCACCTATCCGCAGTTTGCTTCCTCGCCTCTTTTACCAACTTCTCTATCCTCCCTGCAATCTCAAAGATTCGATCATAGAGCCTCGCGCTCTCAGCGGGATCCGTATTCAGCCTGAACTCCAGAGAAGCCTCCTCATACTCTGTACATACATCACAACGGAACATATAGATCGGAGGATCGCGTAATTTCACTGATCTCTCTTCTCTCTTACAGTTCGCGCAGCGCATGAAAGAAGAAGGCCTCCTCTATTGGTTATGAGCAATAGATGGATCCGAAACCTTCCCGTGATGTGCGATTGGTAAGAATCCAAGTCAGAACATACAGGAGAATTTATCTCACGAAAAGAAAAGGCGAGTATCAGTGTCGCTCATACTTCGTCTACATCCCGAAAGATTTGGCGGAACCTCTCGTCGGCAAAGACTTGCAGCTGACCAAGAATAATTCGGGCATCCTAATCGAACCGACATCTTCTTGACACGACGCTGTTCATGTGAGTCTTGTTCCGGCGCTACTCAGAAATCAAGGGGGGTTTCTCTATGGGAGAGAAAACTTTGCCGACATGATCGTGAGTTTCCGATGCATCGTGTTTCTTCAAGATCGTTCTTGCCTAAGCCCGTGTGTAACTCTAATGATTGTGAGACATATTTGGACTCTAACGAGCGGAAACGCCCGGGAAGACCGCCAATGTTTAGCCCACCTAAGATAGTCCTGCAAGAAATCCATCTAAGGATGAGCGAGGAAGTCTGGACTGCCCTTCGAAAATACAGGGATTTTGCTAATGAATCCTCACTCAGTCAGGCCGCCAGAAAATTGCTAAGAGAACGCCTAACAGAACTAGGCTTCCTCAACCAGAGAATTCAGGAAGACAATAGCCGACGATCATCCCTCTGAAATCCCGCCTCGGGATTTTTGAGGCGGGCCCTCCTAATATATTTCCGTCGACGTATAGAGGTTAGCCGAAGACGGCGACGATCAAACGCTGTAGACGCCAATTGGCGTGATGCCAGCGATTCTCCTCGCCCGGACCAACCGGGGAGGCACCAGCAATTAGAGGACAAGTTCGCATAAAACAACTCATCAGCGATGAGGCTAGCCGCGTCCTAGCCAAAACATACAAGGACCGGCAGCTTGGCGAAGTTGTCTCACTCGTTGAGAGTGTTCTCCTGGACGTGGAACAAGGAGAAGTCATTCGGTCACCTGGATACGACAGAGATCTGCTCGCCGTCGCAGTTCCAAAGCCGATCTGGAGGTGTAGACATTAAGCATTACAAAAGAGGTTACGACCCTCTGGGACAAAGCACTAGAATATCCGAGCTTCAGAGCATTTCTGCGAATACTGCGAGTGGCAGCCGCCGCGGGAATCAGCACCTTTTTCGCCACTCTTGTACCGCAACTGCAAGCGGAGCCTTCCATAGGAGGAATTCCCCTCCTAGCGCTACTGCTGCTGGCCGTCGACAAGTATCTACGCGATCGAAAGGTGTACTGAACAAGATGCGAGGTAGCAACTATTCGATTCCGAGGATACGGAAGGGAGACATGGTAAAGGTTGTGTGGCGCGACGCTTGCGAAGGTCTTGGCGGTCCGAGTCTTGTTGACCTAGAAACATCAACAATACGCCACCTAGTAACATCCACCGTTACAACTGCCGGACGCTACCTACGGGTAGTCGGAAACTACCTAGTCCTGAGCGAAGTCCTTCGAGAAGAATCCGATGACAGTCTCCTCTACGAGCGCCGGGCTCAAGGAAAATGGCTCAGCATCCCGCTCGACGTTATCTCAGAGGTTACTCCTCTTGGTAACATCGACCCATATCTGCTAGGTGAGGTGAGAAGAAGACGAACCATCTTCAAACAACTCCGATTCATACCCAGATCAAAACGCCTCTCAAATGGACATCTCAGTAGGATGCTATACGTAGCATGAACTTCTTCACCACGCGTCAAAGACGAGTCACATTAAGGGGACAACAGGTAACCGAACAAGACTGGAGAGGAGTCCTTGCCGTTGTCACCACCCTAGGATATTTCCTGAACGGAACACTGGCAATACTCAGGTTCGGCTTCACGGAGACAATTGCAACCCTAGGCATTCTGCTAACCCCTGAAATGCTGGTTCTGAATTGGTACTTCAAAGCAAAGGAAGATGGAAGATGACTGGCAGCAAAGACGACGACCTAATGAAGCTAATCACAGAAGTTCTCAAAAGACCAAAGATTCAATCGCAGATAATTCAGGAGAAAGCCTCCGCACGTGAGCGGATAATCGCGGGACTGACCAGCCTTTTCGCAATATCTGTCGAAAGGGCAATCATGAGGCAGTGCAAAGGCGGCACAACGGTCCGGCAAAAATGGTTCTCTATATCGTCATCCCTAGCACACACACTTGCTCGACTAGTCACCGACCTCGAATACGAAAAACTCCGTTTAGACATCGACGCCATGAAGAAGCGGATGTTTGAAGACAATGTCCCTAGCCAGAGGAGCACAGTACATGACTCGTACCCTGGAGTCGATGGACAAACGACAGGTAAGCAAGATACATGAAGGAATACCAACTGACCCCATCGAGTTCTGTAGTTCCATACTAAATTTTACACCGACACCATACCAAGAACAATTTCTGAGGGACAAGAACCAGTTCATATCCCTCAGGTGGTCCCGACAGAGCGGCAAGTCGTTTGTCGTCTCAGCGCGATTGATATGGGAGGCTATGGTTAACAATGGAATCCACATAGCAATAGTTGCACCCAGCTATCGTCAAAGCCGGCTTGTCCTTCGCAAAATCACAGTCTTCCTCGAGAGAGTCTCGAAGCGACTCATTTCGATCGTGGAGAAGACGCGAATCGTATTCAGAAATGGCAGCTCCATCGAGGCTCTTCCAAACAGCCCTCTTACGATCAGGGGTCCGACGTTTCATCTCGTATACTGTGACGAGATGAACTTCATCCGAGATGATGTTGAGCTCTACGACGCGATCCTCTTCACACTCGCGACGACCAACGGATCTTTCATCGCCTCAAGCACTCCAGCTTCGAGGGACGGGCTATTCTACAAGATCTGCTTTGCGCCGGAATATTCGGACTTCACTCGGAGCCATGTTTCTTGGAGAGATGCAGTTGAGCCGAATGGCCCTCTCAAGAAGAACATTCTAGATCGAGTGAGGAGACAACTCGAAAGCAATCCTTGGAGGTGGACCCGTGAAATGGAAGCAGAATTTGCGGAAGACGAAAACGCGTTCTTCCCGTTGTCGCTAGTGACCAGCTCCGTCGATGGTGAGTTAAACTACCTACCGTTCGAGGCGAAACTCTCAGATCGGCTGATCTACATCGGTGTCGACTTTGGCAAACACAAAGACCATTCTGTCATTGCCGCAATCGACTACGACAATGAGTCACGCAAAGCCAAACTCATCCATGTACACCAATTCGCACTTGAAACAGAATACGCGTCGGTCATAGGCTATGTGAAGGCGCTAGTTTCACGGTGGCAGAAGACCAGGCAGGTTTCCACAGACGTAACAGGTGTCGGAGATTTCATCACTGAAGAAATGAAAAGATCCGGAATACCTCAGACCGTTGGAATCCAGCTCACCATTCCAAGCAAGACTGACATTCTCGGAAATCTGAAGGAGATGATGCAGTCGGGACGATTGAGCATTCCATATGATTCCGAGCTGATCTCCGAGATTACAAGCCAAAGGTTCGAACTCATGAAGAGCGGACAGGTCCAGTTCTCGCATCCCGAAGACTCTCATGACGATCGGCTTTGGGCTCTCGCATTAGCATGCTACGGAACCAGAATGATAGGACCAGTTCCGACGTACCACCCGGTGGCTGCAGTCGGTAGAAACCCAAGCAGCCTAATGCCGAATCTTCCACGTAGCCTCTGGAAGCGGTGAGAGTTGAAGAAATCGCAGCACTGGATATCACCGGCGGCCGATAATGAATTCCCGCTAGATTCACCCTCACCGCCCCCACGCAGAATCTGCATCATCTGCGGAACCAAGTACCTACACGTTCAAGGCGAACCAAGCCCCTGCGGACATGTAAAAGCAGACGGCAGCACGATCAACCCGGAGCCTCCTAGCTGGAGACCCACCAACAAGAAGCCCGTGTTATGATCACCATTGAAAATCCTCCAAAGATTCCGAAGCAGGAACAACGCTACCAAGCCACTCACTCCCACAATAGCTCTAGGCAGAAACCCCCTACCAGACGTCAACAGCATAATTGAGAACGTTCCCATTGCATGGATCCATCAGGGCCGAATAACCAAGAGAGACATTCTCACCGCGCAAAGTCACGAGTATAATCCGAATCGCATAGCTACCAAGATCAGAGAAGCAGATCTTGCGCTTGCCGCGACAACACCGGTTCTAGGACAGTACGCACCAACTTTCGGTTGGCCAGAGTCACAATAGCGACGGCTAAACGACTGGGGTTGGTATTGGGAATATCTCGACGCATACCTCTTCGTTCCCGAAGTCGCCTATGCGGTCAAACTCAAAACGCGCCAAGTATGGAAACCTGGCTTCGAATTTGAGGCCAGTAGCCAGACCCTAATCGACAAACTCCAACGCGAATGGAAGCGTCGCAAGATTTTCCAGAGTCTCTTCGAGGCTACCAAGAACGCCCTCATCTGGGGCAATAGCTACATCGAATCAGTCGACAACAGCGAAGCCATCTGGGAGGAAGGCACTCCCGCGGACGTTGCCCAGGGTGCACAAACTGCATACGGCCCAGGTGGCAACCCTAACATCACGTACGCTCCTCGGCCACTAAAAGACTTCAAACCCGCGACGAAATTCTACGGGCTCAAGAACACAGATCCCCGAACCTGTCGAATCCAGATTCATCCCCAGATGTGGGACACCGACAAGGCAACCATTAAGATCGAGAAGATCATACAGCGCCGCTGGTCCGGTCCGCTCGCACCCACAGCCATACTTGGTTCAGAGACAGAGCTCGATTTCCATCCAGAACAAATGCTTCTCCTCCAGCTCAACAAGATATCCGGCGGCATATACGGGAGTAGTACATTCAGGGAGGCCCTCTTCGCCATCAAAGGCTACCTCGTAATGCTGGAACTGTTGCCTTCCATCGTTGCAAAGCGCGCGGATACCACCGTTCATTTCCGGATAGGAGGTCCTCGGAAAACTGAGACCGGCCAAGAAGTCACAACCGTTCCAACGCAGGACGAGATTCTCGGACAGAAGACTTGGATCGAGAGCAGAGCCTCAGGCGATGATATCTTCACAGATATCTTCACCGACAGCAAACCACTCTACTCAGGCGGCGGCGGGACGGAACGGGTCAACGAGTTCTTACAGTACTACAAGGAACGCGCCATGATGGGACTCGGAATCCCGCTCACTGCAGCCACTCTATCGAAAGGAGGAGCAGAGGTCAAGTTCGGAGATCTCTCCTTCGAAATGATGGAGGACGAGACGCGCGAGAACGAACAGAAGCACGAGGATCTCATCAGCGACTACATCCTTCCCAGATTGATGCTGAACCTTCGCCCAGGGCGTGAGCTCGGCGATGGACCCGAAGTCGAGATGCGATTGAACAGCACTTAGTTGGGCGAGTAACAAAACCTTTGATCTGCTCTCAATGTGGGAACTCCATAGACAATCAGCAGTTTCCGATAGGAGTATGCTCTGAATGCCAGTCGACCTTCTGCTACGAACCAGAACGGCACAAGGACGAATGGCAACTTGTGCCTGAGGGAACGTTTGGCATCTACATTGTTGGAGGCCGTTGCAAACGGTGCAAACAGAAAAACGAACTAATCCGTAAGAATCATGTCAATCAGCCCGCTGCGGAAGCTGGTTTCTCAGCCGATCCCCAAACCGCCGATGGAAGAGAAAGAAGAGGAAGTGTCCCCGAGTTTCCACTTCAAAGAGATAACGCCAGAGGACTGGAGAGCTAACGAAGCACCTCTGGCTGATCTATACCAGCAAGGCATTGTCTCAGCCGAGTACGTGCGTGAGAGGCTGAAGATTCCTGAGGAGGCTGGGAAGGGAAGCATGGCACCCGCCCCCTCGCAAACACCAAAGCCGCTAGGTGATGTCAAGTCGGAAATGCCTGAGCGCTGGCGTTTGAAGCATAGTAAACGCGGAATCATTGCTGAGAGGTTAGGATGATCATGTCAGAAAAATTCGATGTCGACCTCGACTACCTGAAAGATATAGAAGTCGAAGGCGATGAACCAGTGGTGAAAGTAGAATTCAGCGGAATGAATACGATTCATGCCGTGTGGCTTACACTCGATCAGTCCAAGAGACTCGCTGCAAGATTGCTCGAAGTGAGCGCAGAACTCAGCAGGCTCCGGACAGCGCTACGGAAAAGAGCGAAATGACAGAATGTCAGAACAAATCGTACAGGTCCAGGACGCCGCCGCTCCGACCAAGAATATGCGGACGATCCAGCAGACGGTTGGAGGAAATACTGTACAGTCGGAGGTAGTGATTCTCGCAACTGGCGCTCCTAACGGTGGGGACACCTATGATGCTCGACAGATCCGAACACTCACATCTGCCGATATTGTCAAAGCCATTCTGAGTGATGGAACAAACTCAGTCCTAGTTACTAACACGGGGAGCCTACAGGTCACACAGCAATTCGCCCAGATCACCAAAGCGACCTGGGGACCCGGCTGGGGCAATTTCACAGGATGGTAATCTAACATGTCAGCAGTAGACCAGGGTAGAGTTGGCGAGCTCCTCGGAACAGACGGAGCAATTCAACCACTTCGTCTCACAAGAAAAGGCGGATTAGCGGCTGCTGACGTTCAGGCGAGATATCAGGAATCAGTTCTCAGAGGAAACGTCTACTTCCTCTCTCTCAGCGCTGGAGCACCTACCGCGTTCATAGGAGCTGCCGGAGGAACCCCTCTCTTAGGGATCTATAACCCTGTAGGGAGCGGTAAGGCCCTAGTCTTGTTAGTATGTTCTGGGGCAGAAACTACAGTGCCGAGTGCGGCGGGAGTCATCGACTATGAAATGTGGGCTGGCGTTAGCGTACTTCCTACAGGTACAGTAACAACTCCGACCAACATGGCAAGTCAACAGGCAACAGGATCAGCCGCTAAGGGATTTGTGAATACAGCTATGACCGGCTCTACAGCACTCAATCTCGTGACCCCTGTCAACGGCGTCTACTGGGCAACTGCGGCCGGCTCAAACCTTGTGGGCACTGGACTGGTGGACTTGGCGGGTATGATAGTTGCCACCCCCGGAGTGCTCGTAGCCTTCGGTTCAAGAACGGCCCTAACCTCTACAGTCACAGACGCCTTCCTGATGTGGGAAGAAGTACCTTACCCGTAGGCTAGTGAAGCGATGGGTCAGATTGCCCTAATCATTAGACTCTCGAGTGTATCCGCAGCTGATCTCGCAACTCTGCGACAGCAGTTTCAGCAATTCCTGCAGACGACCCTTCCAGCAGCTCTCTTGGCTGCAAACGCCAACACCCAGGTGACGATCGTGGTTGACAAGAATTCGACCTACGCCGAAAACTTCTGAGAAAATAGTCGAAGTTCTCATACCTCTAATGATTCCACTCCAGAGAAGTGGAGCTCAGCCGACCCCGCCTCCTTCACTCGGTGGCGGACCCGAAGACGTTGGGGCCTTCCTGTACTGGCTGATGAACCGCTCTAGAAAGAAGCGGGGGACAGGAAAAGTTGTCCTCTCGAGAAAATACCAACAGGTTATCAGGCTACTGCAGGCGCTTGACGCGGCCCGGATCTTACAGCTGGCCCGTCAACTGGGGCAATTTTCATGACCGCATGATGCATTGTTAGAGAGTCAAGTTTCCTCCTCTAATCGCTCTTAACTTCTTTCACGAATTGGAGAATAGGTATCCGCTCTGTTGCATCATCGCCTATTGTTTCTCGGTATTCGTTGGGCGACTTCCTGCCCTGACCCGCGGGGTGATTTTCGACACAAGCAAGGTATGGGTTCCATGCCGTCGGCACATCGGTACAAAAGGATGGGCATCTTTCAGAGAATCCGTGCTTCTGTTTGGAGACCCTCGGGTCCAACCAACATCATGAGTGCATAAACACATGCCTACAACCGTAACCGTAATGAAACCCGCAGCGATCCAGACGGTCCACGCTCGGCCTACAACCGGTCATTATCATCGGTTTGAGACTGGTGTCACTAGCGCGACTCTTCAGGATCCGAACAATGATAATTCTGCGTTCAACGGAACGAGTGTGACCTTCTCAGCCGGTTCGGCAACCATCACGCCCACGTTTCCCGCTGGCTTGACCCAAGTCCACGTTCTCCTGACAAATAGTCACTACTACAGATTCGAGTCTAGCGGCCAAGTTACAACTCTGCAGAATGGTGACGTGACCGGTAGCTTCCAGACGATCACCTTCGCAACCTCCTAGAGGAATAGAAGCATGCAAAAGAAATTATTCTTGATAGCAACGCTTCTGATCGTAGTCTTCGGAAGCGCGGCCGCAACTATCTACGTAATCGATTCCAACACGACCCATATCGTTTGGAGCCTCTCCTGCGGATCGGGAACCACCGTCTGCGTATTCTTCGGCAGCCTATCAGGCAACTCAACGCTAGCAAACTACTCAATCAGGATCCTCGCGAATCAAGCAGTTTCAAATCAGTACATCAACACCACAGTAATCTCTACTCCCCCGAACATCGCTTACTATCTCAACGGGACCCTAGGAACACACTGGCTGAACGGACCCTACAACTTCACCGCTAACCGATACTATCCATTCGCGTTTCAGCTGAACTACAATGGGACCGCCGGCGCCTACGATTTCGCAGTAAACGTTCTGCAAGCACAGTGACCAAGAATTGACTGAATTCAAATGTGGAAACTGCAGAGAAGTTCACATCCTCTCTCCCAAGGCCAGATTCTGCCCTAACTGCGGCTCCTCAAGTCTCAATCTCATCATCAAGGAGCTCAAGGAGCCGGCGCAGAAAGAAACCCTTGGGGTCTATTCTCCCGACACAATTCACGAAGGCGCTACCTTGCCTGACGTGAGTCTACGTTCGACTGAAATCAAAGAAGAGGAGGATCAGCCACGACGGCGCAGACGGTAACGTTACGGAAGAAGAAGAAAACCGCCTCGGTGACCAAGGAGGATATCGCCCGAAAGTGGCTGCAGGATCACAATATGTCGACGCGACATTTCACCATCAGAGAATCAGCCCCGCCCGGGCTTGTCGGATTCAGAGCCCGCATCTTAGCCGCGGTGCCAGGTAAGAGTCTGAATGGAAGAATCTACACAAGAGAGCTCCTCCAACAGACCGCGCCTCTCTATCCAAGCGACGGTGTCAATCCGCGACCCTTCACCCTTGACCACGACATCGAACACTGCGAACGCGTCATGGGAATGATCACGGGCTCGAGCTATGGCATCCAAGAAGCAATGGACGGACGACCCGTAGAAGGCCTCTGGCTAGAAGCCATAGGGTACATGGACCAAGAACTCTTCACCAAAGTCGCTGGAACAAAACAAGTTCCACCGTTCATCAGAGGAGTATCGATCGGCGGCGAAGGAGAAGGAGAATGGACCGGCAACGGCGTTCTGATCAGGAGCTTCAAGCCTGCGGAGCTCGCGATGACCGCCTTCCCAGGAATACCCACTGCGCACATTGCGGCGATCAATATGATCCGAGAACACTACCTGAAAAATCGTAGTAATGAGGTGAAAAAAACGAGTTTCCAGATACAGGAGAAAGATCTCTCCCTGGAAGAAGCGGAAAAACAAGCAGCCCACGATAGCAGGAACCCACGGAAGACCCGCGAGGGACCACTACCGCCTCCGGACAGAGGAATGAACGATGGTCGACCTGGTCTTCCAGAGCCGGCGGTCCGCACAAATGTTCTACACACTCAACCGGCGGCCACGACAGGCTCCGATTCAGGATTCAAACTCAACCCTGAAACCTCAACCGCAGGCAAACCGAGAATTGGTGGCAAAGCACCAGCAGGTCAATACGCCAGAGGAGGCTACTCACCAACCTCTACTCCTGGCTACGGAAAACAGGCCAAGTCCGGCACTGGATTACCTGAACAGGAGGCCGCTCCAGGAACAGCCGCCGGAGCTGGAGCACTAGGGAGTCGCGACGCGAAAGCCAACAAGAAAATCAAGATTCCGAAGACAGGCAACACAACTACCACTCACCCCGGACACGGAAATCTCTCACCCTCAGGAACAGGACTGGACTCCGAGGAGGAAGAGGGCGAGGAAGAGTCGATGCAAGATCTCGGAAATCAGACCAACCCACTTCCAATGTCAAGCGGACAGCCTACGGGTCAGACAGATCTCAAACGTTCCAAGAACCCCGCCGCAGGCAAGCCCTCTGTAAATCCTCACGCAAAAGACGGTGAAGAAGAGGAAGAGCGATCGAAACGAGCCAACACTTCAGAGCAAGAGGAAGAGGGCGAAGAAGAGGAAGGCGAGGAAGAGGAGGAAGGTGAAGAAGAAGAGGGCGAGGAAGAAGAAAGTGAAGAACATGGTCCCAGTCCTCACATTCCAGGCAACCCTGTAGGAAAGAAGACTCCTCACTCAGCAAAGGATGCGTACGATTCTCCAGCTGACGACGCCGTGGGTCCTGAAGAGAGCGAAGAAGAAAGCCGAACAAGAGAAGATGATGAGCCGGTTGGCGTAACTCCCGGAGCGAAGGCTGGCACTGACAGTTCAGACGATCGCCCGGAGGAAGAGGGTGAAGAAGAGGAAGATGGTGTCAGCGTAGATCCCGTCAGAAAAGTCGCCGGCCAAGGCCAACACCTGAGAGCCAATCCAACCAAAGAGGAGAATACGAAGATTCTCTTTAGCGAAGCCGAACCCATCCAGGCACGCGCATTCTCACTACCAACAAACTCTGGAATCCTCAAGACCCTAGCCCAGCTCGCAACGCCCGAGAAGGCGAAGGAGGCCATGGAGAAGGGTGACGTCGAGGAGTTAGTGAAAGCCCTGACCCGGCCAAACCACACAATGTCTCGCGAGAACGTTGCTCAGTTGCTCGAGAACTGGAACAAGGGCAAGATGCCTAAAGAGCAAAAGACGCAGAAGATCGTCATCCGGAAGCCTGGAATCGGCCAGTCCAAGGATCTCAGCATTCCCCAAGCTCGCAAAGCCCCGGACATCGCAGAAGGAGTCGTGAAGACCAGGAGCGTAACGGCTGTGGCGCCAACAATGGGTGCCTCGACGATATCCACGATTCCATCATCGCGCTTGCAGGAGCTTATGACGGAAGAGAGCAAGAGACCCTACACGAACGTGAGCTACCTCAACGTTGCAAAGCGCACCTGGAATAGGGCGGTCCAGGAACTCCTAGAGTTCCGCTAAACCTCCAGAATCCGTTGTCAAAAGATCTTTCCTGAGAGAATACTTCTCTCGAGAGAACTGTTCATAGTAGCGCCGTATCCAACCAGCCGTCTTGCCCAACGAGCCCCGGGGTTGGTCTCCCCCGAACAAGACTCCAGGCGTTCGACGGTACGGCGCTACAATTCTCTCAGAGTAACACCCGTAGCGGCGCTGCGCGAGGTCCCCGGCTCGGCTCGACGCGGTAGAACCATTCCGCTGCGGGGTTACACCGATTTCCAGAAACGATTCCAAGGAGGAAAAATGAAAATTTGGCAGTGGCAGTAGGTCCAGCAATGAGCGCTCAATCGCTCGACTTCGGGCGACTCACGGAACAGTACAGCAACGTCACCGTACGAGAAGTGATCAGCTCAACTGGTGGAGTCTCGCTCGCTCAGCTCGTCGCAACCCGAGCGGCCATACAGCTACTAACCCTGGTAGACGCGAGACGATTCACTCGCGTCGAACTAGTGCCGCCAGGTGGAGGTAGTACGTTCCACTTCCAGCAAGTAGTAACTCCAACGCCCTCTGGTTCCGGTGAGCCCAGCGCAGACATCACACTCCAGGACCCGACCCTTACCGATATCACGGCGGTGCTGACGATGTTCCGAATCGGAACGTTCATCGGCGACATGGCACAACGCCAAGCAGCTGTCAACCTGGCCGAAGTTGTGGGCATCGCTCACGGCAATGGAATCAACCAGCAAATGAACAACGACATCTACACCGTTCTCGCAACCAACTCAGTCGTCACAAGAACCGTAGGCACAGCAGCCGACGGAAAGACCACCAACTTCGCCTACTCTGATGTATTCAATATCAGAGGTCAGATCGAACGCCAACGAGGAAGACCAGACACCATGGTCACCGTTCCTCAGTCACCCGCTGTTTCCACCGGTGTGGAGATTGGCTGGTACCCGTTCGTTCAGAGCAACATCACCTCAGTGCAGTTCACAGCCGCACTTGCGGACTATCTCAGATCAGGGTCAATCGCCGAGATCTTCGGCTTGCGACTCTTCGTCGACAAAGTCTACGATCGCGCAATAGCAAACTTCGGCAGCACTAACGGAGACAAGATAGCTCACGTACTAGTATCCAACGAAGCTGTTGGTTGGGCACAAGCGGAAGACATTGTGAGCGAGGTACAACGATGGGCGTTGCAGGTAGGGTTCAGAATCGTGACGCACAGCATCGGCAAGACCGGACTCATCCTGGACGCCTTCACTGGTTCGATCCAGCACGCCTAAGCCCGATTTTCTTCCTCCCGGTTATTGACGCCCGGGAGATTCCCCTCGTATTCGAAATCATTCTCTAAACTTGTAGTTGAACAAGAAATGTCCCAAGCCCTCAGAACGCCCGCAGGCCAAACAGTAGTCCAGGTATCAGAAAGATTCGACTCTGGAACGATCACAGTTTCGGCAGCGAACACTGCTGAAACGAGCATCGTCGTACTCAACACTGGAGTATGGCGCGAAGGAGTACTTCTGATCAAAGTAACAACCCTCTCGGCCACAACCCCCCAGCTCATCGTAAACCTCTGGGCGCTAGACAACTCCGGAAACAGGTATCCCTTACCAGGAGCTGCTCCCGCCAACAACGGGTTCATTGCAAAAACTTTCGCTGCAGTCGGTGCAACGAGAGACAACATTCCAGCACCCATCGGTGCCCAGATAGAAATCACCTACAACACTGGAACCAGTAGCGGCGCGACCAGCATAATCTTCACCGTTGAAGCTCAATTCAAGAGCGCATGAAAAACGCTGTCTATCTGTCCTGGCGTAACTACGATCGCACCACCGAGACTGGCGAGATCTACGTTGAGTGTCCGACCTGCGCCCTCATCGAAGAATTCTCGACAATGATAGCCGCGACCGCGTTCGAGCGAGCTCACCTGAACTCTCCGGGCCACATCAAGAAATTCTACTTCGGCGAAAAGAATGGACACCCTACCAGCGAGACATTACCGCAACGGTCGACGCATTGACGGGTCCTATCCCTGTCTTGACTGTTCCTACGGCGACAACAAGACTTGTTCGATGTGTGTCTTCGCCCGCTGGAACGTTGAAGGGGTCCTAGCCGGATTCTCGCCGGATGAGGCTTACAGGAAAGCACACGGGAAAGACGCAAGCCAATCACCACTGATTCAGAAGATCCAGAAACGGCCGACTCCGCTCGAGAGAGGCTTTCCCGCAAACGAGGTCCTACCGAGACGTTCCACGAATCCGCTCTTTCCAGTTCCCAGCTACAACAGCATCCAGCAGTCCCTACGGAAAATCCTCACATTGAGAAGGTGAAAACGTGAGTCAAGAGCAACAGAAACCGGCCCGGCTAGCGGGTATCTGCAAGAAGTGTCACAGCTTCCGTTTCGGATATCTGCTCTACGGACACGGCCCCTTCATCTGCTACCAATGCGCTGAGGCGGCTGCCAAGAGAATTCCCCCCACAACAACGACAACCAATGCCCCTGGAGCACTCTACTTCTCATACACTTTCACCACGTCGAATTCAACCTCTGGCAATTGGCCCACTGAAAATTCCGGAGGTACGCAGAGTTGAGTGAGAGAGTAGCATACGTTACTGGAACAACGGTTCCATCTGCCTGGCTCAACCACGCAATCATCCGAGAGATGCTGGCGTGCCATTTCATAGTTCACAACGAGACGGCCTCCGGGACCACAACAACTTACAGTGACGCGACAACCCCGGGAGGCACCTCCAGCAACAGCACCTCCAATCCTGGCAGCGTAATTCAGAACGCGATCAACAATGCTTGACGGGTACGAGAATCCAGATCCAACAGCGAAGCCGCCGTACTGGGCAGATCTGAAGGTTCCACTTCGACCAATCAGCCCGATCTCCCAACGAATACTCACCCATGTGAAC
>WNGD01004993.1_pt1 | contig 14448 bp, 12 predicted proteins | sample 5400671 | NCBI WGS metagenome assembly WNGD01 (sample SAMN13153369, study PRJNA577476) | soil metagenome | isolation source: 40 cm soil or saprolite under grassland replicate 2 | place: USA:California | collected 2016-06-15
CCATCTCCCGCACCGCGAGCGCGATGCACAACGACATGCTCGAGGTAAAGCATGACCCGGGGTTGCAGTCGGTCGCGATCGCGGCGGTCACCCCGGCGTTCAGCAGGCGGCGCGCATCCGGGTAGGGCTGCCGGGTAGAGAACTCCACACCGGGGAGCAGGGTGGCGACCGTGCCGCCAGCCGCAAGCGCGTCCACGTCCGGGCCGGTCAGGTAGGTGCAGTGGTCCGCAGAGGCGGCACCCGCCTCCACCGCGAGCTGCACCCCCGGTCCCGGGCCTAGCTGGTTGGCATGCACCCGCGCTTGCAGCCCCGCTGCCCGCCCGGCCGCCAGGATGGCACGCGCCTCGTCCGCGCCGAACGCCCCCCGTTCGCAGAACACGTCGATCCACCGGGCATGCGGCGCGCATGCCGACAGCATCGGGCCGCACACCAGATCCACGTACGCACCGGGGTCGGCCTCGAACTCCGGCGGCACCACGTGCGCGCCAAGGAAGGTCACCTCGTCGGTGATCCCGGCGGCGGCCGCCACGCTGCGGCGTTCATCGTCGACCGTGAGCCCGTACCCGGACTTGCATTCCAGGGTGGTCGTCCCCTGGCGGAGCATCTCGCCGGCCAAGCGGCGCGCATTGGCCCGCAGCCGTGCGTCGCTGGCCTTCCTGGTAGCGGCGACCGTGCTCTTGATGCCACCCGCCCCATAGGGCGTGCCAGCCATCCGGGCGGCGAACTCGGCGCTGCGCTCGCCATCGAACACGAGGTGGGCGTGCGAGTCGACGAAACCGGGCAGGACCGCACGCCCCCCGCAGTCGGCTCGGGAGCCCGCGCCTCCGGGCCGGTCCAGGTCACCCGGCCGTCCTCGACCACCAGCGCCGCGTCGGCGATGGCCGCGAACGGGCCGGGCCCGGCGGGCCCGGCCTCATCGCCGGCATCCGGCGCATTAGTGACCAGTTCGCGGATGTTGGTGATCAGCGTGCTCACGGTGCCACACGCTAGCCGTTATGCCGCCAATGTGCCGTGCCGGTCCCGGGCGCCGCCGCGGCCGGAGCGCGCTGGGTGAGCTCAGGCTAAGTCGCCGGGCGTGAACTCCTTGGGTTCGACCAGGACCAGCCAGTTGCCGGAGACGTCGCGCATGACGGCCTCCACGCCGTACGGGCGGTCCGCCGGCTCCTGCAGGAAGGTGGCGCCCTTGGCGCTGAGCTCGGCGTAGGTCTTGCGGCAGTCGTCGACCCGGAGCCCGAGGCCGCCCATCTTGCCCGCTTCGAGCTGGCGCCGGATGAAGTCGGCCGCATCCTGCTCGAGTGGCGGCCCCGGTGTCATCAGGGTGATCTCGAGTTCGGGCTGGCTGGGGTGGCCTACCGTGACCCAGCGGAGCCCCTCACCCATGGTGACGTCGGTGCGGGGCTCGAAGCCCAGGACGTCGACGTAGTAGTCGCGCGCCGCGTCCTGGTCGAGGCAGTAGACAGTGACAAGTGAGACATTTGTGATCATGTGGCGAGCCTAGGCCGGACGGGCGGGCCGGGGCTTCTCTCAGATTGCGCGATCCGGTACCGGCGGGTGCCCCGTCGTCCGCGCCGGGTCGAGCACTCCCCACATGAACAGGTAGCAGCCCGGGACGTGCGGCCCACCCTGGGCCGCCCAGCGGTCGCGGTAGGCGGTGGGGCACTCGCCAACCAGCTGAGTGAAGCGTGATGAGAACGACCCGAGGCTGGAGAACCCGACCACCATGCAGACTTCGGTCACCGTGAGGTTGGCGGCGCGCAGCAGGTCCTGGGCCCGCTCGATGCGCCAGCGGGCGAAGTGGAACTTGGAGACCCCAGCGACCGCCGCGAGCTGATCCAGATCCAGCGCGCGGGAGTAGTGCCGGTCGATGTGGTCGCGCGCGCGGCGCAGGCAGGGCAGCAGCGGCTCGGCCACCATCCGCGTCGCGGTCCCGGTCATCTCATGAGAATACGCAGCGGTGCCGACATCAGGCGATGAGCAGGCGGCACCGAGGTCGGCCGCGTCCAGGCCCATGAGCTGCCGGTTGCGCTCGGCCCACCGGCCCGAGGCCAGGTCGGCGCGCAGAGCCCACACGGTCCGGGCCTCGGCCGCCGACCCCACGGCGTTCCACACCGACGTGCCGCGGCGGACCTCATTCCGCAGGTAGGCCTCCGGGCGCCGCCAGTATGCGTGGAAGAAGCCGTCCAGGCAATCCCACGGGATCGGCACCGGCTCGGTCCGCGCCCCGATTGCCCGAGCCCGTGCCGCCAGCGAGGGGGCGCCGGCGCCGAGCCGGGCGAACTCGGGCAAGTAGTCGCGGGTGAGCTAGAACCGCTCCGGGTGAGAGGCGTCGAACTGGAAGACCACGACGCGCCGGGCGACCCGCCGCATCCCTCGCAGCCCTGCGATCGGGTCCGGCCAGTGGTGATCGGAGAGCACGGCCATCGCGGCGTCGAAAGACTGGTCGCGGAACGGGAGGCTGCCCGCGTCTGCGGCCAGGCACGGCGCGGCCTGCGGCGGCCGTTGCACGCGCATGACGGCCGAGGGCTCGACCGCGACGACGTCGCGATCCGGCGGTTCGTACGATCCCGTACCCGCGCCGACGTTCAGAACGGTGCGCGCGTCGCCGAGCCCCTGCCAGATCCGGGCGGCGATGCGCGGGTCGGTGCGCCGGGTCGCCGCGTAGCCGTCCCCAATGACGTCATACAACCGCTGCACCAGCGGGATGAGCCTCCGTTCCCGGCCGTGTCCCCTGTTCATCCTCCAATAGCGGACGGCGGCGGCTGAACGCGAGGCGCGCGGATGCCGCTCGCTGCGCGCCGGTCAGGCGACCTGGATGGAACGCTTGGCGAGGCCGAACCAGAAGCCGTCGATGACGGTCTGCGCGCCCGTCAGGTCACCGGAAGCCGCGCCCAGGGTGACGAACAGCGGCGCGAAATGCTCGGTTCGCGGGTGCGCCTGCCGGGCGGCGGGGGCCTTGTGCTGGAAATCGAGCAGTGCGTCGATGTCGCGGTGCGCGAGCGCATCGGCGCCCCAGTGATCGAACTCGGACATCACCGTGGAGACCGAGCCGTCCATGCTCATGGCCCGCAGGTTGTGCGTGAAGAAGCCGCTGCCCACGATCAGGACACCCGCATCCCGGAGCGGCGCGAGCTTGCGACCGACCTCGAAGAGCCGCTGTGGGTCGAGTGTGGGCATCGAGACCTGCAGCACCGGGACGTCGGCATCGGGATACATCTCCACCAGCGGCACGTACGCGCCGTGGTCGAGGCCGCGCTCGGGTATGTCCTGAACCGGCATGCCGGCCGCGCCCAGCAGCTTGCGGACGTCCGCCGCCAGCCGGGCGCGCCGGGCGCTGGGTAGGTGACCTGGTAGTACCTGTCTTCGAAGCCCCAGAAGTCGTAGACCAGCGGCACCGTGGTGGTCGCGCCGATGGCGAGCGGTGCCGACTCCCAGTGTGCGGAAACCATGAGCACGGACGCGGGTCTGGGGAGCGTGCCGGACCAGTCGGCGAGCTGCCTGGTCCACAGCGCATCGTCAGCCAGCGGCGGCGCCCCGTGGCTCAGGTAGATCGCGGGCATCCGGCCAGCCGTGCCCTCGCCCGCCGTCGGGCTGGCAGCTACCCGGGTGCTGGCGGCTTCCTGTGTGCTGGCGGCTTCCCGGGTGGTGGCTGCTTCCTGGGGGGTGGTCGCTTCCCGGGTGGTGGCTGCTTCCCGGGTGGCTGCTCCCGCCGTGTGCTCGCCAGACATCGTGTTCCTCCCGCCGCCGAACCAAGCCGCTTGGTTCCGGCAACAGTTCAAATTCAAACTACATTCCCGGAACCCTCTCCGCCACGCAAGCTAGTTCAAATTTGAATCATGATCGGTAGGCTGGGGCGGTGACAGACGAGTCGCCCTGGCTGGACGATGCGGAGATGGCCGCCTGGCTCGCCTTCGTTGAGGTCAGCCACCGGCTGGACCGCGCCATCGAGCAGCAGCTGAGGCGGGACGCTGGCCTCTCCCACGCGCAGTACGAGGTCCTCGCCCGGCTGGACGCCGCCGGCGGGCAGCTGCGGATGAGCCAGCTGGCCGATGTGATCATCGTGTCCAGGAGCGGCCTGACGTACCAGGTCACCCAGCTGGAGCGGGCCGGGCTGGTCCGCCGCGAGAAGGACGCCGCCGACGAGCGCGGCGTCCTCGCCGTGCTGACCAGCGCCGGGCGGGCCGCACTGCACCGCGCCGCTCCCGGGCACGTCCGGGTGGTGCGCGGCTACCTGATCGATGCCCTCACGCCCGCGCAGCGAGCGGCGATCGCCGAGGGCCTGGCCGCCGCCCGCGACCGCCTCCGCTGAGTCGGTGCCCCCCGCCTATGAGCCTCACGAGGGAGGACGCAGCCTCATGATCACCCGGGGAGGAGCAATTCACAGCCTGGCCGAGGCCGGCCGGAACCCAGCATCGCGTGTCACTGGGAGCTGAGCGGGCCGATCGCGGCGGCGAGCTCGGCTGGGACGTCCACCAGCAGGTGCCTGCCGTCGCGCACCACGTCCCGCCCGCCGACCACCACGTCGCGCACGTCCGCCGCCGTCCCAGCGAAGATCACCGACTCCAGCGCGGTGGCCTCGGCCGCGCCGGCCAGGCGCGGGGTGTCGAGCGCCACGGTCACCAGGTCGGCGAGTGCCCCCGGGGTGATCTCCCCCGCCTCTGGCCAGCCCAGGCAGGCGTGCCCGGCCACACTGGCCGCCCTGGCCAGCGCCTCGGCGCCGAAGTTGCCGCGCTGTCCCGTGATCAGCCGCTCCCCCAGCTCCACCCGGCGCGCCTCCTCCAGCAAATCGACCACGGCGTGGCTGTCGCTGCCCAGGGTCAGCGGGGAGCCCGCGGAGGCCAGCGCGCGGGCCGGCCCGATGCCGTCCGCAAGATCGGCCTCGGTGGTCGGGCACATGCACACCACGGTCCGGCTCCCGCCGAGCACCTCGATGTCGTCCCCGGTGACGTGCGTCGCGTGCACCACCGTCGAGCGGGGCCCGAGCGCCCCGGCCCGGTCGAGCAGCCGCGTGGGCGTGAGGCCGTGCGCGGCCAGAGTTGCCTGGTTCTCGGCGGCCTGCTCAGACAGGTGGGCGTGCAGCGGCGCGCCGTAGGCGTGGGAGCAGGCGATGACCGGGTGCATGTGCCCCGGCGGCACCGCGCGGACCGAATGGATCGCGACCCCGAGCCGGGCGTGCGCGGCGAGCATGCCGTGCCGGTCGGCCCCGAGCGCGTATACCCGCTGCGCCCACTGGTCGCCGTCGCCGTCGCCGAACCGCAGTTGCGGGCCCGCCAGCGGCTCCAGGGAGCCATCGGTGCCCAGCCCTCCGGTCAGGTAGCACGTGTCGATCAGGGTGATCCGGACGCCCGCCTGCGCCGCCGCCTCGATCAGCGCCCGTCCCATCTGGTTCGGGTCAGCGTAGGGCACGCCGCCGGCGCCATGGTGCAGGTAGTGGAACTCGCCCACGCAGGTGATCCCGGCCAGCGCCATCTCCGCATAGACGGCCCGCGCCAGCGCCAGGTAACTGTCGGGTTCCAGCAGCGAGGCCACCTGGTACATCCGCTCTCGCCAGGTCCAGAACGTTCCCTGCCCGGCCTGGACAACGCCGCGGAGGGCGCGATGGAACGCGTGGGAATGGGCGTTGGCCAGGCCCGGCAGGGTGAGCCCGGGCAGGCGCACCGTTCCCGCGGGGACATCGCCCGCGCGGACGTCCGGCCGCACCGAGACGAAGCGCTCACCGGCCGCCTCGATGAGCACGGCCGACCGCACCCCGCCGGCGGGAAGCCACGCCAGGTCGGCATGCCACCGCCGCACCGTGTCCCCGGGCACCGGCATGCCGCCGCCCGCCGTGTCCCGCGCCACCGGCACGCCATCCCCGGCCATCGGCACGCCGTTCCCGGCCACCAACGCATCATCCCCGGCCACCGGCGCACCGCCGCCGGCCCTGTCCCCGGTCATCGGCATGCCAGATCCTCCAGCACGGCGGCGAGCGCCAGCACGCCGGACGCGCAGTCGGCCGGCTCGGCGTGCTCAGCGGGCGAATGCGAGACGCCGGTCGGGTTGCGCACGAACAGCATCGCGGCCGGTATCCGCGCCGCCAGCACCCCCGCGTCATGGCCCGCGCCGGTCGGCAGCACCGGCGCCTGGATGCCCCGCGCAGCCAGCGACGACGCCAGCCGCTCACGCAGATCCGGATCGAACCCCACGGCCGGCGTGACCGACTCGGGCCCCACCCGCAGTTCCACCTGGTGGCTGGCCGCCACCTCCCGTGCGGCCGTCAGCACCTGGTCGACCACCGCCCGCAGGACCCGCTCGTCCGGGGCGCGGGCGTCCAGCCAGGCGCTGACCCGCGCGCTGACCGCGTTGACCGCGCCGGGCTCGGCGATCACCCTGCCGATCGTGGCGAGCGCGCCGCAGGAGGCCGCGGCCTGCCGGGCGGCGAGCGCAGCGGCGGCGAAGGGCAGCATCGGGTCACGCCGGTCGGCGAGGGTGGCCGTGCCCGCATGGTCGGGCCGACCGGTGAAGTCGAGCCGCCACCGCCCGTGCGGCCAGATCTGCTCACCGATCCCGATCGCCGCGTCCAGGTCCGCCAGCGCCCGGCCCTGCTCGACGTGGAGTTCCACGTAGGCGCCGACGGCCGCGAGCAGGTCATCATCGGGGCCGATGTCCTGCGGGTCGTGCCCGGCCGCGGCCATCGCCTCGGCCAGGGTGATCCCGGCGGCGTCCGGCAGCGCCCGGGCCGTTCCTGGGTCGATCGCACCGGCCAGCAGCCGGCTGCCCAGGCAGGCGACCCCGAACCGGGCGCCCTCCTCCTCGCTGAACGCCGCGATCCCCAGCGGGCGGACGGGGACGTGGCCGCGCTCACGCAGCATGTCCACCGCGGCGAACGAGGACACGATGCCAAGCGGGCCGTCGAAGGCGCCGCCGTCCGGCACCGAGTCCAGATGGCTGCCGGTCACCACCGCCTTGGCGCCAACCGGTACCCCGGCACTACCCGGGGGACCGGGCGGGCCGACCGGGCCGGGAGAGGCGGGAGATCCGACCGGGGCCGACGGGTCCCACCACGCCCAGAGATTGCCGTTGCGGTCGGTGAGCACCCGGAGGTCACGTTCTGCCGCTGCCTGGGTGAACCACGCCCGGCACGCGGCGTCCTCCGGCGTCCAGGAGAACCGCCGGTACCCGCCTGAGTGTCCATCGCGGCCGATCGGCAGCAGCGACTCCCACAGCGCGGCGAAGCTCACAGCGGCGTCCTGCATCACAGCTCGCCCGCGGCCTCGCTCATCGGCACCCGCGCCCCTCGTTCGGCCGCCACCTCGGCCGCCTCCTCGTAACCGGCGTCCACGTGCCTGATCACACCCATGCCCGGGTCGTTGGACAAGACCCGTTCCAGCTTCTGCGCGGCCAGCGGCGTGCCGTCGGCGACGCAGACCTGGCCGGCGTGGATCGATCGTCCTATGCCGACCCCGCCGCCGTGGTGGACGCTCACCCAGGACGCCCCGGAGGCGGTGTTGACCAGCGCGTTCAGGATCGGCCAGTCGGCGATCGCGTCCGATCCGTCGGCCATCGCCTCGGTCTCCCGGTAGGGGGAGGCGACCGACCCGCAGTCGAGGTGATCCCGGCCGATCACGATGGGCGCCGCGATGTCCCCGCGGGCGACGAGCTCGTTGAAGCGCAGGCCAGCCAGGTGCCGCTCGCCGTACCCGAGCCAGCAGATCCGGGCCGGCAGCCCCTGGAAGTGCACCTTCTGCCCGGCCATCCGGATCCACCTGGCGAGCGCCTCATTGGCCGGGAACAGGTCGAGGACGGCTCGGTCGGTGGCGGCGATGTCGGACGGCTCCCCCGACAGCGCCGCCCAGCGGAACGGCCCCTTGCCCTCGCAGAACAGCGGCCGGATGTAGGCGGGCACGAACCCGGGGAACGCGAACGCGCGCCCGTACCCGGCCAGCTCGGCCTCGCCGCGGATCGAGTTGCCATAGTCGAACACCTCGGCGCCCACGTCCTGGAACCCGACCATGGCCTCCACGTGGGCGGCCATCGACTCCCTGGCCCGCGCGGTGAATCCGGCCGGGTCCTCGGCCCGCAGCGCCGGCATGTCCTCGAAGGCCACCCCGCGCGGCAGGTAGGTCAGCGGGTCGTGGGCCGAGGTCTGGTCGGTGACCACGTCGATCGCGGCGCCCCGGGCGAGCAGCGCGGGCAGCACGTCGGCGGCGTTGCCGAGCAGCCCGATCGACAGCGCCTCGCCCGCGTCCCTGGCAGCCTCCGCCCGGCGCAGCGCGTCATCGAGATCGTCGGCGGCCACGTCACAGTAGCCGTGCTCGATCCGGCGGGCGATCCGGGACGCGTCGCATTCCACGCAGATCGCGACCCCGCCGTTCATCGTCACTGCCAGCGGCTGCGCCCCGCCCATCCCGCCGAGCCCGGCGGTCAGCGTGACCGTGCCGGCCAGCGACCCGCCGAACCGCTTGGCGGCGACGGCGGCGAACGTCTCGTAGGTGCCCTGCAGGATGCCCTGGGTGCCGATGTAGATCCACGACCCGGCGGTCATCTGGCCGAACATGGTCAGCCCCAGCGCCTCCAGCCGCCGGAACTCGTCCCAGGTGGCCCACTGCGGCACCAGCAGCGAGTTGGCGAGCAGGACCCGCGGCGCCCACTCATGGGTGCGCATGACCCCCACCGGCTTGCCGGACTGCACCAGCAGCGTCTCGTCCCCGGCCAGACTTTGCAGGGACCTAACGATGGCGTCGTACGCGGCCCAGCTGCGGGCGGCGCGGCCCGAGCCGCCGTAGACGATGAGCTGGTCGGGATGTTCTGCCACCTCGGGGTCGAGGTTGTTCATGAGCATCCGCATGGCCGCCTCCTGCGGCCAGCCCTGACAGGTCAGTGCGGTGCCCCGGGGGGCGCGGACCGGGCGCGGGCCGGAGGTGGGCCGACCCACGGGGGTGGCGGCAGCCATCGGCAGCTCCTCATCGAGTCAGCCTGCAGGCCCGGCGAGATCGCCGGCCTGAGGGTTCATCATCCCCCGGGAGGCCCTGGCCTGTCCTGCCCCGGGGCGCCGGGCGGGGTAGCGGCCAGGCCGCGGCGAGCGGCGCGGATGGCGCGGTGGTGCCCGGGGATGCTGCGGCGGGCGCCTCGGATGCCGCGGCGGGTGCCCCGGTGCCGCGGTAGGTGCCCCGGATGCCGCGGCGGTGCCTTGGATGCCGCGGCGGGTGCCCGGTGCCGTGGCAGGTGCCCCCAATGCGGCGGTAGGCACCGCGGGCGCCATGGAGCGCACTGGCGAGCATGGCCCTAATGTCGGCCTCGGTCGGCGAACGCGGCGTGTTGGCCAGGACCTCATCATCGAGGGCGTCGCTGGCGATGGCACCGAAATCCGCGGCGGTGATCCCGAAGTCGGGCAGCCGGTGCGTCATCCCGACCCGGTCGGCCAGCGAGGTGACCGCGTCGATCGCCGCGGCCGCGTTCCACGCGGCGCCGCGCGCGCTGTCCCCCGCGCCGAGGGCGAACGCCATCGCGGCGAGGCGCTCCCGGCAGGCAGGAAGATTGAAGCGGAGCACCCCGGCAGCACGATGGTCAGCGCCACCCCGTGGGCGACGTCGAACCGCCCGCCGAGCGAGTGGCCGATGGCGTGGCAGACGCCCAGCCCAGTGCCGGCCATGCCGACGCCGGCCAGATGGGCGGCGAGCAGCATCTGGGATCGCGCCTCCCGGTCGCCGCCGTCGGCGACGGCCCGCGGCAGGTACGCCGCGATCATTCGGATGACCTGCAGGGCGATGCCATCCGACCAGGGATTGGCGCGGCTGGACATGCAGGACTCCAGCGCGTGGGTCAGGGCGTCCATCCCGGTGGCGGCCGTCGCCCCGGGCGGCAGGCCGACCGTGAGGTCGGGGTCGAGGATCACGGCGGCCGGCCGCGAGCTGGCGTGACCCACGTAGAACTTCCGGCGCGTCGCCGGATCGGTCACCACCGCGAACGCGTTCGTCTCCGCCCCGGTGCCCGCCGTGGTCGGCACCGCCACGATCGGCAGGGCCGGGCGGGCGAAGTCGCGGCGGTAGTCGAGGCCCCGGCCGCGCTGCGGGTTGACGGCGGCGAGCGCGATGCCCTTGGCCGCGTCGATGGCGGACCCGCCGCCCACCGCCACCACCGCCACCCGGTCGGCCTCCGCCACCCGGCCGGCCTCCGCCACCCAGCCTGGCTCCCCCACCATCACTGGCTTGCCCGCCATGCCTGTCTCCGCCACCCAGCCTGGCGCCCCAACCGCCCTTGCTTCCCCGCCACGCCGGCCTCCGCCACCCGGCCGGCCTCAGCCGCCAGTCCGGCCACCGCGTCGGCCCCAGCCGCCACGTCGTCGGTGCTGGGGTTGGGCCGCACCCCCGCGAACACGGCCGCCGTTACCCCGTCCGCTGCGAGCACGTCCCGCACCCGGGCGACGACCGGCGAGCCGACCAGCGCCGGGTCGGTGACGATGACGGCCGCGGAACTGCCCGTGCCGCGCACCAGCCCGGGCAGCTCGCCGACGGCGCCCGCGCCGAAGTGGGCGGCGGGCATCGGGGTGAGCACGAACCTTGCGCCAGCCAGGGGGGAGAGCATGGTCACTCCTGCGGGGGCGGCGCTGGCGACAGGCGGAGGGGAGTGGCGGTCAGGTCCTCGAGCAGCTTCATCGGGAGCATCTGGCCGCCGTCATCCCCGTACTGCGCGCGCGCCCGCCGGTAGATCTGCTCGACCATTGCGCTCAACTCGGCCGGCACGCCGGTCTGCCGGGCGAGGTCGACCGCGAGCCCCAGGTCCTTGCACGCGAGCGCGAGCGCGAAGGAGTCATCGAAGTCGCCGCGCTCCAGCACGCTCAGCACGTCGTGTTCGAGGAAATGACTGGCGGCCGCGCTAGCGAGCAACGAGCGGCGCAGCGTCGCCACGTCGACGCCGGCCCTGACCCCGATGGTCAGCGCCTCGGCGGTGAGGGTGACGTAAGCGAACCAGAGCAGGTTGAGCATGAGCTTGACGGTGTACCCGGCACCGTGCGACCCGACATGCAGGATCCGCTCCCGATCCCCCATGACCTCAAGCAGCGGCCGCAGCCGCTGGTAGTGCGCGGCGGGTCCGCCGACGAAGATCTGCAGCGTGCCGTCCCTGGCGCCGGTGACCCCGCCGGCGACCGGCGCATCCAGGATGGCCGGACCGCCGGAGCCGGCGAGGGCCCGCACCCGGTCCGCCACCGCCGGGACGCTGGTGGACATGTCGATCCAGGTGGCGCCGGCAGGCAGGCCAGCGAGAAGGCCGTCGGGCCCGAGGAGGACCTCCTCCACCTGGCTGGGCCCGGGCAGCATGGTGATGACAACGTCGCGATCCGCTCCTGCCTGGCGGGGCGATTCCGCCCATGCGGCGCCGGCGGCCAGCAAGCCTGCGGCGGCGTCCGGGCGCACGTCGTGGACCACGAGGTCATGGCCGACGGCCAGGACGTTGCTGCTCATCGGGGCGCCCATGTGGCCAAGGCCAATGAAGCCGACTTTCATGATCTCTCCATGAATGCGAAGCGGGGTGATCCCGGTGACGGTGCTGGGCGGCATGTCCGGCTGGCCATCAGCGCAGAGCCCAGCGGGTGACCGCGGATTCGTCGATTTCCACGCCGAACCCGGGCTGTGCGGGAACCGTGAGGCATCCGGCGGAGTCGATGAGCAGCGGCTGGCACAAGAAGAAATCGCGCCGGCGCTCGGTCCAGCCGGGCGGGTCGTAAGGGAACTCGACGTAGGGCCCCCCGCCGACGCCGGCCGCCACGTGCAGGTTGGCCATCAGGCCGAGCCCGTTCGTCCAGGTGTGCGGGGTGAACCAGCAGTGCCGCAGCTGCGCGAACTCGGCGACGGTCCGCGCCCTGAGCATGCCGACGGACAGGACGGCGTCCGGCTGCACGATGTCGAGCGCACCCGCGGACACGGCGTCCAGTAGCTCGGCGGGCGTGCGGGCCATCTCACCTCCCGCGACCCGGATCCCGGTCTGCTCCCTGAGCAGGCGCATGCCCGCCAGGTCGCCGCCGGGCAGCGGTTCCTCGAGCCACAGCACGCCCAGTTCGCGCAGCTCACTGGCCAGCGGCCGGACCGCAGCGGCGTCGAGCGCGGGAGAGATATCGCCGGGCATCCGCCACCACTGGTTGAGGTCGACCATGATCTCGATGCCGTCTCCGGCCGCGGCGCGCACCGCGCGGACGGCAGCCAGCCCGGCCGCGACGTCTGCCCGGTCGATCCGGATCTTCACCGCCCGGAAACCCGCCTCCTGCGCCGCGAGCACCGCGTCGGCCCGCTCGCCCGGGCCCGTCAGCTCACCCAGCGACGCGTACGCCGGAAGGCGCGTGCAAGCCCCTCCGAACAGGGCGGACACCGGCTGCCCGCAGGCCTTCCCGATGATGTCCCACAGGGCCGCCTCCAGCGGCCAGTAGCGCCCGGCGTGGAAGTTGATCGTCTCGATCGTCCGCACGTGGCGCGCGATCGCGAGGGGGTCGCGGCCGATGAACAGGTCCGCGAACGCGGCGAAACCGTCCATCGTGTCGCCGGAGCCGAACCCGGTGATGCCCTCGTCGGTCTCGACGCGGACCAGGGTCGCGTCGAAATGGCGTCGCGGGACCGGGTCCCAGGCCGCGCGGAACGGCGGATCCAGCGGAAGCCGCATCCGGTCCAGCCGGATGGCGGTGATCTTCACTGCGGCTCTGGCTCCCGGGCGTGGCCGCCTTCGCCCGCGCCACCGTCCGCGGGTTGCCGGCCGCTCTCGCCTGCGCGACCGTCTGCGGGTCGCCGGCCACCCCCATCCGCGCCACCGTCCGCGGGTTGCCGGCCACCCCTGGCCGCGCCGCCGTCCGCATGCTCCCGGCCGTCTTTGCCAGCGCCGCTGGCCGCCAGATCCTGGCTCTCGCGAGGTGGCGAGTAGAACGGGTTGAACGGGCGATGCCGCGCGGCGAGCACCTCGGCCATCTGCGGCGTGCCCGCGACAGCGGCCCGTAGCGCCTCCCGGGTCGCGGCCCGGTTGTTCGCATAGACCTGGTCGGCGTCCCTGGCGGCGGGATTGACCCAAACCGCGGCGATGATCAGGCTCTCGTCCGCGTCGGCCTCGCTGAGGACCCCCTCGCTCACCGCATCGGCGACGCCGCCGGCGACGCCAGCCTGCGCCGCTCCCCAGGTGAGCGTGCCGTGCTCGTCACCTGCGATGGGAGCCTTGTTGACGAACAGCGTCATCGGCTTGACCGGGAGCCCCGGGATAACCACAGCGACGAACGGCGTATGACCGGCGCTCGGGGTGGCCAGGGCGGTCGCCCAGGCGACGCCGACCGGTCCGGCACGCTCGCCGAGGACGGTGTTCACGTGCGCGGCCTCGGCGCCCTCGCCGATGTAGCTCTCGCCAATAAGCATGTGGGCCTCCCGCAGCCGAACGCGTCAATCACACCGCACGAGGACGATATCCAGACGGCGCCGCCGTGGTCAGGCCGGCCACCGGTGACATGCTGCCGCGGTACCGGATAGGCCCCAGCCACCCGGTCCCACCCGGTCCCGCCCGGCCGCCTGGTCCCGCCCGGCCGCCTGGTCCCGCCCGGCCGCCTGGTCCCGCCGGTCACCTCGTCCCGCCCAGCACCTGTCCGCCCGGCCACCAGATCCTGCTGGGGTACGGCGGCCCGCTTCGGTGCTACGCGCGTCGGGAATAATGGGCTGCTGAGGCCGGTTTCCGCGATCCGCGGCTTTCTCGCGTGCCCTGCCACCTGCCCGCCGCGCACTGCACCCACACTCACGGGGCGCGCACGAGACCAGGGATGATCAAATGACGGCTGCCAGCGGCACTGACAGCGAGGCGCCCGGTCACGAGCATCGTGACGTTTCCGGCGGCTGGCTTCGCCCAGCCGTCTTTGGAGCCATGGACGGCCTGGTGACCAACGTCTCCCTGATCGCCGGGGTCGGCGGGGGCGGCGGAGCGCAGCACATCATCGTCCTCACCGGCCTGGCCGGGCTGGCGGCGGGCGCCTTTTCGATGGCCACCGGCGAATACGTCTCCGTCTCATCGCAAAACGAGCTGGTCGAGGCGGAGGTCCGCAAGGAGCGTCGCGAGCTGGAGATCCACCCCGACGCCGAGCGCGAGGAACTGGCCGCCATGCTGCGGCACCGGGGGATCGACCGCAGCCTGGCCGACCAGGTGGCCCAGCAGGTCTCCACCAACCCGGAGGAAGCGCTGGGCATGCATGTCCGCGAGGAACTGGGGGTCGACCACCACGAGCTGCCCTCACCGCTGACCGCGGCGGGCGCTTCGCTGGCGACCTTCGCCGTCGGCGCGCTTATCCCACTGCTCCCCTATCTGCTCGGATACGACCAGCTGTGGGCCGCGCTCGGGCTGGCGGCGGTGGCCGCGTTCATCGGCGGCGGGCTGGTGGCCCGGCTCACCGACCGGCCGTTCCTGCGCGGGGCGCTGCGCCAGCTGGGGCTCGCCGCGCTCGCCGCCAGTATCACCTAC
>WNGD01004109.1_pt1 | contig 14447 bp, 9 predicted proteins | sample 5400671 | NCBI WGS metagenome assembly WNGD01 (sample SAMN13153369, study PRJNA577476) | soil metagenome | isolation source: 40 cm soil or saprolite under grassland replicate 2 | place: USA:California | collected 2016-06-15
GCGCTCCTCGCTCATGACGGCGGAAGCGTTTCGTTATCAGGCTGCTGGTAGCACTTGAGGAAAGCTCCCGAGGAGGGACTCGAACCCCCGACCCGCCGGTTAACAGCCGGCTGCTCTACCAACTGAGCTACTCGGGAAGAGGCGCGAAATATAGGCGGGGTTGTACGAGGCACCAAGGCCTTACTGCCGGTCGAGTACCTCGCGCACTTTCCGGACGAGTGACTTCGGCGTGAACGGCTTCTGCAAATACGCGATGCCTTCCTGGAGAATGCCGTGGCGCACCACGGCGTCATCCGTATAGCCTGACATGAACAGGACTTTGAGCTCCGGTCGCGTTTTCTGGAAGCGGGACGCCAAATCCCGGCCGTTGATGTCCGGCATCACCACGTCCGTCAGCAGCAGATCGATCCGTCCGGTGAGCTGCTCCGCGATCTGCACGGCGGTAATGCCGTCGGCGGCATCGTACACCGTGAACCCAAAGCGTTTGAGCATTTCGCACGTCACCGCGCGCACCGCGGCCATGTCTTCGACCACGAGCACGGTTTCCGTACCGTGCATGGCGTCGCCGGCAGCATCCTCGGCCTTCGAGACCGGAGCGTCGAGGCGCGGCAAGTAGACCTTGAAGCACGTGCCGTGGTTCGGCTCGGAGTACACCCAGATGAACCCACCGGATTGCTGCACGATACCCTGGACGGTGGCGAGGCCGAGGCCGGTGCCCTTCCCGGCGTCCTTGGTTGTGAAGAATGGCTCGAAGATGCGCGCCTGGGTCGCGGCGTCCATCCCGACACCGGTGTCTGTCACGGCCAGCATGACATAGCGACCGGGGGCGGCGACGGGATGCGCCTGCACATAAGTCTCGTCCAGGTCGACATTGGCCGTCTCGATCGTCAGCCGGCCGCCGTTGGGCATGGCGTCGCGCGCGTTCACGGCGAGATTCATGAGCACCTGCTCGAGCTGCCCCGGATCCACCTTCACGGTGCCGGCATCCGGCGCGAGGGCGCAGCGCAACTGAATATCTTCGCGCAGCACACGGGCCAGTAACTTTTCGATTCCCGTGATGGCGGCGTTCAGGTCGACGATCTTCGGCTGCAGCACCTGCTGCCGACTGAAGGCGAGCAGCTGGCGCGTCAGCGCGCTCGCGCCTTGCGCCGCCTTGCGGATCTGCTCGATGTCGTCGCGTGTGGCCGCGTCCTGGGGAAGGTCCTCGAGCAGCAAATCGCTGTAGCTCAGAATGACCGTGAGCAGATTATTGAAGTCGTGCGCCACGCCGCCGGCGAGCCGGCCGATCGCCTCCATCTTCTGGGCCTGCGCGAGCTGCGCCTCGAGTTGGCGCTGGCCCGTGATATCGCGGACGAACGCTTCATAGTACTCAACCTGTCCCTGAGCATCTCGGCTTGCCCGGACACTCAGCTGCACGCGAATGCGCGTGCCGTCTTGCTTCTTCCAGGTGGCTTCGAGCTCATCGTAGACGCGCTCGGTGTACGTATCCTGCTCGATCAGCCGGCGGCGCTCGTCGGGATCGGCGTACACATCGCGCGTCATGTTCAGCGCCAGCACCTCGTCCACCGACCCGTACCCGAGCATGCGCGCGAGGGCGGGGTTGGCCGAGAGGAAACGTCCGGCCGGCGTCGAGCGGTAGATGCCGAGCGGCGCCTTCTCGACGAGAGTCGCGTAGCTCGCTTCGGAGGCGCGCAGCGCGGCTTCGGTCTGCCGGCGCCCACGCCGCTCCTCGGCGTCGCGGAGCTCGCGACGGATGACCGGGATGAGGCGTCGCAGGTTGCCCTTGGCCAGCGCGTCACCCGCGCCGGCCTCGAGCGCGCGCGCGGCAAGATCCTCGCCCATGGTGCCCGAAACGAAGATGAAGGGGATGTCCAACCCGCGCGCGCGCACCAGCGAGAGTGCTTCGGTGCCGCTGAAGCCGGGCATGCTGTTGTCGCCGACGATGATGTCCCACGGGCCGCGGTCGAGCGCCCGCTCCAGGTGGGCCGCGGACTGCACGCGCTCCCACGTGACGTCGAACCCGGCGCGTTTTAGCTCGCGCGCGAGCAACTCCGCGTCGGCTTCGGAGTCTTCGACCAGCACCACTCGCAGCGGGGAAGTCATGGGGACCTCACAGTAAGGAAGTATCTCGGCCGTTGCATGTCAGTGATGCTTGCGACAGGTGTAGGGCTTGCCCTACGACTACCCCACTCATGTCGCGGGGGTCTCTGCTCGCGCCTCTCCGATGACGGCCAGGACCATCCCACTGAGAATCAGAGCGGCGCCCAAGCCCTGCGGCAGCGTGAAGTGCTCGCCCCAGAACAGCCACGAGGTCAGTGCCGCGAACACCGGCTCGAAGCAGAAGATCAGCGACGCCCGTGCCGACGACATCTCCCGCTGCGCGCGGAACTGCCACACCAGGGCCACCACCGTGGACATGATCCCGAGAAACAGCAGCGCGGCGAGGAGACCCAGCGACCAGTCGAATCGCAGATGCTCAAGGAGTAGTGCCGCAATGAGACTGCCGATTGCCGTGCCGGGGAGCTGCAGCCAAACCAGGCGCTGAGCGTCGAAGCGCTTCGAAAACTCCGACACGGCAACGATGTGCCCACCGAAAACGACTGCCGTGATCAGCGTCCAGAGATCGCCCCGATTGAGGCCGCCGGCGTCCGGGGCGGTCAGGAAATAAATCCCCACGCCGGCGATGACGAGGGCCAGCACCACCATCCAGCCCGTGCGATGCTTGAGCAGCACGAGCGCAATGCACGGCGCGAGTACCGACGACATCGCGACGATGAAGGCGGAACGTGCCGGCGTCGTGAACTGCAGTCCGTAGGCCTGTGTCGCGAATCCCGACGCCAGCAGCAGCGTGAGGATCAGGCCAGCGCGCAGCTCGCCGCGCGAAAATCCCCCGCGCACGTTGACGAGCGGCGCGAGCACGAGCGTCGCGATCGTGAAGCGCGCGGCGAGAAAGAGCAGGGGAGAAGCGGAAGCGAGTGCTTCCTTGACCACGACGAAGCTCACGCCCCACACCGCCGCCGCGGTGATCAACAACAGATCGGCGCGACGGCGCGTCACGCCAAATCCCGCAAGTATCTTCCTGTCGCTGACTCCGCGACCTGGGCGATATCTTCGGGCGTGCCCGCTGCAACGATCCGGCCTCCCTGATCGCCGGCCCCCGGTCCCAAATCAATCACCCAGTCCGCCCGCTTGATGACGTCGAGATTGTGCTCGATGACGACTACGGTGTGTCCCGCGTCCACCAACCGATCAAGCACGCGACAGAGGACGCGCACATCGTCGAGATGCAGCCCCGTCGTGGGCTCGTCGAGGATGTAGAGCCGTCTCCCGCCGCGCGCGCGCGCGAGCTCGCGGGCGATCTTCAACCGCTGCGCTTCACCACCGGACAACGTGGTGGCCGGCTGGCCGAGCCGCAGATAGCCGAGTCCGACCTGCTGCAGATACCAGAGACAACGGGCCAGCCGCGCATGTCGGTGCAGGCGCCTGATCGCTTCATCCACGGTCCACTCCAGCGCCTGGGCGATGCTCGATCCCTGCAGTTTGACATCGAGCACCTCGCGCTTGAACCGCGAACCGCCACACACCTCGCACGGGACGAACACATTTGCGAGGAACACCATCTCGATGAGGACGTGGCCGGCGCCTTCACAGCCTTCGCAGCGGCCGCCGGCTACGTTGAACGAGAAGGTGCTGGGCTCGTAGCCGCGCGCGCGCGCGAGCGGCTCATTCGCGAACAGCGCGCGCAATTCATCGAACGCTTTCACGTAGGTGACGGGATTCGACCGCGGCGTGCGCCCGATCGGCGCCTGGTCGATGAGCACGACATCCTCGAGGTGCTCCCAGCCATTCAGCGAGACCACGTTCCCGACCGGCTCGCCGAGATGTTGCTTCGCAGTGTGCTCGCCGCGCAGCCGTGACTCGAGCTGCCGGTAGATCACATCGTGCACGAGCGTCGATTTGCCCGAGCCGGAGACGCCGGTCACCGCGGTGAGTGTGCCGAGGGGAATGCGGACATCGACGCCGGCGAGGTTGTGGAGCCGGGCGCCCTTGACATCGAGCCAGCGTACCGCCGGCCGGCGGGCGGACGGCACGCCGATCCGCTTTTCACCCGACAGATACTGGCCGGTCAGTGTCGCCGCTTCGCTGACCTTGGCCGCGGGTCCCTGATACACGAGCTGTCCGCCGGCATCGCCACTCGCCGGCCCGAGCTCGACCATCCAGTCGGCGGCGCGCATCGCCGCGGGATCATGCTCGACGACGACAACCGTGTTCCCGGCGTCCGACAGCTTGCGCAGCAAGCCGAGCAGTCGATCCATATCCGCGGGATGTAAGCCGATCGATGGCTCGTCCAACACGTACAGCGTGTCGACCAAGCGGGACCCGAGCGCGTTGGAGAGGGCGATGCGCTGCGCCTCGCCGCCGGAGAGGGTTCGCGTTTGCCGGTCGAGCGCGAGATAGCCGAGACCGACATCGTTTACAAAGCCCACACGCGCCCGGAGCTCCTGGAGGATGTGGTTCGCCACGGTCTGTTGGAACGCAGGCAATCTGAGGTGATCCAGCCAATCTGCGAGATCAGTGGTTGTGAGCGCGGACGCCTCGGCGATCGTCTTTCCGGCCACGCGCACCGCGAGCGATTCGGGCTTGAGCCGCGCCCCCCCACATCCCGGACACGTCTTGGCGAGCTGGTACTGCCGCAGGAACACGCGGATGTACTGTTTGTACCGCTTTGCCTCGAGCCGCTCGAGAAACGGAAAAATGCCGAGGTACCGGCCGCCCTTGTGATGCAGGAGGAACTGACGCTCACGCGCCGGGATGTCCTGCCAGGACGCGTCGAGCGCGATCCCACGCGCGCGGACGGTCTCGCGCAGCAACCGCCGGCGGCCCTCGTACCTTGGCTTGGTCCACGGATCGAGGGCACCTTGGGCCAGTGACCGCTTCGGATCCGGCACGATCAACGATTCGTCGTACTCGAGCACCGCGCCGAAGCCGTTGCAGGTTGGGCATGCGCCGCGCGGATTATTAAAGGAAAACAGGGTCGGCGTGAGCACCGGTGCGGCGCAACCGCAGGCCGAGCAAGCGGGGTGCTCGGAGAAGCGCCGGCGGTCACCGTTGTGGAGGGCCAGCGCCACCCCTTCGCCCTCGCTGAATGCCGTCGCCACGGCCTCGGCCAGCCTGCCGCGGTGCTCTGCGGTCGCGGCGATGCGATCGACCAGAACCAGCACATCCGTACCGGCGCGGACGCGTTGTTCCGCGCCCCCTTCATCCAGTCGCACGACCTCACCATCCACTTGGGCGCGCACGAATCCCGCGGCGCGCAATTGTGCGGCGATCTCGACGTCGGGACGCTGCGCCGATGCCGGCAGCGGGAAGGCCACGACGATCGAATCGTGTAGGGGCGCAGCATGCTGCGCCCCTACCTCATTACCATTCCCCACGTCGGTTATTACGGCGTCCACCACCTCTTGCACGGTGTCCCGTTTCACGTCCCGCCCGCACTGGAGGCAGGTTTGTGTCCCCGCCCGGGCCCACAAAAGCCGCAGAAAATCGGCGATTTCGGTGGCTGTTCCGACCGTGGAACGACTGGAGGTGGTGGGGTTTTTCTGCTCGATCGCGACCGCGGGCGACAGCCCCTCCATCGCATCGACGAGCGGCTTCGGCATTCGTTCGAGGAATTGCTTAGCGTACGTCGAGAGCGACTCGATGTAACGCCGTTGCCCTTCGGCATAGAGCGTATCGAACGCGAGCGAGCTTTTCCCCGAGCCGGATGGACCGGTGACCACCGAGAGCGCCCGGCGCGGGAACTCGACGGTGATGCCCTTCAGATTGTGCTGGCGTACGTTGCGGAGAACGACGCGCTCGGGGGGATGGCGCATAACCCGTAAACATAACAACTGCCGGTAGCTCGCTGGCCAGACCAACCGAATCTCTCTAGTTTGCCGCGTGCCTTTGGCGCTCACCCCTCGCCTGCTACGCCGCGGCCTAGAGCTGTTCGCCGCCATCTCCCTCTGCGGAGTCGCCCTCCTCGTCGGCTATTACCTGATTCGCTTCGGCGATCGGGTCGACGTCTTCCTCACACCATTTCTGCGATTGCACTGGGGCTGGATCCTGGTGGGCCTGGTGCTCGCCTCGATGGACTGGGTCGGAGGCGGGCTTCGGCTCTGGGTCTGCACCCGCTACGTACATCCCGGCGTCAGGCTGCGGGACATGATCCTGGCAGGTGGCTTCGGGGCGTGGGGGGCGTACCTCACGCCGTTTCAGTCCGGGTCCGCCCCGATGTCCACGTGGGTCATGAAGCGCGCCGGGGTGCCCGTCCCCGTCGCGCTCAGCTCGATCTTCGTCACGTTCATCGCGACCGTAGGCTTCTTCGCGATCGCGGGACCGCTCGCGGTCTGGTTCGGAGCGGGGAAGTCGCTCGCCCAGCATGGCCTGGTGCTCGGCATCACGCTCTACGATCTCTTCAAGACCAGCCTCACGATCTTCGGTCTCATCGGCTTGCTCATGCTGCTGGCGATCGTCGCTCCGGGCCTGGTCAAACGCTTCATCCAACGCCTTGCCGAGCGGATGGGGCGACGCAGCCCAAGAATGGCGGAGCGTATGGAGAAGCTGTCCGCGGGCGTCGATCGCGCGCACGACTGCATGGTGGCGTTCGGTTCACCGCGGGGTTGGCTGACGCTGCTGCTCGCCATTGTGATCTCGGCCCCCTCGCACGCCAACAAGCTGCTGGCGGGATACGTCACACTCCGGGTCCTCGGCATCCCCGCCGACTTTACGGACATCCTCTTGCTGCAGACGCTCATCGCGTTCCTACTCTATTTCGCGCCGACGCCCGGGGCCTCGGGTCTCGCGGAGTTGACGTCGGCCGCCGTGATGTCGATCTACGTTCCGCGCGAATTGACACCCAGCTACACCTTGATCTGGCGGTTCATCAACAGCTACGCGACGGTGATCGTCGGCTCGCTGATCTTCTGGTACTGGCTGCGCCGCGGACTGATCGGACGCGAAGAGGCCGTCGGGATCACCTAACTGCAGCTTCCTTGCCCGGTTATACGGCCGGGCGTAACTTGACGGCCTTGGCCAAAGATCGGGGAGTGCGGGCGCATGGCGTTGCTTGAAATGGGCGGGCGCGGGGGGCAGAGGTTCACACTCCCGCAGGGAGAAGTGGTGCTCGGATCCGATCCGGGCAGCGCTATCCCGCTCGCCGTCCCAGGCGTCCTCCCTCGACATGCGAAGCTGAAGTCCCTGCCGGACGGACAGGTCGTCATCTCAAAAGCAGTTCCGGAAGCTGAAGTTCTGATCAACGGCGTCCGCCTCGGCGCGGAGCCGACACCCCTCCTCCATGGCGACAAGGTCGAAGTCGCGGGACAGGAGTTGACCTTCGTCGACGAGCGGCGGAGCGGCAGTACACAGTACGTGCAGGCCATGAGCGTGCCGCAGGCGATGGCGCAAGCGAAGGCGGAAGCCAAAGGCGGCAAGGGGGGGGCCACCGCGAACACCGGTGGCCGCGTTGTGTCCCTCACCGATGGCAGAGAATACGCCGTTGCCGGCTCGTCCCTTGTTTTTGGGCGGGACGCGTCCTGCGATGTGGTCGTGTCAGGCAAGGATGTCTCGCGCCGCCACGCGGAGATCGTGCCGACGCCGAAAGGCTACCTCCTCGTCGATTCCAGCACCAATGGCACGTCCGTGAACGACGTCCGGGTCGAAGGTCAGCGGCTGCTTGCCCGCGCGGACGTGATCACCATCGGTGAAGAGAAGTTCCGGTTTTACGCGGATACTGCGGCTCCTTCTCCGCCACCCGCAAACCCTTCCTCGGCCGTTCCCCCCCCCTCCGTTCCCCCAACCAAGGGCTCGGCACCCGCGGTGGGTGACAGACTCAGAGAGACCGTGCATGGCGTGCCGGCGGCGTCGCGGCCCGCAAGTACGGTTCTCGCGAATTTTCTGGTCCGCGCCGGCGCGCTGAAGGGGCAACGACTGATCGTCAAAACGCCCGTCGTCAATATCGGGCGGGCGGACTACAACGACATCGTGTTCCCTGATGAGTCCGTGTCCACGACGCACGCGAAGCTGCAACGGCGCGAAGGCGTATGGGTCTTGGTGGATCTCGACTCGACGAACGGCACGTTCATCGACGGGGATCAGGTGAAGGGGGAGGCGCCGCTGGCGCCGGGGGCGACGGTGCGGTTCGGGGACGTCTCGACCGTGTTCGAGCCGACCGACGACTCCGTGGGTGTGGAAAAGGGAGGCAGCACTCGGGTGATCGAGGTGATGACGATGTCGCCGCACCCTCCCAAGGCTGCCGCGGCTGCCCCAGCGCCACCGAAGGCCGCACCAGTAGCGGCAAAGCCAGGGCCTCCCCCGCGCCCCCCCAAAAAGCCGAAGCCCGGGGCCAAGCCGCCGGTCGCCCAGCAGCCAAAGAAGGGAAAAGGCTGTGGCGGGAGTGCCGCAGTCCTAGTGCTCGGGATCATTGGAGTGGTTTACTGGGTGTTTATTTAAGGATCACCGTGCATATCACCTCCGCAGGTCGCACCGACGTCGGCGTCATCCGGTCGGGGAATGAGGACAGTTTCCGCATGATTCCCGACCGGGGGATCTTCGTCGTGGCCGATGGTATGGGTGGCCACGCGGCGGGGGAAGTTGCGAGCGAGATGGCGGTGCACATCGTCGCCGACGAGATCCATTCAGTCCGCGGTCTCAGCGACGAGCAGGTGGCCGAGCGCATGCGCGCCGCGATCCGGACGGCCAACGGGGCGATCTTCCAGCGCACACTCACCGAGCATGACAAGCGCGGGATGGGGACGACCGTCACTGCGCTGACGCTGTATGAAACGCGCTTTCTGATCGGTCAGGTCGGGGACAGCCGAGCGTACCTGCTGCGAGATGGCCGTCTCAGCCAGCTGACGAAGGACCACTCGTATGTGCAGGAGCAGGTCGATGCCGGCTATTTGACCCCCGAGCAGGCCCGGACGCACCCCTACAGCAACGTGATCACGCGCTGCGTCGGTGCGAACAGCGAGGTGATGCCGGACATCTACGCCGGGACGGTGAAGGCGCAGGATGTGTTCCTACTGGCGTCCGACGGCCTGACCGGGATGTTGGAGGATTACCAGTTGGCGGAGCTGCTCTCCCCCGACCGCATGCCGCAGGATGAGGTCGATGCGTTGATCGCGGAAGCCAACCGGCACGGCGGTCTCGACAACATCACGGCGATCATCGTGCGCATCGATTCGGTGGAAGCGCCGGCGCCGGATGATGTGACAACGCAGCAGACGGTGACGAGACCGCGCTAAGTCCCCCCCCGCAGGATCGCTCCACCACTCACCAGACGTGCCGCCGCCTCCTCGCGGGGCAGCATGATCAGCTCGATGATGGGCCGCGCCGGCACTTGGGCCGACTCCAGCACGAACACACGTAACGCTCGCGCGGAGCGGTGCAGCTCCGTCGCCACGCGGGGCAGCCCCAAAAGCTCCACGGCGCCGCCGCTGCGTCCTACCACGGGGACGGCGACGTCGAGCATGTCGGGCTTGGCGGGGAAGTCCAGAAACAGCTGATCCGCGTGCAGTCCGAGCTCGCGCGCCAGCCGCTCTTCCACGCGCTCCAACAAGTCGGGATCTCGCGACGGCCAGTCGGACGTATCTGGCGGCAAGTCGGTCGCGGGAATGTCGAGCGCCCGCTTGGCGAGCCGGCGCTCGCGGAGCGCACGAGCCAGGCCGGTCTGATCGTGCTGCTGCAGCTCGTGGATTAACGCGTCATCGGTCGCCACTGCGATATCCTCGGGCTTCAGGCGTCGCGCCGCGATTGCTCGGCGCACCAGTCGCTTGAACATCGCCGTCGCGCTCCGCACGGCGTGATGCCAGTACACGTTCCGGTACATCTGATATTTGGCGAACAGCATCGACTCGAGGGCTGCCAAGCCCTTGGGGTGCAGCGCCAAGCCCTGCGCCGACAACGAAACCGACGTCAGCAGCCGGTCGACATCGATGACGCCGTACGGCACGCCGCACATCATCGCGTCGCGTGACAGGTAATCGAGTTTGTCGACGTCGATCGATCCCGAGACGAGCCCGGCGAGTCGCGCCGCGCTCGTGCCCTGGATCAGTGCGAGCAGGCGCTCGGTCGGGATCCCCAGGTTGTCGAGCGCTGCGGCGAGCGCGCCGCTGCCCAGATGCCGCGCCGCCAGCGTCTCATGATGCGGGAGTCCCGCCTCTTCGAGCGCGTGCGAAAACGGATAGTGGCCGATGTCGTGGAGCAGCGCGGCGAGACGCACCGCCAGGCCTTCCTCCGAATCGGCATCCCCGAGCTCCGCCACGACACGGCGCGCGAGATGATAGGCGCCGAGGGCGTGCTCGAACCGCGTATGGGTAGCGCCGGGATAGACCAGAAACGCGTGGCCAAGCTGGCGCACGTAGCGCAGGCGTTGTACGGCTGGCGTGTCGAGGACGGCAAGCGCCTGGGGCTCAAGGCGGATGTTGTTCCAGAGCGGGTCGCGAATGACCTCGAACTGGCTGGAGCTCAAGAGTCGGGCACGAGATCCTTGAACTGCTCGAAGTTTTTCTCGAACAGCGCCAGCAGCCGGTTGGCTTGGGCGTCGTAGGCCGCGGGTTCTTTCCAGGTCGTGCGTGGATCCAGCAAGTCGTCCGGGACCCCTGGCACGTGCCGCGGCACATGCAACCCGAATACTGGTTCGCGCCGCGTAGGCACGCTGTCCAGCTGTCCCGCGAGCGCCGCTCGCACCATGGCGCGTGTCAGCTTGAGATCCATGCGATGTCCCACGCCATATGGTCCGCCGGTCCAACCGGTGTTTACGAGCCAGCACTGCACCGTGTGCTTCGCGATCCGCTCGCCGAGCATTTTGGCGTAGACGGTGGGCGGCAGGGGCAGGAAGGGCGCACCGAAGCATGCGGAGAACGTTTCCTTGGGCTCGGTCACGCCGCGTTCGGTGCCCGCGACTTTTGCCGTGTACCCCGACAGGAAGTGATACATCGCCTGCTGGGAAGTCAGCTTCGCGATCGGCGGCATCACCCCGAAGGCGTCGCAGGTGAGGAAGACGATGTGCTTGGGATGTCCCGCCATCCCTTCCGGCACGTGGTTTGGAATGTAGTGAATCGGGTATGAGGCGCGCGTGTTTTCGGTGATCCGCTGCGAGTTCAGATCCACGGCGCCGGTGGCGGGATTCACGTCCACGTTCTCGAGTACCGTGCCGAACATTTCGGTCGTCGCGTAGATCTCCGGCTCCCCCTCGCGCGACAGCCGAATCACCTTGGCATAACACCCGCCCTCGAAATTGAAGATGCCCGCGTCGGACCAGCCGTGCTCGTCGTCGCCGATCAGGCGCCGCTCTGGATCCGCGGAAAGCGTCGTCTTCCCGGTGCCCGACAGACCGAAGAAGAGCGCGCAGTCCCCCTGCTCGCCGACGTTGGCGGAGCAGTGCATCGAGAGCGCGCCCTGCAGGGGCAACAGGTAATTGAGAATCGTGAAGATTGATTTCTTGAGCTCACCCGCGTACCGGGTGCCGCCGATGAGGATCGTCTGTTGCGCGAAGCTGACGATGATGAAGGTACCCGATTTCGTGCCATGAACCTGTGGGTCCGCGTGGAACTCGGGCGCGTGCAGGACTTCGAACCCGGGCACGAACCGCGACAGCTCGCCGTCCGCCGGCCGCAAGAACATGTTGTAGACGAACAGCGCGTGCCACGCGTTCGGCGTGATAAAACGAATCGGCAGCCGGTAATTGGGGTCGGCGCACGCGTAGACGTCGCGTACGAACAGCTCCTGAGTGGCGAGGTGCGCTTCGACATCGGCCTTGAGCCGGTCGAACTTCTCCGGCGCGATCGGCTGATTCACCTTCCCCCACCAGATGAGGTGTGTGGAGTCAGGCTCCTGCACGAGGAATTTGTCGTTCGGGCTGCGGCCGGTGTGCGGGGACGTCACGGCGGCGAATGGTCCCCCCCTCGCCCCCCCGCGCCCGCTGTTCGTCACGATCCCTTCGCCGCGGCGGAGGGCGTGCTCATACAGCTGAGACGGCGTCAGATTCCGGTACAGTCGTTGTTCGGTCGCAATACCCATGGTCTATTTGGTTGAAGCGAGGCGGCGATGCTCCAAGGCGTCGACGGCCGCAATTACCGCCATATTCACGATGTCGGGAACCTCTGACAACCGTTGCAAGACATGAACCGGGCGGTCCATCCCCACAAGGATGGGGCCGATCGCCTGGGCATCGCCAAGCCGGGCGAGCAGCTTGTAGGCGATGTTGGCGGCGTTCAAGTCCGGAAAAATCAACACGTTAGCCGGCCCGCGCAGCTTCGCAAAGGGATACACCCGCGTCAGGATTCGTTCCACCACCGCCGTATCGGCCTGCATTTCCCCATCGACCTGCAGCTCTGGCTCCCGTTCGTGCAACATGGCGACCGCCTGTTGCACTTTTGTTGCAGCCGGGTGCTTCACCGAGCCGAAGTTCGAGAACGACAGCATCGCGATGCGCGGCTCGATGCCGAGTCGCGTCACGAACTTCGCAGTGGCGGTCGCGATCTCAGCCAGGGTCGCGGCGTCCGGCTCGATGTTTACAGTGGTGTCGGCGAAGAAGAAGGTCTGCTGGCGGAAAATCATCATATAGATGCCGCTGACGTGCTTGCGGCCGGGCTCGACACCGATCACCTCGAGCGCCGGCCGAATCGAGTCGGGATAGTCGATTTCTTCCCCGGCTACCAGCGCGTCCGTGCGGCCCGCCCGCAGGAGCATCAAGCCGTAGTAGATCGGATCGAGGACTCGCTCCTTCGCTTCGCGGACGGTAATCCCCCGTCGCCGCCGCAGCTGCCAGAGCTCCTCGGCCAGCTTGTCGCGGTCGGGCGCGGAGCGCGGGTTCATCAGCTCGATGTCCTCGAGCGTGAGCGACGCGTCATCAGCCTGGCGGCGGATGGCGTCGAGATCGCCCAGCAGGATCGGCCGCGCGATGCCTTCGTCGGCGAGAATGCGCGCGGCGCGCAGGATGCGGGGATCGTCGCCCTCGGGGAAGACGATGCTGGGTGGATCCTGCTGCACGCGCGAGATGAGCCCACGCATGACCTGGCGCTCCGGGCCGAGCCGTGCCTCGAGCTCCGCGCGATACTCCTCCACGTCGATGATGCGCCCGGCGATCCCCGATGCGACTGCTGCCCAAGCCACAGCCGGCGCGACCCACAACAGCACGCGGGGATCGAACGGCTTGGGGATCAGGTAGTCGGACCCGAACTTGAGTTTCTCGATCCCGTACGCGCGTGTGACTGCCTCAGGCACGTCCTCTTTCGCGAGCGCGGCGAGCGCGCGCGTGGCCGCCATCTCCATCTCTTCGTTGATCTGCTTGGCCCGCACGTCGAGCGCCCCGCGGAAGATGAACGGGAAGCCGAGGACGTTGTTCACTTGATTGGGAAAGTCGGACCGGCCCGTCGCGACGATCGCGTCGGGCCGCGATTTTTTCGCTTCGTCGGGCATGATCTCCGGCGTGGGATTGGCGAGCGCGAAGATCACCGGCTTCTTCGCCATGCCCTGCAGCATTTCTCCCGTGACGATGCCGGCGACCGACAATCCCACGAATACATCCACCCCCTGCAGCGCCTCGGCCAGCGTACGCGCTTTCGTGTCGACCGCAAAGCGTTGCTTGAACTCATCGAGCCCGTCGCGCCCCTTGTAGATCACGCCCTTGTGGTCGGCCATCACGATGTGCTCGCGCTTGACGCCGAGGCGCACGTAGTGCTCCGCGGTCGCGATGGCCGCCGCACCGGCGCCGGCGAACACGATCTTGACCTGGTCGAGCTCCTTTTTCACCAGCTCGAGCGCGTTGAGCAACGCCGCGCCGGAAATGATGGCGGTGCCGTGCTGGTCATCGTGAAACACGGGGATGCCGAGCGTGTCGCGGAGCTTTTGCTCGATGTAGAAGCAGTCGGGGGAGCGGATGTCTTCGAGATTGATCCCACCGACCGTGGGCTCGAGCAGCTGGCAGAAGCGGATGACGTCCTCGGGATTCTCGGAGCCCACCTCGAGGTCGAACACGTCGATATCGGCAAAGGTCTTGAACAGAATCCCCTTGCCCTCCATAACCGGCTTGCCGGCCAGCGCGCCGATGTTGCCCAGGCCAAGCACGGCCGTGCCGTTGGAGACCACGGCGACGAGGTTCCCTTTGGAGGTGTAGAGGTAGGCATCCTCGGGTCGCTTGGCGATTTCCAGGCAGGGCTCCGCTACACCAGGCGTATAGGCCAACGACAGGTCGCGTTGGTCCTTAAACGGCTTTGTAGGGGTGACCTGGATCTTCCCGGGCCGGCCCTGCGAGTGATAGTCGAGGGCCTCCTGGCGGCGGCTCGGAGGGACCAAGGACAGAAGTCCTTTTTGGAGAAGGGGTTATGCTACCAGCCCGTGACCCGAGCTGTCAAGACCGAGTCGGGTGGTGTAATATGCTGCCCATGCGGAAACGCTCGATCTGG
>WNGD01005912.1_pt1 | contig 14447 bp, 17 predicted proteins | sample 5400671 | NCBI WGS metagenome assembly WNGD01 (sample SAMN13153369, study PRJNA577476) | soil metagenome | isolation source: 40 cm soil or saprolite under grassland replicate 2 | place: USA:California | collected 2016-06-15
TTAGTGGGGGGCCGAGCGGGCGAGTTTCGAGCAAGCGAGGACCCCGAGCCGCGGCAGGACCCGCGGCGTCGCCTCATCGCAAGCGTTCCGTGATACAGATCCCGTTCGACCCCAACATCCACATCGGTCCGCTCGCGATCGCGTGGCACGGCGTCTTCACCGCGGTCGGCATCTTGTTCGGCGTGTGGCTTCCACTGCGGCTCATCGGTCCGCGCATCTCGGAGGAAGACGCGACGGCCGTTGCGACGTGGGGTGTGGTCGGCGGCATCGTCGGCGCGCGGATCGTGGCCATCATCGATCGTTGGCAGTTCTACCTCGCGGACCCGATACAGATCCTCATGATCTGGACCGGCGGCATCGCGATCTGGGGCGGGGCCGTCGGGGGTGTGCTCGCGGGTCTGTTCGTCGGTATCCGCCGGCATCTGCCGGTCGGCTTTGGCGCGGACGCCGCGGTCCCGGGGATCTTTCTCGGGTTCGCGATCGGACGGATCGGCGACATCATCAACGGGGAGCACCACGCCATTCCTTGCGAGCCACCGCTTGGCATCTGCGTCGGGTACACGTATGACGGTCCCGGGTACCTCGGTCAACCGGGGCCGGTGCACCTGGCCGTGGGCTACGACCTCATCTGGAATCTGCTCGGCATGGCGGGCGCGCTCGCGCTCCGCGGTCGCGGCCTTCCCGACGGCCTCATCTTCTGGCTCGGCGCGGCGTGGTACGCGGTCGGGCGCTTCCTACTCGGCTTCCTCCGGATCGACGACCCGACGTATGCGTTCGGGCTGCGCCAGGACCAGGTGCTCGCGATCTTCGTGTTGGGAGCCGCGCTGCCGATGATCATCCGGCTGACTCGTTTCGGACGTGCGCCGGAGCCGGCAACGACCTGATCGAGCTCCCGTTCGACCCGGATCTGGCGATCGGGTCATTTCGCGTCGCGTGGCACTCGATCTTCGCGTTCGTCGGAATGCTCGCCGGAGCGTTCGTGTCGATCCGCTGCGCGCGTTACCTCGTGCGCGACGAGCGGATCTACCCCTTCGCGATCGCCGTCGTCATCGGCGGGCTCATCGGCGCGCGCATCGCACACGTCACGGACAACTGGGCCCTCTACGCGAACGATCCGTTGCGCGCGCTTCAGTTCTGGAGCGGCGGCATCGGCACGATGGGCGCGCCGATCGGCTCGACCATCGCCGGATACATCGCCGCCCGCCGCCTGCGTCTGCCGGTCGGCTTCATGTTCGATATCAGCGTTGTCGGCATCGCGCTCGGTGAGACCATCGGGCGGATCGGCGACATCGTCAACGGCGAGCACCATTCCGTCCCGTGCGCCGACCTGCCGTGGTGCGTGCGCTACACGCATCCCAGCACGCTGGGACAGAGCACGTCCGTCCACCCGACCGGCGCGTACGACGGCTTGCTCATGCTGGGGATCTTCGTCCTCCTGTACCTGTACTGGCGCCGCGTCCGTGGGCACCCGCCCGAGGGCCGGGTCTGGCTCGCCTACCTGCTCCTCCTGGGCGGTGGCCGGTTCCTGCTCTCCTTCCTTCGGACGGACCCACTGTTCCTCGACGGGCTGCAGCAGGCCCAGGTGCTGGGCCTGCTCTACTTGGGCGCTGGAGCGGTCACTTTGCCTGTGTTGGTGCGCCGAGCCGCCGGGCTGGCGAGCACTTCCCGAGCACAAAATGGGGAAAAACCTCTTCTCAAGGAGGTGTCAGACCGGTAAACTCGCGTACGGAAAGCGGCACAGACCGCCTGGGGAGCGTCATGAAAGAGTGGATCGTCTGCGAGGACAACTGCCTCAAGTGTTCCTACGGCGCCACCCTCGACTGCGATGGGGACTGCCCGCGCTGTCCGCGTAACACCTACTGCCCCTGTGTGACCTTCGTCAGCTTCGCCGCGGGCAAGCTGGCACCGGTCGCGCAGCCCGTCACGACCTCCTTCGAACGACCCCGCAAGCGCTGAAGCATCGTGACGCTGGACCCGGCGGCGCTCGCCGCTCTGCGCGAGCGCATCGACCGCATGGCGGTGTTCCTTTGACCTTCCTTCTCTGCGAAGCGAGGTCGCGCGTCTAGAGGCCGAGTCCTCCGCGCCAGATCTCTGGAACGACCGTCAACGCGCGCAGCAGGTCATGAAACGGCTCGGCCTCGTGCGCGCGCGGGTCGAGCGCTGGGATTCCTTCCGTCAGCGGGCGGCCGACCTCGCCGAGCTCGCGTCGATGGCCGAGGATCCCGCCCTCAGCGCCGATCTCGAGCGCGAGCTGCAGGAACTCATCGGCGAGGTCGACAACGCGAGTCTCGAGGCACAGCTCGGTGGCCCGTATGACGAACGCGACGCCGTGCTCGCGATCTCGGCGGGCGTCGGCGGAACGGATGCGGCCGACTGGGCGCAGATGCTCGTGCGGATGTATCTGCGCTGGGCCGAGCGGCGCGGCTTCAAGGCGGAGATCGTCGAGTCGACCCCTGGCGAAGAGGCAGGCATCCGCAGCGCGACCCTCACGGTCGAGGGCCCGTACGCGTACGGATATCTCAAGACCGAGCGTGGCACGCATCGTCTGGTGCGGATCTCGCCCTTCGATTTCCAAAAGCGCCGGCAGACCTCGTTCGCGCTCGTCGATCCGACGCCACAGGTCCAGGACGACGCCGAGATCGAGATCCGACCCGAGGAGCTGAAGATCGACACGTATCGCGCGACCGGCGCCGGCGGGCAGAACGTGAACAAGACCGAGACCGCGGTGCGCATCACGCACCTACCCAGCGGCATCGTCGTGTCGTGCCAGAACGAGCGCTCGCAGCTGCAGAACCGGGAGACCGCGATGCGCATCCTGAAGGCTCGGCTTCTGGAGAAGCGGGTGCTCGAACAGGAGGCCGAAGCGGCGCTCTCAAAGCCGACCGGTGGCACACCGACTGCTCGGTAACGGCCCGTGACCGCATGGGCGCCGGGCGGCGTACCCGCGTGGAGGTCGTTTCATGGTCAGCGCGAAAGATCTGCGTGACATGTTCGAGGACATCCGCAGCGAGGCGGGCAAGCGGGCTTCCGACATCGCGAGTGACGCGAAGATCCGGGAGATCGGAAAGATGAGGCTGTCGGACTTCGGTCGGCGCAGCGAGCCGCCGGGGATCGTGTGGCTCGGCGTCGGTCTCGTGCTCGGCGCGGTCGTCGGCGTGGCGATCGCGCTCATCGCGGCACCGTATCCGGGGGACGAGACCCGGCGGCGCCTCGGGCAGCACGTCGACAAGATGAAGCGCCAGGGCGAAGAGCAGATCGAGCAGATCCACGCCGCGAATAGCGGTAGCGGCAACGGCGGCACGCCGGCATATCCGACACCGACTCCCGCGTACGAACGCTAGCGCACGATCTCGTCGGACCGGTTGAGCTGACGGTCTAGGGCCGCATCGCCTTTGCGAGCTCGATGAGCTTTTCGCGCGTGTTCAGCGCGGGCTCGTCGAGAACACGCTCGAACAGCGCGTTCAGGATGCGCCCGACCTCCGGCCCCGGCGGGATCGCGAGCTCGCGCATGATGTCGTTGCCGTCGATCGCGAGGTCGCGCAACGAGAACGCGTTTGCCGCGGCGATCTGCTCCTGGACGCGCTGCCAGAGCGCCTCGAGCGCGTACATGCGTGGCGAGCGCGCGCCGCTGCCGATGTTGTCCGCGCGCCGCAGCGCGAAGAGGGCGGGGATGTAGTCGAGCCCGATCGTCCGGATGAAGCGGCGCACGGCCGAGTCGGTCCAATGGGTCTCGTACCAGAACATGTGATGGCGGATGAGGTGCGTAACCTCGGCCACCGTCTCCTTGTCGAACTTCCAGCGGCGCAGGATCTGACGCGCCTTGAACTCACCGACGAACTCGTGCTGGTGGAAGTGCCCATCGGCGAAGGTGTCCGGCTTCCCGATGTCGTGGAAGAGGCCGGCCAGCCGTAGGACGAGATCGCTCGCCGGCGTCGCGTCGACGGTCGCCAGCGAGTGTTCGAAGACGTCCTGCGCCGCGACCTTGTCCTGCGGTGTCTTCTTGCATTCCTCGAGCTCCGGGCAGACGACCTCGAGGAGGCCGACATCCGAAAACATCCGGAACGCGACCGAGGGACGCGGCGCCCCGAGGATCTTCGTGATCTCCTGGTTGAGGCGTTCGCCGGACAGCGTCGCCGCGAGATGCGCGTTGCGGCGGATCGCAATGACCGTCCGCTCGTCGATCCGCATATCCAGAAGTGTCGCGAAGCGCACCGCGCGCAGCATGCGGAGCGCGTCCTCGTGGAAGCGCTCGTCGGGCTCGCCCACCGCACGCAGCAGGCGCGCGTCGAGGTCGCGCTGTCCCCCGAACGGGTCCACGAGCTCGCCCGGCGTGCCGTTCTTGCCCGGCCGCCAGGCCATCGCGTTCATCGTGAAGTCGCGGCGCGAAAGGTCGTCGTGCAGCGAGTCCGTGAACGCGACGTGATCGGGACGGCGATGGTCGGTGTAACCGGCCTCGGTGCGGTAGGTCGTGACCTCGACCTCGTGCTCGCCCGACCGCACCACGACCGTGCCGAAGCGATTCGTGTAGAGCGAGCGAGCGAAAAGCTTCTGGATCTCCTCCGGCGTCGCGTCGGTCGCGACATCCCAGTCCTGCGGATCGACACCGCGGATCGCGTCGCGCACGCAACCGCCGACCACGTATGCGTCGTGCCTCGCCGCGGTCAACTTTTCGACGACGCGCTGGACGTCCTTCGGAACCTGCAGCTCGGTGATGCTCACGCGATGGAGTCTATGGAGGCGCGAGAATCGATCTCGTGCCCGCCAAGCCGCCCATCGTCGTCGCCTTCGCCGAACGGTTGGAGGATCTGTTGGCGGAGCGTCTCGTGGCCGTGGTCCTCGGTGGATCCTGGAGCATGGGCGACTTCGTGGAGGGCGGGAGCGACCTCGACCTGCTCGTCGTGGTATCCGGCGAGCTGTCACCGGCCGAGTTGGAGCGGCTCGCAGCGTTGCACGAAACCCTACTCGCGGAGCGGCCTGAGGCCGCGCAACTCGAGGGCGACTACGTCCCGCGCGAGTGGCTGCGGCCCACGGGCTCAGTACGACCGGTGCCGTACTTTCGCCGGGGAAGACTCGAGCCGCGCCCCGCGCTGATGTTGTCTGCCGACAACATCGCGAACATGCGCCAGGACGGGATCGCGGTGCGCGGCCCGCGCCCGGCGGAGCTGCTTCCGGAGGTCACGGCCGAAGCGGTGCGGGACGCGGTGCGCGCGATGCTCAACGACGAGCCGGCCGCAGCATCAGAGCGTGCGGCGGCTACGGAGATCCTCGACCTGGTTCGCGGCCTTTGCGCCATCGAGACGGGCCTCCCGACGTCGAAGTCGGAGGGTGTGCGTTGGGCGTTGGAACATGTGGCGTCCCGCTGGCACGCCTCCGTGCTGCGCGCCGATGAGATCCGCCGTGGCGCGACGCCGAGCGAGAACGAATCGACCCTCCGGCGCGCGCTCGCCGACATGCGCGCCGAGCTATTCCTCCCCTAGGTAGGCCTTTCGCACCATCTCGTTCTCCGCGAGGTTCTTCGCGCTGTCCGAGAGCACGATGCGGCCGGTCTGCAGCACATAGCCGCGATGCGCGATCGACAGCGCCATGTGAGCGTTCTGCTCGACCAAGAGCACCGTCATCCCCTGTTTGTTGATGTCCTGGATCGTCTTGAAGACGAGCTCGACCAGCACCGGCGCGAGCCCCATCGATGGCTCGTCGAGCAGCAGTACCGTCGGTCGCGCCATCAGGGCGCGTCCGATCGCGAGCATCTGCTGCTCGCCCCCGGAGAGCGTGCCGGCGCGCTGGGTCAGCCTTTCCTTCAGCCGCGGGAAGAGCTCGTACACGCGCTCGAAGTCCTTCGCGAGCTCCGCGGGCGGATCGGTTCGCGCGTAGGCGCCCATCTCCAGGTTCTCTTTCACCGACATGCGCGAGAAGATCCGTCGTCCCTCCGGCGAGTGCGCGACACCGAGCCGGACGATCTCGTTCGCCGGAACCTTCGTGAGGTCGCGGTCGCCCATGCGGACGGTGCCCTTGCGCGGACGCAGGACGCCGGCGATGGTGCGCAGGGTCGTCGTCTTCCCCGCGCCGTTGCTTCCGATGAGCGTGACGATCTCGCCCTTCTCGACCGTGAGCGAGACGCCCTTGAGGGCCTGGATGTTGCCGTAATAGGTGTGGACCTGCTGGACCTCGAGCAGCGGCATCAGGCAACCTTGGCTTTCCCGAGATACGCCTCGATGACGCGCGGGTCGCGCTGCACGGCCTCAGGCGCGCCTTCGGCGATCTTCGTGCCGTGGTCGAGCACGGTCACACGATCCGAGATGCCCATGACGACCTTCATGTCGTGCTCGATGAGCAGGATCGTGATCTTGCGCTCCTCACGCAGCCGGCGGATGAAGTGCGTCATCCGTCCGGTCTCGTTCGGATCCATTCCGGCCGTCGGCTCGTCGAGCAACAGGAGCTTCGGTTCCGTGGCGAGCGCCCGCGCCATCTCGAGCCGGCGCTGGTCGCCGTACGGCAGGTTCTTCGCGGTCACATCGTCGCGGCCTTCAAGGCCGACGTACTTCAGCAGCTCGCGGCAGAGCTCACGCGTCTCGCGCTCCTCGCGCCGCTCGCGCGGCAGCCGCAGGATCGCCTCGAACGGCGTCGCTTCCATGCGCGAGTGGTGCCCGACCATGACGTTCTCGATCGCGCTCATGTTGTGGAAGAGCCGGATGTTCTGGAACGTGCGGGCGATGCCGAGCCGCGTGATGCGGTGCGGCGGCTGGCCCGAGATGTTGCGGCCGCCGAAAGTGATGGTGCCGCTGGTCGGGCGGTAGAGACCGGCGATGACGTTGAAGAACGTCGTCTTCCCCGCGCCGTTCGGACCGATGAGGCTCACGATCGAGCCCTCGGGGATGACGAAGTCGATGTTTGAGACGGCGACGAGCCCGCCGAACTGCTTTGTGACCGCGCGCGCTTCGAGAACGTTCTGCATCCCGGTCATCGCTCGACGTCCACCAGGACGGCGCGCTCCTGCTCGAGCGCGCCCTCGTCCTCCTCCGCGGCGTGCAGCTCGGCACGGCGCGTCGCGCTCGGGAAGAGGCCCTCAGGTCGCAGCAGCATCATCGCCACCAGCGCGACGCCGAAGATGAGCTGGCGCGAGCGGCTCACGTCCATGATCGCCAGGTCCTGATTGCCGATCGCGGCACCGACGCCGTGAACCAGGCCGTTGATCCAGTCGAACAGGATGCGGTCGACGAAGCCGAGCAGGAGCCCGCCGGCGATGACGCCGCCGATGTTGCCGAGACCGCCCAGGATGATCATGCAGAGCACGAAGATCGACACCGAGAAATCGAACTGCTCGGGTGCGATGACCTGCAGGTAGCTCGCCCAGATCGATCCCGCGAATCCCGAGAAGCTCGCTCCGAGGGCGAAGGCGAACAGCTTCGTGGTCACCAGGTTGACGCCCATCGAGGCGGCCGCGACTTCGTCCTCGCGCATGGCGGCCCATGCGCGGCCGACGCGCGAGGTTCTCAGTCGCCCGGTGATGAGCACTGACACCATAAGGACCGCGACGATGAGGTAGTACCAGGGGATCGGATCGACGGCGAACTGCAGGCCCGGGATCTCGGGATAGCCAATGGGATTCATGCCCTGCGTGCCTTTGGTGATCTCAGGTGTGTTCTTGATCACGAGGGGCACGATCTCGCCGAACCCCAGCGTCACGATCGCGAGGTAGTCACCGCGCAGGCGCAGCGTCGGCGCACCGAGCAGCACACCGAAGAGCGCTGCGACCGCAGAGCTGACGAACATCGCCAGGAAGAAGTTCACGTGGTTGCCCTCGCGAACGAACCCGATCGGACTCACCGTCGACGTGAGGAAGGCCATGGTGTAGGCGCCGATGGCGAAGAACGCGGCGTATCCGAGATCGAGCAGACCCGCGAAGCCGACGACGACGTTGAGGCCCAGCGCGAGGACGATGAACAGAGTGATCGGGATCGACTTCGCTTCCCACCCCAGGCCGAGTACGTTGTTGACGACCGGGAAGAGCAGTGCTCCGCCGATGCCGATGATCGTTCCCCACATCTTCCGCTCGCGCGCCTTGCCGGTCGCCGTGTACCACCAGCCGAGGGTCGAACGCCCGCGAGGCGGCGGCTTGCCTTTCAAGCCTTCTCCCCGGTCTCCTGACCCAGGAGGCCCGTCGGCTTGAACACCAGGATGATCACCAGAAGCGAGAACACGCCGACGTTCTCCCACTGGCCCCCCGCGTACGTCACCGTGAGCGCCGATAACAGGCCGAGGACGAATCCTCCCAGCGCGGCGCCGTTCACGTTCCCGATGCCGCCGAGGACCGCGGCGGTGAACGCCTTCAGTCCGGCGGTGAAGCCGAGGGTGAAGACGGTGTTGTTGTTGTAGAGCCCGTACATCAGGGACGCCGCGCCGGCAAGCACGCCGCCGAGCAAGAAGGTAAAGGCGATGACCCGGTTCACGTCGATGCCCATCTGCTGCGCCATCTCGCTGTCCTGCGCAACGGCGCGCATCGCTTTGCCCATGCGCGTGCTCCGGATGACCCAGGCGAGCCCGAGCATCAGCGGGATCGCGAGTGCCAGCACGAACAGATCCTTGAACGTGAAGCGGATGAGCGTCGTAAAGCCGAAGAGCTGGCTCATGAAGTCGTACTGCGGGAGCAGGTCAGGAAAACGCCGCGGGGTCGGGCCCTGCCAGAAGAGGCCGATGTTCACGAAGATGAACGAGACGCCGATCGCGGAGATGAGCGGCGCGAGCCGCGGCGCGCGGCGCAGCGGACGGTACGCGATGCGCTCGGCGAGCACGTTGAGCAGACCGCAGAAGATCATCGCCGCGAGCATCGCGAGTAGGAGCGCGAACCAGGGCGTGCCGGTCGTCCCGACCTCGGTGCTGAATCCGAGAAGCGTGAGCGTGCTGAGACATACGAAGGTGCCCAACATGAACAGATCGCCGTGGGCGAAGTTGATCAGCTCGATGATCCCGTACACCAGCGTGTAGCCGAGGGCGATGAGCGCGATGAACGCGCCATTGGTGATACCGATCATCACCGCCGCCAGGAAGAGGTCTATCTCGCCACCCTCCCTACAACGAGAACGGGGCGGGAGACCGGATCGCTCCGGCTTCCCGCCCCGATTCTGTCACTACGCCTGGACCGCTACTTGGCCGCGAGCTCCTTGACGAAGGACCAGGAGCCGCTCTTGCCGATCGAGCCCGAGAACTGCGTCAGCGTGGTGTCGCCGTTCGCGTCGAACGACCACTTGCCGAGAACGCCGTCGTAGTCCTTGGTGCCCATGACATTGGCCATGACCGTCGCGCGGTCATCGGCCTTGTCGCCCGCCTTGGCGATCGCCGCGAGGACGACCTTGCCCGCCTCGTAGCCGTAGATCGCGTACGGGTTCGGGTTGTTGTTGTTGAACTTGGTGTTGTAGTTCTTCAGCCACTCGGAGGCCTTGCCGGTGTACTTCTCCGGCGGCACGCCACCGAAGGTGGAGTACACGCCCTCACCAGAGGGGCCAGCCTGCTTCAGGAACTCGGAGCAGTTGATGCCGTCCGGTCCCATGAACTTGACGGTCGGCGCGACGGCCTTCAGGTCCTTGACCAGCACCGCGGGGTTGTTGTCGACGATGCCGCCGTAGTAGACGAGGTCCGCGCCGCTGTCCTTGATCTTGTTGGCAAGCGCGCGATAGTTGTCGGCCTTCTGTGCGCCTTCGTAGCCGGCCTCGGTCAGGCCGAGCGCTTTCGCCTTCGCGCGGAAGACGTCCGCGATGCCCTTTCCGTAGAGCTCGGTGTCGTGGACGATGTAGACCTTCTTCGCGCCGAGCTCCTGCGCCCAGGTCGCGCCCACGGCGCCCTGGATGTCGTCGGCGGGAACGACGCGCGCGTAGTTGCGCTTGCCATTCGGGTAGTACTTGCCCGGCTCGTCCGCCTCGGCGCCCCGCTCGGGGCCCTTGGTCAGACCCGGGTACGTGTTGGCCGGCGAGACCATGACCATGCCCGCCTGGTTGAGGAGCGGGATCGAGACCTTCGCCGCACCGGAGTTGTACGTCCCGATGTAGGCCACGACCTGCTTGTCGTTGATGGCCTTGCGGGCGTTCTCCGCCTCCTGCGCCGCATCCCACGAGCCCTTCGCCGCCGTCGCGTCGTCCAGAGCGTCATAGAGCACGGTCACGTTCGTGATCTTGGTCTCGTCGATGGCCATCTTGATCGAGTTCACGATCTCGACGGTCTGTGTGCGCGACGCCCCGGTCATGGGCAGGCTGGAGATGATCTTGACCGTCTTGGCGGTCGACGCACCTGTTCCGCCCGTACCGGCACCGCCACACGCGCCCATGACGAGCGCGAGAGCGGTGATGGCCGCGGCGGCCGCTGTCCAACGTCTCTGCATGCGAACCCTCCCTAGCGGTCTAATCGGAATGATGGCTCGACCCTGGCGGGCCGCCTCCCTGCGCCGACAGCCGCGTGATCGGGCAAGTCTGGGGTCGAGAGCCCCGTGCGTCAACGAAGACCACCGACCACCCTTGTTAGGCTCGGCGGGTGCCGCTTCGTAGCGCTAGCGGGCTCGCTCTTGTCCTGTTCAGCGTGGCCGCGTGCTCCGCCCCGTCCCCCCAAGTCACGCGCGCGACGCCCGTCTCGACCACACCGCCGGACCATGCGCCCACGGGCCTTCCCTCGGGGAAGGTCCTCTTCAGCAAGGGGGGACTCGATCTCTGGACCGCGGCTCCCGATGGGAGCGGCCGGGTCCCCGTCACCACCGACGGCGCGACCGGCGGTGGCTATCTCGGGGCCAAGTGGTCGCCCGACGGCACCTTCATCGCGGCGGAGCGCGCGGTGCCCGGCGACGGCGGGAGCTCGCTGTTCCTCGTTCGCTCCGGCGTCGCGCCGGTGCGGCTCACGAAGCCGGACACCTTCCTCGACGGCTATGCCTGGTCCCCTGACGGCCGCTATCTCGCGTACGGCGAGGTGATCTCGGGTGGCACCGCAGCGGCGGGCGGATCGCTCGCGGGCGCCATCGGCGATGTCCACCTCTATGACGTGACCACGGCGACGAACCTCATCGTCGGGCCGGGGACGCATCCGGCCTTTACGCCCGACGGCACGCACCTTGGCTACGCGCACGTCACCGGTGCGATCGCGCTGGCCGACCTGCGGCCGCTCGCGTCCGGGACATCACAGGAGATCCCGACGCAGATGCTCGTGACGCTTGCCGACCTCACGCGCTACTCGACGAACATCGCGCCGAAGGGCATGGGCCTCATCGGTGGCCCGCAGTTCTCGGTGGACGGGAAGCTCATGGCCTACGCGGCGATCGAGAAGGGGCCGATCCTCGAGGCGGAGCAGATCGTCTACACGCAGGAGCCGGTGGCCGGGGCGCCGCCGAAGCTGTGGGTGATCGGAAAGACCGGCGCGATCCACCACGTCGCCGACCTGCGCTGGTCGCCGACGACGCCGGTGCTCGCCTATTCGATCATCAATGCTCAGCCGCATCACCACTGGCTCAGCGTCATCGATCCCGTCAGCGGTCAGCGCCGCGAGCTGTACGACTCGCCGAAGCACTTCCTCGACTTCACCTGGTCACCCGATGGCGCGATCCTTCTCGTCCAGGTCGATGACGGCGATGAGTGGCTGTACTTCCGACCGGATCGCGCCGGCCCGGTCGGCCGGGTCACGCCGGGCGGTTGGCGACCGGAATGGTGCCGCTGTGCCCCGCGCGTCTAGCGCGCCCATGGCCCGACGTGTGTCACGGGGTCGCGAGGATCCGGCGGCGCGACGCCGGCGCGCGCGGGCGGTCCTCACGCGTTTGGCCAAGGCCCAACCGGACTGGGGCCCGACGCTCGAGTTCAGCAGCCCGTTCGAGCTCCTCGTCGCGACGATCCTCGCCGCGCAGGCGCAGGACGAACACATCAACCAGGTGACGCGCGCTCTCTTCGCGAAATACCGCGGCCCCGCCGACTACCTAAAGGTGCCGGTCGAGGAGCTCGAACGCGACGTTCACGCCACCGGCTTCTTCCGCATGAAGGCGAAGGCGATCCGCGGGTCGTCCGAGCAGCTGCTGGCCGAGTTCGGCGGCGAGGTGCCGGGCGACATGGAGTCGCTGGTGCGGCTACGGGGCGTCGGTCGCAAGACCGCATCGATCGTCCTCGGGAACGCCTTTGGCGTGCCGGCGATCGCTGTCGACCGCCACGTGGCCCGCGTCGCCACTCGGCTCGGCTTCACCCGGAAGGGAGCCGACGGCATCGAGGAGGAGCTGCGCTCCCTCTACGCGAGGAAGGACTGGGTGAAGGCGACCTGGAATCTCGTGCTGCACGGCCGCCGCATCTGCACCCCGACGCCGAAGTGTCCGGTGTGTCCGATCAGCGACCTGTGCCCGTACCCGAAGAAGACCAAAGCCGCGAGCACCACCCGCCGAGCGCCGCGGAAGCGAGCAGCAACGCGTCGGACGCGATGACCGCGACGGTATCGGTGAGGGGATCCGCGGTCGGGCTGAGGGCGGGCACGATGCCCAGCGCCTCGCAGAGGACATAGCCCGCGCCTACCAGCGCGCCGTGGTACGCGCGGCCTTCTTTGGCCAGTTTTCCGGCCAAAAGACCAGAAACGAAGAGACCGAAAAAGGACGCGACCGCTGCCGAGATCGGGGGCAGGGCGCGAGCGCTCAGGAGCGCCAGGATGACGGCGAGGGCGACACCCGCGAGGATCGCGGGCCAGCGGGCCGGGGGCATCGCGCGTTTCGAGTCGATGATCCGACTCTACCGCGTGAGTATCGGCTAAAAAGAAACCGATCCGCGAGGCCTACGCGGATCGGTGGGTTCGCGAAAGGTGCCAGATCGGAATTAAACAAGTGCGACGATCACTCGTCGCACTCACAACTTACTTCTTCTTCGACTTCTTGGACTTCTTTGCAGCCTTCTTCTTCGCCGGCATTAGTGAATCACCTCCTCTTGGCCACGCATTGTTCGTTATATAGACACATTCACGTCGCAAATGTCAACACATGAGTGGTCTCAGCTCGCCGGCGGACTCGCGCCTCGGATCTTCTGGATGACGCGCTCGCGGAGCTGCGTCGGGGCGACGTCGGAGGTGCAACAGTCGCGAAGACGGTCGAGGAAGCGCGCCTCGAGGCCCAACTGATCGCCGCAGTCGTCACATCCGGAGACGTGAGCGCGCACCTGAGCGAGCTCCTTCTCGTCGAGCTCGAGGTCGAGGAACGCGTAGAGCCGCTCCACGCAGTCGTTGCAGTTCATCGCCCTTAACCCTTCTGCGGCGTCCGCACGGCAGCGATGCCGCGCTCGCGGGCGAGGTCGTACAGCCGCTTCTGGAGGAACTTCCGACCCCGATGCAGCCGGGACATCACCGTGCCGATCGGGATGCTGAGCATCTCCGCGATCTCCTTATAGGAGAAGCCCTCGACGTCGAGGAGGACCGTGGTGCGGAACTTCTCCGGCAGCTCCTCGAGCGCGTCGGTCACTTCGGTATCGACCACGCGGTTCAGCAGCTCTGCCTCGGGATCCGGCGATGAGGAGGCGGCACGGTCGTCCGCCATCCGGCGGTAGAGCGAGAATTCGTCGACGCCTTCGAGGTCGGTGACCTCCGGCTGCGCCGCCTTGCGCCGGTAGGTATTGATGAACGTGTTGGTGAGGATGCGGAAAAGCCAGGCCTTCATGTTCGTGCCGAGCGTGAACTGCTCCCGGAACCGGAACGCCCTGATGTAGGTCTCCTGCACGAGGTCCTCCGCATCGGCCTCTGACCGCGTCATGCGCAGCGCGGTCCGATAGAGCGCGTCCAGATGGCGGAGCGCCTCGGCCTCGAACTCGTCGCTAGCCACCTGTCCACTCTATCGAACGCGCCCGCGGTCCTCGCACATTCCCGAGGGCCGTTCAGGGCCGAGGCGCCTACCGCGTCAGCTTCAGCACGAAGTCCGCGGATCCGTCTCCGCCGAAGTCCTGATGACGCTGTCGCGCGACGTACGTGCCGCGCGCACCGGCGTAGGCGCCGGTCCCGCCGAGGATCGCGAAGACGCCCTCGAGCTGTCCGGCGGTGCCGCTGCCGATGATCGTGCCGTCGGGCAGCTTGAACGTGTGGAGCTCGAGCCGTTCGCCGTGCGCCGGCTGCGATCCGCCGCCGATCGCGAAGGCGGCCGCGTAGAACTCGCCGACACGCTCGCCTTTCACGTCGTCGGTCAGATCGCCGCTCACGCTGATCCTGTCGCCTTCGCTTGGGAGCTCACCCGGCCGGCCGCGGCTGGTGCGCCAGTTGCGTCCGTGAAGAACGAGGGTGGTCGTTTCGGCCGTCGGCACGAGCTTCGCGCCACCCGCGCCAGCGCCGAGGCCGAGCAGTCCCGCGACGGCGAGCACCGCGCGCGACACCACGTTCCTTCTCGTTGTCATCGCGTCCTCCCTCGTCGAAACGTTCTACCGCGGGTTCGGTGGCGGATGGCGTGGGTTGAAGACCGTGCCAAGGACGTAGGG
>WNGD01004111.1_pt1 | contig 14443 bp, 12 predicted proteins | sample 5400671 | NCBI WGS metagenome assembly WNGD01 (sample SAMN13153369, study PRJNA577476) | soil metagenome | isolation source: 40 cm soil or saprolite under grassland replicate 2 | place: USA:California | collected 2016-06-15
GAGGTTGTACGGGATCACTCGGTACCAGGCGCCGCGGATCGTCCGGAAGCCGTTGGTGCGGTCGGTGACGCAGTGGGCGCAGACAGTGCGCCACGGGCCGCCGACGGTCGGCGCGCGCTGGATGCTGTAGTCCTTCGCGCCCGCTGAGCCCTGCCAGTACAGCCGGCCGCGCGCCGAGGTGATCGTCGGACGTGGCGGTAACGCATGCCGTGGGACGCGGCGTCCCCAGAGCGCGTAGTTGTGCGCGCGAATCAGCTGCGCCCGAGCGGCCATGTCCGCCGCGGTGTTCACCAGCGTGCGCAGGCCGGTGTAGTAGAGCGCCCACCACTGCCCCGTCTCGACGCGCGCTGCGGCGGCCCGGTCGCTCGTGTTTGCCGGGATCGGCATCCAGCCGTGCCCGTCCTGGTGTGCCTGCAGCGCCCAGAACGCGTCGCCGGCGACGAGGGGATCCTTCGCCAGCGTCGCCAGGAAGTCTCTGAACGCGCTGGCCGTGCGGTAATTCGTGCGATCCCAGCCGTACTCGTACGCGACGAACGGTCGCCGCGCCGACTTGCACGCATTCAACTCGTCCCGCAGTGACGACCACGGTTGCCGCCAATGCGGATACACGAACGCGACGCACACGTCGACGCCGGGAATGACCGCGTTTGACGCGCGCGACAGGACGAGGTGCCGCCGGTCGACGCTGCGTAGGTGCGCGACGACGGCGCGCGTCCAGTCGCGCGGACTGCCGCCGCCGTTCAACAGATCCCAGCCGAAGATTGTCGGGTCGTTCTTGTATGCCACGCGCGTGTAGCGATTGACGTGGTTCAGCAACGCGTCGATGTGCTGCTCGACGTCGCCGCGCACTGCAGCATCGGTCCAGAACGGCGCCATGTTCACGAGCGAGCACCCGGGAGTGTCGATCCCGCGCCAGCGCAGGTAGACGCAGCCACTTCCCCCGGCGCGCGCGTCGTCGCCGACGATCGTCGGGATCAGCTTCAACCCGCGCCGCCGCGCCGACGCGAGCGCGTAGTCGATCGGCTCAAACGCGGCCGCGTTGAACTGGCCCAAAGCAGGCTCGATGCACAACGAACAGCCGACCGAGTCGCCCAGCGTCTGCGCCCGCACGACCCGAGCCCCCATCTCCTGCGCCGTCGCGAGCGCGTCGTCGATCTCGAAGTGGCTCGGATAGCGCGGCCCGCTCGGATCGAACGGCCCGTAGCCGACGAGCCCGAGCCACTCGACGTTCGCGCCCCCGAACCGGAACGGCCGCCCGGCGACCTCGAGATGACTCCCCGAGCGCGTGACGAATGAGTCGTGCGGCGCCGACGGCACGAGGAGGAGGACGGCGGCGAGGACGAGCCGAAGCACGCCGTCCCTTTTTACCGGCTACTGTCACTCGATTCGCGGCGCGAAGAGATTGGCGATGGGCTTGGGGGTGCTCGCCGCGCTCTCACTGGGGATCTCCGGCCCGCCGGCCGGAGCAGTCGCTGGCATCCGTTTCGCCGACCTCCCGCGCAAGGGCCAGCTGCGGATCACGACGTCCGCCTACCAGCTCGTCCTCGACCGGAAGAACGGCGCCATCCTGTCGCTCGTCGACCGCGCGGCGAAGAAGCAGCTGGTCGTGGGGCAGGGAGGCTGCATGTGGGGCGCGCGCGCCGAGGGCGGCACCGAGTACATCGGCGGCTGTTCCTTCTCGCCGAAGGGCTCGCGGCGTTTCTCGTACCGCTGGGATCCGCGCAGCGCGCGGCTGACGCTCAAGTACACGCGCTCGTCGGTTACGGCGACGGCGGTCGTGTCCGCGTCGACGAACTACTTCGACGTCGTCGTCACCGTCACGAACCCCCTGCACAAGGTGCTGACGAGCATGCTCGTCCCGGACGACCTGGCCGGCAAAAGCGCCGACGTGACCGCCGGCTACTCGCCGACCTTCCTGCCGGGGATCCGGATCCCGCCGAGCTTCTTCAAGACCACGAAGATCAACATCTACAACTACCCCGGCCGCTACATCTGGGCCGACTACCTCGCGTTCGACGAGGGGACGGGGCACCTCGCGTTCTACTCCGTCAACCCCGATCCGAGCCCGATCCGCCCGGTGGAGATGGGCTTCGTGCGCACGCAGCCGGGCAGCTTCTGCGGCGACAGCCACTTCTGTATCACGCACTACTTCGACACCCAGATCTCGGACGGCGCGACCTGGACAAGCCCGCTCGTCCGCATCCGCATCGGCGAAACAGTCGACAAGACGCTCCGCGACTACCGCACCGACAACGGCATCGACGACTGGCCGTCGGTGGCGGACAAGCTCGGGGCCAAGGCGCAGCAGTACGAGCGCTCGCCGCTGGTCAAGGCCGACCTGCGCAAGAACCTGCCGCCGTTCGCGCAGTGGGGATCCCAGCTTCACCGCCTGCCGTCGCCGGTGCTCCTGCACCCGGTGCGTTACCAGCCCGGCAGCTTCGACGAGTTCGCGCCGGACTTCCTCCCACCCGACCCGAGCGTCGGCACGATGGCCGATCTGCGCACGATGATCACCCACGCGCACGAGCACGGCGACCTCGTCATGCCGTATCTCAACCTCAGCTGGTGGAACCCCAGCTCGCCGACCGTTCACCGCCTGCTCGCCGACGGCGGTCCCGCGCAGTTCGCGGCGCTGAAGAAGGACGGGACGCCGCAGACCGTCACGTATCCGCCGTTCTCCGGCTACGTCGTCTCGGCGTACACGAACGCGGCGCAGGACCGCATCCATGACCTGATGGACCAGTGGCAGCAGCAGGCGCCGACCGACTGTTACTTCATCGACCAGCTCGGGGCGCGGCCCTGGCTCCGTGACTACAACCCCGCGGCGCCGGACTCCCTCTCGTACTACGACGGCTGGCTGAAGCTGATGGCCCCGTACGCCTCGCGCTGCCTGATGGTCGAGGACGGCTGGGACCGGCTGGCGAAGATCTTCGCGGGCTTCCACGGCGGCCTGCTCGACGTGCAGCGGGAGACAGCCGAGGCGGACAAGGTCTTCGGCCCCGGCAACTGGGAGCCGTACCCAATGGCCGAGTACATCTTCCACGACAAGGTGCTGATGTACCAGCACGACCTTGCCGAGCAGACGATGACGACGGATCCGTACACGCTGACGTTCAACCTCGCGTACGGGTTCATGCTCTCGTACACCTGGGACGGGACGACCGACTCGCTCGAGTCGCCGTGGCTCGACGTCGTCGGCAGCTTCCAGCATGCGCTCGGCGCGCTGTACGCGGGTCAGCCGCTGCAGGACTTTCGCTCGGTCGGCGCCAACCAGACTGTGACCGAATTCCCGAATCTGACGGTGACCGCGGACTGGAACGGCTCGAGCCCGGGTTTTCTCGCGCAGGCGAAGGATGACAGCGTCACCGCCGGCAGCGTGACCGGCACGTTCGACGGCTCGGCGCTGTCACCGGGAACCCACGACCTGATCGTCACGCGTACGAACGGCGAGGTCACCGTGCACCAGCCGCTCGGCGCCGACACGCCGCTCTCCGTGCGCGTGCCAGCGTCGTGGGCGGCCGGGTCGGCGGTCCACGCGACGTGGCTCGGGGCGGACGGCCTCACGCACACGGTCGGCGGCACGGTGCAGGGTGGCCGCTTCACGTTCACGTGCGCGGGACCCCAACCGGGGCTCCCCGCGCCGACCTATCACCTCACGCGCGGCTAGAGCCGGCCGAACGCCTGCCGGCGGGCGAGATCGCGCTCGGGATAGACGAGGTGGCCGTCACGCTCGACGTAGCCGTCCTTCCCGCCGAGGACCAGCAACACGAGCTGCTCCGTCTCGCTCGCGTTCGACACCCTCCGCGGCGTCTTCGCCTCGGCGTGGAACAGCCCGCCCTCGCCGAGTTCGCGCACCTCGCCACCGACCTCGACTCGCGCGCGTCCGCGGTGGACGAAGTAGAGCTCGTCCTGCGCGTCGTGGAAGTGCAGGAAGCCCTCGTAGCCCGGCTCGAACACGATCCCGTTGACGCCGAACGCCGTCACGCCGAGCGCGGCGCGCACCTTCCGGAACCCCGGTCCGTCGCCGAGCTCCCCCAGCGAGCCGAAGGCGTAGCCCTCCACCGTCTAGGCGCGACCCGCTGCCAGCAGAGACTGGTTCGCGAGCCTGACTCGACCCGAGCCGCCGGCCGCCTGCCGGATCGCGTCGCGAATTGCGGCCCACGTCTCTTCCTGGACCTCCGGAGGATGCGGCTTGATCATCGCCGTGATCGGTGGCGCGATCTCCTGGAGGTAGGTCGTGTAGTCCTCGGGCGATTCCCATTCGAAGATCACGTCCATCTCCTCGACCTCGACGTCCGAGAAGCCGCCTCCCTCCAGCAGGCCGCGGATCGCGTCAGGCGTGGGACGCGAGAGTGGGCCGGGCGTACCCGGCGGAGGCGGTGGGGCTTGAAGCCGCTCCATTGCCGTCCGCATCGGAACGGCAAGGAACGGCACCCGATCGGGCGAGCCCCAGGAGCTGATCGCCATGCGCGCTCCCGGCTTGAGGAAGGAACGGACACGGGCGGCCGCGCCTTCGCCGTCGGGATCGAAGATGATTCCCCAACTCGAGAGCGCCGCGTCGAAGCTTGCCGGTGGGAAGTCGAGCGACGCCGCGTCCGACTCGATGAACTCGATGTTCTCCAGCCCTGCGGCGGCGGCACGCTCCCGCCCGTACTCGATCATCACCCCGGCAATGTCCGTCGCCACGACGTAGCCGTCGATCCCGACGCGCTTCGCGGCCGTCAACGCCGGCTCGCCGTAGCCCGCCGCGACGTCGAGCACTCGGTCGCCCGTCTTCACGCCCGCCAGGTCGACGAGACGCTCCCTGATCTCGGCGGCGCCCGCGTCGATCTGCGCCGACCATTTGCGCCAGCCGCCGGCGGCGACGTTCCATTGCTCCCGCTGTCCTGCCCTGAACCCGGCAGCGTCCGTTGTCTGAGTGCTCATCCCCTCTCCCTCCTCAAAGCTTGCGGACGATCTCTTCCGCCTCTTCGCGCGTGAACGCACGCAGTGTCTCCGTGTGCTCGGCGCCGTATCGGTTCAGCTTCATCAGGATCTCGATCGCCACCTCGTCGTCGGGCGCCTCGAAGATCTCGACGACGTCGTAGCGGCCGAGCGTGACATAGACCCCGACGAGCTTGCCGCCGGCGTCGGCGATGATCCGTTCGCCCTCCTCGATCCGCTCGCGCCACTTCGGCAGGCCCGCGTAGCCCTGCGTCGTCCAGCGCATCAGCGTGACGTAGTGCGCCACGGGGCGAATATATGACGCGGTGCGCCTGAACGCCTATCTCGCCCGGGCCGGGGTCGCCTCACGGCGCGGCGCCGACGAGCTGATCAAAGCCGGCCGCGTGACCGTCAACGGCGAGCCGGGACAGCTGAACACCTTCGTGGAGGCGCGCGACCGCGTCGAGGTCGACGGCGAGCCCGTGACGGCGCAGAGGCTCACCTACGTGCTGCTGCACAAGCCGGCGGGAACGGTCACGACCGCCAGCGATCCGCAGGGACGTCCGACGGTCGTCGAGCTGGTCGACGTGCCGGAGCGGGTCGTCCCGGTCGGGCGGCTCGACGCGGACACGACCGGCGCGCTGCTGCTCACCAACGACGGCCCGCTCGCGCACCGGCTCGCGCATCCGCGCTACGGCGTCGAGAAGGTGTACGAGGTCGACGTCGAGGGCCGCCCCGGCGACGCGGCCCTACAAACCCTGGCGAAAGGCGTCGAGCTCGAGGACGGCCTGACCGCTCCGGCCACTGTCCGGCGCCTGGCACCCTCGCGGCTCGAGCTGACGCTGCACGAGGGACGGAACCGCCAGGTGAAGCGGATGCTCGAGGCCGGCGGGCATCCCGTCCGCCGCCTGCATCGCAGCCGCTACGCGGGCCTGACGCTCGAAGGGCTCGAGCCCGGCGCGTGGCGCGAGCTCGAGCCCTCCGAAGTCAAACGGCTGCGCTCGGCCTAGTGGCCGGCCAGCCCTGCTGCCCGCCCGAGCAGGCCCTCGGCCCGGTCGAGGAGCTGCGTCGCCTGGGTGTGGTCGATCGTCTGCCCTAGCTCGGCGCCGGCGAGCAGCGCCTTGATCCCATCGACCACCTGGTCACGCTGGTCGGTGAGCTGGGCGATCGATTTCTCCAGGGTCGTGTAGCGGTTGTCGTGGTTCGTGTCGCTTGCGAGCGCCGTTGTCGAGCCCTTGAGCGTGTCCATCGCGAGCTGCCCGAAGGGAGCGTCGATGCGCTTGAGCATGTCCCCGAGCGCCACCGCATCGGCCGACTGCAGCGCCGGCGGCACGGCACCCGGTGCGAGCACCTGGCTCACGACGCGCCCGTCACGGGTGTAGTCGTCGCTGAGCCCGAGGAGCGAGAGCATCGTCGGGCGGACGTCGGTGTGGTCGGTCCAACCCGTGTAGTCCCCGTTGTTCTCGACGCCGGGACCGACGAGCCCGACCCACGTCGACGCGATCTCGTCCTGGATGTCGCCGTGGTTCCAGGCGAAGCTCTGGTTCGTTCGCGCGGGAATCGAGGCGCACGCGGCGTCGGTTGCGCACGTCCCGGTCCCGGCCGCAAAGAAGAACCAGTTGGGATCGGCGAACGGCGTGAAGGTCGGCGTTCGCAACGGATCCGCCGTGACCATGTGCAGCGTCTTCATCTCGGTCTGGTCGGCGAGCGCGACCATGATGTTGTTCTCGACCGACGCCGTGTAGGGATTCGTCCAGTGGAGCTGCGCCATCTCCCGCTCGAGCTTGCGTGTCGCGGGAGCGGTCTGGCTCGGATTGCCCGTGATGTAGACGGTCGGAGCGTCATCCGAATGGACGGTGAACACCGTGTTGTCACTGAACTGCGTCCGGATCATCGCGCTCAGGTTCGCGTTGATCTCGCCGACTCGGTTGTAGGTGCACGCGACATTGATGCCGTCACAGCCTGCCGGGGTCGGGGTGTCGCCGACGAAGTGGTCACCTTCGTCGACGGTGACGACGAAGAGCGTGTTGCTCTTGTTGATGCCGTCGGTCGTGAGACGGTCGAAGAACTTCTTGAACGCGGTGTCGTAGTCGTGCAGCTGCTGAACGTAGCCAGCCTCACCCGGGCCGTAGGCGAAGTGGATGTTGCCGGAGGTGCCGTGCCCGTCGTGAGCGTCCGAGATGTACGCGTAGGTGACGGGGATGCCCGCCTCCTGCATCTGCGCGACCCACGACAGCGAGGCGGTGGCCTCCATCCCGTCGAAGCCCGGGAAGCCGATGTGGCCGCTCGCGTCCTGGATCACGTTGCCGTCGAGATCCGTCATCGGGCCGCTGGGCTTGATCACCGGGTCGACGTACTTTGCGCCGAAGAGACCGTTGTAACCGGTGTACGGCGTGCCGGGCTCGTCCGGAAGCAGGTCCGAGCGACCGTGGTTCGCGCTCGAGCAAAGCGTCGAGTCCTGCGCGCAGTGCACGCCGATGCCGACGAAGTCCGCGAACGCCTGCCCTGGATTGGCGGCGACCTCGGCCGCCTCGGGTGAGCCCGACCCGAAGACGGTCGGGATGTCGATCGCCGTGTTCTCCAGGATCGTGTTGGCCGTCGCAACGGCGCCGAAGTCGCAGCCCGCGCGCGTGTACGGCACCCAGGGGGCCGGGGCGATCTTGCCGTTCTCGTTGATCATCTCGGGCGTGGTGTCGCCCACCGCTCCGGCCGGGTCGAAGAGCGGCGCGGTCCAGTAGGCAAAGGAAACGCCCGTCCGGGTGGTGCCCGTCGGCGTGAAGTAGCGGAAGCTGTTCGAAACGGGCTGTCCCATCCGGTCGGGATACACGCCGGTGAGCGAGGTCAAGATGCCGGTCGCCGTATGCGAGATCAGCGCCGTGTGATCGTTCGTGAGCAGCGTGCCGTTGTCGCGGATGAAATTCAGCAGGTGCGGCATCTGCTCGAGGTCCGACGGAACGTTCGCGTTGTCGCGCCGGAAGTGCGTGTTGTCGAACTGGAGGTAGATCACGTGCTTGAACTGGCCGTTCAGCTGGCAGCCGGCCGCCGCGAGTGAGCGTGTCGCTCCCCCGCCGCTCGAGCTCACCTGCGCTGCAGCCAGGCTTGCTCCGATCAGGCACGCAAGCAGAAGGGCACCGAGGGCGCCCGCCCTACGTCTACGACTCATCTCTCCCTCCCCTTGGATTGACTGCGAGACCGTAACCCGGACGGCTCCGTCGTGGGAAGGGAACTGGATATCTGCCGGTTACGGCCTGGTGAAGCCCAGCCGCTCGTACATCGCCGCGAGCGTGGGCGCGGAGACGGCGCGCGCTTTCTCGGCGCCGACCGCGAGCAGGCGCATCAGTTCCGCCGGATCGTCGCGGAGCTCGCGGTAGCGCACCTGGATCGGTTCGAGCACCTCGACGATCGCGTCCGCGACATCGGACTTGAACCGGCCGTAACCCGACCCGTCGTAGCGGGCCTCGACGTCCTGGATCGTGTTGCCCGTGACGACGGTCAGCAGCTCGATCAGATTCGAGATCCCGGGCTTTTCGTCCGGGTCGTAGCGGACATCGGTGCCGGAGTCGGTGACGGCGGTCTTGACCTTCTTCCGGACGGTCTCGGGCGGATCAAGCATTAGCACCGTGCCGCTTTCCGCGCCACGCGACTTGGACATCTTCACCTCGGGGTCCTGCAGGTTCATCACGCGCCCGCCGGTCTCGGGGAAGACGCCCTCGGGGATGACGAAGGTCTCGCCGTAGCGGGAGTTGAAGCGCTGTGCGACGTCGCGCGAGAGCTCGAGGTGCTGCCGCTGGTCGTCGCCGATCGGGACGATGTCGGTCTGGTAGAGCAGGATGTCGCCGGCCATCAGGACCGGATACGTGAAGACCGCGGCCGAGACGAACTCTTCCTCCGCCGCCCTCTCCTTGAACTGCGTCATCCGGCCGAGCTGGCCGTAGCTCGTCACCGACGACAGCAGCCAAGCCGCCTCGGCGTGCGCCGTGACGTGGCTCTGGACGAAGACGGTGGAGCGCTCGGGATCGAGGCCGGTGGCGAAGAGCATCGCCGTGATGTCCAGGGTTCCGTCCCGCAGCGCGGCCGGGTCGTGCTGGATCGTGATCGCGTGCAGGTCGACGATGCAGAAGAAGGCCTCGCCCTGCTCCTGCGTCTGGGCGTACTGACGGAAGCCGCCGCTGTAGTTCCCGATGTGGGGGTCGCCTGACGGTTGGATGCCGCTAAAGATCCTCATGGCGCGACCAAAAGTATCCTGAGTTCCATGGCCGTGACGGGAGCCCCAGAGCTGCTGATCGTGATGAGCGGGCACGCGACCCCCGAGGAGGTCGAGCACGTCGTCGAGCGCCTCGCCGAGGCGGGCGCGCACGCGCATGTCACGCCCGGCCGGGAGGCGACCGTGATCGGGGCGATCGGCGAGCGCGAGCTGCTCGCGGCGCTGCCTTTGGAGGGCTATCCCGGCGTCGAGCAGGTGCTGCCGATCCTGAAGCCGTACAAGCTCGTCTCACGCGAGCTGTCGCCCGATCCGACCGTGATCGAGGTCAACGGCCGGCGGATCGGCGACGACGCCTTCGGCCTGATCGCCGGGCCGTGCACGGTCGAATACCGCGAGCAGACGCTCGAGACCGCCAGGGCCGTTGCGCACGCCGGCTCGACGATGCTGCGCGGCGGCGCCTTCAAGCCGCGCACGTCGCCCTATACGTTCAGCGGGCTGGGGGAGGAGGCGCTCGCGATCCTCGTCGAGGCGCGCGAAGAGACCGGCCTGCCGATCGTGACCGAGCTGATGGACCCGCGGCACGTCGACGCCGTGCTCGAGCACGCGGACGTGATCCAGATCGGCGCGCGCAACATGCAGAACTTCAACCTGCTCTCGGAGGTCGGCAAGACGGAGAAGCCGGTGCTGCTGAAGCGCGGCCCGGCCGCGTCGATCGAGGAGCTGCTGATGGCGGCCGAGTACATCGTCCGCGAGGGGAACTCTCAGGTGATCCTGTGCGAGCGCGGCATCACGACGTTCGAGCGCGCGACGCGCTACACGCTCGACATCAGCGCGATTCCGGTCCTGAAGACGGAGACGCATCTGCCGGTGATCGTCGACCCGTCGCATGCGGCGGGGCGGCGCGAGCTCGTGCTGCCGCTGGCGCGCGCGGCCGTGGCGGCGGGGGCGGACGGGATCATCGTCGAGGTGCATCCGCGGCCGGAGGAGGCGCTGTGCGACGGGCCTCAGCAGATTCCGGTCGCCGACTTCCCGGACTTCGCGGACGAGATCCGCACGCTGGCCCAGCTGATGGGCCGCACGATCGGCTGACGCGATGCTCGAACGGCTCGCGATCGTCGGCACCGGGCTGATCGGCGCCTCGGTCGGCCTGGCGGCGCGCGCCTCGGGCGTGACGGAGGTGCGCGGCTGGGACGTGGACGGCGACGCGCTCGCCGTCGCGGCCGGGCGTGAGGCGGTCGAGCCGGCCGGGTCGCTCGCGGAGGCCGTTGCGGATGCGGAACTCGCGATCGTGGCGGCGCCCGTCGCCGCCGTGCCGTCGCAGGTCGCCGCCGTTCTCGCCGCCAGCGGTGAGGCGACGACGGTCAGCGACGTCGGCTCGACGAAGGGGCCGGTCACGGACGCCGTCACGGACGGGCGCTTCATCGGCGGTCATCCCGTCTGCGGCTCCGAAGCGCATGGCGCGGCGCACGCGAACGGGGAGCTCTTCCGCGGCGCGACGTGGTTCCTGACCCCGGTCGCCGCGACCGATCCGGAGCGGTACCGGATGCTGCACGGCTTCGTCGTCTCGCTCGGCGCGGTTCCGGTCGCCGTCGATCCGCAGGCGCACGACCGCCTGGTCGCGCTGACGAGCCACCTGCCGCACGCCCTCGCCAACCTGCTGCTGAATCAGGCCGGCGCGTCCCGCATCGACGGGCATGAGCCGCTCGCGGCCGCCGGTGGGTCATTGCGCGACATGACGCGGGTCGCCGGCGCGAACCCGCGCATCTGGGTCGACATCTTCCTCGACAACGCGGAGGCGCTGGCCGGCGCGCTCGCCGAGCACCGCCGCCGTGTCGAGCAGGTGGAGCGGGCGCTCGCGGAGGGCGATGCCGGGTTCCTGGCGCGCTGGATCGCCGAGGCGGCCGGCAACCGGCGCCGCATGCTGGCGGAGGCGTACGAGCAGCCGGGCGCGCTGCAGCGGTTGCGCGTGCACGTTCCCGACCGTCCGGGCGTGCTGGCCGGGATCACGCAGGCGCTCGGCGCGGAGCGGATCAACATCGAGGACTTCGAGCTGCAGCACATGTCGCGCGAGCGGGGCGGCACGCTGACGCTGCTCGTCGCCGGCGAGGACGAGGCCGCGCGCGCGGCGGGCATCCTCGAGGCGCAGGGCTACCACGTCGTCGGCTCGGCCGTGCTGGACGAATGAAGGTCGAGCCCGCGGGAACCCTGATCGGGCACATCGGCGTCCCGGGCGACAAGTCGATCTCGCACCGTGCCGTGCTGATCGGTGCGCTCTGCGAAGGCGAGACGCAGGTGCACGGCTTCGGGCGCTCGGCCGACACCGAGTCGACGATCGCCGCCGTGCGGACGCTCGGCGTCGAGGTGGACGAGCTCGGCGACGACGAGCTCGTGGTGCACGGCGTGTCCCTCCGGGGTCTGACCCCGGCCTCAGGCCGGGGTCAGACCCCAGCAGTTGATTGTCGGAACGCCGGCACGCTGATGCGCCTGCTCGCGGGAATCCTGGCGGGTCAGTCCGGCCGCTTCGAACTGACGGGCGACGAGTCGCTGAGCTCCCGCCCGATGGAGCGGATCGCCGAGCCGCTGAAACGGATGGGGGCGAAGATCTCGACGACCGACGGCCACGCGCCGCTCGTGGTCGAGGGCAGCGACGCGCTGAAAGCGATCGACTACGCGCTGCCCATTGCGAGCGCGCAGGTGAAGTCCGCCGTCCTGCTCGCGGCGATCAACGCCGACGGCACGACGACGATCACCGAGCCGGCGCCGACGCGCGACCACACCGAGCTGATGCTCGCCGCGGCCGGGGCGGCCGTCCGCCGGCGTCCGAGCTCCGTCTCGATCGAGCCCGCGGCGCGGCTGTCGCTCGGCGAGGTGACGGTGCCCGGCGACTTCTCCTCCGCGGCGCCGTTCGTGGTCGCCGCGACGCTCCTCGCGGGCTCCGAGCTGACGATCCACGACGTCGGCCTCAACCCGCGCCGCACCGGGCTGCTCGACGTGCTCGAGCGCATGGGCGCGCGCATCACCATCTTCAACCGGCGCCGGGCCGGCGGGGAGTGGACCGGCGATCTGGAGGTGCACTCGTCCGAGCTGACGGCGACGGACGTCGGCGCCGAGGAGGTGCCGCGCCTCGTCGACGAGCTCCCGCTGTTCGCGCTCGCCGCTGCCGGCGCGCGCGGCGACAGCCGCCTGACGGGCGCCGCCGAGCTGCGTGTCAAGGAAACGGACCGGATCGAAACCGTCACAAATGGGCTACGGGCACTTGGCGTCCACATCCGTGCCCGCAACGATGGGTTCGAGGTGAGAGGCGTGCCCGCGCGGCCGACCGGAGGGCGGATGTCGTCGGACGGTGACCACCGCATCGCCGTGCTCGCGGCCGTCGCCGGCCTCGTCTCCCGCGAGGGCGTCGAGGTCAGGGACGCCTACGCGGTCGCTATAAGCTTCCCCGGGTTCTTCGACCTCCTCGACTCCGTCTCCAGACGATGATCGTCGCCATCGACGGCCCCGCAGGGGCAGGCAAAAGCACGGTCGCGCGGCGTCTCGCCGAGCGGCTGGGCTTCCGCTACCTCGACACCGGCGCGATGTACCGCGCCGTCACCTGGCTGGCGATGCAGCGCGGCCTGCCGCTCGGCGACGGCGCGCCGCTCGGCGAGCTCGCAGAGGCGAATCCCGTCACCTTCGACGAAACCGGCCGCGTGTCGATCGCCGGCACCGACGTGACGGCGTCGATCCGGGAGGCGCGCATCGACCGCCAGGTTCCCGTCGTCGCGCGCCATCCGGAGGTGCGCGTGGTGATGCGCGAGCGCCAGCGCGAGCTCGGCAAGGTCGGCGACGTCGTGATCGAGGGCCGTGACATCGGCACCGTCGTCGCGCCCGACGCGGAGGTGAAGGTGTACCTCAACGCCGACGCCGCGACGCGCGCGCGACGCCGGCAGGCCGAACGCCCTGACATCGGCGGCGACGCGCTCGCGACCGACCTGCGTGTGCGCGACGAGAGCGACGCCGCACGCATGCGGCCGGCGCCGGACGCGCAGCAGATCGACACCACCGGGCTCGAGGTGGACCACGTCGTGGCGCAGATCGAGCAACTCGTGCAGACCCGCCTCGCAGCGTCCCAGCGATGAACCGCACGCAAATCGCCTGGCTGTTCGGGCGGCCGTTCTTCGGCGCGGTCGTCCGCTCCGTCGCACCGCTGCGGGCGTACGGCCGCGACCGCATCCCGGCGAACGGTCCGCTGGTGTTCTGCTTCAACCACTTCTCGTGGCTCGATCCCTGGGCGTTCGGATCGGTGGTGCCGCGGACCGTCTACTACGTGGCGAAGCAGGAGGTGCACGACAACCGGCTGGTCGGGCCGTTCGTCCGGTTCTTCGGGACGTCGTCGGTGCGCCGCGGTGAATCCGACCGCGAGGCGATTCGGATCATGCGCGAGGTCGTCCGCCGCGGCGACGCGCTGGGGATGTTCCCGGAGGGGACGCGGCAGGAGCGCGAGCCGGGGCCGCTGCGGTCGGGGGCGGCGCTGATCGCCGTGCAGGAGCAGGTGCCGGTCGTGTGCGGCGCGATCCACGGCTCGCAGGACTGGCGGGTGGGGAACTTCCATCCGGTTTCGATGGCGTTCGGCGAGCCGCTCGACCTGAGCCGGCATCCGCGCAACTCGCAGGGTTACCGCGCCGGATCCGCGGAGATCCAGCAGGAGATCAGGCGGCTGTGGGAGTTTCTCGTGGCAACGCACGAGCAGGGCCGCCCGCGGGTCGCGATTCCCCCCGCGTGACGGAAAGCTCCCCGCTTCTCGGCACCGTCGCGATCGTCGGCTTTCCCAACGTCGGCAAGTCGACGCTCGTCAACCGCCTCACGGGCTCGCGCGCGGCGGTGGTGCACGAGGTGTCCGGCGTCACGCGCGACCGCAAGGAGCTCGTGTGCGAGTGGGGGAGGAGCAGATTCCTGCTGATCGACACCGGCGGCGTCGACATTGCGGATCCCTCGCCGCTGACACAGTCGATCGGGGCGCAGGCGCGCGAGGCGGTCACCGACGCCGACCTCGTGCTGTTCGTCGTCGACGCGCGCGCCGGGATCACGCCCGGCGACGAGGAGGTCGCGGACATCCTCCGCCGCGCGCGCAAGCCGGTGCTGCTGATCGCGAACAAGATCGACGATCCCGCGCAGGAGAGCCTCGCGCTCGACCTGCACCGGCTGGGGCTCGGCGAGCCGATCCCGATCTCGGCTCTGCACGGCCACGGCTCCGGCGAACTGCTCGACCGCATCGTCGCGGAGCTGCCGGGGAGGGGCCGCGAGGAGATTCCGGAGACGGCGATCCGCGTCGCAATC
>WNGD01010090.1_pt1 | contig 14440 bp, 10 predicted proteins | sample 5400671 | NCBI WGS metagenome assembly WNGD01 (sample SAMN13153369, study PRJNA577476) | soil metagenome | isolation source: 40 cm soil or saprolite under grassland replicate 2 | place: USA:California | collected 2016-06-15
GTGCGCACGGCGGGCGCCGGCCGCCGCCACACGGCGCTGGCGCACCGCCTCCAGACCGGCTCAGAGCTGCCGCTATCCGGCGAGTGACGCATACCGCTCACCTGAACGCTGCTCACACGCCAGCCTTGGCATTCCACACATTTCTCCAGATCGCGACCGAATGGCGCACATGGATTGTTGTAGACCCCCTCGCCGACAGGCTTTGCTCCGGGGCAGCCTCGCCGCCGCCGTGCCAGCCATCGCGGGCGGGGTCTCAGCCGAGTCCGCCAAGGCCTCAACTACTGACCTGCTTGTCACCGGCCTCGAAGTAGCCACCGTGACCGGCACCAGCGTGATCATCACCTTGTTCACCGGCTCGACGACTGAGGTGGAGACCTACGGATTCCCGCTCCCCGTCGCGGCCGGCACCGCACTGCAGATCGGCCTCGTCGGCCTGACGGACACTGACCGTCGTGCTCAGGGCACTCAAGACTGCCCTGGAGTCACCCGCGCAGTCCCGGAACCAGAACACCAGCCACGCACTGTGACTATGACCGCAGCGCCCAAATGCTCAACTATCCCGCCCGGCCCCACCCGAGCACTGCTCAACCACCCCGAAAACGCCAGCTCACGGTGCTCATCTAAATTGGTTCCCTACACCGGTTGTAGGGATCAGGTTTTTCTGAACAATCGACCGGCTACCTGAACACCTATCTGAACAACGAGGCTCTACCTGAACACCGCCGCCCGTCGGGTCACGTGGGGGGAGTTCGAAGCCGGCGCGCCCGAACATCTGCCGTTTCAGCATTTTCGTCTTGTTGTTGACGCCTTCCGTGCGGCCGTTGTGGTACGACGGTGGGTTACGGACCGCTGCCGGGTTTGGCTCCCCCTTGATCGCGGGTCGGATGGGGCCGGACTGCTCCTTGTCCAGTTCGGAACGATTGGCCCCTAGCCGAGGTCCATCGGAGGCCCGCGCCGCATGCAGAGGTACGTCTCAGGTACATTTGCGCGCCGACCAGCATGTACGCAGGGCCGCTGAAGTCAGCGCGAGCGTGGCCGCACGCGGGCCGATGCCGACGGACGGCGTGCGGGTTCTGGCTGGCCCGGTGACGGGGCAACGTGGCCGTGTGGGCGCGGGACGGCTGGGTACGGCGAATGACATCAAGCCCGGCGTCTCCAACCGGCACCGGCACACGGTGGCCGAGGCCGACACGTCATCAACGCGATCGCTGATGCGGCCACAAACCCGACTCAACGGCGCACGTCGAGCCGAAACCCGCCACTGGCGTGCCCCGTCCGTGGCCGTCCGTGGAAACGCCGACGGTGCGCACCGACCGCCACAACTGTGCACACCGACCGTCCTTGCGGCACGGACGCCCGTCCGCTATGCGTCCGTAGACAGCGCAATATGACGGTCTACAGCGCGACAAGGTGACGCACGACGGGACAGAGCAGAAACGGCCCGCCAGCGCGAGAATTCGCAGCTAGCGGGCCGTTTTCGCAGGTGGTGGCAGGTGTTGGGTTCGAACCAACGTAGGCTGAGCCGACGGTTTTACAGACCGCTCGCTACGTGGGCTCGTGCGGGACGGTACCGATCAGGAAACTACTGTCTATGACCAGCCGACCCGTCCAGGAAACCGCAGGTCGTGACGGTGATGGTTTGCGTGGAGCCCCACTGGGGGCCGCTACACAAACCATCGCCGGGTGGCCGTCGGTTGCGTCTTCGTGTTAGCCGTTTTCTAGGGGTGCTTTAGGTGTTGCGCGACGTTGCGCAGGTGCGACACGCGGCTAGTTCTGCAGCGTATCTCCACCGGTGTTGTTCTTGTTACTGATAGTAGTTATTGCTGTCTGGCGCGAGAACAGGGGGCTGGGCGGGCGTTCGCGGTGACGATGCCGTCCGGGGAACGATACTGGACGGTGCTCGACGACGAGTTGTGCGTGGTTCCGGATGCGGACGCGTTCTTGCGTCACGTCCGGTTCGGGCGGGACGGCTCGGAGTTGACCACGAAGGCGTATGCGAGCGGGATCGCGCTGTTCTTGCGGTGGTGCGAGCGGACGGGCCGGTCGTGGCACGCGGGGATCGAGCATCTCGGCCTGTTCATGACGTGGCTGCGGCATGCTGACCCCGAGGCCGCCGGGCCGGACGGCGGCCCGGGTCAGGTGCTCGCGGGACCGGGAGTGCCCCCGGTTCGCGGTGCCCGGCGCGTGAACGCGGTGCTGACGGCGGTTCGCGGAATGACGGCGCATGCGGTGTCGGCGGGGCAGGCGCCGGCGCACCTGGTGCCGTTGCTGTATGAGGTCGCTGATGACCGGGATCTTCCCGCCGAGGCCCGCGGGGAGGACGGCCGGATGTCGTTCCGGCTGCGTGCCCGGCACCGGCTGCGCGAGGACGAGCGCCCGGTGGACCGGGCCAGCGACGCTGAGATCACCGCGCTGCTGCGGGCGTGCCTGTCGGCGCGGGACCGGCTGGTCGTGCTGCTGATGGCTCGTGCCGGGCTGCGTCGCGGTGAGATGTGCGGGCTGCGCCGCTGTGACGTGCACCTGATGCCCGACTCGCGGGCGCTGGGCTGCGAGGTGCCCGGCGCGCACCTGCACGTGGTCCGGCGCGCGAACCCGAACGGGGCGTGGGCCAAGTCGCGGCGGCAGCGGGCGGTGCCGCTGGATTTCGTCACGGTGCAGGCGTTCGACGCGTACGAGCTGGAGCGGCTCGCGGTGCCCGGGGCGGCCTCGTCCGATTTCGTGCTGGTCAGGCTGTTCCGCGAGCCGACCGGGGTGCCGATGCCGCCGGGAGCGGTCAACGGCCTGATCACGGCCGCCGTGCAGCGGGCCGGCCTGGCCCGGCAGGTCACCCCGCATCAGATGCGGCATTCGTTCGGGAGCAACGTCGCCGACGCGGGCGGTGCCGCCGACGAGATCGCCGATCTGATGGGTCATCGTTCGCTCAGCTCCACGAAGGTATACCTGCACCCGGATCCGGCCCGGCTGCGGGAGGCGGTCAGCCGCGTGCCCGGCCCGCGCGTGACCGGAAGGGAAGCGCGATGACCACGGCGGCCCGGCGGGAGCCGGGCCGGGACGGCGGGGCCGCCGCCCGGCTGGCGGCGCTGACAGACCCGGCGTTCCTGGCCGAGGCCGGATGGGATCCTGCTGCCCGGGTGCTGTCGCTGCCGTCGGCGCATCCGCTGCTGGGCTGGCGGGCGTGCCCGTCGCCGGGCTGCGGGAGCCCGTTTTACGGACGCGGCCGTGAATGCGGATCGTGCCGCCGCGGCGGCGGGGCCGCCGCAGGCCGCACGCCACCGCCCGGGAACGCGGACGGGGCGCGCTTGGTCCCCGTCACCCCGGCCAGCGCGCTCTGCCAGGTGGAGGCGTGCGGACGCGAACGGGGAAGCCGGCGGTACTGCCGCGCTCACTACGGGCGTGCCCGCGAGCTCCGGGCCGGCCCGTCCTTCGACGAGGCGGCATGGCAGGCGACCGAGCCGACGCTGGAAGGACCCGGGCAGGTCAGCCTGCATGGGCTGAGCCCGCTGGCCGCCGCCGAGATACTGTACGGACTTCAGCAGCGCACCCGCAGCGGAACCGCGACCGACCCGGGGCGGCTGCGGCAGATCGCCTGGGAGCTGCGCCGCACGCGAGCCGCGGGCATGGGCGAGCTCGCAGGCGGGGACCGCACGCAGCACCGGCTCGCCCGCAGCCTGGCCAGGCACGCAGGCCGGGCGTTCCTGGCCCCGGAGACCGAGACGCGCAAGGACGTGTGGGACCTGGCCGCGTTCGGGCTCCCCGGACGGCTCGACTTCACCCCGATCCGGCAGCCGTGGCTGAGGGAGACCGCCCGGCGCTGGGCCGCTGACGACCTGCCCCGCCGCCGCGGCAAGATCGCCGCCGGGCCGGTCCGCCACTACCTGACCAGCCTGGCCATGCTGTCTGACGGCCTGCACGGCGCCCGCGCCGACCACGGCGGGGACCCTGCCGTGCTCGGCCGCGCGGACATCGAGTCGTTCACGCACCGGCTGGCGTTCCTCACGGCCAGCGGGCAGGTCTCCGCCGACGCCCGGACCCGGACCTGCCGGGAGATCCGGCACCTGCTCCGCCAGTTCCGGGCGCTCGGGCTGACCCGGGCCGGCGGCCCGGCCGGCGGGCTGCCCGACGATTTCGCCGTCCGCGACAGCGACATCCCGGTCAAGCCGGACGAGCCCGAGGCCGGCCGGGACCTGCCGCCGGAGATCATGCGGCAGCTGTGCGACCGGCTGCCTGCGCTGGAAGACGTGTCATGCCGCGAGACCCGGGCAGCAGCCGAGCTGATGATCGACACAGGCCGGCGCCCGGACGAGATCTGCGCGCTGCCGTGGGACTGCCTGGAATACGACGAGCCCGGCCATGAGCCGGTACTGGTCTACTTCAACCACAAGTCCGCCCGCCAGGGACGGCGGCTCCCGGTCGCCCAGGCCACCGCCGGCCTCATCGTGGCGCAGAAGGCCCGGGTCCGCGAGATGTTCCCGGCAACGCCGCTGGGCGAGCTGAAGCTGCTGCCCGCTGCATACGCCAACCCGCACGGCCGACGCGCGATCACTGAGGGCCACTTCGGCGCACGGCACCGTGAATGGGTCGACGGCCTGCCGCCGCTGCTGCGCACCGACGGCACCGAGTTCGACAAGACGCGCGTCGTTCCTTACGCCTACCGGCACACCTACGCGCAGCGGCACGCCGACGCCGGCGTCCCGGTCGACGTGCTCGCCACCTTGATGGACCACCGGAGCCTCGACACCACCCGCGGCTATTACACCGTCGGCGACCGCCGCCGCCGCGATGCCGTCGACAAGGTTACCGCGCTGCAGTTCGACCGCCACGGGAACCGCATCTGGCGGGACGCGAAGGCGCTGCTGGACTCCGAGCACGCCCGCCGCGCCATCAGCGAGGTCGCCGTGCCCTACGGCACCTGCTCCGAGCCGTCCAACGTGCAGGCCGGCGGGAACGCATGCCCCTACCGGTTCCGCTGCATCGGCTGCGGCCACTTCCGCACCGACGTCTCCTACCTGCCCGACCTCCATGCTTACCTCGATGACCTGCTCCGCAACCGGGAACGGGTGCTTGCCGCAGCTGAGGTCGACCAGTGGGCACGGGCCGAAGCCGTCCCCTCCGCCGAGGAGATCACCAGGATCCGGAGCCTCATCGCCCGCATTGAGGCCGGCCTGGAGGACCTGACCGCAGCCGAGCGCGAGCAGATCACCCAGGCTGTCACCATCGTCCGCCGCCACCGCACCGTCACCCTCGGCATGCCGCGGATGCGGCAGGCACTGCCCGGCATCCGCCCGGAGCGCACGGCATGACCAGCCCCGGCAGCAAGCCGCAGGCCGCACTGCGCGGGCGCCAGGCCGACTCCGCCCGGCGACGGGCCCGCGTCGCCGCGGCGATCAGCACTGCGGCCGCCGCCGGCCAGGAGATCAGCATCAGCAGCATCGCCCGCGCCGCCGCCGTCGACCGCACCTTCCTCTACCGGCACCGTGACCTGCTCGAGCAGGTCCACGCATCCCAGGCCCAGGCACTGTCCGCGGAAACAGGACCCGCAGTGAGCAGCGCATCCCTGCAAGCCGACCTGCTCAACGCCCAGCAGCGGGCCGCCCGCCTGGCAGCCCGGGTCCAGCAGCTCGAACGCAGGCTCTCCAGCCTGCTCGGCGAGCACGCATGGCGGGAATCCGGGCTCGGCGCCCCCGACGACATCGACGAGCTCAAGCAGCAGAACACCGTCCTCGAGCAGCGCATCATCGACCTGCGCCTCCAACTCGACGAACGCGACCAGGACCTGGCCGCCGCCCGCGCAGCCAACCGGGAACTCATGGCACAGCTGAACACGACACCCCGCCGCTGAGAACGCCACAACGGGCAAACACCACACCTGTTGCGTTACAGCAGCCCGAACACGGTCCGCTGACCTGCGGAAACAGTCGGGAAAAACGAAATGTCCGCTTTGTTCCCCAAGAGAATGCGTGGCTGGGCGGGCTGCCGATCATTTCCCGGCTGGTTCGCGCAACGGCGCCGATCGTGTCCCCGGCAAGGAGACTACGGTCCCTGCTGTCTTGCGCCCAGGTTCGGTGTCGGCGGGTTCGTGCATATCCCTCGCTGTGGCGTGATGCTTATCTCGCTTGCCCAGGGCTCCCGTACCGGGCAAGCTCGGTGCCGTGGGGAGCTTCGAGGAAGATGTGGTGGTCGAACCGTGCGGGGGCGGCCGCTATCACAGCCAGCTGGATCATAATTGGGACCTTGTCGCAGTCCCGCACGGCGGGATAGTGGCATCGCTGGCGTTGCGGGCGGCCGGCCTGGAAGTCGGCGACCCAGGACAGCTCCTGCGTACCTGTACGACCGTGTTCGCCGGTCAAGTCGCTGCCGGCCCTCTGGACATACACGTCAGCGTGCTGCGCCGGGGCCGCTCGGCCACCCAGGTCCAGGCCGCGGTCCGCAACAAGGGGGCTGCGGCGGGTGCCAGTGTCGTTGCGGTGTTCGGCTCGTCGCGGCGGGGTCCTTCGTTCGTCGACGCCGTACCCCCCGAAGTGCCGCCGCCGCTGGCGTGCCGCTCCTACCGAGAACCACCGCCACCTGGGGTCCAGCCGTTTGAGCCGCTTCCGTTCTGGACGCGCGTCGAGGGACGCGCGGCCCTTGGCCACCCGCCGTGGGAGCAGCACGAGCCCACTGGATCCGACGTGGCCACATGGCTGCGGTTCGACAGCCCTCCGCAGCTGGCGGACGGTGCGATCGACCCCCTCGGCGTTCTCACCCTGGCGGACCGGATGCCCGGATGCGTCGCCGAGCGTCTGGGGCACCAGGGTCCGCCGTGGTTCGCGCCGAGCGCGGATCTGACCGTGCACCTCCTCGAGCCGCTGCGCACCGAATGGCTCCTGGCCCACGACCGCGCCCGCTGGGCAGACGATGGATGGGCGTCCGCTGAGAGCGTGCTCTGGGACGAGAACGGCACTCTCGTGGCCTACGCCACCCAGATGATGCTCTTCACCTACCTCCCCGACTAGCTCTGCCCTGGGCCGGGTTCGGTAGAAACTCGGTTTTACGGACCGCTTGCGTTTGGCCCGGCTGCCATAGACAAGCAGCAAGTAGCCGCAGACCTGTTCAGTCGGAAGCTGGCACATCACCGCTCGCTGTGGCGGCCGGCAATCGAAAACCTTTCCTTCAATCACAAGCTGGCCGACCGCGGGACTGCATTCCCCGGGCGGGATAGTCTGCGTGGAGCCCTGCTGGGGGGCACCAACCTGCGCGCCCGGCCGCTGCCAAGGGTCGGTACCTCTTCATTCATCGACGCGAATCACGGCAACCATGATCGCCGCAGGGTCAGCACCAACTCAGCACCACGTCCGGAAACGACGGGAACGAACCGGAAATAACCGGCATAACGCCACGAGCACTATGGCGTCCAGGTTAACCCCGAACAACGCATGCGCGACCGCAGCGCAACGCTACAGACCGCCGATGAGCTGCGGAAACGCGAACAAGGGCGCTACTTCAGGAGCTGGCGGGCCATCACCAGGCGCTGGATCTGGTTGGTGCCCTCATAGATCTGGGTGATCTTCGCGTCGCGCATCATCCGCTCCACCGGGTAGTCCCTGACGTAGCCGTAGCCGCCCAGGAGCTGGACGGCGTCGGTGGTGATGGCCATGGCGGCGTCGGAGGCGAAGCACTTGGCCGCGGCCGAGGCGAAGGTGAGCCGCGGGACCTTATCTCCTCGCATCGCCCGCTCGGACAGCGCGGCGGCGTGGTAGGTGAGCTGCCGCGCCGCCTCGAGCTTCATGGCCATGTCGGCCAGCATGAACTGGACTCCCTGGAACTCCCCGATGGCCCGGCCGAACTGGGACCGCTGCCTGACGTAGCCGGCTGCGTAGTCGAGCGCGCCCTGCGCGATGCCGAGCGCCTGGGCCGCGATGGTGATGCGGGTATGGTCCAGGGTGGCCAGCGCCTGGTTCGCCTCGTCGCGGTGCCGCCGCTGGAAGCCGCGCAAGCGGGCGAGCTGGGACGTCTTCTCTTCCTCCGTGCCCCGGGCTAGCACCGCGGGCGGCGCCTGGTCCCCGGCGGGTTGCGGAACGTGTTGACCCCGATGACCGGCAGGGAGCCGTCGTGCTTGCGCTGCTCGTACCGCATGGATTCGTCCTGGATCCGGCCGCGCTGGTAGCCGGTCTCCATCGCGCTGAGCCTGTTCCAGGACGGAGACCACCGCCCGTTCGGCATCTGAAGAGAGCTCAGCCCGGACGGCGGCGAGCCGCTGCACCCGCCGCACCGCCGCGGCCTGCCGGGCGGTCCGCTCGTGGTAGCCGCGTACGGTGGCGGCGATCTCGGCCAGGTAGCCCGCCCGGGACGGCGGGATGATCGATGCGGCGTCGGTGGAGGTGCGGCCGGCCGCGGCCGGCAGTACGCCGGCGGCCAGCGGCAGCCCGTGGCCGGCCAGCAGCCGGGCCAGGTGCTGGTACAGGGCGGTGACCCCGTTGTCGTTGAAGGTGGCGGCGCTGGTCCCGAACACCGGCACGTGCCGGCCGTCCTGCACCGAACCTGCCACGCGAACCTACGGAACCACAGCGGACGACCCTGGGACCAGCGCGGACACCGTCAGGTAGCCTCGGCCGCGCCACGCAGCTCAGGGAACTGGTCGTCGCGGAACTCGCGCAGCGTCACGGACCCCGCGGCGGCGTCCTGTTCCCGGCGGCGCAGGTCGACCCGGCGGATCTTGCCCGAGATCGTCTTGGGTAGCTCGGCGAATTCCAGCCGGCGGACCCGCTGGAACGGCGCCAGGTTCTCCCGGGCGTGCCGGAGGATCGCCTGCGCGGTGTCGCGGTCCGGCTGATAGCCGGGCGCGAGCGCGATGTAGGCCTTCGGCACGGCCAGGCGCAGTTCGTCGGGCGCGGGCACAACGGCCGCCTCGGCCACCGCCGGATGCTCGATGAGCACGCTCTCCAGCTCGAACGGGGAGATCTTGTAGTCGCTGGACTTGAAGACGTCGTCGGTCCGCCCCACGTAGAAGATGTAGCCGTCCGCATCGCGGAGGGCCACGTCTCCGGTGTGGTAGTAGCCGCCGGCCATCGCCTCGGCGTTCAGCGCGGGATCGCCGGCGTAGCCGGTCATCAGGCTCATCGGCCGCCGGGCCAGGTCCACGCAGATCTCGCCCTCGTTCCCGGGCCGCCCGGTGACCGGGTCGACCAGGACGACCGGCACCCCGGGCAGCGGCAGCCCCATGGAGCCGGGCTTGACCGGCATGCCCGGCACGTTGCCGACCGCCAGCGGCAGCTCGGTCTGGCCGTAGCCGTCCCTGATAGTCAGCCCCCAGGACGTGCGGACCTGCTCGATGACCTCCGGGTTGAGCGGCTCGCCCGCCGAGAGCAGCTCGCGTAGCTTCCCCGGGCCGCCGGACAGATCGGCCTTGATCAGCATGCGCCACACTGTCGGCGGGGCGCAGAAGGTGTTCACCTCCGCCCGGCGGATCTGGTGCAGCAACGCCGCCGCGTCGAACCGTGAGTAGTTGTAGACGAAGATCGTCGCCTGAGCGATCCAGGGTGCGAAGAAGGAGCTCCAGGCGTGTTTGGCCCATCCTGGCGAGCTGATGTTGAGATGGACGTCGCCGGGGTTGGCGCCCACCCAGAACGACGTGGCGAGATGACCGACGGGATAGGAGACCTGCGTGTGCTCGACCAGTTTCGGGCGGCTGGTCGTCCCCGACGTGAAGTACAGCAACTGCGGGTCCGACGGGGCGGTACCGGGATGCCCGGCGGGAGGCACGTCGACGGTGAAAGCCTCGCGATAGCTGATCCAGTCCCGGGGTGCGTCGCCGACGGCGAACCGGGCATACGCCCCGGGCACCCGGTCGAACTTCGGCGCGTCAGCCGCGTTGGCCACGACGTGCCGCGCGCCGCCCCGGTGGATGCGATCGGCCAGGTCGGCGGGTCCCAGTGCCGTGGTAGCCGGCAGGATCACGGCGCCGACCTTCATGACCGCGAGCATGGATTCCCAGAGTTCGACCTGGTTGTTCAGCATGAGCACGACACGATCGCCGCGGCTGACGCCGTGCGCCGTGAGCAGCGCCGCTACCTGGTCGGAACGACGAGCCATGTCGCCGAACGAGAACCTGGCCTCCGAATCGTCCTCCTCCACGATCCACAGCGCGGTCCGGTCGTCGTTCCTCGCGTTGGCGTCGAACCAGTCGACGGCCCAGTTGAACCGGTCCCCGAACTCCGGCCAGGTGAATTCGCGGACCGCCGTGACGTAATCGTGCCCCAGGTTCTGCAGGAGGTTCCGGGCCTCCCGGTAGATTTCGGTGCTGCTGGTACCCACGCTGAATTCCTTCCTTGAATCCCGGACCCGCGACTCGCGAAAACAGTAGAAATCGCGAGATGGCTCCCGGTACCCCCGAAAGTGGCGGTGCCCGTCATTCGGCTGACCGCGCCGTAGACTAGACGGCATGAATGCTGATGACCCGGACGCTGACCTGGCGCGACAGCGTCCTTCGATGCGGGTCATCCAGAAAGAGAGGACACGTCGGCTGCTGCGCGACGCGGCGGTCGAGTTGTTCGCCAGCAAGGGTTACACGGCCACCACGATCGATGACATCACGACCGCCATCGGCGCCAGCCGCGCCACGTTCTACCTGCATTACGACGGCAAGGCCCGCATTGTCAGCGAGGTCTACGAGGACGTCATCATGCCCGAAACGCTGGAGTTCTACCGGCGCCTCGACTCATTCGACGGGCCGAGCGAGGACGAGTTGCGGGGCTGGCTCGAGGATGCGATGGGATTTTTCGAGCGGCATCGTCAGATCCTCCTGTTCGGCGATGAGGCGTTCTCGACCGAGCCCAGCCTCGACGAGCTCTCCCCGGCGCGACTGCTCGACCGCTGCGCCGAGGCGATGCCCCGCTACCTGGGCCGGTGGCACGGACGCGAGCGCCAGCAGGCCCAGTTCCGCCTCGAGCTGCTCATCCTGCAAATCAGCTACTTCGCAAGACTCTGGGTCGACGGTCACTGGCCGGTGAAACGGGATCTCCTCATTGACGTCCTGTTCGACCTCTGGGCGCATGGGCTCAGGGCCGGCGGCCAGGATAAGGACCGTATCCGACCGTCATAGACGTATCGCCTGCTCAGTTGACACGTAGTCAGTGAAATGATTACTGTGATCGCAGCCCGCGCCGGAGTGGAGCTGCGATGAGTGAGTGCACGCTCGATGAGCGCGCCCAGCTGAGGCGTACTGTCGTGCAAGCCCGCCGCCTGACGGGCCTGCCGGTCGTCTTCGGCGGCTCGGTCAGTAAGGCAGGTGTCGTGCTGAGCGAGTCGTCCGGCATGCGGACGGGCTCCCTGCGGAACCTGCTCGTCGCGCCGCAGCGCGGGCTGGGCGGACACGCGATCCAGGCCCGGCGTCCGGTCGCCGTCCTGCACTACGGGAGTTCGCCGGCAATCAGCCACGACTACGACCGTCAGGTGGCAGCCGAGGGGCTCGTCTCGCTGGTCGCGATACCGGTCGCGGTCGGCCGACAGATACGCGCCGTACTCTATGGCGCGCTACGCCGGCCTGGTCCGATCGGTGACGTCGCCGTCGACCGGCTGGCCGGGGCCGCGACGCAGCTCGGTGCCATCCTGCGGGCTCAGGAGCGACGCGCCTCGCCTGCCCGAGGGGAGCTCGCGGCCGTGTTCGGCGAACTGGGTTCCCTGGCCGGTCAGGTCGGCGACGCCCGGCTCCGGGCCGGCATCCTCGCGAGCTGCGACCGTTACGCCATGCTGAGAAGCCAGAGCGACAGCCGTGCGCCGGCGCCCCGGCTCACCACGCGGGAACTCGACGTCCTCGCGCTCGCCGCGATCGGCTGCGGCAACCATGAGATCGCCGGACTGCTCGATATCACGGTCGACTCGGTCAAGTCACACGTGCGCCGCGCGATGCGCAGGCTCGGCGCGAACACACGCCACGCCGCGGTGAGCGCCGCCCGGGCGAACGGCCTGCTGCCATGACTGAGGCGGCACTGCCCGGGCCGGAGCTCGAGGAAGCACGGCGCATGTTCGCCCTTCTGCGCGTGGCGGCGCGGACGCGGGCGGGCACAGTACCGCGGACGAGGATGGCCGAGCTGGCCGAGCTTCTGGTCCGGGTGGTGTCCGGCCCGCTCGCGGCGTCGGTACCTCCCGGTGCCCGTGAGCTCACCGCCCGCGAGATCGACGTCCTGGCGCACGCGGCGATCGGCGCCACCAACAGCGAGATCGCCGAACAGCTCGGTGTCTCGGGCGAGACCGTCAAGAGCTATCTGCGCAGCGCCATGGGCAAACTGCGGGCGCGTTCCCGGCATGGCGCCGTAGTGCACGCCCGTGCGGCCGGAGCAATTCCCTGAACCTGTGAGCTGGCCATGCCGCGGGTCGGTTCCTGGCTCAGCGGCCGGTCCATGCCGGCGGCCGCTTGTCGCGGAACGCGGCGGGCCCTTCCTGTGCGTCGGCGCTGTGGTAGACCGGCGCCCAGATCCGCTCGGCCTCGTCGAACAGGTCCGGCCGGGACAGGTAGGCCGTGCGCTTGGCGGCCAGCACGGACAGCGGGGCGTTAGCCGCGATCCGCATCGCCATCTGCTGCGTCCTCACCCGTAGCTCCGCGAGCGGCACGACCTCGTTGACCAGCCCGATCTCATACGCCCGCCGGGCCGTGAGCGGGTCGCCGGTGAGCAGGATCTGCAGCGCGATCCGCGGCGGGATCAGCCAGGACAGCGGCGCGGCCCACGGGGCGCCGCGCCCCACCTTTACCTCGCTGATGGCGAACGTCGCGGTGTCCGCGGCGATGCACAGATCACAGCACTGGGCGAGCAGGAACCCGCCGGCCCACGCGACGCCGTTCACCGCGGCGATGGTCGGCTTGGCGACCTCGATGTTGCGGCCGAACTGGGGCACGAAGTCCGGCGGCGGCACGGTCAGCGCGGTCTCGGCCATCTCCTTCAGGTCGCCGCCGGCGCAGAACGCCTTCTCGCCGGCGCCGGTGAGCACCAGGACCTTGGCGGTACCGTCCTCGTTGAAGCGCCGGACTCCGGCGTAGAGGCCCTCCCGCACCGCCGCGTTGAGCGCGTTGCGGGCCTCAGGCCGCTCGATCGTGAGCCAGGCGACACCGCCCTCGACTCGGTAGCTGACCGCATCCCTCATCGCATCGCTCCATGGCTTCACAGCGGCGGGCTGAACTCGTAGATTATTGCATTAGTGAACTGTGAATCACTAATGTCGCTGCGGGAGGACGCCGTGGATCTGGATGTGACGAGCCTGCATCACCGGCGAGCCGTGCACCGGTGGGAGCGGATGAGCGTCGTTGACTACTCCCTGCCCTGAGGGACGGGGATTCCGGCCGTCACCGGCCGGGGTTCCTGTTTCACCGCCGGCCGCACCCGGGAGGACCCGGAATGTCTGACGCCAGCTCCGCAGGCATCGCCCGGGGAACCCCGGGCTACGGCAAGACCTGCCGCCAGGATGTTCTTGGCCGCGTTGATGTCCCGGTCGTGCTGGGCGCGGCAGGACGGGCACGTCCAGTGCCTTGTGGAAAGAGAGAGTTCCGCGAGCAGGTACCCGCACGCCGAGCAGGTCTTGGACGACGGGTACCAGCGGTCGATCACGACTAGGCGGCGGCCGTACCATTCGCATTTGTACGCGAGCTGGCGGCGGAACTCGGCCCAGCCGCAGTCCGCGATCGCCCGGGCCAGCTTACGGTTTCTGATCATGCCGGAGACGTGGAGGTCCTCGATGACTATCACGTCGTTCTGGCGGACCAGCCGAGTGCTGGCCCGGTGCAGGAAGTCCGCCCGGGCGTGGCGGACCTTACGGTGGGCGCGAGCGACCTTGGCCGCGGCCTTGGCCCGGTTCGCCGACCCTTTCTGGCAGCGGGCCAGGCGCCGCTGGTAGCGGGCCAGGTTCCCGGCCCGGCGGTCCAGGTGGCGCGGGTTAGCCATCCGCTCCCCATCACTGGTCACGGCGAAGTCCTTCACGCCGAGGTCCACGCCGGCCGCGTGCCCGGTCTGCTCCAGGGGTTCTGAGGCGGCGGTGTCCAGGGTGAAGGTCACGTACCAGCGGCCGTCGCTCTCTCGCGCGACGATCACCATTGCCGGGTCCAGCGCGGCCGGATCGATGTCCGGCCAGGACCAGGTGAACCGCAGCGGCCCGTCCGTCTTGGCCAGCCGCAGCGCCCCGCCGCGCAGGGTGAACGCCGACCGGGTGTAGTGCGCGCACTGGCGGGAGCGGCGGGACTTGAACCGCGGGTACCGGGCGCGCCCGGCGAAGAACGCGGTGTACGCCTTGTCCTGGTGCCGCAGCGCCTGCTGCAGCGGCACGCTGGACACCTCGTCCAGGAACTTCAGCTCCGGGTCTTTCTTCATCTGGGTCAGTGCTCGGTCGGTTTCCGCGTAGGAGGTGCCCGTGCCCTCGGCTGCGTAGCGGGCGCGGCGGGCGGCCAGGGTTCGGTTCCACACCACGCGGACGCAGCCGA
>WNGD01004113.1_pt1 | contig 14436 bp, 8 predicted proteins | sample 5400671 | NCBI WGS metagenome assembly WNGD01 (sample SAMN13153369, study PRJNA577476) | soil metagenome | isolation source: 40 cm soil or saprolite under grassland replicate 2 | place: USA:California | collected 2016-06-15
TGCACGAGGCATTATTTGAGTACAAGACGATCCTCCTGGAAGGCGCACAAGGGGCACTCCTCGACATTGACTTTGGTACCTATCCTTATGTCACTTCATCCTCGACCATGTCAGCTAACGCCGCTGGCGGAGCAGGACTACCTCCACGCTCGATTGACCGTGTTGTTGGCGTCTACAAAGCCTACATCACTCGTGTTGGCAGTGGCCCAATGCCTACCGAACTTTTCGATGTAATTGGCAGAGAACTCCGTCGGCGCGGTCATGAATACGGCACGAATACAGGTCGCGAACGTCGTTGCGGTTGGTTTGATGCCGTAGCCGGACGTTTTGTAGCCCAATTGAACGGGTTGGATGCCGCTGTGATCACTAAGCTTGATGTGCTCGATACGTTCCCTACTATTAAAATCTGCACTGCCTATCAATTGCATGGCAAAATCGTGCATAGCCTGCCTGCCAGCATGAGCGATCTAGCTGCTTGTGAGCCAATCTATGAAGAGATGGAAGGCTGGCAGAGCGATACAACCGGTATCTGCTCCTACGACGATCTTCCGTTGGCCGCGAAAAACTATTTGAAACGCCTGGAAGAACTGCTCGAAACACCCATTGCCATGATCTCGGTCAGCCCGCAGCGCGGTAAAACCATCCAGATGAAAGATGTGCTGGCAGAAGCTTCTAATTTGCGCTATCCGCGCAATGCCATGAAATAAAGATCGCAATGGATGAGAAGGAATCGAAAGAGAGAGAGCAACAGTGAGTGAAATGGGCTTCTCATGTATGCAAACGTATGCAAGATGAATGCATTTTCCCTTGCCTCTTGACAACAAGTAGCATAAGTACTACAATGTATACATGGAAAGAAAGAAAACATCTCCCGTTTTACGGGCAAGAGAAGAGACACGCAGACAACTCAAGATTATTGCGGCATTGACAGGAGAGTCCATGCTTGATGTGCTAGACCGCCTCATCAAAGCAGAATTAGAGCGCGTACAACGAGAGCAGAAAAAGGGCAAGTAGGATATGGCAACAGTCGTACGGGGATATAAAACTGAGCTAGACCTCAATAATGAGCAACGCACAGCCTGTCTCAAGCATGCCGGTGCTTCTCGTTTTGCCTACAACTGGGGCTTGTCTTGCTGCATTGAGGTCTACCGTACGACTGGCAAACGTCCTTCTCCTGCCGCCTTGCACAAAGAGCTTGTAAGGCTCAAACAGACAGATTATCCCTGGATGTATGAGGTGTCTAAATGTGCCATACAAGAAGCTTTACGGGACTTAGATGCAGCCTATAAGCACTTCTTTCGCAGATTAGCACTCAAGAAGCAAGGTCTGTTCAAAGGGAAAGTGGGCTTCCCTCAGTTCAAGAAAAAGAGCAAGGCTCTCGGCTCATTCCGTTTCCCAGAGGGGAAGAAAATTCGTGTGTATCCTGATGCTCTCTTTCTCCCACGTTTAGGTCGCTTGCGTCTGCATGAGCATGGCTATATCCCTCCTGATGCTAAGGTACTGAGTGCCACGGTAAGCGAGAAAGCTGGTCGGTGGTTTGTCAGTGTCCAGGTTGAGGAAGAGCAAGAGAAACCTCTTCCTACTGCTACTACGGCTATTGGGGTAGACCTGGGGATTAAGACGCTAGCAACATGTTCCGATGGGACGACATTTGAGAACCCACGTGCTTTGAAACATGCTCAAAAGAAGTTGAAACGCTTGGAGCGTGCCAAATCGAGACGCAAGAAAGGTAGTAAGAACCGTCACAAGGCATGCAAAGCTATTGCCAAACTCCATGCTCGTATCGCCAACATCCGCAGAGATGCCACCCATAAGCTTACATCCTACCTCAGCAAAAACCACGCACTAGTAGCGATTGAAGATTTACATGTGGCTGGCATGCTCAAAAACCACAAGATAGCCCAGGCGGTCTCTGATAGCAACTTTGGAGAGATACGGCGGCAATTGGAATATAAAGTGGCATGGCAAGGTACACATGTTGTGACGATAGACCGCTTCTATCCCTCATCAAAGACGTGTTCAGGTTGTGGATATGTTAAGCCTGAACTTTCTTTGAGAGAACGGGTCTATGTGTGTGAGGCATGCGGTCTAACCATAGCTCGGGACTTGAATGCAGCTATCAATTTAAGAACGGTGGCGGTAGGCTTTACCGACACACAAAACGCCTGTGGACAGTTCAGCTCTGGCTTGCTCAATGGAGCAAGTGAAACTGGATTGGATGAAGCAGGAACTCAATCGGAGAATGTAGCCTGACTACATTTGACCACATTTGAGAAAGCAGATTGTAGAGGAAATACTGGTTAAGGTGAAAAAAACTCTAACCTCCAACGTTTATCTCTTGAGAGCTGTTGCTTGAACAATGCGGGAAGTCATGTCTGTTTTACCTGTCATAAGGGCACATCATAGCTGTTGGAATAGCTTATTTGTAGCGTTGACATACACTGGATCATAGGAGATAATTGATGGTAGGGCTTTTTGTGCCCACATAGTCTCTACCTGTTAGAAAAGGGGGGAACTACAATATGAGCCAACGTCGCCTTGGAAAGTACGAACTACAAGATCGTTTAGGACGTGGTGGTATAGGCGAGACCTGGAAGGCATTTGATACCCAGCAACATCGTTATGTTGCCATTAAAATCATCCGGGTGAATCCGGAGACGAGTGACGAATTTCTGCCACGCTTTAATCGTGAAGCACAAGCTGTCGTTGCTTTGCATCATCCTAATATCGTCCAGGTACAGGAATTTTCTACTTCACAAAATGGGAACGAAGCTTATGTCGTTATGGACTACGTGGAAGGCCCATCTCTTGCCGACTATCTTGATGCCACGGCTCACACAGGCAAAATCCCTCCAGCAGCCGAGGTTGTGAGCCTGTTGACATCCATCGCTGCCGCTCTCGACTATGCTCGTCAGCATAGAGTCCTGCATGGCGCACTCAGACCAGCTGCCATCTTGCTTGACCAGTATAGTTCTACAGTATCTTCTCCAGGAGAGCCAAAGCTTACCAATTTTGGTATGCACCAGAAGCGCGACCCACGTTTGCTACCGCTTGATGATGTCTCATACATGGCACCGGAAATTGCTCAAGGCTATGCAAGTACAGCTCAGAGTGACCTCTACTCACTAGGCGTTATTCTCTATGAGATGTGTACAGGTGCCTTACCGTTCCAGGGTGAGACGTCCAGTGACGTTTTGATGCAGCATATTCATAGTACACCTACCTCTCCTGTACTCGTTAATCCCCACATACGCCCTGCACTGGCAGGAGTGATTATACGAAGCCTTGCTAAAGACCCGGCTGCACGCTTTTCCAGTGCCACAGCACTTGTCAACTCTGTGGCATTGGCACTTAACACGTCGGGGGGCATGAGCCAGTCCCATCCATCGCTCAGCGGCATCAACCCGCCATCTTTTAGCGGCATCAGCGGTCCTCTGGATGCCATGAATAGTCCAACATATCTTAGCCCTCTACCGCAAAAAATGCCATTTCAATCTCCACCGTCGTCGCAATCGCCACAGTCACCACTTGTGCCACCGGTGATAGCCGGTAGTAATACCCCTGCTCTGCCACCGCCGCCTGTATCGCCATCGGTTACACCTATACTGCCTGTTACGCCGACGGGGACTGTCCCAACAGTTCAGTCATCTGCGTCAACCGCAATGTATGGACCAACGTCTATTTCCCAGCCATCAGGTTCATATCCAGTTATCTCAACGAGCGGACCTATGTCGGCTGTGGTTCCACCCCCTTCACTACCGCAACAGGTAGCACCTCCTCCCGTACAAGCCCCATCAACAGGTAAGAGGCGGAGAAGAGGGTTGTTTACCGCGCTACTTGTAGTCTTGCTGGTTGCTCTGCTCGGCTCAGTCATAGCCACCTATCTCTTCTACACGCGTACACTCTCTCCACCTCCACAGACGATTGTAGGAAACGCATTCTTTGGTAGTAGTGGCTTGATCAGCCAGACTAGCAATCAGGGCATTACCGATAAGGTACAGGTCAATTTGCAACACGTCTCCAATCCTCAAGCGGGCAAACGTTACTATGCCTGGTTGGTGAGCGAACGTCAGGGAGATGTGCCTCCTCTTGCTCTTGGCCCGCTTCCTATCAATGGTGGACAGGTGACCCTATCCTATAGTGATCCGCGGCATAACAACCTGCTTGCCAACTTTAGTCGTTTTCTTATCACTGAGGAGGATACAAATCAACAACCGGCGGTGCCTTCGCTCGATGTGACCACATGGCGTTATTACGCTGCCTTTTCAAGGACGCCCAATCCGGCGGACCCCAAACACTTCAGTCTCCTCGATCATCTGCGGCATTTGCTCTCCCAGGACCCCAAGCTCCAGGGTGTAGGGCTAACGGGAGGACTGGATATGTGGCTCTTCAGAAATACCACGAAGGTACTGGAAGCGGCAGGAAGTGCCAGAGACGCACAGAAATTCTGCGCGTCCCATCCAAGCAATGCATGCACCCAGGGCCTTTTACGGCAGGTGGCACGTATTCTAGACTATCTGGATGGTGCTGCATACATTCAGACAGAAAATATACCTCCTGACATACAGGGAAGCACATTATTGATCAATCCAACCGTTGCCCGCGTTGCCTTGCTGGAGTTTGATCCGATACATCAGGAGCCTCCTGGCTACTTGCAACATATTGGGACTCATTTGCAAGAGCTCAGCCAGATTTCCTCGGCAACAGCGAGTCAGCATGCGCTGGCTATTCAGATCGATCAGGCCATTAGCAATGTCCAGGGCTGGTTAAATGCCGTGCATGCTGATGCGTCGAAGCTGATCCATATGAGCTCGGCCCAGTTAATACAACCTGATGCCTTGACGACACTCAACGACCTGTTCACTCAGGCCAATAATGCCTTCGTTGGGCAGGTTGATCCAAACACGAACAATGTGAAGGATGGTGTCGTGCAAATTCACTATAATATTCAAGCCCTGGCCACGTTCGATATTACTGCCTGTACTTTGAATAATGGACAGAGTTCCTGTGCCTGAGAAGGAGATTCGCAATGAGTATCAGCCCACGTCGCATCGGCAAATATGAACTTCAGGAGCAGCTGGGGCATGGTGGCATGGCCGAAGTCTGGAAGGCCTATGATGTCCAACTCCACCGTCATGTGGCGGTCAAATTGCTGCACGCCAATCTCCAAGAAGATCCCAATTTTGTGGCCCGTTTTGAGCGCGAAGCCCAATTGATTGCTTCCTTGCACCATCCCAACATCGTGCAAATCCATGACTTTCAAGTCGCTTTTTCTGAAGCAGAGGGCACTACTGCTTATATGGTCATGGATTATATTCAAGGTCAGACGCTGGCTCACTACATCAATGGTACCTCTCGGCAAGGGAACATCCCCTACCCGGAACAAGTTGTGCAACTCTTCACCTCTATTGGCTTGGCCGTGGATTACGCCCACAGCAAAAGCATGATTCATCGCGACCTCAAGCCCGCGAACATTCTGCTTGATAAGCAGAACACGGCGAACAACCCAGTTGGCGAGCCAATTCTCACCGACTTTGGCTTAGCCAAACTTATGGGTACCTCGGCAGCTACGCTCACCAGTATGCAACCTGGCACACCACTCTACATTTCGCCTGAGCAGGTGAATGGCTATGCGGGCAATGAACGAAGCGATATTTACTCGCTGGGTATCATTCTTTATGAAATGGTGACAGGTATACTGCCCTTTCAAGGAGATGATCCAACAACAGTCATGGCACAGCACCTGAAGGCGACGCCGCCATCGCCCCGGCAGTTCAATCCAAACATTCCCGAGGCACTTGAGGTGGTCATCCAACGCTGTCTCTCCAAAGATCCAAATGCACGTTTTCCCAATGCCTCTTCACTGGCTGCTGCCATCGCAGAAGGACTGAACGTGCCGGTACCTGAGCGACTGGGGAAGCCGGCCTATCCTGCTGAGGTGGTAGATATGCCAACCTACCTGACGCCTCCCCCTTCCAATCTATTACCACACATGACACCATCCTCACCCTCACTGCCGATTGTGAAAACCTCGACACCACCTCCAACTGCTGTGCCTTATCCGCAAGCTGCTGTATCTTCAAGCAGTGGACAAGGTACACCACTGACGCCTCTGGGCAGTAGTTCTGGAACAGCTATGCCTGCATATGCAACGCCGCAAAGTACGCCACTCACTCCTTCTCTCTCTCGTAGCACATCTAGTGGCGTGCTTGCTCCTACACCTCCGGTCGCTCCACCGACGCAGCCATCACCAACTCCGACACCACCTGTGTTTGTGCCTCGATCTCCGAGACGGCGGAGAGGATTGATCCTGGCTTTGCTTGCTCTCCTTCTTCTCGTCATCGGTGCCTCCTTGGCAACGTTCTTTTTGTTCTTGCCCTCTACTAACCGTCCTCCTGTTACAACCAGTTTTATGGGACACGCCTTCTTTGTAAGCAGCGGACAACTAAACGATGGGGCTCAAGGCATTGCTGACGAATTGCAAGTCGATCTGCAAAATGTTCCGGCAGCGCCAGCAGGGAAAAGCTACTACCTGTGGTTACTGGCTGATAAAGATACTACCCCAAAAGAGGATCTGCTGGTACCACCACCTATCCATCCGCCCATTCTACTGACCAATAATCTGCCCGTGCAAAATAACTCCGTTCATTACACCTATCCTGGTGATGCACAACACAACAATCTGCTCTCAGAGACCAGCCGCCTGCTCATTACGCTGGAAGAGGCCGGTAGAACCCCTGTCAGCCCATCTGCTGATTCTACGACCTGGAAATACTACGCGCAGCTTCCCCAGGCATACATACCTAAAGATCCCACAGGTTTGCGAGGGCTGGATCATATTCGTCATCTGTACTATAACGAGAATCATCTGAAAGTCTTAGCTCTCTATGGAGGACTAGATATCTGGGTCTTCAGGAATACAGAAAAGATTCTGGAGTGGTCTACCGCCGCACGAGATGACTTTATTAACGGTACTACAGGAAATTATGCGTTGATGCACGATCTGTTTATCAGCATTCTCGACTACCTGGATGGCATCCCGAACGTCCACGTCGATGTGCCGCCGGACACACCCGTCAGGGCTGATCCTAACATTGCTAAAGTAGCTCTCCTGACGGTAGACACGACCCAGCAAGGAGTAGCGCAATATCTCGATACCAATCCCCTTGCTGATCTTGATCACTTGACATTACATCTCAGTCAGCTTGTCAAGGCACCTGATGCATCACCGCAACTGCGTCAGGTGGGACAGCAGGTTCTTGTCGCCATCGCGAATGCAGAAGGATGGCTGAAGCAGGTGCGTGTCGATGCCAAACAGCTTTTCGATATGACGCCCGATCAATTGGCACAGCCTGCAGCCGAGAATCTCCTGGAAGATTTGGTGGCCCAGGCTACCTATGCTTACATTGGTCAACTTGATCCTGCCACTGATAAGATTAAACCAGGGATAACACGGGCTCACTATGATGTGCAAAAACTGGCAACCTTCGATATCACGACTCAGGTGCCAAAAAGTTTGTGATCGGGTGCGGTTCTTTTTTGCACGAATTCAAGAGGTATGGTAGGGGCGGCATTATGAAAGGTAACAAAAGACTTACGGTCGTGGGAGCGGCGGCATTGATGACGCCAGTGCGCCTGTGAAGGGGACTGGCGTCATCAATGCCGCCGCTCCCACGACGTAGCCAGAGCCGGATGAATTTGTTAACTCTCATCATGACGCCAGTCAGCAAGGGGCCAGAGCAGTTCAAGAGAGATGGACTGGCGTCATGAATGCCGCCCCTACTGTCTTTCCAAGGTCATTTTTGCAAAAAAGTGAAACGCACCCTTTGTGATCTATTGCATTGACATGGGAGGTGTAATTCCCGATAATAGTAAGAACATGTCAATACCATTGAATAGGAGGTTCTATGACCACGGAGCCGCGACGTCTCGGCAAATATGAACTACGGCAACGCCTGGCTCGCGGAGGACAGGGCGAGGTCTGGAAGGCTTTTGATTTGCAACTGCGCCGTTATGTCGCCGTCAAGCTTCTCCATGCCGATTTACAGTCTGATCCCGATTTCGTCTCGCGTTTTGAGCGTGAAGCCCAGTTTATTGCTGGGCTCCACCATCCCAATATTGTGCAAATTCATGACTTCCAATTTGTACATACGCCTGACTCGCCCACCGCCATAGCCTACATGGTCATGGAATATATCGAGGGACCCACTCTTGCCCACTACATCCGTGATACCTCGCGTAAGGAACAATTTCCTCCGGCTGCTGATATTGTTTCCATCTTCACATCGGTCAGTCTGGCTATTGACTACGCTCACCAGAAGGGCATGATTCATCGCGACATCAAACCGGCGAACATCATACTTGACAAGCGTAATCCCCATGGTAAGTCGATGGGTGAACCTATTCTCATGGATTTCGGCATTGCGAAATTGCAGGGAGGTGCTGACACTACCAAAGTGCTTGGTACCCCTCTCTACGTTTCACCTGAACAGGCGCAAGGCAAGCCCGGCGACAGGCGTAGTGATCTGTATTCGCTCGGCATCATTCTCTACGAAATTACCACAGGGGTCACACCCTTTCGTGGCGATTCCTTGATGGCAATTCTGATGCAGCACTATCAGGATATGCCCACTCCCCCTGCCCTCATCAACCCACATATCCCTCCTGAGCTGTCTGCAGTCATTCTGAAAAGCATTGCCAAAGACCCGGATGCGCGTTTTCCTACGGCCTCAGCCATGACTATTGCCATGGCTGAGGCCCTGAAAGTACCCGTTCCTTCCGAGCTGTGGAGAAGTTCTGTAACGCCTGCTGTCGCGACAGAACCCAATGCCCATAACCCGCTTTCTCTTCCACCGGAAAGAACTCCGCTCCCTTTGACACCACCTTTATCGCCCTCTTCGCAGTCTACCGTGCTTATGTCACCTTCAGTAGCGGCACCATCTGGCAACAGCAAACAAGCACCTGCCGGAGTTGCTACCGAGAGCAGGCCAGAAGCTTCCTTTCCACCTGCTTCACCGCAAGCTAGAAAACGCTCGAAGAAGAGCCTGTATATTGCTTCGCTCATCTCACTTCTCGTTCTGATCTCAGGACTAGTTGGCTATGTTATCTTTGCCTCTAAACAGACCCCGTCTCCACCTGTCATATCGAGTGCAGTCGTAGGACATGTCCTCTTTCTCAGTAGTCAAAACCCTCCACAAGCTCTGGATGAGGTGCAAATTACCTCAAAGGGTATCCGTGATGCCCCGACCGATAAGGGCTATTATGCCTGGTTAGTGACTCATGATGATAGTATTCCGCCTGTACAATGGTCTCTCACTGTACACAATGGGAGTCTATCTCCGCCTACCTATATCAATCCACAACATCAGGATCTGCTTACTCCCTTGCCATACCTCTTTCTGATTACGTTGCAGAGCGGGAACTCAGGAGTTCCGTCCTTTATTGCTAACGAGCATATCTACTATGCCATTCTTCCTCAAGAAAAGTCGCCGGTGGATCACTACAGTGTCGTCGATCATCTGAACCACCTACTTACTGATGACCCGAATCTTGAGAAGTTGCAGATGCGTTTTGGACTCAGATATTGGTTACTGAAGAATACGCAAGCACTTATTCCAGAGGTGGCGGGTGCAAGGAGTGCGTGGCAAAATAAGGATATTCCTACATTACGGCAACACCTGGTAAATACAGTGTACTATCTTGAGGGGACTGCTTGCGCTCCATCTGATTTACGCAATGTTCCATCAGGTACATCCGTCACGCCTGATAGTGCTGTTGCTCAGAATGTCAGGGCTTCTCTGCTGGATTGTCCGCAAAATAGCATCCTCTCTGGTATCCTTGCCCACATTGAAGTGCATATGCAAGGCGTAGTGAAAGCACCGAAAGCAACATCAGAGCAGAAGACACTCGCGCCTCGTATTCAAATGGAGATCGTGCAGGTACGGGCATGGTTGGAGCAATTACACCAGGATGCCTTACAACTTCTCCAGCTTCCTGATGCTCAATTGCTCCAACCATCCATACAGCCGCAAATTGAGCGGATGGTGACACTTGCCAATGAGGTATATGGTGGTCAGACGACGCCTCGACAGGCAGGCGCACAACAGATCGGTGACGGCCTCCAGCACCTGGCAACCTTCGATATTCTGCCATGTTCACAGAGCAGTTCTAATAATGTTTGTATGTCTTAACTAACCGCTTGTCATCCGACTTTAGACGATGGTGCAATGCTACGCCACCTGAAGTTGTCTTTTCAGTGCCACACTTTCATAAACAGTCAGAAGTTTATCCATACACTCATCCCAGGTTGGTAAAGTTAAGTGGGTTGGAACCAGTGGTTCTTCAATTTGCTGCAACGCTGCCGCCGCTACCTCTTCTGGTGTACTGTTTAGAGGCATGGTGCGAATCAGTCCCCGCTCGGCTAATTCTTGTAGACCTGCGGCATGAATGCCCAGAACCGGACGCTGAAGCGACAGTGCCTCCATAACCGCGACAGGATGGGCTTCATACTCACTCATTAAAGCAACCAAAGAAGCCTGTGAAAGGATCGAAGCCATCTCTTGCCGGTTCCCTGCGGGAACTGCACGAATTTCTACCTGTTCAGCGACGCCAACTTTGTGTGCTAGCTTGCGCAGCGAGGTTTCATAGGGACCCGCTCCTAGAATTAAAAGTTGTGCATCTGGACGCCGCTCGCGTATCTTGGGGAGGGCCGTAATCATATGCTGGTGTCCCTTATAGCGTTCCAATCGGCCCACCGAGACGATCAGCGTGTGATCTGGTGTTTCCATCGAAGAATACTGTACGGCTGGTAATTCAGCCCCATTGGGGATAACGGTAAACTGCTGAGCCGGAAGGTGTAACAGATCACGGAAGTGATTGGCTTCAAATTGTGATACGCCGATCAAGTGTTCCGCGTTTGCCAGGAGGGGGCGAAGTACTTTCCATTGAGTGGAACGCACTTTTGTGCGTAGCGACGATGAATGACCACCTGTATGAAATGTGACAATAAAGGGAAGACGGGCTTGCTTGGCTGCCAGCATCGCTAACGGTGGCACAAGAGTATGGATGCCTTGGCAATGGACAAGATCCCAGGACCCTTCTTTAATCACCGCATACACCTGTGGCGCGATACAGAGATCACTAGTATGAGACCAGGCATTTACACGGATAATCTGCATTCCGTTGCTCTCGGTCTCACGCGGAAGCGGAAAATGAGCGTGTACGCCTTGTGGCATGGTCGTTAATACCGTGACATCGACGCCAGCATGTGCAAGGCGGCGCCCCACTTCATACACATGGGTTTCTATTCCTCCCATGGCAGGGAAAAAGTGAGCAGTGACCATCAATACGCGGAGTTTCCCGCTTGCGTGGGTGTTGGTTAAGCGGAGTCTATCTGTCGTTTGTGTAGCCATTATTTATGCCTCGTTTGTCGTATCATATGTAGTTTTTGGAACAGCGTGTTACTCTGATAAAGCGATAGCTGCTCTTTGTCCTGAGATAGAAGCTATCGCTCTGATTGATGTTGGTATCTGTATCTATGAGGCTCTTGAAGAGGAGTAAAGAGGCTGCTTTTGGTTTAATCGCTCTCGCATAATCGTTTTTACGATCCGCCATCCATCATAGAGAGCTTTCAACTTACTTTCACCAAAGAGGCGGACTGCCTCAAAGCTTGGCACTTCTTTAACCTTGAGGTTCGCTTTGCAGGCACGAATATTCATAAGAGTTTCGACCTCGAAGCCCGGACAATCAATATCCAAGTGGGGGAGACAATATCTCCAGAAGGCGTTGTAGCCATAGCAGAGATCAGTAAACTGAACCTTGAAGCACGCATTGGCCAGTAAATTGATGCCACTATTGCCAAACCGCCGTATCCATGTAAAATCTTCACTGCCGCCGTCATGGATATAGCGCGATCCCTTGGCAAAATCCGCGCCTTTGATCAATGCATCAACGAAAAGTAGTATCTCCTGTGGATCATTGGACCCATCGGCATCCATCATAACGATGATTTCGCCTGTCGTTGCCGCAAAGCCCTCTGTGAGCGCATTACCCTTACCTTTACCTGACTGTCTGATAACAATGATGTCCGGTCGTAATTCTTTTGCCACTTGGATAGTATTGTCCCTAGAACCGCCGTCTACGAGGATTACCTCGCTGACTATATTGGGCAAATGTGGAAGTACATGAGGAAGATTCTTGGCCTCATTTAACGTTGGAATGACGACGCTGACTGATGGTGGCTGTTGCGCTTTATACATATTCTTACTCCTGACTAATGCGATGTTTTTCTATCCTTCAACTATAAGGAAGCTATTATGTTGGTGATTTCTTCTCTCACCTCTGGATGGACATCCGATGCAGGTTTGCTATGACTAAAAGCTTCTAACCAACTCTGCAGTGATTCCGACGCTTCTGGCTCAAAGAGGCGGTAGACTACCGGGGCATTGGTCTCATCTTCGCTCGATGTGATGCTTGCAACCTTTGCATCAAGTGCAAGGAAGCAAAATTTCCTGAGTTCTCGGGGAGTGGCGCTTCTCATCTCGCCATCTTCACCAGTTCCTTGCGATCCCATTACAGCCTGGAGCATTGTCACATCCGTCACCACTATATCCTTGATAGGCAGCTGCGTGGATAGGCGCTTAAACGCAAAACCGGCTTGTTCAATGGTTGTAAAGGGCATGAGGACGAGTAGGTAGCCAGCAGAACTTCGTAATACGATATCGGTCTTACGGAGAAGATGTGATACAACATGCAATGACATGCGCTTTTTTCCACGTATGGCAGCAATAACCAACGATGAATCATAGCGCAGTGAACACTGTAACAGATACTCTACAATGCGCTTTTGATTTCGTTCTTGCCTTTCCAGATTTGCTGTACCGACGACGGGGCCAATCCACTCTAACAGTACCCACAGACGTTCAGCACAGAATGCTATAAATAGGAGCGTTAGCAGAGCTGGAATTTGTACTGCCTGGTGAAAAAGGAAGGTAACGCTGCCGTAGAATAGCGAGGTCATGATGAGCACAATAGCCAGACGGATGCTGTAGTGAATAGTTCTCATTTCGAGTACTCCTTCCTTAAAAAACAATTCGTAGGAAGATAAACTTACCTTATATATCGGCGATATAAAACAATACTTTAGGAGTAACTCTTCAAGACTGCTCTTTTCTCGAAGGCACAACAAAGAGGAAAGAAGACAGAAGTAGACATCTTAAAAAAGTGGTAAATGCCCTACGAAGTGAGCAGCTTTTGCCCTCACACATGAGCACTTGCCCTGAATGGTGAGCACCGGTGATTTACCACATCGGTGGTAGTTGAGCCCAAGACTGAGACGATTTTGACCTCAAGGATGAGACATGGTGCTCAAGGGTTGGACACCTGACTCTGCTCCCTGCTGCTGAATGGCTCGGGAAGTGGGTTCGGTCTCATCTGATTGCTTCTGTGGGCGGTTTGGCTCAGAGGACGGAAAGGTCATTCACCTGATTGATCTCCAGAGGAAGGACCTCCACCGATCGTCATATCGTGAGGAAACAGGTTAAACGAGCAAAATATGCAGGAAAGTGTCCCACTTTTGGGCGCCATGTCCCACTTTTGAACGCAAAACTGTCCCAGTCTTGAGCCAATGTACCAATCGGGAAACCGCTCCAGAAGCGGATGGCTGTGCGCCGGAGTTGTAAATTCGGTGGGAAGCCGCGTGGCTTTGTGCACCAGTCTTTACCTAGAAAACGAGCGAGATCGGTTCGAGACCGTCGGAGGTCTCGCTCCGATTCTTCTGGCCGCCGCATGCGCCTTCTCGGTGCAACAAACGGACCGTTCATCACATAAACAGCTGAACGCTGGCAAACGGAACGTCCAACGTTTTCCCGTGAACGTTGGACAGCGTTTTCGACGTCGAACGTTTTCCCGTGAACGGGTGCCCTCGTGTTCGACGTCAACCGTTTTCCCGTGAATGGTTGCCCTCGTGTTCGTTGTCCTCCCATGCTCCTGTCGAGCCGTGACGTCACCGGCCACAACAAGTGACGGTAAACCGTCGTTCGCGATCCTCTCCGGTTCGTTCGAGCTTTCCAGCTCTTTTCCGCCAGCATGGGTGGACCTTTCCCGTCCGTTCCATCGTGCATGTACACCTGGTGTGTGTGAGAAACGGCGAATATCCCCCATGCGCGTCATCCGGCTTGCTCACCAGTGCTCAGGATTGAGGGCAATTTCTCACGATTGAGGGCAAAAGCTGCTCACTTCGTAGGGCATTTACCAGGAGTGGCACAATCCCCTGGACCTGTAAGATGTGCTGGGTACTGGCCCCGACGCAGGCAGCATCATGCCAATGGGACTTCTCTAGTCCTCGGCTGACCCGATTGAACTTGGTACGCCCGCCGGTTCCGCACTCAATGGGCAGTCCTAAGGCTTGCAATTGCTCATATAACGCCCACCTCGTTG
>WNGD01004116.1_pt1 | contig 14433 bp, 16 predicted proteins | sample 5400671 | NCBI WGS metagenome assembly WNGD01 (sample SAMN13153369, study PRJNA577476) | soil metagenome | isolation source: 40 cm soil or saprolite under grassland replicate 2 | place: USA:California | collected 2016-06-15
CGGCAACCGCCCACTCAACTGCGCCCTGCACCGCATAGCGATCACCCAGGCACGAATCCACCCGCCCGCGCGCGCCTACCTCGAACGCAAACAGGCCGAGGGCAAGAGCCGCCGCGAAGCACTCCGCTGCCTCAAACGCCAGCTCGCCCGCGTCGTCTTCAACACGTTGAAAGCGAGCCCCGCCTTGACATAGGAGCAACACTGGCCCAGCCGAGGGTTCCGTATCTGGACGCCGGCGGCCGCAATCCTGTCGCAGTTTCAGGCGAAACCGCGATCGCAAGCCAGCGGGCTGCTCAGTTCAGCGACGGAGGGGGTAGTCGGGTGTCACAACGACCGTTCCGCCGACATTCACTTCTTGCCCTTGCGGGCGGCCCAGAAGGAGAGGTCCGGCCGAGACATCGGGCTACGCGCTCGCGTTCCTGGCACGCTCGACGGCGGGGCCGGGCACCCATGGGCGCCCGGTCAGCAGCTCACCGCAACGGCTTACGAGTCTTTGAACCGCTGGCGCCTAACGGACGTGTCCGCTACGTTCGCTCTCCCGACCCAAGGAGCAGCCATGCGATACCTGGCTGTCAGCATCGCCGCGTTCGTGCTCAGCGGGCTTGTCGCGCCCACCCTCGCTCTCGGCCAGCAACCGACCCCAAAGCCGAAGCTGACCGCGATGCCTGGGTCGGTCTTCCCCGACCGCACGTACATGCTCCAGCTCCCGCCACGTGCCGCGATGCCGAAACCGTTCCTCACCGAGAACGGCAGCCCGGTGTTGAGTCTCGCGATCTCGGCCCCCGGAGGAAGCGCGAGTGGCACGTACGTCATCAGCTACAGGTCGTTGCTTCCGCCGCAAGTCAAGGCGGTCGTCAGCGCGACGAGCACTGGCTTCCCGGCCGCGACCACGACCTATACCACACCTGCAATCGACTTCACGGCGAGCGAGAACTTTGAGCGGCGATGGATGGACTCGCCATACGTGACGATCTTCGTCATCGTCGCCGTCCTCGCCCTGATGGCATTCGCCCTCCTCACCAGATTCAAGCACCGCTACTGAGCGGCTGCATTGGGGGAGATGCCGGTTCAACGTCCCATCGTGAGTAACTCGCGCGTGGGCGACGGCGGCGAGGACAGCAGCGTGCGACTCGAGCGTCGCGAACACCGCGGCGACCTCGAGCTCGTGCCGTTTGACCTTCGAGTCCCACGAGGCCCGTGCGGATCTCGCCGTCCTCGACCGAAATAGGCAGCCGCAACGATCCGGCCGTCGTCCGTTGCGACGACTGTGCAGACCTTGCAGCTTGGAGGGACCTCGGACGCCCATCCGGGATTCGAACGCCGATACGGCGCGCCCTAAGCCGCGAAGGCTCTCTCGCCAGGTCTCAGGCGCCGGCGTTCGCCGGAGCCATTATCGCCTTGAGTCGTTCGAGACTGGCTGCCGGCCACAGAGCCTTCGCATCGTAGTACACCTCGAACGCCGGCGCCGGCGCCGGAAGCACGATCCAGGGCAGCTTGGACCTGGTGAAGATGTGAACGTCGGGCTCAAAACTCGACGGCTCGTCGAGGGTCCCGCCGCGAACGAACCGCACCTCGGGCCGTCCGTACTCGCTGAAGACCGCCACCTGGCAGTTCGGACAGCGGAAGATCGTCTGCTTGCTGCCATCGTCGCGAGGCACCTCGATTGGCCGCGGGTCGCCCGCGAGGAGCTCCACACGGTCGGCCTCGATCAGCAGGTTGATGACGAAAGCGCTTCCGGTCTGCCGCTGGCAGTTCAGGCAGTGACAGCAGTGCGTGAAGAGCGGATCGGACGCAAGCCGGTAGCGGACCGCACCGCAGGCGCAGCCACCCTCACGTTGGACGCTCATGGTCGCCTCCTCGAGGACAGAGCCAGGGACAGTACCCCGTCTCCGCCGCCGGTCCGCCCGTGCGTAGCCGACCACCTCGTGAAACCGGCTTGCGATGCTTGCCTATGGGCCGATCCGGTCGACAACCATGAGCGTGGAAGACCGCCCGCCGGGCGGCACGATCTCGAAGCGAAGACCCCAGCGTCCCGCCATCCCGAGCACCGGCTCGGATGCGCTGTACGTTCCCGGGCCCGTCTGTGGCAGGCGGACTGTGACCCCGCCCATGTCCATGTCCAGCATCGTGAAGCGTGCGCGGACACGCGCGCCGTTCACGACCTGATCGCCCTTCCGCACGTTCATCGAGACCGTTCCGCGTCTCGTCGCGCGGTTCGGTGCGATGCGCAGGTCGAGCTGATAGCCGCTCGAACGCACAACCCGCGTCACGGGGCCAGGCCCGATCCTGATGTCGCTCGCAAACGACCTCGGGCCTCCGACCGCGGCCGGTAGCCAAGCAGGGTGAGCGAGTTCGAGAGCCGCGGCGCCAAGGAGAGCGACTCCCGCGGTGCGCGCGACCGTCGCGCCGTGACGACCGACCTTCTCGTAGACCATGAGCGCCGTCAGCGCGGCCATCCACCAGAACACGGCGACGCCGACGGCGAACATCACGAGCATCAGCGCCCAGCAGCAACCGAGACAGAAGAGGCCGTGCCCGGATCCGAGCCGGAAGCCGGCCGCAGCTCCGCGTCTGTAGTGGGCGAGCAGATAGGGGCCCGGGTGGCGGCACTTGGACAGGCAGCGCTCCTTCAGGTCCGAGAACTGGAAGGCGCCGGCAACGGCGAGTGCGCTAGCCGCGACGACCCACTGCCGTTCCCAGAGCCAGGGCACAGCCTCGACGGTTCGTTGCACGGCGGCGTCGCCGAGGAATGCGACTGCGCCGAACCCGGTCCAGACCGCGGCATAGCCGCCGAGAAAGGCCGCCCGTGCGCGTCCAGGGCGCTCCTGGCTGCCGCTCGCGGCTTCGAAGAGCCGGATCAGCGGAAGACTTGAGGGCAGCATCATCGCCGCCACCATTGCCTGCCAGGCAAAGAGGAAGAGTAGGAGGGCGGCCCACAGCGGCGGGCCGCCCTCGATCGGACCATGGTGATGGAACGTCCCGGCCGTGCCGGTCACCTGGGCCCCGAGCGCGATCGCCCAACCCGCGGCGATCGCCAGGAGCACCGGCCGAGGCGCGCGCCCGCGCGTACCCCCGAGCGCGGGCGCGATCGTGCTCACGCAGCGTGCTCCATGTTCCAGTCGGACTGGATCGCGTTGCGGCCCTCGTATTCCCAGCTCATCCCGTATTGCGGCAGGTTCACCCTGTTGATGCTCGCCTTGGCGATCCAGGCGGGGGAGCCCGGGACGGTCGAGAAGACGGAGTTCTGGAGAGTTGTCACGCTGCCGTCCGGCCCCCGGTACGGCTCCATCGCGGTCTCCACGAGATCCGGGACTTGCAGGGTCCCGCTTCCTCCCGCAACCTCGTGGCTGATCGGAACGAACTCGACGCCCTTGACCTCGCCGATCAGAGCCTCCCAGAGGTCGCCGAGCGGGCCGCCGAGCTTCCCAGTGAACGCGCTCAGGAGCGCGTCCCGCTGCTCCTGTGTCCCCCGCTCGTCGACCAGGGCCACGATCTCCCAGTTGCCGTCCAGGACGTTCCCCGGGATGTGGCAGATCAGGACGAGATTGAGTCCCGAGACGTCGATTTCGCCGATCTGTCCCCGTTCGATGCCGTAGGCGACGATCGCGAAGCACTCTCCCAGATCGGGGTCCTCGCCGATCCAGCACGGGCAGTTGACGTTGCAGGAGCAAGCTTCGATCAGCGTGCCCCGGAGCGAATAGACGGCGGTGCCCGACGCGGGTTGCGCGGTTGCCGCTGGGTCCAAGGTCGTGTCCGACATCTGGCCTCCTCGAGAAGATTGGTCGGTTGACCGATTAATAATGCGATAGAGTACTGCGCATGTCAAGTCCGGCCAAGAAGGTCGATCTGCGCCGAGCGCGAGGGGAGGACACACGGGTCCTGATCCTGGATGCCGCCCGCGACGCGCTTGCGGAAGACGGCTACGCACGCACGACGACGCGCGCGATCGCCGATCGCGCCGACGTGCAGCTCTCGCTCGTCCACTACCACTTCCGCGGCAAGCAGCACCTGCTCGCCGAGGTTCTCAAGCGGGAGAACGAGCGCCTCCTCGAGCGTCAGCGAGCTCTGTTCGCGGGACCTGAGACCCTGGCCGAAAAGTGGCGCACCGCCTGCGCCTACCTGAGCGAGGACCTCCGCTCGGGCTACGTGCGCATCCTCTGGGAGCTGTGGGCCGTCGGGCTCGCGGACGAGGAGCTGGCAGGGCACTGGCGAGATGCGATCGCGGGCTGGCGGAACCTGCTGACCGGCGTCGCGGAGGAGTGGAAAGCGGAGCTCGACTTCGACCTGCCGATCTCGCCGCGCGCGCTCGCGACGCTCGTCGGGAACGCCTTCCTGGGCGCCGAGGCCGAGATCCTGGCCGGCGTGACGGAGCAAGAGGCGCCGCACGTCGCGGCGCTCGAGAGCATCGGGGAACTCATCGACTGGGCGGAAAGGAGGAGTCGTGACGACGATCGCTGAGCGCCGGACGACCGAGCAAACCCGTGCCCGCTACCCGGACGAGGACGGCTTCGTGGAGCGCGACGGCGTCTCCATCTTCTGGGAACGGTATGGCGAGGGCGACCCGACGATGCTCTTTCTCCCGACCTGGTCGATCATCCACTCGCGCGTCTGGAAGATGCAGATCCCCTACTTCGCGCGCCATTGCCGCGTCGTGACATTCGACGGGCGCGGGAACGGAAAATCGGATCGGCCGTCCGCGCCGGACGCGTACAAAGAGGAGGAGTTCGCGGCTGACGCGCTGGCGGTGATGGACGCAACGGGAACCGAGCGGGCGGTGCTCGTCTCGTTGTCGCGAGGCGCCGAGCGATCGCTGCTCATCGGCGCAAGTCACCCGGAACGGGTCGCCGGCATGGTGTTCATCGCGCCCGCCCTGCCGCTGCCGCCTGCCGCACCGCGCTCGGGCGCCGAGCAGGCGTTCGTCACCCCCCACGAGTCCTACGACGGCTGGCAGAAGTGGAACAAGCACTACTGGCTCGACCAGTACGAGGATTTCGTGCAGTTCTTCTTCTCCCAGGTCTTCACCGAGCCGCATTCGACCAAGCAGCGCGAGGACGCGGTCGGCTGGGCGCTGGAGACGGATCCCGAGACCCTGATCGCGACGCAGCTCGCACCGCGGCTCCCGGACGAAGAGAGCGTGCGCGAGCTGGCAAGCCGGGTCCGGTGGCCGGTGCTGGTGATTCACGGCCTCGACGACGCCGTCCGCCCGCACGACTCCGGCGCGGCGCTCGCCGAGATGGTCGGCGGCGCCTTCGTGACGCTGGAGGGCTCAGGCCATTGCCCGCAGGCACGCGACCCGGTCAAGGTCAACCTGCTCCTGCGCGACTTCGCCTGCCCGCCGACTCCCTCTCGTCGCTGGTCGCGCGGCAAGTCCCGCGGCAAGCGAGCGCTCTATATCTCCTCGCCGATCGGGCTCGGGCACGCCCAACGCGACGTCGCGATCGCCGACGAGCTACGCAAGCTCCATCCGGGTCTCGAGATCGACTGGCTCGCCCAGCACCCGGTGACGGCGGTGCTCGAGGCGCGCGGCGAGCACATTCATCCAGCGAGCGCGCACCTCGCAAACGAGTCCCAGCACATCGAGAGCGAGTCCGCCGAGCACGATCTCCATTGCTTCCAGGCCTGGCGCCGCATGGACGAGATCCTCCTCACGAACTTCATGACTTTCCACGACCTCGCCCGCGACGAACAGTACGACCTCTGGATCGGCGACGAGGCGTGGGAGATCGACTACTACCTGCACGAGAACCCGGAGGAGAAACGAGCCGCCTACGTCTGGCTCACAGACTTCGTCGGCTGGCTGCCCATGCCCGACGGCGGCGACCATGAGGCGTTCCTGACCGCCGACTACAACGGCGAGATGATCGAGCACATCGCCCGCTACCGGCGACTGCGCGACCGCGCACTCTTCGTCGGGAATCCCGACGACATCGTCGCGGAGGCATTCGGCCCGGATCTACCGCTCATCCGTGACTGGACGGAGGAGCACTACGACTTCCCCGGCTATGTCACGGGCTTCGACCCGGCGGACTTCGCAGACCGCGGGCGTCTCCGCGCCGAGCTCGGTTATTCCGAGGACGAGCAGATCTGCATCGTCTCGGTCGGCGGCTCCGGGGTCGGGGCCGACCTGCTACGGCGGGTGATAGCCGCCTTCCCCTACGCCAAGCAGCGCGTGCCGGCGCTGCGCATGATCGTCGTGGCCGGCCCGCGAATCGATCCGGCGAGCCTTCCGACGCACGAAGGCCTCGAGATCCGCGCCTACGTGCACGAGCTCTACCGTCATCTCGCAGCGTGCGACCTTGCCGTTGTCCAGGGCGGGCTCACCACCGGGATGGAACTGACCGCCAGCCGACGACCGTTCCTCTACTTCCCGCTCCGGCATCACTTCGAGCAGAACCTCCACGTCCGCCATCGGCTCGAGCGCTATCGCGCCGGGCGCTGCATGGACTACGAGGCCGAGACACCCGAGACCATTGCCGCGGCCATTGCCGACGAGATCGGCCGGGAGGTCGACTACCGCCGGGTGGAGGGAGACGGCGCCGCGCGCGCCGCTGCCATGATCGCCGAGCTGCTCTAAAGGGATCCGCGCAGTCGCGCTCTGTGTCCAGGGCCGCGGCGCGCCACCTCCTCTCAGCACAGACCACCGGGTCGATGAGTTTCGCGACGGCGGCCGGTCTCAAGAGGTGACAAGTTTTCGACGAGCGAAAGGGGAGGACATGTCGGACAAGCTGCACCTCACCGAGATCGGACGCGTCGCGATTCCCGCCGCCGACCAGGATCGCGCGCTCGAGTTCTACGTCGGCACGCTCGGCTTCGAGCTCCGCTCGGACGTGGCGTTCGCCGACGGCAGGATGCGCTGGATCGAGGTCGCGCCCGCAGGAGGGTCGACGGCGATCGCGATCGCCCCGCCGATGGAGGGCGGGCCGACTGCCGTCGACACCGGCATCGTCATCTCGTCCGGCGACATCGAGGCCGACCACGCGGAGCTGAAGGCCGCAGGCGTGGACGTCGATGACGAGATCTCCCGTTGGGGCGACCCCGTCCCGCCGATGTTCAGGCTTCGCGACCCGGCCGGCAACTCGCTGACCATCGTCGAGCCGACCGACCAGCCGGCGCCATGAGCACGGTCATCGCCGGCATCACGATGTCGCTGGACGGCTACGTCACCGGCCCGAACGACCGGCTCGGAGCGGGACTCGGCGACGGCGGTGAGCAGCTGCACCAATGGGTCTTCGGCGGCCCGTGGACGTACGACTCCCCGCGCGGCACGCCGGCGCCTGTCGACCAGGCGTACCTGGACGAGGTCTTCACCTCCGCTGGCGCGTGGATCGTCGGCCGCACGATGCACGACGTCGTCGACGGCTGGGGCGACGATCCCGGCTTCGGCGTCCCGGTTTTCGTCGTGACGAACCGACCGCACGAGACGGTCGTCAAGGGCGACACGACCTTCGAGTTCGTCACTGGCGGGATCGAAGACGTGCTTGCTCGGGCCCGAGCCGCCGCGGCCGGGAGGAATGTGATCGTCATGGGCGGCGCCGATCTGCTTCGTCAGTACCTCGCGGCCGGGCTCGTGGACGAGTTCACGCTGACGATCGCGCCGGTGGTGCTCGGCGCCGGCAAGCGCCTGTTCGACGGCATCGAGCGGACCGACATCGCGTTCGAGCGAACAGCAGTAATCGAGTCGCCGTTCGCGACCCACCTGCGGTTCCGCGTTCGCCTCGGCGATGAATCGCCTGAGCAAGCCTCAGCCTGATGCGATTCTCAGGTGATTACGTCATGTAGCTCGTAGAACAGGTCGCGCGTCGGGGGTGTGAAGCTGTCGGGATTCGGGAATGCCGACGGGCCCTGCTCGATCAACGGCTGAACATGCTCAGCGAGGAATCGCTCGCCCTGCTCGCGCGACTCCCACACGTCGAGGATGCGGAAGACGCCGGCATCGTCGTCGAATCCAGCCGTGTGACAGATGAGCCCGTCGAAGGGACCCTCCCCGATCTGGTCCTTGACCCAGTCGTAGTTGGTGGTCGAGCGGTCAGCAATCGCGAACTCCTGGACGTAGGCGACAGCCATCGGATCCTCCTTCGTGTCGGGTCCTCGATCTTACGACGCCCTCGCCACGTAAGAGCAGGTCGGCCGGGCTCGAAGGCGTAGCCTCCGCGCCGTGCGCGTCATCGAGCTCCGCGACGACCGAGCCGGCCTCGAGGCCTTCGTCGTCATCGACCACGACCTCTTTCCGGTCTCGGCGGGCGGGACGCGGATGCTGCCTGACGTCGACGTCCAGGAAGTCGCCCGCCTCGCGCGCGCGATGACGTGGAAGTTCGCCGCTTGCCGAGTGCCCTACGCGGGCGCCAAGGCGGGGCTTCGCTTCACCGGAGGCGACCGCAGCACATTGCTCGCAACGTACAAGCGCGCGCTCGAGCCGTACCGCGAGGTCTTCCTCACCGGCCCCGACATGGGCACGTCTGCAGCGGACTTCCTCGAGGAGACGGACGGTCCCCCTCCGTTGTGGGCCCAGAGTCACGAGGGGCTGGGAATGGACGACCTCGCGACGGGACATGGGGTCAAAGCCGCCATCGAGGCGGCGCTCGTTCACCGCGGACGCACCCTCGAGGGAGCGACCGTTGCGGTCGAAGGCTTCGGCAAGGTCGGCGCCGGGACGGCGCGCGCCTGTGCCCGAGCGGGAGCGCGGGTGGTCGGAGTCAGCACCGTCGACGGTCTGCTCGCCGACCCGGAAGGGCTCGACGTCGAAAAGCTGCTCACGCTCCGCGAGCGACACGGCGACCGCTTCGTCGGGCGCGGACGGCAGCCGATGCGCCCACGCGAGGAGCTCTTCGAGCTCGAGTGCGACGTGCTCGTGCCCGGCGCTCGGCCCGACTCGATCTCTCGGAGCGTCGCCGGGCACCTCCGCTGCGCGGTCGTCGCCCCCGGCGCGAACGTCCCCTACGGCCCGGGCGCCGTCGAGGTCCTCGGAGAGCGAGGTATTCTCGCCGTCCCCGACTTCCTGTCGAACTCCGGCGGCGTTCATCTGTACGAATCCGTCGCTCCGAACATGCAGCCGGAGGCGGCCCTCCCGATCATCGAGGCGGCGGTCCGCGAGTCCGTCGCCAGGACGCTCGCGACGTCCGACGAGCTCGGGATCACGCCCTACGCCGCGGCCTTCCGTGAGGCGCGTGACTACCTCGCCCGCGAGACCGGCGCAGGCCGCGAGCTCCTGGACGAGCTCTTCCCGACCTAGAAGCTCTGCTCAGGTGAGGCCGCCGAATGTGACCCACGGGCCTCGGGTCACGAGGCTCGCGGCGTCCGCAGGAGCAACCACGCGGCGACCGCGAGCAGGCAGCAGTCCGCGACGATGGCCGCGGACCGTCCCGAGGTGACTTGGGCGAACGGCACGCCCCCGGTCAGCCGTGCCCACGCCGCAACGAACGCCGCCGCCCAGCCGTTGGCCTGAGCAAGAACCGACGCGAGCGGCGGCGCCACCGGAGCGACCACGGCGGTCAGCAGCGCGAGGCCGAGCATCTCGGCCACGATCGGGACAGCGACGACGTTCGCCGGAACGGTGACGAGTGAGATCTGGTGGAACTGAAGCCAGGTGACCGGAGCAGTTGCGAGGCCGCACGCCGTCGACACCCCGATCAGCTCGCCGAGCACGTGCGGAACGGGGTAGCCCTCGAGATAGCGGCTCACCCGCGGTGCGATCGTGAAGATGGAGGCGACCGCCCCGAAGGAGAGTTGGAATCCCGCGTCGGTCACGAAATACGGGTTCCAGGCGAGCAGCGCCACCGCTGCCGCGAGCAGGGCTTGCCAGCGGTCGCGCGGCCGTGCGGCGAGCCAGGCTAGTGAGATGAGCCCGGATGCGATCGCCGCGCGGATGACGGACGGGCGCGCCCCGACGGCGAGCACGTAGCCGGAGAGTGCGGTGAGCGCGGCGAGCTCGGCGGCAAGACGCCCGGCGCCGAGGAGGAAGGCGAGAGCGCCGGCACCGCCCGCCACGGCGGTCACCTTCAATCCGTCGACGGCGAGGACGTGGTAGAGCCCGGACGCCTGGAAGCGTCCGAGTAGTCCGTCGTCGAGGCCCTGCGTCTCGCCGAGCACGATCGCCTGGAGGACGGCACGCCGCTCCCCGGACAATCCGTACGCGGAGTCGCGTGCGAGCCAGTCGTGCAGCCGGTCGGAGACGCCGCCCAGGCCGCCGCGGCGACCGACCATCTGCCAGCGGTCGTCGGCGCTCAGAACGACGTGGATGCCGTTGTGGCGAAGCCATGCGCGCTCGTCGAAGCCATGCTCGGGACCTTTCGGGAGCTTCAGGATCCCGAAGAGCTCGAGCCGCGCCCCTTGAGGCGGCACGCGGCCGGGCGGCAGCTCGAGCAGGACGTTCTCGCGTACGGGAAGCGAGCCGAAGCGCAGGACGCGCGCACGCGCGCGCACTTGGAAGCTCCCCTCTCGCGGCTGCGCGGTGATCTCGACGAGAGCGTGGTCCGCCCTTCCCACCCGCGACACGAGCACGCTCTCGTCCAGGGCGGCGACCCGAACGCTTCCCCACCACCAGCCGGCGAGGAGCAGGGCGACGACGAGAAGCGCGAGCCTGCTCGTTCTCGGAAGCCAGGCAGTCACGAGCACCAGGACAGGCGCGCTCAGCGCGACCGCGGGCGACGCGAGCCGGGCGACATTCGCCGCCGCCAGCCCTACACAGAGAGCCGCCGCGGCGACGTGGGACGTATGGATCGAGGCCCGGCTCACCCGGCGGTGTGCTTGATCTGCGAGATCCGGCGTTGGGCCTCGGCGAGCGTCACATGACGGGAGCAGATCGCAGCGTGCAGCTCGTTCTCGGTACGGTCGACGTCCTCGGCACGTGGGCGCGGCTCGGGCCAGAGGTTGCGCGGGTCTCTCGGGTCTCCGCCGAGCTCGAGGCTGATCAGGTGGTCCTCCTGGTAGTCGGAGGGAGAGCCGGCCCGCCCGTATTGCCGCATTTGGTCGAGCTTGAGCGCGTCCGTGTACCCCGTGTCCGGTCGGATGGAGCTCGACCAGCCGCTCACGCAGATCGTCGAGGCGATCGTTTGCTGCGTAACGTCCGGGTTCGCCACTCCGGGCGTGAGCTTCCAGCTGGCGCGCCCAGGAGCGAGAGCCGGCGGCCGTGAGCTCCAATAGACGAGCACCACGAGCAGCGCTGCGAGCGCGACTGCACAGCCGGCGAGGAGATATTCCCTCGAGCCGCGGCTCATGAACCGAGGCTAGAGCCGGGCGGCCTCCCGGATCGCGTTCGCGGGTCGATCGGCGCAGACTCGGCGCAGATCCGCGACGTCCCGGCGGAACGCACGGCGACCGCCGTCGCTGCAAGGCTTGCTTCCTTCGCCGTGACCTCGGCCCACGACCCCCGACGCAGTCGCCGCGTCCTACGCTTGATCGCCGTCGAGCGGACGCTGCGCGGCCTCGTGCTCGCGGGCGCGGGCGTCTACCTCGTCGGACACGTCAACGCCGACTACGGCCGGCTCGCCGAGCGAGTCATGCGCGCCGTCGAGCTCGATCCGCACCGACCGTTCCTCCACCACGTCGTTCTTCGCCTGCACAACCTGCGCGCACACCAGCTTCTGGCAGCCGGGATCGTCGCCATCGCTTACGGCGCTCTCGAGCTCGTCGAAGGAGTGGGGCTCTGGCTCGACCAGCTGTGGGCGGAGTACCTGACCGCCATCGCGACCTCGCTCCTGATCCCGCTCGAGCTCTACGAGCTCGCGCGCGCTCCGAGCATCTGGAAAGCCGGCGGGCTCGCGATCAACGTCGCGATCGTCGCGTACCTCGTCTATCTGCTCCGCAGACGAACGATGCGGCGTTAGGAGGGCTTGGCGGAACGGGCCCAGCGGCGGCGGAGAAGGTAGCCACCCGCGACGAGCTGAGCCAGGACGAGCGCGCCCAGCAGGATGATCAGGCGGTCTCGCCACGATCCGTTCCCACCCGACGCTGCTCCCTTCGAAGGCACGTCGATCGGGTGTCCCGCGTCAGCAGCGAGCCGCGCGATCGCCTCCACCGCGGCGTCCGCCTGCGAGTCGTTCTCCTTTCCGAGTCGCACCGAGCGAAGCTTCGCGTCCGCGGCCGGCGAGCTCTTGCCGTTCGTCGAGTAGCCGAGCCCGGCCGGCATGACGACGAGCAGCGATCCCTTGTAGACGAAGCCGAGCTCGAGCCCGAGAAACCGCGCGTACTGGTGCGGCTTCCCCCAGAGCGCGGTGACGCCGCCGAGGTCGGGAGCTTTGGCGATCAGCGCGACGCGAATCGGGAAGCCCGCCTTGGTCGCCCGCTTGACGGTCTCGTTGAGACGGGCCTGGGCCGCATTCGACGGAAGCTGGTCGTAGGAGTAGAAGACCGTCGACGTATAGAGGACGTCGCTCGCTGGATCGGCGTCGCCGAGCGCGGGAACCGCGAGCACCAACGCTCCCACGGCTGCGAGCAGCGCGAGCGAGGCGAGGCGGCGAGCCCTCGACTTCCTAGCCCAGGACACTCGAAGCGAGGAGGGCGACGACGATGACGGCAACCGCGCCTGCGGCGAGGGCGATGAGCGCGAGCGTGAGCCGAACGAGCGGCGACTCGGGAACCTGCATGGTCTTCATCCGTTCGCCCGGTCCACGAGCTGGACGGCGAGGCGGGGCCCGCCCGGCGGCGCGATGTCGAAGTTGAGACCCCAGTGCCCGACCATGACGAGCGCCGGCGCCGAGCGCGTGTAGACGCCCGGTGCGGTCTCCTGCAGGCGGTAGCCCTGCTGCCCCATCTCCATGTCGAGCATCGTGAACGTCGTGGTCACGTCTGCATGCCGGACGGGAACGCCGTTCTTGGTGATGCGGACGGTGAAACCGTTGGGAACGGCGGCGCGGTTCGGGCTCACCGCGAACTCGATCCGGTAGCCCTGTCGATTGACTACCTGGGTCACGGGACCCGGCCCGACGCGAACGCTGGAGCTGCTGATCGAGGCGAGGGCCTTGGACGGTGGCGCAAGACTCGAGAGGATGCCGGCGACGAAGATTACGGTCACGACGATCAGGACCTCCATGCTGACCAGCGAACGGAGGAGCTTCGACGCTCCCTGGGCGGGAACAGGGTGCTGATCAGCCACCGCGAGTCGCGGCACGGTCCTCTGGTTGTTCGCGGCCCCGAGAAGCAGCGCACCGGACAGGATCGAGACCTTGACGATGAGTGCCTTCCCGTACGACGTGCTCCAGAGCGACGACAGGGTCGGCAGATGCAGGACGGCGGCCCAGACGCCGCTCGCCAGCACGACCAGCACCGAAGCGAGCGCCACCCGCGAGAAGCGAGGGACGACGACCTGTAACCCGGCGAGGCGACGACCGGACCCGAGCGTCGCCCAGACGACGAGCAGACCGATCAGCCCGCCGATCCACAGCGAGCCGCCGGCGAGATGCAGCCAGTCGAGAACGAGGGCCAGTCCGCGCGGAGACGTCTGGGCCGCGTGCCCGGCAAGAGCCGGGACGAGCAGGGCGGCAGCAGCCGCGACGAGCGCCCCGTCGAGCGCGAGCAGCTCGGCGATCGACCGCTGCGGTCGTCCCGGACGGTCGATGGCGATCGCGACGAGCCCGGCGAGGGCGAAGAGCACGAGGATGAGCTCGAGATCCAGGTAGCTGCGGCCGAACGAGGAGTCGCGAACGAGCGGCACCACGTTCCCGAGATCGAAGAAAGAGCGCCGTGCGAACTGAGCCGTCGAGAGCTCCAGGTAGATCGGCGTCGCGGCGAGCGAGACAGCGAGCGCGATGCCGAACGCTACGGTCACCGGGGCGAGCGAGACCCCGTGAACGCGACGAACAACCGGCCTCGCGACGAGCATGCGTAGGACGAAGAGGCCAATCGCGGCCATGAGCGAGAGAAACGTGGCCCAGCGAGCGATGAGCAGCTTCGGCGACGCGGCGGTCTCGGTCAGGGAGGGAATGACGAACTGCGGTGCAGGGCCGGGATTCGGGCCGACCGCGAAGGTGAACGCACCCCGAACCGGGTGGCCGTCGACCGAGATCGCCCGCCAGTAGACGAGGTACCAGCCCTCCGCGAGTCGTTGGAGCGGAACGTCGAGCTCGTCGGGGTTCGTCGCCGAGCGCCGCGGTGGGCCCGTCGTCTGCTGCCGACCAGCGGCGTCGGTGACGGAGACGACCGCGAAGCGCGGCTCGACCGCCTCGCTGTACGTCAACGCGACCTGGGCGGGTGAGGTGTTCACGGTGCCGCTCGCCGAGGGCGACGTGTGCAGGAGAACCGCGTGCGCGGAGGCAACCGCGGGCAGCGCGAGCGCCGTGGCGATCGTGATCGCGGCGACCAGCGTCCGCCCGCGCCCGGTCATGCGAGCGACCTGCGACCGGCGAACAAGGCCACGAGGCCAATGACGACCCCAGCCGCGCCGAGCACGAGCGCCACGATCGCGAGCAACGAGCTGCTCCCGCCGAGGGAGCCCTTCGC
>WNGD01004121.1_pt1 | contig 14420 bp, 12 predicted proteins | sample 5400671 | NCBI WGS metagenome assembly WNGD01 (sample SAMN13153369, study PRJNA577476) | soil metagenome | isolation source: 40 cm soil or saprolite under grassland replicate 2 | place: USA:California | collected 2016-06-15
CAAGAGCCACGACAATTTCGCTCCGATGGGGCCGTTTCTGGTGCCGCGCGCCTTCGTGCCCGACCATACGAACCTGTTCATCCGCCTCACCGTCAATGGCGAGGTCAAGCAGAACGGCAACACCTCGCAATTCATCTTCGCGCCAGAAGAGCAGATCGAATACGCCTCGGGCATTCTCACGCTCGAACCCGGCGACATTTTCAGTTGCGGAACGTGTGGCGGCGTCGGCCAGGGCACCAACACCTTCCTCAAACCCGGCGATGTCATGGAGACCGAAGTCGAGAGTCTGGGCAAGATGCAAAACCGCTTCGTCGCCGAAACGTCGCTGTGACAGGTGCCCTTCAACTCTCAGGCCGATTCAGAACAATTCAGATCTGCGCAAGGACCTGTCGCTCGCCGAGTGGTAAGCTGAAAGTGCGGTAAAGCTCGTGATGCAAATCGATACTTGGTGGCGGCAGTCGATGACGCACAAATGGCTGATCAGTCAGGACTGCGAAAGATAACGTGGAATCTCCCGCTCGAACTCGGGGAGATACCGCGAGATCGCTGTGACGTCAAATCGTCGGAGGATTGATTCCTTCGGCTCCCGTGCCTTTCGCGATCAAATCGGCGGACAGTGCAGATGGGGCATTGAGTTTTTCTAAGGCGCGCAAAAAAATCCTCTTGGCACGGTCAACGGTTACCTCAACATGGCGTTCGGCTGAATTACGGATCAAACTGCGAAGCGTAAGCCTCTCACATTTTTCCAAAAACGTTAGAGCCCTTTTATAAGACTCAGTATCTCCGACTCCATATGAGTAGTGCAACGCTCTGATTTCCGCCGCAAGAAACTGATAGAAGAGTATGCGGTTCTTCCGATTTCCCACGGCGATGGTTAGACCATCGAGCAGTCTTGCAAAGTTCTCATTTGTCATTTCGAACATACCGTTCCCCTCAGTTCAGTTCGCCCCCGCTGTATAACAGCCGCAGCTGTTGCGGTGCCATCTCGCCTGACCTCCAGACGCAGATCTTGCACTGTCATTATGTCAAGACTTGCGCTGTCATTATGTCAAGAAATGGCGAGACATGCGTCGAGGTGAAGCAATGTCCGGTTTCGGGGCGAAGCGAACGTGGAAGACCGTGCGGCTTTAACCGCATCGGTGGTGGATGACCCCGAGCCGACATAGGCTGGATTGAAATCCCGCAGTGCACCGGCGAGTCTTGTTATTTTCGCCGCAGAATCGGAAGACCCGTTCGGGAGTTAGTAGTAACGCCGGTCCGCGTAGTAGTAATGCCGCCCTGTTTTTGGCTACTACTGGACGCAGGTGGCTTCGATTGGACCGTGTTTGCCGCTAACTTTCGCTCCGAACTGCAGGCGGCATCGGAAGATGCGGTCCCGACTGCAGCCGCGAACGCGACCACGGCGACGAGTGTGAACATACGGCTAATCGGCATTTGAACCTCCCAGAATCCCACCTGCCTACCGACATGGTAACCGCTTTGGGAATCCGCTGTCGCAGCGGTTGTACGTTCCGCCTACTTGACCCGTTTCCAGACTGCTTCAACCCGCGCACCAGTCGTCGTTGCAGGATTTGTGTATATCAATTCATCGGCCGTCAGGTTGGTGATAATTCGTTTCAGCACCTCCCCCTCCGAGTTCGGGAACGTGCTGCCTTCGGTTTTGAAGCTTATGGTTTTGTCCGCCTCGTTGATCGAGTATGTACCGAAATAGGCGAGGCTTCCCTGCATCGTGGCTGTGTATTCGTCCGCCGTAGCATGTAGGCGATCATTCGACGCAAATTTTGGACGATCCGAGCGAAAGATTTGCCAGGAAAAGTGACCGTTGTCTGTGAGGATAAAGAGGCCTTTGGGATTTGCCCCCCACAGCGGGCTCCCGTCCCGCAGCCGAGCTGTTGAGGAGACGTAGGCCCACGTTCCGATGAGCTGCTCCTTCAGTGAATTTTGCTGCGGAAGTGCGGTGCCCGGCACCAAGGTAAGTCCCAACAGTGTAATCGCCGAGAGACTGAAAACGCTACGCCGATTCATTGTATTCCTCCCCGGTTTACTAAAGCGCACGCTGGAAGCGCGGACCCGCCATTCGATGTCTAATTGAAAGTATATGACGCTTAGGGGCGGCTCAATGCTTGCCGGGCTGGGGTCAGCGCGGATGTCTCCTCTGGCACTTCGCGACCGTTCGATGCGACGCACCAATCGGGTCGCTATTGGAGGTAAAGCGGACATGTTGCAGTGGGATTGGCTTGGCGCGATCCGGTGTTCCGTCCCGACGTCAGATCGCTTCGGCTTGCGGCAGTTAGAGCGCAGATGACTTTCGATTAGAGCTGCGACAGGTATGGGCATCTCTCGTTCGAACTCGGGGGAGGTAGCGCGAGATCTCCGTCACCTCGAAGCTGCCAGCTTTGGCCCGACCCTATTGACCCAAAGCAGTTACTTTACCTCAATCTCAAATCGCCCAGTTTAACTGCAGCGTACGCACCGGCGAAGAAGCCGATGAAGCTAGAGCCGATCGTGATGATCCACGGCGGATCGATATCGGACACAACGCCGATGTCGATCAGCCAAGCCTGCAGCACAGCACCGGCCAGTGTGCCGGCAAGCCAGAAGACGATCCAAAGAATAAGGATGAGTGTCGACGGCAGGGCTTCTTTCATTGCCGCTCCCAAAGGACCTGCTGCGCGTGCGCAGAAATTGGCAATCCCCGTGATCGGATACTTAGGCGTTCCGTCGCCGGTGTCGGACGGCACCCGGCTGAGCCGATCTGGTTGAGCGGACACGACGCCGATTATCATTGCGCAAGTCAAGGTGGAGCCCGGTTGCGGCTAGACCGACCTGCAGGCGCGTCCCGCACGATAGACGCGTTACATCAATGAGGGATAACGTTCCTACGCAGACCCGGCCGCGTCGGCTCGGTCCACGACTCTGGAACGGGAAAATCATCCCGCGAAGGACGGTGGCTGATCTTATCGAATATCCAGATACCCAGCGAAGCCTGACGACGATGCTGTCGCACAAGCCGCCGCCATTCCATGCTGAGCATATTGGTAGCCTGCTGCGGTCAAGCAAGTTGCTCGATCAGCGCGCAAAATTCGCGCGCGACGAAATCGACCTGACGGAGCTGACCAAGGCCGAAGACGAAGCCATAAAGGACGCGCTGCGCCTCCAGGAGCGCGTGGGGCTGAAGCTCGCGACGGACGGCGAATTCCGTCGCCGTTCCTACCACAGCTTCTTTTACCGCCAACTCGGCGAGATCAGCATCGATACCGTCGGTGGCGATGACGCCGAAGGTGGCGAGCCGGGCCGACGCGGCGCGCAACCTGTCGCGCGCATCAACGGCCGCGTGCGCTGGAGGCGTCCAGTCAATGTGCCGGATTTCGAGTTCATCCGCTCGAACACCGGGCTCGTTCCGAAGATCACCATTCCAGGCCCCTGTGCCCTCCACTTTCGCGCCGGCGATGCGGCTGTTTTGGCGCACGCCTACACGGAGCTCGATGAGTTCTGGGACGATATCGTTGAGGCATTTCGCCAGGAACTCAACGCGCTCGGCGCCGCCGGCTGTCGATACGTCCAGATCGACGAGACGGCGTTCGCCAAATTCGGCGACCCCGAAGTCCAGCAATGGCTGCACGCGCGCGGCGACGACTGGAGCGCCCTCATCGACAAATACATCACGGTGACGAACCGCATCCTGAAGAAGGCGCCATCCGGGATGTCCATCGGCATGCATCTGTGCCGGGGCAACCGCGGCGGCCAATGGCATTCGGAAGGCAGCTATGACGAGGTGGCGGACCGTCTATTCAACGCCCTAAACATTCAATTCTACTTCCTTGAATACGATACGCCCCGTGCTGGCACATTCGCTCCGCTCCGGCTGGTGCCGCGCCATAAGACGGTCGTGCTCGGCATCGTGTCGACCAAGACGCCGACCGTGGAGAGCAAGGCCGACATGATGAAGCGAGTCGAGACTGCGACGCGCTATATCGACGTAAGCAACCTTGCGGTTTCCCCGCAATGCGGCTTTGCGAGCGTCGATACCGGCAATCCGATCTCACCCGCCGTGCAGGAGCAGAAGCTGAAGCTGATCGTCGACGTCGCCCATGATATCTGGGGTGAAGCATGAAATGGGCCGCGAAAATCGCAACGGCTCTCGCATGCGTCGTATCACTCGCCACCTGCTCGCCCGTGAGCGCGCAGGACGACGTTTGGCCGACGCGACCCGTGCGACTGATAGCGCCCTCAGGCCCCGGCGGTAATCCAGATGTTTTGGCGCGGCTCCTCGCAGACAAACTCGGCGCTGCTTTCGGCCGGCCGTTTGTGGTGGAGAATGTGCCGGGGGCCGGCGGGGTCGTGGCCGCCAATATCGTCGCCAAGGCCGCGCCAGACGGCCATGTGCTGATGTTCGGCGATTCCGGATCGCTCGCAATCAATCCCGCGCTCAATCCAAGCCTGGGCTACGATCCGATAAAGGATTTTTCACCGATCACTGCGCTGGTGACCCTGCCGACGATTCTGGTCATCCATCCCGATGTTCGCGCGAGATCGCTTGCTGAGTTCATCGCGCTCGCGAAGTCGCAGCCGGGCGAGATGAGCTTTGGCTCGGCGGGCGCAGGTTCGATCCATCATCTCACGTTTGCAATCTTCGCCGGGCGCGTCGGCATTGATCTTCTGCACGTGCCTTATCGGGGCGGATCGGCGATGGTGAACGGGCTCCTGACGGGAGAAATTCAGGCCGGCTGGTCCGGCATCCCGAACGTAATGGAATTGATAGCGGCCGGAAAACTTCGCGGATTATGCGTCAGCACCTTGCAGCGCTCGTCATCGACGCCGACGATCCTGACCTGCGACGAGCTGGGCCTCACAGGGTTCAACATCGCCACCATGATGGGCTTGCACGCCCGGGCCGGCACTTCGCCAAAAATTGTCGCGCGACTTCAGTCCGAGATCGCGAGGCTGATGCGCGAGCCAGCAATGGCAGCGCGAATGGCGCAGCTAGGCATGGTCATGGAGGAGAGCGGCACCTCGCAATACGCAGCATTCATGCGGGAGGATGTCGCGCGCTACGAACAGGCCGTGCGAAAGTTGAACCTGCAACAACCGAAATAGACGGGCGGCGACCCCGGCACTCAAAAAAGATGCTGCAAACGCTCGTGGCGGCAACCCATCGTACGCTGGACGGGGCCGGCTGGGGAAAACATTGCTACGGTCCTACACTAAGGGTGGGACATGAGGTCCGCGCGCAACAGACGGCTGTAGCTCCATGCCAGCGCGACCGCAAATACCAGCTCGTAGGCTGCAAACCACCAAAAGCCCTGGCCGAGATGGATATAGGCCAGCGCCAGAAGAAAGCGCCCGACGATACCGACGAGGTTCGGCCAACGCACGTGGACCGGTTCGATACAGCCCGGCAGATACAGGCTCGCCGTGATCAACAGCAGGGCCCCCCACAATCGCATCCAGCCGGGCGACGGCGGGCCGGGCAGGTTAGCCCTCCGCGCGAGCCACATCGGCACGACAATGGCGATCAGGCCAACGACGATCTGCACGATGAGATTAAAGCCAAGCAGCCGGCGATAGGTGGTGCGCGCGGTTGCCGCCTGCGCCTGCGTCCAGCCGATCGTCAACGCATCCGTCATGATGTTCTCCGTCCGGTCAGAGAGTGAGCAGATAAGCCAAGAGATCGCTTTTGTCGGATTGCGGCAGCGCCGTGCCGTAGAGGTGGCCTTCATTGCTGTTGCCGACAAGGCGCGTGTCGAAGCAGAAGCCTTCCGGCGGCTGCTCGCGCGGATCGCAAGCCGGGGCGACGAAACCGCCGTTACGTGCATCCAGCACATCGAGGCCGCGAACGAACGCGGCCGGCCTCTGCGGCGGCGGCTCAAGAAGGTCGCGCAAGGTCGGAACCGAGCCGTTGTGAAGATAGGGCCCGTTGAGCCATAGGCCAGCGAGCGGCTCGGCGACATAGCCCGAGATTTTGCGGAACGACTTGAAACCCCAATCGCGGCCCTCGCGGAAATTGTTGTAGGTATCGCGGGCGAGCTCGGTCCACATGTGCGACCGGTTGATGTCGGTGCCAACCTCGGCGAGCGGAATAACGCTGAGGGTGCGCGGACCGTCGGGAGCATGACACGCGGCGCAGTTGGCCGCGAATACGACCTTGCCGCGCTCGACGGTCGCCGGGTCGGGCTGGTGCGGCGAGGGTGGCGGCGGCAACGCGCGCAGGAAGCGCTCGATGCGCTCCATCGCCGGCATGCTGAATTCACGCGCGACAGTGCCGTCACCGAGCGCCGAACTGATCACGACCTCCCGCACCGAATTGTTCAAGCCGTCCCAATGCAACGGCCCATGTGGACGAATTCGCTCGCGCGCATCCAGATTCCACACCGCCTGCATGTCGCTGTTGCCGATGGTCTCGTCGTCGGCAAGGTGCAGCATGCCGAACTTGACCGGGTTGAAGGGATCGATCCGACCCGGTCCCCAGGCTGGGCGGCGCTTCGCCCAAGCCAAGGCTTCGCCCTGTTCCAACAGGCGCTTGCGTACAAAAGGGATCAGGACAAACCGATAGGTGACCTTGTCGAGCCAGGTCATCCTCACCTTGGCGGCCATCGCCGGAATCAAGTGATCGGCGGTGAAACGATCGTCTGCCGCACAGCGCGAGAGAAAACTCAGGTAGCCCAGAACGTCGACGGTGTTGGCGGCGCCGCCGACGTAGAGCTGCGGCTCGGCGTCGGCCGCCAGTCGCGCGCGCACGGTATGGCAGACCGCGCAGTTGATCGCCATGCGTTCGACACCAACCTTCGCCCGAGAAAAGCCTATCGGCGGATCGACGGCTGGATTGCGTCCACGGTCGTAGACAAAGCCGAGCGCGGGATAGCCTTGCGGCCGCGGCAGGTGATGCGCGCACACGTCTGGCAGCGCCACCCAGAGGGGATAAGGAATGCCGGCTGCGCCGTCGTTACCGATCGACCCGTACTTGAAATATTCCTCGTCGGAGGCGAACTCCGGCAGGATCGGCTGCATGACAAATCGGAAGGCGCCCCACGCGAAAGCTCCGGCGAAGAGAAGGCCCGCGACGACTGCGACGATGGCGCCGGAGGTGCGCCCATCGGCGGGCGCCTTCATGCGCTGCCAAGCGAGATAAAGGCAGATCGCCTGGGGAGCGCCGAAGAGCAAATCGTACAGCCCGAATACGATGTAGCGGCCGCCGACCACGGCGAAGAAGGCGAACCCGGCGAGCCGGCACACAACGGCAAACACAGCGGAGAAGCGATGCGCGCAGGGATCGACCGCGGCGGGTATATAGAAGCATGAGAGCAGGATGAGGAAGAACGCTGCACAACGCGGCCACACCAGGGGGGTCGCCGGATCGAGCTTCAGAAACGCCAACACCTGGGCAGGAGCGGCAACGCCGACAATGCCGACCACGACGTTGGCAATGATTCCGAGCCAGACCAGCCGCCGGAACCACTGGAGCGCGCCGCCTTCCGCCGAGTGCGCAGTCGTCGCTGTCGACATCGAACGCTCCTAGAACGTCAGCAGATACGCGATCAGGTCGTCCTTCTCGTTTGCCTGCAGCGTGGTACCGAAAGTGTGCCCACCGTTGCCGTTGCCGAGGACACGGGTGTCGTAACAGAAGCCCTGGGCCGGGCGACTCCCCGGTGTGCAACTCGGCGAGACAAAACCTCCGCTCTTGCCGTCGATGATGTCGATGCCGCGCACGAACGCGGAAGGGCGCTCCGCCGGCGGCGCGAGCAGGTCGCGCAGAGTCGGCACAGAACCGTTGTGCAGGTAGGGGCCGCGCAGCCACAGCGCGTCGAGCGGCATATTGGCGTAGCCGTTCGTCTTGACGAAGTGCTTGAACTGGAAGCGCGTGCCCGCGAACAACTCGGTCAGTTGGCGCTGGCGAAATGCCTCCGTGTAGGAATCGAGCCGCCCCGGATCGGTGCCGAGCTCGCTATTCGGCTCGACCGTGCCGAGCTTGGCGCCCTCGAACACAAAGCGATCGGGACCTTGGTGACCGTGACAGACCGCGCAGCCGTTCATGTAGATCGCGCGGCCGCGCTCAGCCGCGCCGGGGTCGACTTGATGCGGACTGCGCGGCGGCTGTAAATCGCCGAGCCATGCCGCGACGCGTTCGATCGCCGCATGATCGACCGTCTCAGGCGTAACCCCGGCACCGAGCGCCGCGGAGAGATTGCGCTCGGCTAGCGAGGCGTTGTTCCCATCCCAATGCAGATGCATGCCCTCGCGCGGCTTCTGGTTGAAGATCGACGGAAAGTCGCTGGCGGCATGGCGCTCGTCGGGAGAGATCGAGTCGAGCAGCATCTCCATCTGGACCAGCTTGTACGGATTGAAAGTATCAACCCTGCCAGGCCCCCATGGCGCCTGCGCCGCCAGGAACGGCTGCAGGCGGGAGCGCCGCTCGATGAAGCCTTCGCGCATCCGGGGTATGACGACGTGCCGCCACACTTGCTGCTCGATAGGACCGAGATTTGCCCCCGCTGCCTGGATGGCGGGGATGAGCTTGTCCGGCTTCAACCGCTCGTCCACGCCGGCGTCGAGAATGAACCGGATGAACCCATAGAGGTTCAGATTGTTGGACGGCATGCCCCGGACGATGACGCGCTCGGCACCTTCGGATGTTCGGTAAGTCCCGGTGTGGCAAATCGCGCAGTTGAACCAGACGAGATCGATGCCGTGGAAGTCCCGCTTCGAAATGCCAATGGGTAGATCTTCCTGCCGCCCCTGGCTGTCGATCCGATAGAGAAAGCCGAAGGCGCGAAAGTCGAGGCGGCCATCGAACTCTGCCGGAAACAATCGCGGCAGCGCTTTCCAGACCCAGAAAGGTATGCCGCTGCTCTGGTCGGCGCCGATCGACCCATGCTCGAAATGCCGCTTGATGTCAGCAAATGCCTCAGTGCGATTGCGCGTCAGGCGTTCCGCAGCGGCGAGCGCGAAGCCCACCGCGATCAGACCGATCACGACCGCCAGCGCGAGCAAGATCAGTATCGGAAGGAGCAGGCGTCGCCGCCGGCGCAACTGCGCTTCGACATAGGTGACGGGCGCTTCGGTGGTCACGGCCATCGACCTCCTTACGCAGCCTCGGCGCGCGCAACCGGCGGCAAGTTAAGCGTCGGACGCGTCGCATAGATCGTCATCAACTCGTCGATCATCGCGTCACGGCTCGGAAAGCGCGCAAGCTCATAGCAGCCCACCGGATTCTTCGCCGCGTTGAGCAGACACTTGTTGCAATAGGTGCACGGACGCTCGGGCAGGTCGCGGCCCATCGCCCATTGCTGCACGAGATCGTTGTTGGCGACCAACGAGCGGGCGATGGCGACCCCATCGAATGCACCCGAGTTGATGCCGTTGCGAATGAACGAAGCGGTCTGGTAGCCGCCGGTATTGAGCACGGGCACCGTCACGTTGGCCTTGATGGCGCGCGCCTCTTCCATGCTGACGCCTTCGATGGGCAATCCTTTCTTCATGCGGAACCAGAGCCAGCGGAAGATCGGTCGCAGCATGCGGTACCGGAACAGCAGGAAATTGCGGAATGCGTCCACGCCCGAGGAGATCATCGCATCGTAGGTGGTGGCGATGGTCTCGAAGGAGAAATCGCCGGGCGGATTGAGCGGGTGGGGAAACAGCGAGCCGGTCGAGACGTGAATGGCGTCGGCACCCTCGCTCTCGCACCATTTCGCGACCTCGATCGTGTCGGCGAGCACGTTTCCTTTTTTCTCCCAGGGAATGACGTTGTTGCGGTCGACCGCACTGAGCTTCACTTGTAAATGGAAGTCCCGGCCGACGCGCGCGCGAATCGCGCGGATGACCTCGAGCAGAAAGCGCGCGCGGTTCTGCAGCGACCCACCGTATTCGTCGGTTCGATCGTTGATGCCCGAGGAGAGAAACTGCGTGAACAGGTAGCCGTTGGCGGCGTGCAGCTCGACTCCGTCAAGGCCGGCTTCCCGCGCGCGCCAAGCGCCGGCAGCAAAGGCCTGCACGAGGTGATCGATCTCGGCCTTGCTGGCCGCACGGCAGAGAAACCCGTGCAGCGATTCCTTGCGGCTCGTCGAGCTCAACGCCGGACGGTGGGAATTATGCACGCCCGGAAAATCCATCTGCCGGCCGGAATGGCTGAGCTGCATGATGTACTTGCAGTCGAACTGATGCACCGCCGCGCCGAGCCGCTCCCACAACGGGATGAAATCGTTGCGGTGAATCGTGGCGTAGTCGGCGATGATGCGTCCCTCCATTAGCACCGGCACATAGGAGGAAATAATGGCGCCGACACCACCGGCGGCGAATTTGCATTCCCAATTGATGCGGGTCTGCGTGAGCGAACCGTCTTCGTTATCGAATCGGCCCGAGATGTTTGAACGGAAGATGCGGTTCTTGACCGTGAGGTTGCGGAATCGAAGCGGCGTGAAAATGATATCTTCGCTCATGACACGACCTCGGCCGCCGGCGCAGCAATCGCCCGTTTCCACACCGCGCCCAACAAGGCCGGCACGAAAGCGGCAGCTGGACACTGCGCCCAGTTACCCTCCATGAATTCGACGTCGCGCCCGGGCGTGCGCTCGCGCGCAGCTTCAAGCCCAAGAATGACAAGGGTGCCCGCGCGCACCGCGCCGGCGACGGTGGCGCCGGGCATAACGGCTTGGCGCAGCACGCTTGGCGGCGCAAATAGGCATTGTTCGATCACCGCATCGGCCGAGGATGGAGAGCGCCAGCGCGGCTCCTTGCAAAGCTCGCGCATGCGTTCGAAGCCGCGAACGAGATTGTGAACGGCAATTCCGGTGGCATGAACTCCAGCGAGATCGCGGTGGACGAGATCGGCGAGGAGACGACGCGAGCGCTGCAGGCGGCCGCTGAGATGGAGAAGAATCGAGCGCAGCGGGTTACGCATATGCACCGCGGCATCCAGGACGGCCGCAGCGATCCAGCTCTCCGAGCTGGCCCTATAGTCGGCAACAAACAAGCGCCCGACTGCCTGCTGGGTCGTCGGGCCGATCGCCGGAGCGCCCGGCATGTCGCGCACTGCCGCGGCGAGACCGGCGATGGTTTCTTCGTCCCATAGCGGCTTGCCTGCGGCCGGATCGAGGCGTTGCCGCAACTTGTCCTGCGCGGCCCTGCGTTCTGCATCGTCACGCGGCGCGACCGACGGCAACGGCATGCCGGCGATACGCAGCACATTACGGATGCGCAGTACCAGAACGCGGTTGATCAGCGGCCCGCATGGGTCGAACTTGCGATCGAGACGAGCGTCATTCGCAAGACTTCGGATGTCCGACCGCGCATCGGCTTGAATGAGATCGATCAAACCGGGGATGCGAAACGGTCGACCCATTGCCGCCCTCCGTCCTATTTCTCCCAAGCGAAGTACACGTTGCGGATATTCGCAAAATGCGGCCGCAGCTGCGGCACGTGCCGCTCAAGTACCGTGCGCAGACTGTTATCCTGCACCCATGCGAAGCCCGCAGGCGTATAGGTCTCCGGGGTGAAATCGGTGGTGAAGAAACGGTCACTCTTGAGGCGCCGCGACGCCATCAGGATGAAGATGCGGAAAGCCGTATCGGAAAAGCCAAAGCCGGGCGGCGCCTCCTCGCAATGCATGCCGACCAGGAGATCGACGTCCTCGACACGTCTGTAGACAGCGGCAAGTTCGCGCTGCCAATCGGGATTGGACGTGAGCTCGGCGAAGCTCGTCGGAACGCCCATGCCGAGATGGCGGCGAAACGCGCAATAGCGCGGCACGCCACGCTCGCGATCACGCAGCACGTCGGTCGAGGCCACATCGACGAAGATGTCGTCCTTTTTGTGTAGCCTGCGCAGCCCTTGCGGATAATTGTGCAGCACGAGCGCGCCGGGATTGCTGCTGGCAAGCGAATAGACCACATCCTCGTACGGCACCTTGGCGTAAAGCTCACGGACTCCTCCGCCGGTGACCTCCCTGAACTCTCGCCGGTCGATCTCGCTGCCGTCGCCATGGCTGCGGAATGAGAATTCGTCGGGCAATAGAGAATGCATGCGGTAGACGGCGGTGAATTCCTCCGTCATTGCATACGGCGCGGTGTGATGATCGGTGGTCGAGCCCGGGATACCGGAGAGAATCTCCCCTTTGCCGAGGCGGCCGTAAGCGCGCGCATACTCCTCGCCAAGCAAGCCCCAGAAGTTGCCACGCATGGCGAAACGCCCTTCGGGCGAGTTGAGTAGCGCCGGCGTCCACTCCACCGTGTGGATCTTGGCGATGAGGGCGGCGTTGATGAGCCGTGCCTTCTGGAACAGCCATTCGCCGTCGGCTGCCGGGTAATCGACGCGTAGCCGATCGACGATCGTGTTGTGCTCGCGCGCAAACAGCGTGTGCATCACCGACAGGCCGACCCACCAATTGCCGTTCACTCCCGCAAGCTCTTGATTCGGGGCATCGTTTTTCGCGTCGACGGGAAGATGTCCCCGCGCATCGAGATGAAGCTTGCCATCCCCGCGCAATCGGCCGGTCGCCGGATCCGTGCGCACCGCCCGTTGGATGTCGAGGTCCGACCCGTAGATCTGCGAGCCATCCCACCAATGCGTCTCGGTGTTGCGATAGGTCGCGGGCTGGCCCTGATCCGCCGGTGAGAGCCGGTCGTCCGGCAGCGTTTGCAAGATTGTCATGTCAGGAGGAGGCCAGTCGTCGCCGGGCGGCAGCGGCAGGCGATGGGGCGGACGCACAGTGTCGCCCCCGCCGTGGCTGAGCCAGTCGTGCACCATGAATTGCAGCCAGGCCGGGACGAGCACGTTGAGATGCGGAACGGGCACGAAGTTGCGGCGCGCGAGCAGATCACGGCTCACCTGGCGGGGATTGGATTCGTAGAGATCGGGCGGCTGTTCGCCGAACGTGTCGGTGATCCGCACGTTGCGGCCAAAGCGCGCGGCGGCCATGCCCATCCACGGGCAACCGAGATCGTTGTAACTGCCGTCGGCCTCGCGCCGATCGCGCGGATTGGCACCACCCAGCGGCTTGAGCAGAGACGGATCGCGTTCCGTATCGAAAAGATTATGCTCGCGCATATTGACGCGATGACCGACCAAGGTCGGCATCGCGAGCAGGAAGGGAAGCCGATACCAGACGCGGAATCGATTGGTCAGCCTGGCGAAACGTCCGAGCAATCGCTCGCGCAGCGGAATAGCCACGTTTCCCCTCCCTCTCGATGTTGCACTACATCATCACCTCGTGGCGGCTGTGCTCCCTGCGGTCGGCGATCGAACGACGCGTTCGCGTTCTGGAACTTATATTGCCGCTAACAATCCGCGGTCGCAATAGGGGTAGGTTGCGTGCTCTGCCTGATCACCGAACAGAATGAGTGAAATCGCAGAACCTGCTGCTCGACGCCGACGCCAACGAGCTGACGGCGATTGCCGACCGCCGATTGCGCGCGCTCGCCTTTTGCTAATGTACCGGGCCTGTCGGGTCGCGAACATTCACGTTGAGCATCAATAGCCATCGCCGGCAATTTACATCATTGATTGGCTCGACGCCGTGAAAAGAAATGTCGCTTTTTGCAAACATAACAAGTGCGTTGGGCACAAAGGGAAACGTCACGGCACGATCGAACTTTTCATGCCCATGATGGGCCATGCCAGAACAAACAAATGCCGGGCCCTTTGGCCGATAGATCGAAGTTCCAAGATGAATTTGGGATTCATCGCCGGGAAGATAAAACAGTAAAGTAACGGCTTTGCGCGGATGGTCGGTGTGAGGACCCATGCTATGGGTTGTCTGATCTTCGACCAATACGGCATCGCTCCAGAATTCAATATGCTCCAGGCTGCCAAATCGACGCGTAATGCTGTCACTGAATTTTCCGATAATGAACCGTCTGAGCCTGTCGCAGAGAATCCAGTCTGCAAAGTCGCTCCAGAATTGCCGCTGCTCGTCGGGGAGGGTTTGCAGGTAGTTGGGCTTCAGTTCAAACACGAACCGGGCTTGCAAGTTGTTGCCGCGTCCAGCCTCGCCGTTGGAAATCAGCAATGCCGGATTGGGAAAATTCCGCCGCATCAACTCGTAATACGATTTCGGGAATACATCACGAATGAAGACGTGAGGAAAAGGAGATGACTGTACGCATGCATGGTCGATGGCTCGCATGAGCCCTGTTTCAGCGCTCACCGAGCTTGGCAAGAATTCTGCAGTTGTCGCGCGGTTCATTGATTTGCGGAGCGGCTAACCCCGAGGGTAGCAAAGCCTAAAGCTCCGATAGAGTGCGCGCAAGGACCTGCCGCCAAGCCAGAATCCGCGCGTCAGGAGCCATAATAAGCTTCGAGCTGCCGTTCTACACGGACCATCTCGCCTGGTGTGATAAGGATCTCTTCCATCGGCTCAGCATTGAGAACATTGCTCCGCCAGATATAGCGCCGCGCCCCATGCTCGGCATGGACGACGTCTCCGGGTC
>WNGD01007241.1_pt1 | contig 14419 bp, 16 predicted proteins | sample 5400671 | NCBI WGS metagenome assembly WNGD01 (sample SAMN13153369, study PRJNA577476) | soil metagenome | isolation source: 40 cm soil or saprolite under grassland replicate 2 | place: USA:California | collected 2016-06-15
CGAGAACGTCTCGGTATCCAGCTCGGCCAGGGGGACACCCAGAATCTCCGGGTCCGGGATACCGATCGCGTTGAACGAGATGTCGATACGGCCGGCCTTGTCGAGCACCTCCAGCAGGTGCCTGTCCACGGCCGGCTCGTCGAGCGCGTCCACCTCGGCCGCTTCGGCGGAGCCGCCCGCGGAAACGATGTCTTTGGCTACAGCTTCCACGGGTGCCTGCAGGCGCCCGGTGAGGAAAACCGTGGCCCCCTCGCTCGCGAAGGCGCGTGCGACAGCGCCGCCGATCGCACCGCCGGCTCCGTAGATCACCGCAACCTTGTCTTGCAGCAGCATCGCTGATTCCCTTCTGTGCCTTGGTGGTCCGTCGAAGATGCAGACACCGCTGCGCCGGCGAACTGGGCACCCGCCGGCCGCCCAGTTCGCCCCCCGGCCGGTGTCTGTACACGATGGAAGTGCGGCAGGCGTGCGGAAGAAGGTGAGGCGCGGGTGGAACTGGCGGCAGACGAGCTGATCTCAAGGGCCCAGGCCGGGGACGGCGACGCATTCCGTGCGCTGACCGAGCCATACCGCCGGGAGCTACAGGTGCACTGCTACCGGATGCTCGGCTCCTTCCAGGACGCCGAGGATGCGCTGCAGGACACGCTGCTGGCCGCCTGGCAGGGCATCGGCGGGTTCGAGGGCCGCGCCTCGCTCCGCACCTGGCTCTACCGGATCGCCACCACCCGGTGCCTCAACGCGCGCCGGTCGGCCAGCCGGCGATCCGCGAAGGAGTGGAACATCCCCAAGGTTGAACCGCCCGAGCCGACCCGGCTCGGCGAGGTCGTGTGGCTGGAGCCGTATCCCGACGCCCTCCTCGGGGGTGCGATCGAGGTGCCGCCCGGCCCGGAGGCCCGTTATGAGCAGAGCGAAGCCATCTCGCTGGCCTTCGTGACCGCGCTGCAGGTGCTGCCGCCTCGCCAGCTCGCCGTGCACCGTCGAATCGGTCACCAGTGCCCTCAAACGGGCGCGCGCCAGCATGCAGCGCCAGGCGCCGGCGGCCGCGGGCCACCAGCGGCCTCCTGCCTCCGGCTCAGCCGCCGAGGATGCGATCGTGGCGAGGTTCGTCCGCGCGTACGAGTCGGCCGATCTCGACGCGCTGGTGGCCCTGCTGACCGACGACGTTTTCGTCTCGATGCCACCGATGCCCTTCGAATACGAGGGCCGTGACATCGTGGGCCGCTTCTGCGCCAGTCTGTTCGGCGCGGGCCGGAGGTTCGACCTCGTGCCGACGCGGGCCAACGGCCAGCCGGCGTTCGGGGCCTACCTGCGCGCCGCTACCGGGCTGCGTCATGGCACCGGCCTCATCGTCCTCACCCTCGCCGGTGACCGGATCAGTGCCATGACCCGCTTCGAAAACAGCGTGCTCCCGTGGTTCGGGCTGCCGCGGTCGCTGCCTGGCCGGTAGCCGCACGTGCCTAGGCTTGCGGGCGTTGCGGCTGCACGGAGTCGAGTAGCTGGCGGAGTTTGGAGGCGCTGGGGGAAGGCCGGGCACCGGCCTGGAGCAGGAGGCGCCCGGCCTCGTCGAGGAGCCCGGCGGTCCCGTGGCCCAGTTCGATCTCCACCTCCCGCCACGCGGTCGCGGTGCGCCAGGCGGCCGGGTCTGGTGGGGCGTCCGTAGCGCAAGCATCCTGATCAGGGAGCGAGCCCGTCACCTCGTCGTCGGCAACCTCAGCCAGCACCTGCCCGGCGGCATCGGTGAGCCGGCGCACCGTGCGGGTGGTCTGCAGCCGGGCGATCGGGCGCAGCGGCCGGCCGCGGATCGTTTCGGCCACCAGGCCGGACAGCTCCTCCGGCACCGGCTCGCCGCCCGGGCCTAGCGGGGCGTGCACCTCACGCCTGGCCTCGGCCTCCGCCGGCAGCTTCAGGTGCCAGCCGGCGTCGACCCCGCCGGTGCGCCGCCGCAGCGTGATCCGCGCCGCCGCCAGGTCCAGCCCGGGAGTGTCCAGGTAGACGGCGGTCAGATGGTAGGTGTCGGGGCCGGTGACCGCCGCCACGCCGGGCACCGCGGACAGGTCAGGCAGCACGAACCCGGCCTCGACCGCGTACTTGCGCTCGATCTCGAGGGAGCTGTCGGGGGTGCTCATACATGCGACCCTACGGCGTGGCCGGCGAAACCGCTCTGCGTGTTCCCCAGGCCCAGGCCCGATTACGATGCCACACTGCCTAATAACGCTCCGTGTCCGGCATGGCTGATCGTTGCTGCCCGGCACGGGCCGTACCGGGGGACTCGCGGGACAGGACAGACGGGGTCTTGTCCCGCGCCGGCCGGGACAAGGGGTCATGGGTCTGGTCATGGAACACGCCGAGACGATCGAGGGTTACGAGGCGGTGCCGCTGGCGCTGCCGGACCACACGTGCCCGCAGGGCAGCGGCGCGGCGGTACTGCGGCGGCGCAGCGCCCGGCCCGGCAGGCGTGCGGTCATGTACGTGCACTGCCGCGGGGACTCGTTCGCGCCGGAAGACCTCGTCGGCTGGTACACCGATCGCGGGTTTCACTTCTACGCGGCCGACCTGCGGGAGGTCGGCGCCGACGAGCGCCCGGGCGGGGACGGCAACCAGGCAGCACAGGACCTGGGGGACTGCTTCGCCTGCCTGGACGCCGCCGCCGCCCACGTGCGCGAGGTCGACGCGATCGACACCATGATCGTGTCTGCGCACGGAGCCGGTCGGCCACCGGTTCGCCCTTCGCCGTTGCTGGTCGGTGCCCGCCGCAGGATCCGGCGCGGCCTGGACATCCCCTGCCCGGTCCTGGTGATGTGCCCGGCGACCGGCTGGAACGCGCCGGGCGGCGCCGGGGGCCTGCTGGTGCCGCGGGCGCTGACCCTGCGCCGCGCGACCATGCGGCTTGGCGAGCACGTGACCTGGCTGAAGCTGGCGGGCGGGCTGCCCGGCCAGGCCATGCCGGAGGGCGCCGGGCGGCGGCGTGTGTTCGACGAGCTTGGCCGCTGGCTCAGTGCCTACCTGTCCGGGCAGATCCGCGATCAGCTCCTGTGACCTGCCCGCGCTCCGCGGCGGGGAGCGCGGGCAGGAGCTATTGCACCATCACGTTGACCGTCGGGTACCCGGTGGCCCCGTTGGGCGGGGGCGGCGCCAGGGCCGATGTCTGGGTGTAGCCGGTCTTGTCCGTGGCGCGGGCCTCGATGACGTGGTTGCCGCGGGTCGCGTCCCAGTCCCACACCCACTGCCGCCAGGTGTCGACGCCCGGCACCGCGGCCAGCCGGGCCTGGTTCCACTCACCGCCGTCCACTCGCACCTCGACCGCCTCGATGCCCTTGTGCTGGGCCCAGGCGACGCCCGCGACTTGTGTGCGGCCCGCGCGGATCGTGGTGGAGCCGTTCGGCACGTCGATCCGTGACTCGGTCTTGACCGGCGCCTGCTGCGACCAGCCGCGTGTTATCCAGTAGGCCTGCTCGCCCGCCCACGTGGTCACCTTGATGTCGGTGATCCATTTGCAGGCGGACACGTATCCGTACAGGCCGGGGACCACCAGGCGGGCCGGGAACCCGTGCGCGACCGGCAGCGGCGTCCCGTTCATCGCGATGGCCAGCATGGCGTCGCGCCCGTCCATGACCGTCTGCACCGGGGTGCCCGAGGTGAAGCCGTCCGCCGATGTGCACAGCAACTGCTCGGCCCCGGCGCGGATCCCAGCGGCGCGCAGCAGCTTGGACAGGCTCGTGCCCAGCCACAGCGCGTTGCCGATGTACGGGCCGCCCACCGGGTTGGACACGCAGCACAGCGTGATCCAGTCCTCTTGCAGCGGGAGCTTGAGCAGGTCGTCGAACGTGAGCGTCATCTCGTGGGCGACCATGCCGTGGATCCGCAGTTGCCAGTTTGACGGCGGGACCTGCGGCAGCACCAGCGTGGTGTCCACCCGGTAGAACGAGTTGTTGGTGGTCACGAACGGGCTGAGGCCCCTGATGTGCAGGTCCGCTCCGGAGGGCAGCGCCGGGGCGCGCTGGACCGGGGGCGGCAGCTTGATCGCCGCCCGGGCCTGCGACACGTTGCTGCGTTCGGCCAGGACGCGGCCGACCAGGCCGCTCGCCCCGGCCGCCACCATCGCCACCCCGCCGGCGACCAGGAAGTGCCGCCGCCCGGGCACATCCGCGGCCTGGGGCACCCCTGCAGGCTGGGGCACCCAGGACGCGCCCGGCTCGGTCCGGGGCGCACCCGAGGGCTGCTCCGGGCCCGGAATCTCACCGGGGCGGTCGCCGGCGTCCTCGTGTGCCGCCCGGACGAGCCGCCACATGGCGAACAGCCCGGCCGCGCCGCCCACCAGGGAGGGCAGGGCGTCGCCCGCGCCTGCGGTGGGGCGGGAGAGTGCGGCGGCCAGGCCGATCGCGGTGAACACGGCCAGGCCCGCCACGCCGTACCGGAACCGCCGCACCGCGGCGATGCCGATCACCGCGGCGAACACGGCGAGCAGCACCAGGATTCCGGTGACCAGCGCGGTCTTGTCGTTGGAGCCGAACGTCGAGATCGCGAAATCCTTCAGCGGCGGTGGGGTGAGGTCGATGCTGGCGCCGCCGACGGCGACCACGGGAGAACCCACAGAACCGGTGAGGCCCGCCACGAGCTGGCCCACGCCCAGCGCGACGGCGGCGGTAATCAGGCCCGTGAACAGGCCGGTAACGACGCCGGGCCGGTTTCGGGGCCGGCTTGGCGTGGCAAGTTGCGGATCGGAGGACACTGTCACATCTTCTATTCGTTGTCGTCACCGGCAAGGATTGGCCGCAGGTGGCGGAACGCCAATCCGATCCGCCGCCGGCCACGAATCATAAGGAAGAGCGCCCCACGGCGAGGTGTCATGGGCAGGGTCCGCCCGGCCGCCGGGCGGGATATGTACGTGATGTGCCTGATGTGAGGATAAGGACGCGACGATGACCGCGGAGTTGCCGGGCGAGCGCCCGGGCGCGGCGCCCGCCACCGAGCTGGCCGGGCTGCTCGCCAAGGTCGCGCGCGGCGACGAAGCGGCCTTCGCCGGGGTGTACGACCGGTTCGGGACGGTCGTCTACGGTCTCGTCCGCCGCATCGTCAGGGACCCGGCGCAGTCCGAAGAGGTCACGCAGGAGGTGCTGCTTGACGTCTGGCGCACCGCGTCCCGCTTCGACCCCGGTGAGGGAAACGCGCGCAGTTGGCTGATGACGCTCGCCCACCGCCGCGCCGTCGACCGCGTGCGCTCGGCACAAGCGTCAGCACAACGGGAGGCCCGTGCGGCCATGGCAGCGACGGACTACGACGTTGTGGCCGAGGAGGTGGAGACCCGCCTGGACGCGCAGCGGGTGCGCCGCTGCCTGGATTCGCTCACCGAGCTGCAGCGGGAGTCGGTCACGCTCGCCTACTACGGCGGATACACCTATCGCGAGGTGGCGGCCCTGCTCGGTGTGGCCGTCGGGACGGTGAAGACCCGGATGCGGGACGGGCTGATCCGGCTGCGGGACTGCCTGGGGACCGAGTCATGAGGCTGCGCCGGACCGACCCGCACACGCTGGCTGGCGCCTACGCCCTGGACGCGCTCGGCGACGTCGACAGAGAGAAGTTCGAGCGCCATCTCGGTGTCTGCGAGGCATGCCGGGCTGAGGCCGCCAGCCTGCGCGATGCGGCAGGCCGCCTGGCCGAGGCCACCGCCGCGGCACCGCCGTCGCGGCTGCGCGGGCAGGTGCTTGCCGAGGCCGCCCGGACCCGGCAGCAGCCGCCGCCGGTCCGGGTCGCGGAGCGGGTGCGCAGGTCCTGGCACGGCGTGGGCTGGCCGGCCGCGCCGCGGCTGGCGGTAGCGATCGCCGGGGTCGGCATTCTGGTGGCCCTGGCATTGGGCACGGTGCTGGTCAACGACCAGCACCGGCTGCATATGGACGAGGCGCAGCGCGGCCAGATCGCGGCCATCCTGAACGCACCGGATGCGGACATCATGACGGTGCCCGCACACCCGCACGGCTCGGCCACCGTGGTCATGTCGCACGCCGACCACGCCCTGGTGCTGACCACGGCACGGCTCCCTGTGCTGCCCTCGGCCGAGTGTTACCAGGTATGGGTGATGGGCGTGCACCGGATGCGCTCCGCCGGGCGGCTGCCGTCGCCGAAGCTCGGCATGACCGCACCGATGATCGTCTCCGGAATCGCGCCCGGCGACCGGATGGGGGTCACCGTCGAGCCAGCCGGTGGCTCGCGGCACCCGACCTCCCCGCCGGTGCTGATGCTGGCCCTGCCCTCCTAGGGCCGTTCGTTAGCCAGCAGCGGCCGGGCCTGCCACTCCGTTGGCCTGTGGAGGCCGCGGGCTGGCCGGTGCACGACAGCCGAACGTGGCCAGTGCACTAACGTGTGGACTCGTGAAAGCATCTCCGCAGGCGCAGCTAAAGCTGCTCGAACTGGCCGAGCTGGACACCGAACTGGGCCGCCTGGATCACCGTCGACGCACCCTGCCGGAGAATGCCGAGTTCGAGGCGGCACAGCAGCGGGATTCCGAGCTGCGTGACGAACTCGCCACGCTGGAGGCGGCCGGCAGCGACCTGAACAGGGACCAGGCCAAGGCCGAACGCGACGTGGACCAGGTCCGGACCAGGATCGAGAGAGACAGGGCCCGGCTGGACGCTGGCCAGGTCTCCTCGCCCAAGGAGCTGGAGAACCTCCAGTCGGAAATCGTTTCGCTGGAACGGCGGCAGGGCGACCTGGAAGAGGTCGTGCTCGAGGTGATGGAGAAGCTGGAGGACGTCACCCGCCGCCACGACACGCTCACCGCCGAGCAGACGGCGCTCGGCGGGCGGCTGGCGGAGATCGCGGGCCGGCGCGATGCTGCGTTCGCCGAGATCGACGAGCAGGCCGGCAAGTCCCAGGACCGCCGCGCCAGCATCGCCGCGGACCTGCCCGGTGACCTGCTCGGCCTGTACGACCGGCTGCGTGCCCAGCACACGGTGGGCGCCGCCGTTCTGCGGAACGGCCGGTGTGAGGGCTGCCACCTGTCCCTCAACACGGTTGACCTGGGGCGCATCCGCGCCGCGCCGCCCGACGAGGTACTCAGGTGCGAGGAATGCCGCCGCATCCTGGTCCGCGCCGAGCTGGGCGCATGACCGCCCTCAGGCTCGTCATCCAGGCCGACGGCGGCTCCCGGGGGAACCCCGGCACGGCCGGCTACGGCGCCGTCGTGCTTGACGCCGTCTCCGGCGAGGTGCTCGCGGAGGTGAGCGAGCCGATCGGCCGTGCGACCAACAACGTGGCCGAGTACTCCGGGCTGGTGGCGGGCCTGCGTGCGGCCGGCAAGCTCGCGCCGGGCGCCACGGCCGAGGTCCGGATGGATTCCAAGCTCGTCGTCGAGCAGATGTCCGGCCGCTGGCAGATCAAGCACCCCGACCTGCGGCCGCTCGCGGCACAGGCCAGGCAGGCGGCCCGGGCGCTCGGCCGGGTGACCTACACGTGGATACCGCGCGAGCGCAACACGCACGCCGACCGCCTGGCCAACCAGGCCATGGACGCGGCCAGCGGGCGGGCCAGGGCGCCGGGTGGCAACGGGCCTCCCCGTGGCCCTGGTGCCGTCCGTGGCCCTGGTGCGGCTCGTGGCTCCGGTGCCGGAGGCGGCGGACGGCGGCCTTCCGGCGCGGCCGGGCTTTGGTGACACCCGCGGCCCTTCCCGGCCCAGGCGCCGTGCGCACGTTACCCGTGCGGTGCAAGCGCCTATCCTTGGTGGGAAGGGCGAGCCGGCCGGGCGGCCGCGCCGGGCCGTGCGTGCACGACCCGGTGAGGAAGGTCCGGGCTCCACAGGGCAGGGTGGTCGGTAACACCGACCCGGGGTGACCCGCGGGACAGTGCCACAGAGAACAGACCGCCCCGGGCCAGGCTTCGGCCGGGCCAGGGGTAAGGGTGAAACGGTGGTGTAAGAGACCACCAGCGCCCGGAGTGATCCGGGCGGCTAGGTAAACCCCACCCGGAGCAAGGTCAGAAGGGCCGCGCGGTTTCGGCCGCAGGGCCTGCGCGAGCGTTTGAGGGCGGCCCGCCCGATGCTCGTGGGTAGACCGCACGAGGCTGCCGGCAACGGCAGCCCTAGATGGATGGCCGCCGGCCAGCTTCGGCTGGTGCACAGAACCCGGCCTACAGGCCGGCTCGCCCGCCGCCCTGCACGTTTGCGCAGCTCAGAGCACTCACGGCGACGTGAGTGCGAGGTGGCGTGCATGCGGCATCGTGGTCGTGGCCCTGGTGCTGCTGGCCGGTTCGCCGTGTACGTCTTCCCGCCGCTGTCCGCCATGGGCCGGGGGAAGCCGCCGCCCCGGCTGCCCCGCTACCTGTGCGCATGACTCGCGACCGGATTATCCGTGCCAGCACGGCCGCCGTGGTGTCCTACAGCCACATCTACGACCTCGGCTGAGCAGAAGGGCAGGACGGCACCACCGCGCGGCTGCTGCCGCTGTGATGGCCCAGGGCCTTGGAACGGCTCATGGTGCGGTCCATTGCCCGATGACGTGATGTGGCCACGCCCCGATGAGGAAGACAAGGCCGGCGGCTGACAAGATGAGCGTCGGCCAGTAGATGGCCCTTGGCAACTTCGCGGCCGCGCCGATGAAGATGGGGAACGCGGCCCAGATATACCGCGGCTTGGTGTCCGCCTGGGAGGAGATAACGGCCAGCAGGATCGTGAGCATGCCGAACAGGCTGACCGGAAGCGGCAGCCGGGCGGCCAGCATCATGACGATGCCGGCCACGGCAGCGGCGGCCATGATGATGAGCACCACGACGAAAACCTTGTGGTGGGCATCCCTTGGGTTAAGCCACAGCAGCACGCGGAGCGTGTGGGCGCCCCAGTCGGTGTGCTCACCCCAGGCTTTCTTCTCGATCCAGAACCAGTACGTGTAATCGTGGTAGCGGCGCCCGAGATAGCCGAAGTAGGCCAGGACGCCGAGCGGGGTGAGCGCCGGGGCGATCAGGGCACGCCACTCGCGGCGAGTCCAGATTGCCTGAACCGCCGCGACGCCGGAGACTGCGACGAGGACGATCATGGTCGGCCGCTGGGCAGTGGCCACCGCGCCAATGATCCCAGCGAGCAGCCACCGGCGATCCAGCAGGGCAAGAAGCGCGGCCGCGCCAAGAGCAACGGCCAGCGGCTCGGAGTAAAGCATGCCGAAGGCCATCGCGCCCGGGAAGACGCAATAGAGCATGACAGCGCGGTCGGCAACCCACCGGTCGCACACCCGGGCCGCCAGCGCCCAGACGCCGACCGCCGACGCCGCCCCGCAGGCAACGCTAACGATGAGTCCGGCGATCGGGTAATCGCCACCGGTCAGGACGCTGGTGAAATGAACCAGCAGCGAGAAGAGCGGGAAGAATCCGGCCTTCGCGGGATCGCCTGCGTAACCGTGCTCGGCGATGCCCAGGTAGAAGTTGGCGTCGTAGAACACGAAATGCCAGGTCCACCGATGGAAATGACCATAGATCGCGTCTGAGCCATCCCAGGCCGCCAGGATCAGCAGCCAGGTGACCGCGAAGACGACAACAGGAAAGAGCCAGGCGCGCGGCAGCCGGTCACTCGGCGTCGGCCGTCCGGCCACTCCTGGCTCCCCGTGGCGAGGGACGCGGCCTGCCTGCTCCGTGGATGCATCCGCCGTTGCCATCCGGCACCGCCTCCCCGGCTCTACACTTCCGCGCAGGCAGCACACAGAGGAAACCACCTGCGGGGCGGCCTCAGCGGACGCCAAGATGGCGCACCTGCGCGGCCATCGCATATGCGGCAACAACCATATCGACACCGTGATCGCAGGACGATCGTGAATCGCGGAATCGATCCGGCTGATGCCGTGCACCGCCGGCGGACACCGGCACCGGACCGGGGCCGAGGCTGACGAGTGCAACCGGGCGCAATGGGAAAAGGTGACGAGGGGTCATGACCGGGCGCTGCGCCTCCGAGCGGTGCCGCTGCGGGCATGTCCGGGGCGGGCACTTCTACGGCCGACGCCGCCGGGTATGGCTGGGCTGCCTCCGCTGCCCGTTCGGGCGCTGCCGCGCGTTCGCACGCCTGCATGCGGGGAGCGAAACGAACGGGTGTTCGGGCGCGCTGTAAGCGAACCTAACAAGATCAACTGCGCACGCTGCACCTGCGGTCATCGCGCTCGCCGCTCGCTGTCACAAGGACGAGTCCAGTCATAATGCTGACGGGTTCCTCACCAGGCAGAACGGGTGCAGGCCTGGATCGGTGAAGACGCGCGCACGGTCGCTGCTCGGCTTGATGTACGGACTGGAGTGGTGGTGGAGGGTCACTCGCGCTCGATCCTTCGCAGCCCGTGCGTGGGGGTCCACCACTCGACGACGAGCATCGTGGCCTCCTCGTTGAGGTGGGTGTGCACTACCTCGGCGATGTCGGCGCGGAAGCGGTCGCCGTCCGGTCCTTGGGTGATCGGTCCGGCAGCGATCGCCCGGCCGGAGATCTTCGCCTCGCCCGGCCACTGCGCCTCGGAGCCCTCGACCGGGTCGACCGTGGCGCTGTGCAGGGCGAACCGCGGATCCCGGTGGAGATCCGCGCCCTTGCGCGCGTTCGGCATCGAACCGAAAACCAGTTCGCCGTCCTCGAAGACCGTCTCGATCCCGGAGATTCGCGGCGACCCGTCGGCTCGCAAGGTGGCAAGTGTCTTGTGTCTGTGAGCATCGAATAGCGCCCGCACGCGCTGCGCGAACTCCGGCTCTGCCTGCTCGACATCCCGCCACGCCGTCACACGGCCCATGATCGCACCGATGTGTACCACCCCGGCCTACAGGCCGGCTCGCCCGTCGCCACGCCCTAGCCTGTGGGTGTTACCGTGCCGCCTGGGGATGGCGCACAGATGTCGCGACAGCCCGCAGCTGAGGGCGGAGATTCCCCGCCGGATGGTGGCCGGGGATTTACGTGGTCGATGAGGAGGAACTCAGTGTCTTCATCCTGGCCGGGTTCCCTCCCGCGATGCGTGCCGTGGTGGTCTACCGGGTGCGGGAAGGCCTCATTCACGATCTCGTCCTGCTCATGTAACGGCAGGCTCCCAGCGCGCCCGCGCGGGCGGAGTACGCTGATGGGCGTGCGTACCAGCTTCTTAGGCTGATCTGCCCGGGCTCCTCCTCTTTGGCTCGTCCGCGTCCGTGACCAGCCGAGTCGATAGGGGAGTTTCGTCGTGCTTAGTCATCAGCAGATCTTGTATTTCCGTACGTTCGGGTACGTGACGCTGCCCGGCCTGCTCAGCGCGGCCGAGGCGGCCACGCTGCGCCAGGAGGTGGCCGGCGCGCTGGCCGGTGCCTTCGGCACGATTGCCACCGAGCCGGACGACCTGGGTGGCATCAGCGGCGACTACCTGCCGCTAGCGGTGAACCGTGCCCCGTTCAGCCTGGCGCTCATCGCCGACGACCCGCGGACGTTCCAGTCCTCGGCCGAGTTGCTGGGCAGCTCGACCGTGCCCTCGATCGGGATCGCCACCCGCTTCACTGGCGATTCGTCCTGGCATACCCGCCAAGGGCTCGGTGTCGGCGGGGTGACCTTCTGGGCGGACCTGGAGCCCCGCACGGCGGGCACGGGTGCGCTGCGCCTGATCCCCGGCTCGCACCTGCCCGACTTCGAGCGGCGGCTCTGTGAATACTGTGCGGCCGAGCCCGCCACGTCCGGCTTCGAGCACTGGGAGTGGCCGCATGTCGTGGTGGAGACCGAGCCGGGCGACGTGGTCGCCTTTCATGCCCACCTGATGAACTGCGCGCGGGGCGGCGCGCCGCGCCTGGCCTGGACCATCGACTACCTGCCGTGGCCGGGCCTGGGCCGCCGGGACCAGATGAAGATCGTGCGCGACCTGATCCTGGACGACGTCGAGTTCGATCACGAGGACTACGACCGGGGCCGCTGGCCGGCCTGGCGGGAATGGGCGGCCGGCGGTGCCCAGATTCCCTCCCGCGCGATCGCGCTGGAGCGGCTCGAGCTGCTCGGCGTGCTGGGCGGCGAGGAGGGCGGCGGCTGAGCGGCTCATGACCTTTGGCTCTGTGGCCGCCCGGGTGGCCCGCTTAACGTGGGCGGCTGGGGTGATCGTGATGGCACACCTGGGGCGGTATGCCGCGGCACTGATGGTGGCCGGTTACGCCGCTGCAAGCTCCTCGGGCGGCGGGCCGGCTCCACATGGCCTGAGACGGCGCACCGAACAGGAGCACACCGGGCCCGTGCAGTGGGTCCCGGCCTGGCCTGGGCCGGTCACCAGCGCGGACGGTAGAGTCGTGCCGATGGATGGCATCCATGACCTCGGTGGCATGCAGGGCTTCGGCGCGGTTGACCATTTGCCGGCGGAGCCGCCCTTTCCCGGCCGCTGGGAGGCGGCGGCCCGGGCGCTCATGATGATTGTCTCCGGCGCGGTTGATGCCAGCGGCGGAGAGTTCCGGCACTCCATCGAGCGGATGGACCCCGGCCACTACCTGACATCCAGCTATTACGAGCACTGGCTCACCGGGGCCGCCACGCTGGCCGTCGAGCATGGGCTGGTGACTCACGCGGAGCTCGAGGAGCGGGCCGGCGGCCGGTTCCCGCTGAGCGGCCCGGTGCTCGCGTCGCGCGTCGCTGACGCCGGTCCCGATGTCGACGAGCCCCGGTTCGGGCCCGGGGACCGTGTCCGGGTGCATGGCTGGCACCCGCCCGGCCACACCCGCTGCCCGGGATACGTGCGCGGTAAGACCGGGACGGTGGTGCGGGTGGACGGCACCCACTCGGTGCCCGACATCGAGGCGCACGGGACGGCGCGCCGCTACGAGCCGACGTATGCGGTCCGCTTCGATGCCGCCGACCTGTGGCAGGACGGCCAGCATGGCGTATCGGTGCACGTCGACCTGTGGGACAGCTACCTGGAACCAGCATGAGCGAGAAGGGGCATCACCCGGCGCCCCTGTCGCCGGTCGAGCAGCGGGTCGCGGCACTTGAGGCGCTGCTGACCGAGCGGGGGCTGGTGCCGGAGGGCTTCATCGAGGAGATCACCCGCCGCTACGAGTCGGAGATAGGCCCGCTGAACGGGGCGAAGGTCGTGGCCCGGGCCTGGGCGGACCCCGAGTACAGGGAGCGCCTGCTGACCGACGGCACGGCCGCCATCGCCGAGCTTGGCTTCGGCGGCCCGGAGGGCGACCACATGGTGGTGGTGGAGAACACTCCCGCCGTCCACAACGTCATCGTCTGCACGCTGTGCTCGTGCTATCCGTGGCCGGTGCTGGGGCTGCCGCCGTCCTGGTACAAGGACCCCCCGTACCGGGCCCGGATGGTCCGGGAGCCCCGGGCGCTGCTGGCCGAGATGGGCTGCCCGCTGCCCGGCGACGCCGAGATCCGGGTATGGGACTCCTCGGCCGAGGTCCGTTACCTCGTCCTGCCGCAGCGCCCGCCGGGCACCGAGGGGATGACCGAGGCGGAGCTGGCCGGGCTGGTCACCCGGGACTCGATGATCGGCGTGGCCCGCCTGTGAGCACCCCGCTGAGCCTGTCGGATCTGGACCTGCCCCGCCGGAACGGCGAGCTGGCCTTCGACGCACCCTGGCAGAGCACGGTGTTCGGCCTCGCGGCGGCGATCATCGATAACGCGTTCGGCGGCGACCGGGAACCGTTCCGGCAGCAGCTCATCACGGCCATCGCGGCCGAGCCCGGCCGCCCCTACTGGGAGAGCTGGACCGCAGCGCTCGAGGCGCTGGTGGCGACCCTGCCGGAACAGCCCGCGCCGTGACGGGACCCGGCCCGGCGCGACCTCAGCACCCGTCGTAGGCGGTCCAGTTCGACGCGCCACCCGCGGCGATCGCGTTGTTGAATATCTGGTCCTGGTACGCGGGACCGGCGACGCCGAACTGGCTGGCCGCGCCGCCGTACGCTTCCCAGGTGCCGATCAGGAACTGATACGCGCCGCCGCCGTTGCCGGGGCCCCAGGCGTAGCTGCCGCCCTCCTCGGCGTTGCGGATACAGATCCCCAGCGCCGAATGGGCGGGATCCGAGCCAGCCGACAGGTTGGGTGGCGGGCTGGACGGCGCCGGCGATGGCTGCTGCGCCGCTGCCTGCTGCTGGGCTGCCCGCTGCTGGGCTGCCCGCTGCTGGGCGAGCTCGTGATTCCGGGCGACCCGCCGGGCCGAGCGGGCCTGGGCGCGGCCGACGTCACGGCGGATCTCGGCCGTCACGTGGCCGCCGGTGAAGAGCGCATCTTCACTCGCGGCCGAGATCGCGCTGCCCGAGGAGGTGGACGCCGCGGATCCGCCGTGCAGGGACACAAAGGTCGCAGCCACGCCCGCGAGCGCTACAGCGGCCACTGCCGGTGCCTTGAACCTGGTGGCGGGGGCTTTGGGCTTGGCATGACGAGGTGCTGCGGGCATCCCGCTCCTGTCCGCAATGCTCCGCGTTCACCCGGCGAGCCGACGCCAGCTGACATCAGGTGGCACGGGAAACGCCT
>WNGD01009446.1_pt1 | contig 14409 bp, 11 predicted proteins | sample 5400671 | NCBI WGS metagenome assembly WNGD01 (sample SAMN13153369, study PRJNA577476) | soil metagenome | isolation source: 40 cm soil or saprolite under grassland replicate 2 | place: USA:California | collected 2016-06-15
GCTTCGTTTTTTACGATGGCGCATGCCTGCTCGGCGGCGTTTACAGCTCCAGAATGCCCGCCTGGGACCTCCGGCCGCAGGGCGACGACTGTGCCCGGGTGGATGATCCCTGGGCTCATCGGCTTCCTCGTACTCGTAATCATCGCCTCGATCCTGGCTCCGGTTTTGATCGTCGGGCAGCAAATTCGCTACTTCCATCGCATCTTCTTCGACAATCCGGAAGCCTTCAGGAAGGCGATGAGAAACCTGGCGCTGATGCCGGGGATGGCATGGCGGATTCGACTGCGGTCCAGGCTGCTCCGGGTTCCCCTTCCGCCTGGCTTCGAGGATGCTGAACAAGTGATTCGCGACGATACGCAGCGGGTCTAGTGGACTCCCAACGCCCTCACGAGTAGGGGAGGGTGAATTAGAGTCGTGACGACATGGCGCTCATTCTCCCGGCCTACGCGAAGCTCAACCTGACGCTCGACGTCAGCGGACGGCGTCCCAACGGCTACCACGACATTGATTCGGTGATGCAGACGATCTCGCTGCATGATCTGATCTGGATCGAGCGCACGGACTGCCGCGTCTTCGATGTGGTCGGCCCGGTGATCGCCGGCGAGAACCTGGTGTTGAAGGCGGCTCGGGAGCTCGAAGGCCATGTCAGCCGCACGCTGCCGTTCACGATCCGGCTCTTCAAGCGCGTGCCGATGGGTGCCGGGCTCGCGGGTGGGAGTTCCGATGCGGCGGTGTTCTTGCGGGCCGCCAACCTTCTATATGACTTGAAACTCAAGCAGGCCGAGTTGATCGAGATTGCCACGGCCGTCGGGCAGGACGTGCCCTTCCTACTTTCCGGGGGTACGGCACGGGCGACAGGCCTGGGGTCGACCGTCGCTCGGCTGCCGGCCGTGCCTGCGAGCTGGCGCTTCCTCGTGGTCTGCCCACCGGTTGAGATCTCGACCCGGGCGGTGTACGAAGCAGCTGATGGCAGCGTGCCAAGCGCGGCCCGCACCCCAGCGTTAGTCGCGGCGCTCACGAGTGGGGAATTGATGGGTCCTTTCGGGAATGATCTCGAGGCGGAGAGCCGGCGCTTGTTCCCCCAGCTCGACGAGGCATTGGACCGCTTGCACCAGGTCGTGCCGGGGCTGACGATGAGCGGCACCGGCGCCGCGTTGTTCGCTGCGTTTTCTGGTCGCTCCGACGCCGAGGCTGCCCTGGCGGAGGTACGCAAACTCGGCTACCCGGCCTGGGTCTGCCAGCCCGTCTCCGCCGCGGCGTGATGCGCGTCAAACTGGGAGCTCGCGGGACGGCGGCGCTCTGGGCCGGCAAGCTGACGACGGGCCTGAGTCGCGGATTGCGGCGGGGAGGCGGCACCACGCTCCCGGGCGACGTTTCGCGTTGGGTCGACCCGGCCATCCTCACCAAGCTCTCGCGCGCATTGAGCGACGGCACCGTCGTGATCACCGGGACCAATGGCAAGACGACCACCGCGGCCTTGCTGCGGCATATCCTCGAGGCGCAGGGTCATGCGACGGTCGCCAATCAGGCCGGCGCCAACCTGGTGTTCGGCGTCACTGCGGCGGTCATCAACCGGGCAAGCTGGGCCGGGGACCTCCCCGCAACGGTCGGCCTTTTCGAAATCGACGAGGCCAGCCTGCCGCGACTCGTCCAGGAAGTCGCGCCGGGAACGATCGTCGTGACGAATCTCTTTCGGGATCAGCTCGATCGCTATGGCGAGCTGGAGACGACGGCGGCACACATCCGGCGCGCGCTCACCCAGGGGCCCGAGGGGATGACGGCGGTGCTCAACGCGGACGACCCGATGGTGGCGGCGCTTGGCGATGGCCTGCCGCGCGTCATCTATGCCGGACTCGACGATCCGTCCTTACTGCAATCGGAGCTCAGTCATGGCGCGGACGCGAAGTTCTGCCCGCGCTGCGGCAGCCCATTCATTTTCGATGGTGTCTATTTCGGGCACGTCGGTCACTATCGCTGCCCTCGGGGCGACTTCGCACGGCCGACGCCCGACGTCCGAGCGACCAGGGTTTCGATCGATGGCATGGACGGCATGCGCTTGCGGGTCACCGATGGCACGCAAACGGCCGATGTCGAGGTTCCCTTGTCGGGCCTGTACAACGCCTACAACGTCGTCATGGCGCTGGCGGCAGCCAAAGCCCTCGAGGTACCCCTGGTGAAGAGCACCGCCGCCTTGCGCGACTTCACGCCGGCGTTCGGCCGGATGGAACGGACGATCGTCGGTCAGCACCCTGCGGTTCTGCTGCTCGCCAAGAACCCCACGGGCTTCAACGAAGTCCTGCGGACCGCGATCCAGTTCGGCAAGGCGCATTCGTTCTTGATCGCGCTCAATGATCGAATCGCCGATGGGCAGGATGTCTCCTGGATCTGGGACGTCGACTTCGAGCAGCTCAAGGGTGCGGCCCGGCACATCGTGGTCAGCGGCGACCGGGCGCTCGACCTGCGAGTTCGCCTCAAGTATGCGGAGCTTCCGACGGATCGCCTCGAGGTCGTAACCGACTGGCGCGATGCGCTCGCGCGGGCGGCCGCGGCGACCCCTCCCGACGAGACGCTCTTCATCCTGCCGACGTACACGGCGATGCTGGAGCTGCGGGCGGTATTAACTCGAGACGGGGCGCTCCAGCCCTACTGGCAGGGCCGGCCGTCGGACCCGAAGCCATAGGGCGCCGATCCCGCCGGCCAGCAACAGGACCGCGATGTTGCCGACGTGGTTGAGGAGCGCCGCCGCGGCGACCAGCGATGCGGGCCGTGCACCGAAGGTGCTGAGCACCAGCAGAAAAAAGCCCTCGTAGGTCCCGACCGACCCGGGCGTGATGCTGACCGCCTGGCTGATGATGAAAATGGTGCAGGCGAGTGCCAGGGTGGGGAAGGAGAGCTGCGGGGTCAGGGCGCGAAAGCACGCCATCAATCCGAGATCGATGCACAGCCAGATGAGCACGCTGAGGATCCCTGCCGTCGCCAGCCGTCCCGGCGAGCGGAGCGAGGCGAGCCCTTTGAGCACCGAGGCCGCGAAGCGGTCGAGGAACGTCCCCACGCGCGTGGGGAGCCGCGCCGCGACCCGGTCGATCGCGGCCAGGGTCGCCTGGGGGTAGCTCACCATCAGGTAGGCGACCACGCCGATGACCAGCGAGGCCGCCGCGATCGCGACGACGCCACTCCAGAGCCCGAAGCTGTTCGAGCCGCCCCCGGCGACCGCCGCCGCCGCCAGCGCGATTACCAGCAAGGCAAGGACGTCGAGCACACGCTCCAGCACGACCGTGGCGGTCGCCTCTCCGACGCCGATGCGAGCCCGGGGGGCGATCGCCCCGATGCGTAACAGCTCACCCAGTTTGAATGGCGAAACGGCGTTGAGGGCAAACCCGATGGCGGTCACTGCCGTCGCGTCACCAAGCGTTGCCGCGGGCGCAGAAGCCGTCAGGATGACGTGCCAGCGCCAGCCGCGGATCGCGATGAACGCCAGGTATCCGGCGAGGCCGATGGCGATCCATCCCGGGTTGGCGCCGCGGATCGCCGCGACGACCTGATCGGGGTGGACCGTGCGCAGCAGTCCATAGAGGATGAGCACACCAACCGCCAGCAGGACCGCCGCCTGGATCAGGCGCCGGCGGCCCATCAACCGCGACCCGCGAGCCGGAGCACGGTGAGCATGGCGCGGACGATTTCCTGGCGTGAGATTTTCGACTGGCCGGCCCGGCGATCGGTAAAGGTGATGGGGACTTCGACGATCGTCAGCCCGGCGCGCTCGCAGCGGGTCAGCAACTCGACCAGGGCCGAATATCCCGACGAACGCAACGGCTGGGTCACGAGGAAATGCAGGGCCCGCTGACTGTAACAGCGAAAACCGCCGGTACAGTCGTGCGTATGAAGGCGGAGTAGCTGCCGCGCCACGAAGTTGGCGGTGGCGCTCAGCACCCGGCGGCCGGGGGCCCAACCCTGGATGGCGCCACCGGGAACGTAGCGTGACCCCACCGAAAGGTGCGCGCCCTCGCGGATGGCTGCCATCAGGGCCGGGATCCGATCGGGGGGATGGGAGAAGTCCGAGTCCATCGTCAGCACGCTGTCGAAGCCATGCTGGAGGCCGAAGGCGAAGCCGGCCATGTAGGCGGTCCCCAGTCCGAGCTTTGCGGGCCGGGCCATCAGCTCGAGCCGGGCATCCTTGAGCATCCGGTCGCGCACCAGGTCCCCGGTCCCGTCAGGCGAGGCATCGTCGATGACCAGCACGTCCGCGTCAGGCGCGGCCTCGTGGACCTGCCCGACGAGGGGCAGGATGTTGCTCGCCTCGTTATACGTGGGAATGCAGATGAGCGGGCGGGCCATCCGCCGTACCATACCCAATGTGAATGAGCCAGCGCTGCGAATCGCGCACCTCTATGCCGACGAGATGAATATCTACGGCGATCGGGGCAACATCCTTACCCTGACGAAGCGGGCTGAGTGGCGGGGCATTCCGGTCAGCGTCGACGCTATCGGGCGAGGGCCGAGCCCTGACCTGTCTGGTATTGACTTGATCTTTTGGGGCGGCGGCCAGGACCGCGATCAAGAGCTGGTCTTCAAAGACGCGGCCGAGCACAAAGTCCGCGCGATTCGGGAAGCCATCGACGGCGGCGCCGTGGTGCTGGCAGTCTGCGGTGGCTACCAGTTGCTGGGCGAGTACTACGTGACGGCCGACGGCAAGCAGCTGCCCGGTCTGGGGCTGGTCGACCTGCATACTGTGCCCGGGTCGCGCCGGAACATCGGCAACATCGTTATCGAGACCAGCGGCCTGGGCCTTGACCCCGCGACGCTGGTTGGCTTCGAGAACCACAGCGGCAAGACCTACCTCGGCACCGGGCTGCAACCGCTCGGCCGGGTGCTACGCGGTGCGGGGAACAACGGCGAGGATGGCTACGAAGGGGTGGTCCGCGGGAACGTGTTTGGAACCTACCTGCACGGATCGCTGCTGCCCAAGAACCCGCATTTCGCAGACCTGCTCCTCGAGCGAGCCCTGGTACGGAAGGGGATCCAGCGCCTCGCCGGGCTGGCGGCGACCGAAGAGCTAGAGGCGCATCAGTCCGTCTCCGACCGCGTGCTGGGGCGGCCGGCCAGCACGCGCTCGTAAATCCGAACGGTTTCCTCGGCAGCGGCGCGCCAGCTGTAGAGGCGAGCGCGCTCGATGCCGCGCCGAATGCGCGGGTCCTCCCGCCCGGCCTCCAGCGCCCCGACCATGCCGGCCGCGAACGAGGCGGCGCTGTCCGGATCACAGAAGATAGCCACCCCGTCGGCGAGCTCCCGAAGTACCGGGATGTCGCTGCACACGACGGCGACGCCGCAGGCCATCGCTTCCAGCACCGGGAGGCCGAAGCCCTCGGCTCGCGAGGGCATGACGACCGCCGCCGCGCCGCGATAGAGGTCGGCGACGGCATCATCCGGCAGATGTCCCGGGAGCACGGCCGAGCCCTGCGGCAGCCGAGAGACCGCGGCGGCCACTTCGGGATGCCGGGGATCGTGGCCGGCGATGACCAGCTGCACATCCCGCCTCTGGGCGACGATCCGCCCGAAGGCCTCGATCACCAGCGGGACATTCTTGTAGGCCTTCCACTGGCCGAGATACAGGAAATACGGCGGCCGCACGCCAAAATACCGCTGCCACGCCGTCTCGCCCGGCGGATTGCGGATCGCCTCAAAGCGGCCGTCCGCGGCCTCCGCAATCGGCACGATCCGGTCACCGGCGTGGGGAAATCGGCTCGCCACGTCCGCGGCGGTCGCGCGTGACGGTGTGATGATAGCGGAGGCCCGCCACACCGCCGTACTGATCAGCAGCCGGTTGACGCGGCGCGGAAACCAACCGGAGTGGATCTCGGGAAACCGATACGAGAACAGGTCGTGGATGGTGACCACGGATCGGCCGGGAAAGGCGAGTGGCAGGTTGTAGTGGGGAAAATGTACCAGGCCGGCACGGGCGCGAAGGAGGCGCACGAGGAAGGTCGATTGTTCGCCCACGCGATAGGGGCTCTCATTCGCGACCTCGATCCGAGGCTCGCCACCGAGCATCGCTCGCAACTGCGCCACATCGTCGGCGGAAGCAAACACCGTCAGGCGACCGGACAGAAGGCGGGCGATGGCGGGGAGTAGCCCGCTAATATAGCGACCGATGCCGAGGGACCGGATCAGCCGGGCGTCGAACGCGACCTGATGCTTGATCTGCGAATCCTCGGAGGTGACGATTCATAGGATTATCCACTGCAACTGACCGCACTACCAGGCGGGGTCCGTCAGTCGCCCCCGACCCCACCGCCTATCGGCTGACCCTGGGGTGTGCCGCGGCGACCTGCGCGCTTACCCCCGCCTACACGATTCGGTGGCACGTCGGCTTCTATCCGACGACGCTCCTGGAAGCCGCCATCCTGGTCACCATCGTCGTCTTCATCCTCGAGAGTCTGCCGCGGCGGCCGATCGTCCGGCGCACGGGGTTCGACATTCCGATCCTTCTGTTCCTCCTGGCGGGCGCGATTTCCGTCGTCGTGTCCTCCGATTACCGGGCGGCGCTGGGTCTCTATCGCGCGTATTTCCTCGAGCCGGCGGCCTTTTTCTACGTGCTCGTTGCGGTCGTCACCACGCCACGTCGGGCCAGCGTGATTCTTGCGGGATTTGGCCTGGGGCTCACGGCCCTCGCGATCCCCAACATCGAGGTGACGCTCAGGGCGGCACAGAACCACACGCTGAACGTGGCGGGGACGCCACCGGTCGCCATCTACACCGTGTCCAACGCGGTCGCGCTCTTCGAGGTGCCGGTGATTGCAGTCGCGGCCGCCGTGATGCTGTACGGCACGACCTGGTTCGAGCGCGCGATCGGCGCGTTCATCGTCGGGCTGGGGACCCTCTCGGTGTTGCTGACCTTTTCGCGCGGCGCCTACCTGGCGCTGTTCGCGGTGGCCATTGGGCTGGCCCTGACGCACCGGCTTCGAATCGTGCTTCTGGTTCTGGTCGTCGTCGTCATCGCTGCCGCGCTGCGTCTGCCGGGCGTGACCAGGCGTGTAGCCCAGGAGTTGAATCTCAGCGATCCGCGTAACTCGCTGTTCCCTCGACTCCAGTTATGGGGTGTCACTATGCGGATGCTCGCGCACCATCCGATTTTCGGCTCCGGCTTGTCGGGCTTTGCGAGCGCCATCAATCCCTACCGCAACGGCTACGCCGAGCTGCAGATCTATCCCCACAACATCCTGCTGAACTTCTGGACAGAAACGGGCATCCTGGGCCTGGTTGCCTTCGGCTGGCTGATGGTGAAGACCTTCATCACCACGCTCGCCGGGTGGATCCACGGATCCTCGGGTTGGCGCCCCTACCAGCTCGGCGTGCTGCTCTTCGTCGTGGCGGTACTCGCCCACGGCCTCGTGGACGTTCCGTTCTTCAAGAACGATCTGAGCCTCCAGTTCTGGGCCTTCCTGGGGCTTGCGGCCGCCGCGACCCGGTGGGACCCGGTGCTGAAGCCGGCTGGAACCCCGACAAGCAGCTGAGCGCCGCTCCGTTATAAGGGGAATGACGAACGGGCCCGAACCGACCACCGGTGACTACACGGTCGTCGTCCGCGACAGCCAGTCGGCCATCCTGGCCAGCGCGGAGCGGATCACCGTGGTCGGCCGGTGGGTGGTGCTGGCCGCCGCCGTCATCCTCAACCACTTCGGCAACCGGAACTCCCAGGCCTCGGTCCTCGTCGTCGACACCATCCTTTTCGGCTGGGGCCTGGTCAACCTGGTGGTGTCGGTGGTCCTCGTGCGAGGCTACAAACCGGGGCGCTGGTTTGGCTTTCTCACCACCGCCATCGACCTCCTGGTCGCGACCAGCATTCTCTATTTCTCCGGCGGGTACGGCGCGCCAACCGATTTTTCGCTGCTCTTCTACCTGCTGATCATTGCCTCGGCGGTCCGGCTCGGCCTGCCGGGCGCGCTCGCCACGGCGATCGTCGTCGCGCTGCTCTACGTCGTGATCGGAGGCCTTACCGGCTTCGCCACGGTGTCGCCACCGCCGGGCTTCGTCATCGGCCGGGTCTTCCTCTTCCTCTTCGTTGCCCTCGTCGCCGGCTTGCTGGTCGGCGACGTGCGAACCCGCCTGGACCGCGCCCTGCGCACGGCGATCGAGCGCGCCACCCAGCTCGATGAGACCCGCCGTCGCGAGGCGCTGGAGAAAGAACGTGTCGAGCGATTGGAAGAGATCGACAAGGTCCGCTCCGACTTCATATCGATGGTGGCGCACGAGCTGCAGACGCCGCTGGCGAGCATCAAGACCCAGTCGGAAACGCTACTGACCCAGCAGCACCGGCTCGACCAGGAAACCCGCAGCGCGCTGGTGGACGGGATTCATCGCAGTGCCGCCAGCCTAACCGACCTGGTGCAGGACTTCGCCGCCGTCAACCGCATCGAGAACAACCAGTTCAGTTACCACTTCGAGAAGCTCGACCTGGCCGAGTTCGTCAAGGAGGTGGTTGATCTCTTTCCTGTTGACCAGCGCCGTTATCCGATGCGAGTGCGGGTCGAGCCCGGCTTGCTGGTCCGCGCTGACCGCCGCCGGCTACAGCAAGCGCTGTTGAACCTGCTAAACAATGCCGTCAAGTACTCGCCCCGGGGAGGCAATATCGCCGTCATCGCCGCGCCCACCAAAGAGGGCGAGGCGAAGGTCTCCGTCCATGATGAGGGGATCGGCATCCGCGATGAGGACCTTCCAAAGCTCTTCAACAAATTCACCCGGCTGTTCGACAAGCGGGCGATGAACATCGGGGGGTCCGGATTGGGCCTCTTTATCACCCGCTCGATCGTGGAGGCCCACGACGGCCACATGGCAGTGGAGAGTGAATGGGGCAAGGGCTCGGCCTTCAGCTTCGTTCTACCCCTGTGGCAGCCATCCGCGTCCTCGTCGTCGACGACCACGCCGTCTTCTGCGACGCCCTAGCCACCATCCTTCGAACCGAGGCCGACATCGAGGTAAGGGTGGGACGGTCCAGGAGGCGATCAACGCCGCCCGTGCGCTCGGCCCCGACGTGGTCCTGCTGGACGTCCACATGCCGGATGGTTCCGGTATCGAGGCGGCGGCGGCCATCAAGAAAGGGCGTCCCCAGACCCAGGTCGTGATCCTGACGAGCGATGAAGAGGAGTCGGTGCTGCAATTGGCCATTCAAGCCGGGGTAACCGGCTACTTGAGCAAGCACGAGACCGCCGCCCAGGTGGTGCAGGCGGTGCGCAGCGCGGCTCGGGGAGAGGCGCTGATCGCCCCCTACATGCTGGCTCGGCTGCTCCGCGGTCTTCAAAAGAAGGATGAACCGGGGCCGGCGACGCCGCTTACGCCGCGCGAGCTAGAGGTCCTGCGCGAGCTCTCCCTGGGGCACGACAACGAGTCGGTCGCGAAGACGCTGAAGATGTCGCCCAATACCGTGCGGACCCACGTGCAGAACATCCTGTCGAAGCTCAACGTGCATTCCAAGCTGGAGGCGGTTTCGCGCGGCATTCGCGAAGGCTGGATACGGATTCCGCAGGAGCCGGCGGCCTGAGCAGGCTCAAGCGTGGGCAGGGCTATACCGAGTATGGCCTGATCCTCATGCTGATCGGCCTGGTAGTCATCGGGGCCCTGACGTTAATGGGGCAATCGGTCCACGAGCTGTGGCACAACATCACCACATCGATGCCGCGCTAGATCGATCCCCTCACCAGCTGCGGTTAGGGCGTCGCCGCTACGTCGACAACCAGCCGGGATGGTGAGGTCAGCGTGGTCACTCGGATGCACGGGGTACCCTGGATTCCGAGAGCCCACTGCTGGTACCCCTCGAAGTTCTCGATTTGTCGCGCCTCGCGAAGGATGGGGAAGTTCGGTTCGAAAGCGTATGGCCCCGAATATGACGTCCAGTTGACGATGGAATGCATGACGATCAGGACTCCGTTCGTTCCGCCCAGGGTCACGGTTTGGCCCTTCGGGCTGGTGGTGAATGAGGTTCCGCTCCGGCCCGTCACCGAGTAGGCGGGAATCGGTCCGCTGAATTCGATGACAAGGCGGTCGTAGCCGTCATGCTGGCCGACGCGAATGGCCACGACTTCTGAGGCCGTGCCACCGCCGCTGGCATCCGCGCACGAAAAGACCGGCAAGAGCTGGGGCGTCGGCTGCGGGGTTGGCGTAGCAGTAGGACTGGCGCTCTCTAGCGGACTCGGGGTGGCAGTCGGCGAGGAGGAAGCGCTCGTTGTCGCAGTAGGGTTGGACGCGCCGAACGTTGTCGAGTTCGCTCCGCATCCGACCAGCGTCAACGCAAACGAAAGAGCGATGATACGCGCGGGTCGGCTTGTAACGTGGGCCGTTTTCATGTTCTCGTCTATCTAGACGCCGCCAGCTGTCTAAGCGGGTGAAATCATCCAAAGGCCATCGTCCTTCCAGTTTTGTTTAGACGAGAGGGAGCGACCCTATACTGGGGGCGAACCGCGACCATTGGGGCGTCGCCAAGTGGTAAGGCAGCGGACTTTGGATCCGCCACACGTAGGTTCGAATCCTACCGCCCCAGCCATTTCGACCCATTCGGACCGGCGATCAGTTCCTAAGCGTCCATTGGCGCCGCCGTTGCAGCGACGTCCATCCCAAGAAGAGTGTTACGAGGAGCAATACAACCACGAAATACGCTACGGATCCGTACCAACGACCCGGGTTGAAGTGCATCGAACGGTCGGCGATACCGGGCGCAGGCAATGTGACTTTAATGGAGATCACCTGCGAAGCCGCGACCACTGAACCGACGTCCACCGTCCTGACGCGGCCGGCCACAAGCGGGACGGTCTGGGACTGACGCCGGCCACCCGACAAGTAATAGTCGATCGTGGCACGTCCGGATCCCTTCGGGACGAACAACGAAAGCACGTCATCGAAGCCGGGTGCCGTGAAGCCTTCCCCGAAATAAAAAGTCGTCGCTGTATTACCCAGCGCTGGACTCTGCGATGCGCCGAGGAGGGGGCCTCGAGGACGAAATGGAACTGGAACTTGCTGAGGGACTGGAGCTCGTGACGAACCCGCGGCCGGCGAGGGGGTCGCGCTAGCAGACGGACTTGGGCTTGGGCTTGGCGTCGGACTCGGGGACGGAGACGGCTTGGTGCCGCTGCCAATGTTCAACATCAGCCCGATGTCGCCGGAAAGCGAGTCAGATACCGCGATGTCGGGCCTGCCATCGCCGTTGAAGTCCGCCATCGACAACCACTGCGGGCTTCCACCCGTTGGGATTCCAGTCACCGGGATGCCGACTCCTGGATAGGAGGCACCGTTGCCCTTGTTGATGTAGACGGTCACCTGATCGACATAAGGATCAGCTGTCACGTAATCCGGAATGCTATCCCCATCGACGTCTACCTCTGCCACTGACGCCTCCCAGCTCTTCGCGTAACCTGTGCTCCCATCCACGAAGCCGGCGTCCGTAAACGTGCCGTCACCCTTGCCGAAGGCGACTTCCAATGAGCCGTAGCCGGCAAGAATGGCATCGACCTTTCCATCGTGGTTCATGTCAGCCAGCGTCGCCGAGAGCACCTCGCTGTCGCCGCCTGCGCCGATGATCGGTGGCCGGAAGGTGCCATCGCCGTTTCCAAGCAGGGTCATCAGGTAGTTCGCGTAGTAGCCATCGACGACCAGGTCGAGCTTGCCGTCTCCATTCAGGTCGGCGGTCGCAATCGATTCCGGATCATTTCCAGCGGCAAAGAACGAGGCTGGCTTGAAGCTGCCATCGCCCTTTCCCAGCAGCACGGCGACATCGGTATTCGTGTCGACGGATCCACTATCTGCCACGGCGATGTCGAGATTCCCGTCCCGGTTGAAATCACCGACCGCAACACCGTTCGGGTTCAGCCCGACCGGGTAAACCGCCGGAGTCTGAAAAGTGCCGTCTCCATTTCCAAGCAGGATGGAGACGCTGTTTCCAGGCAACCCGTACGAGAATGGCCGGTTGACGATGACCAGATCCATTCTTCCGTCCTGGTTGAAGTCGCCGGCCGCAATGGCAATCGCCTTGCCCGCGACGCCCGTGACGAGATCGTGCGATGGCTGCCAGTTGCCATTGCCGGCATTCAGGAAAACGCTGACGGTGGAGAGGTCGCTGTTGGCCACCGCCAGGTCCGGTCGCCCGTCGCCGTTGAAGTCGGCAGCCACCGAGGCATACGGTCGGGAGCCATTCGTGTTCGAGGCCGGCTGAAACGTGCCGTCGCTGTTCTCGTAGAGGATCGAGGCGTTGCCAGACCCCTTGTTGACCGTCGTGAGCGCCATAACCGGTTCACTGCCGACTTGTATCGAGCCGGGAAGGTGGCCGGTTGCATACGGGACGGGATTTTGAAAGCTGCCATCACCGTTGCCGCGCAGCAGAGAGATGCTGTCCGATCCAAGGTTTGCCACCGCGAGACCCGAGACGAATCCGTCGTCAACCGCCACAATCGAGTCTGGTTGTTTCCCGACCTGGTAGGGCGTCCGTGTTCCGAAGCTGGCGCCGCCCAGGCCGAGCAGCACGGACATGGTGTTGCTGCCGGACTCCGCAATCGCGAGATCAGGCCGGCCATCCTTATTGAAATCGTGAAGAAGGACCGCCGCCGGGCGGCTCCCCATCGGAAGCGCGTGCAGCACCGGTGCCTGGAAACGACCGGCGCCGTCTCCCACGAGAACGGAATAGGCATCGCTATCGCGGTTGGCCACCACCAGGTCGGGATTGCCATCGCCGTTGACATCCGCGACCGCGATCCAGGTCGGTTCCGCGCCGGCGGCCGAGGTGAGCGGAGGTTGGAAGGTGCCGTCTCCATTGCCACGTAAGACGGAGACGCTGTTTCCGCCGCGGTTCGCCGTAATCAGGTCCAGCTTCCCATCCTTATTGATATCAGTAGCCATGAGGTAAGCGGGGTCGATTCCCGCGGAATAGGTCTTCGATAGCGAAAGACGACCTGAGCCGTCGTTGAAGAAGACCGAGATGGTGCCCGCGGTGGTACCGCTCCCCGCGCTGGCGACCGCGACATCCGGCCTCGGCACACCGCTTCGGAACAAGCCGCCGGTGACCGCTGTGGGGTTTGCCGCCACGTAATAGCGAGCTCCCTCGTCGAACCGGCCGAAGTCGTAATGGAACATGACGTCCAGGCTGTTGTTGGCCGGGTCGGCGACGACGAGGTCATCCCCGGAGAAACCGTCGAGGTCCTCGGCAAATGAGGCCACCGGCTGCATGGAACCCGTGGCGGTGTGGACGGCCGATCCGAAATAGGGATTTGACGGTGACGGCGTCGGTGACGGCGTTGGAGAAGGGGTTGGCGTGGGCGATGGCGTGGGCGTGGCGGTGACCAGCGGCCCGCCGCCGCCAAAGACCGCCAGCTCCCCGTAAATCGACACGGCGAACGCCCCTTGCCCGGCGGCCATCCCGGGCAGCGGTTTGGTGGTGCTACTCTCGTCGGGCGCGGGGATCCCCGTATCGAGTGTCCCCACCCAGGCCTGCTGGCCCGTCGACTCAGACAGCGCGAAGAGCCTCCCACTACCACCGCCGATGTAGACGTAACCGTTCACCACCAGCGGCGCACTTTCCAGGGTGCCGTCTCCGCTGAAGCTCCAGCTCGTGGCCATCGTCGAGAGATCGCGGGCCTCGAGGTTGCGCCCGTTGAGGAAGAAGCCACGCGTGCCGTCGAAGGCCGGAGGAACGCTGCCGGGGAAGGCGCCCAGGACGCCTCCGGTCTGCGCGTCGAGGATCAGGTTGCCAGACGGGTCGCGAACGTAGAGCTTGCCGCCGAAGAGCACGGGCGTCCGACCGCCGGTTCCGGTACAGCCTCCGTTGTGCTGCCAGATCAAAGCTCCGCTCGTCGGATTGAAGGCGTAGGTTTGCGCGCAACTGTAGGAAACGTAGACACCGGTTGACGAGACGGCCGGCGAGCTGTCATATCCACCCGCGACCGGAGCCGTCCAGAGCACCTGCCCGTTTGACTCGCTCACGGCATAAACCGAACCGGTCCCGGCGCCGCCCGTGTAAATGATCCCGTTGAGGGCCGTCGGCGCGGAGGTGAACGACACATTGTTCGGCAGTTGAACCTGCCACACCTGGTTTCCGCTTGATGCATCGATGGCAGTCAGCTGCCCGCTATCGAGGAGATCAAAAATTTTGCCGCCCTCGTAGGCGATCGCCGACCAGCCATGGTTGGGATAGAAAGTTTTCCCGCCGGCGGTGTAGTTGCCGGTGGCCAGGTCGACGGCTGTCAGGACGCCGCCGCAGAGGTAGAAGAGCTTGCCGCCAGCAATCAGGGGATACGAGACGTCCCATTGGCAGTTCTCGGTATATTTCTGCACCAGGCCCGGAACTAGCGAGTCGGCAGATTGGATGCCGCTGTGCGCCGCATTCAGCTGATAGGCGACCGCTGCATCAGGTGGTGGGCCGGTTGGGGTCGGCGT
>WNGD01004130.1_pt1 | contig 14408 bp, 15 predicted proteins | sample 5400671 | NCBI WGS metagenome assembly WNGD01 (sample SAMN13153369, study PRJNA577476) | soil metagenome | isolation source: 40 cm soil or saprolite under grassland replicate 2 | place: USA:California | collected 2016-06-15
CCCGCCAAGACCTGTCTGATCGATATAGATTCGAGACAGGGTCTGAAGTCTCTCATTCAACTTGGTAAGATAGCCTGTCACGTTCGAGAAGACCGTTCCCTGTGGGAATGCGGTGACGTGCACCACGGAGAGGTTCGGTGGCTGTTTATCCACCACGGCTACCGCTGACCGGTCGATCTTGAGCCCGAGATCGGTTCCCGCGAAGAACTTGCCAGTTCTTGTAAGTTTCCCATCGAACACCTGCTCTCTAGTGAACGTGTCGATGTTTTCCGAAACACAGCTTTCAATCAGGTCGCGGGGAAGATAGGCGTCCTCGTCATCGGCAAACTCCGCCTCCATCTCCCGTCGCCACCGTTCTGGATCCGTCTGGTACTGCTTCCTGATCCTTTCGAGAAATTCTGGGTCGATGGGTCCGTTTGGCTTCAATGCATCGCGGTAGGCGACATGGTGGCGTGAGAAGTCGCCGTAGAGTTGGTCGTCCATAGCCATGCCGTAGAATAGAGTGTCACGGGACCCTGGCGTACTCGTCGCGAAGAACGGACCGTTAGTGGTGCTGAGCGTGAAGATGATCGCATCATACAATTCCTTGTCATGCTCGACATACGCAAATTCGTCAGCCACGACCAAGTTCAGCGTCTCTCCCCGGATAGTGTCCGGGTTGTTCGGCAAGGCCTCTATCACGGACCCGTTCCTGAACAGAAGTCTACCCTTTCGTGGAAGACCCACCAGCACATCGAGGCCAACGCTTGAGATGAGCCGGTCGATCTTGTCGATTAGTTTCCTGCTCTGCCGAAGGCTCGGAGCCACTATTGCTACCCTGCATCCTCTCTGGGTCAGAGCGTTGAATAGGACGGCAACCGCCATGACCAGACTCTTTCCGCTCTGTCTCGACCAGCGGGCAAGAATGAGCTTGCTCTTGTCCCGGAGTAGAGTCTCCTGGTAGGACGTCGGTTTGAATCCGAGACGCTTGAAGAACTCGACAACATCTGTCTCTTCAATGAGAGGCTTGTTGCCGGCCTGGTTCCTTTCGCGCTCTTTCTCTAGGTACTGGTGGTATTGATCGATTTTTCCTCGAATCGATTTTGTCAACTCTATCAATCCCCTGTGCGCTAGACTGTCTAGAGACCGGTTAGTTTTCGTGGAATTTGTCCCGAGGCTTCGACTTCCTTGAGGCGTTTCTCCCATTCCCTGAGCTGCCTGTCCCGGAGGATGTGGTTCAAGACCTGAGCAGTTTTCGTATGGAGTTGCGTCCATCGCTCTCGCGTCTTTGCATCCAAGTTCCCATCGAGCATCATTCCCCTTGACCGGGCAAGGCTCTCCATGAGCTGTGCGACGAGATCTGCTCGGACCCTGTCCTCTTCCGATTCTTCCACTGGGTCTGTCATGCCTTGACGCCTCGGTAGGACTCGGCGAGTGTATCTGCAAGTTCCGCTTCGGCAGCCGACAGGGCCTCTTGTTCTTTGACCCGTTGTTTTCCGAGGGCTTCGTGCCAAAGTCGAAGGGATCGGACCGCTAGGCCACCGAGCATCCTGACTTGTCCTGGATCAAGGGTTCTGTCCTGGATGCCTTGTTCGAGACGATCCAATGCTATCCGTGCAAGTCGTCGTACGTTGTTCAGTAGCTCGTTACGATCCGGTATGCTTCCAGAATCCGCTTCCATTATCGAACACCATTTTTCTTGATGAGGGCAACTGTCCCACGTGCACCGCGTCAACTCCGCTAGTCCAAACACTTCTCCCAGAATACTCGACGCGCCAGGCGATTGCGTCGTGGACCGACGGGTAGGACTTGGCTACGAGTATGTTGCTAATCCTTTAGATGACAGACGTCCTCCGTGACTAATAACTCTCGTCCCTCACTATTGAGGCGCAACAAAGTTACAGATGACTAGATATAACACAGAAAACTCCGCAAGAATAGTTTCGCTCCAACCCGCAAGATCCGTGAACGTTCCGAGAATACTAACCGCCTCCTCCCGGCTTCAAGTTGGAGTAAGCATTCTTTTTTCCTCCAGAGATCTTGTCCCTCTCCAGAGACGCCGCGTAAGGTCAAGCTCGTTGGTGGACCGGGCGGGATTTGAACCCGCGGCCTTTCGGTTTTACTAGGGGTTATCCTATGCGAACCGAACGTTCTTCGGCCTGACATTGTCAGTATACCAGGCTGAACTACCGGCCCGGTCCGAGAGTCGCCCGTCCCATAATCTATCTTAAGGGTTTAGAGCTATCAGATTCTGGAAAGCGTTAATACCCGTCCGAGCCCAGCCCGCAAAACCGTATGGGCCCGTAGCTCAGTACGGTCAAGCTGTCAGACCGTCACAGCGCCGAAGAGCACACGACTGATAATCGTGGGGTCGAGAACAAGACCGCGTCGTGTCGACAGAGTTCAAATCTCTCCGGGCCCACCAACAATCCAAAGCTACAACGTCACGCCCATCTCTCGGAACGCAGCATCCAACGTCTGATCAGGCGACGGATCGAACTCGGGAACGCCATGCTTCTTCAGAATCTCTGGAACCGTCAACAAGCTAAAGTCGGAAGGTGTGAACCTGGTCTTCAGCCTCCTCGGGTCCAACGGAAGAGAGACAGGCGCACCAAGGGACGGTCTGAGACTGTAGGGCGCTGCGACCGTCTTCTGTAAACCATTCTGGAAGTAGTCAATGTAGATCTTTCCGACGCGCTGAGTTCTGTTTCTTGACGTCGAGACCATGTTCGGAACCAGATCCTCCAGCAATACCCCGAGCAGCAGGACGAATTTCCTGATAGTCTCAATCGGATACTTTGGAACGATCGGGATTAGGAAGTGGAACCCGTCGGAACCAGATGTCTTGATCATGTGCCGCAGCTTCATCTCTCTGAGCGCTGAGTGAACCGCCCCAGCAATCTCTACCGCGTCCCCAAAGCTGGCGGGAGGATAAGGATCAAGGTCGACTAGGACCATATCATGCCAGTCGGTCTTGGGTGCGGTCGAGAGGAACTGGTTGATCTCGAGACATGCCATGTCCGCCAGCCAGACGAGTGTTGCTTCATCGTTGCAGACGACGTGCCCTACTATCTTGTTCTGACTCTCAGACGGGACCGGCGCGATCTTTACCCATACAGGGTGGTTCGGCCAGTCCTTCTGGACGAACGATTGTCCAGGGACGCCATGTGGAAACCGGTTCAGCATCAGAGGCCGGTCTCTGATGAGAGGGATAATTCGCGACGCGACTGTCGTGTAATACTGAACCACATCAGCCTTGGTGATCTTTTCGTGCTTCCACATCAGCTTGTCGAGATTGGAGAGCGGAACCCTCTTTCCTCCGATTTCCACAACGTCGCCAAGCTTCTTCACCGGGTCACCACCCTTGTCCTGTATGCTGTAGGCTCGCAATGCTCATATCAGGGCAGGCTAGAAAAATCATGTCCTAGAACAATTGGGGTTGTGGTTAGATGCCTCCCAGGCCAATATGGAAGGGCGCTATCAGCTTTGGACTAGTCAGCATTCCGGTCAAAACCTTCGGGGCGATATCAGAGCACAAGACCGGACTGCGATTAATGTGTCCGCGGGACAAGAGCCCGCTCTCGTTCAGACGAGTCTGTCCCAAGGAGAATCGCGAAGTGGCATGGGAGGAGGTCATCCGAGGCTATGAGGTCCAGAAGGGAAAGTACATCCCGATTACCCCAAAAGAGCTCGAGTCGCTTGAGCTAAAGTCCGGACGAATGGTCGAGATATTCCAGTTCGTCGACGCGGAGAAGCTGGACGCTGTCTACTATGACAACAGCTACTATCTGGTCCCGGATGAGCATGGCGAGAAGCCGTACTATCTAATGCTCGGGGCTCTCGAACAGAACAGCAAGGTTGGAGTTGGCCGTGTGGTCATGCACGAGAAAGAACACCTTGTCGCGCTGAGACCCTACGAGGGTGCGATCTTGATGACGACGTTGCATTATGCGGATGAGGTGCGGACGCCCAAGGATTTTCCAGAGTTGAAAAAGCCGCCAGAGGTGGAGAAGGAAGAGCTGGAGTTGGCGGGTCAGCTGATCAAGATCATGAAGAAGCCGTTCAGCTTCAAAGAGTATCGGGACACTTACCAGGAGAATCTGATGAAGCTGGTCGAGGCGAAGATGAAGGGCAAGGAAGAGATTGTCGAACTGCGCGTCCCTGAGATTAAGCCGACGAAGAATCTGATGGAAGCACTCAAAGCTAGTATCAAAGCACAAGAGAAACGATGACGCTCTTCCAAGAGCGTCCGATCCGGCCAATGCTGGCCAAGACCGGGGAACCGTTCGACTCAGACGAGTATCTTTTCGAAGTCAAATGGGATGGTCTCCGAGCCTTGCTCTTTCTGGAAAATGGCAGGGTGGAGCTGCAGAACAGGAATCTACGAGACGCGACACCGTTGTATCCGGAGATTCAGAACGTAGCGAAAGAAATCAAAGCGAAGAAAGCAATCCTTGACGGGGAAGTGATCGTGTTGAACGAGAAAGGTGTTCCAGACTTCGGTCGTATGCAGACGAGATTTGGTCACAACGATCCGAGTGCGGTCGAGTCGTCCCGTATCCCAAATCCGGCAACCTACGCAGCCTTCGATCTGATCCATCTGGACGGAAGAGACATGTTGAAGGATCGTCTAGAGGAGAGAAAGGCAAAGTTGCGAGACGTCATGCTGGAGGGACCGCACATGATGTACGGGGAGCACCTGGTGAAAGAGGGGCGCCGGTTCTATTCCGAGCTGTTGAAGGCGGGATTTGAGGGCGTCGTCGCGAAAGAGAGAGGCTCCCAGTATCTGCCAGGTGTCAGAAGTAGTGCTTGGGTCAAGATCAAGGGCACCGACACTATCGACGCGGTTGTTGCTGGAATCATCGCTGGCGAAGGCGCGCGCACCTCAACCTTCGGATCCCTCGTAATGGCAATGTACGATAAACAGGGAAAACTGGCCCATGTTGGAAACGTTGGGGGCGGATTCGATGAAGAGACGCTTGTCGAGTTGAAGTCGATCCTCAACAAGCTGACTGTAAAGACTCCCACCATTACAGAGCCGGTTGAGGCTCCCGCGCCGATAGCCTGGGTCAAGCCCAGGATCGTCTGCCAGATCCTCTACGCGAGTGTTACACGTGATCACAAGTTGCGATTTCCAAGATTCCAACGGCTCAGACCCGACAAGAATCCGGAAGACTGCGTCTTGGACGAACGTATATTATCCCGCTAACGAGTCCGAACAAGACACGAAATGTCAGTAACAGAAGTCCGCACTGTCCGGATGCCCTCCTGCAACTGGTGCGGACGCATGATACTGCCCCGCGAGGGAGCGGTTCATTTTCCTTGCCCACAATGCGGCGAAGTGACGATATGGCGATGCGAAAAATGCCGCGGCTTTGGCCGTCCGTACAAGTGTCCAAAGTGCGGCTTCACTGGACCCTAAAACAAATTGACCCAAGTCCTCGTCACTATCAAGATATTCCCCTCAGACGCGCCTGCGGACATGAATGCTCTCAAGGACAAGGTGCGAAAGAGGCTGGAGGGAAAGGCGTCCATCTACAAGTATGAGGAGGAGCCGGTGGCGTTCGGTCTCGTCGCGCTCGTTGCTCACGTGTTGGTCCCGGAGGATGCTCAGGGCCGGATGGACGAGGTTGAGGAACTGCTCAAACAAACGGACGGTGTAAGCGAGGTCCAGGTAATGGTCTCGCGTAGGATTGCTTGACACTTAACTTCCGGTAATTAAGTGACAGGAATCTTAAATAAGCAAGAATCTTACTTTCTTTTGAACCTGTATGGGTCTTAGGCTGACGCTTCAGAATAGTGGTGGGGTACTGCTTGATCTTCCCTTGTCTGAGGATGAGTGGAATTCTGGGACTAAGGAGTTGATTACAAGGGAGTTGGGTGATTCGGAGGCTGATCTGGATGCTTTGTGTGAGATTTGCGACTTTTTCTCGAATAAACGGCGGGTTCAGATGCTAAATCATCTGGTGAGAGATTGTAATAATTCTGCGTCCTTTACAGACCTGTTGAAGGTGGCGGTTAATCCGAAGTATATTTCGGATCTTGTGAAGAGGCCGGCTAGTCGGGAGATGATTGTCAAGGAAGGGCGGGGTTACAGTCTTTCTCCGTTGGGTCTAGGAAGCTTCCTTTTACTATCTTTGGCGACCAGGAAGCTTCTCAGGGAGACGGATTCCATTAATAATGACGATAAGTCTTTTGAGGGGCAATAGGCGAGTGAACGTTAAGGATAGGAGCAGTCTAGGAGGCACCAGTGCCCGTCTTCTCAGGTACGCGCTGGCCACGACCATCATGGAGTTGATTCTCTAAATGTCAAAGGAAGTACAGCTTAGGGTAGCAGATGCGAAACAGCGGGACGTTGGCCATGGGAAGGTCAGGATCGACAACGAGACGATGCAGAAGCTCGCCATAACAGCGGGCGATTTTATCGAGGTTCATGGTAAACGGACGACTGTAGCGATCGCCTGGCCTGCCTATGCTGAGGATCAGGGACAAGAGATTGTCCGGATGGACGGATTGCTACGGAGAAACGCGGGAGTGGCGCTGAACGAGTATATCACGATCAAGAAGGCGGAAGTAAAGGACTCTCAGACAATCGTCTTCGCGCCGACCGATGTCCGGCTAAGCGTCGACGAGGAGTTTGTCGGATTCGTCAAGCGCCGTTTCATGGACATGCCCTTTATGGAGGGCGACATGACGCTGCTCAGTATTTTCGGAAGCGCTGTCCCGCTCATTGCTACTAGGACCCGGCCACACGGACCTGTCAAGATCACCGAGTCGACTGTCGTACAGGTGATGAGTGAGCCGACGCCTGAGAAGAAAGGCATACCGATCGTCACCTACGAGGACATCGGAGGGCTACATGGCGAGATTCAGAGAATCCGTGAAATGGTTGAGCTGCCGCTCCGCCATCCTGAACTCTTCCAGAGGCTGGGCATCGAGCCGCCGAAGGGAGTCTTCCTCTACGGACCACCCGGATGCGGCAAGACCCTCCTTGCCAAGGCGGTTGCTAACGAATCGGACGCAAACTTCTACGTGATTTCTGGACCGGAAATCATGTCAAAGTTCTACGGCGAGTCCGAAGCGCGTCTTCGAGAGATTTTCCAGAAGGCACAGGAGACTGCACCGAGCATCATATTCATCGACGAGATGGACGCTATCGCGCCCAAGCGGGAAGAAGTGACTGGAGAGGTTGAGCGCCGCGTCGTTGCTCAGCTCTTATCATTGATGGATGGAATGGGAGCGCGTGGCAACATCATAGTCATCGGAGCTACAAACCGACCCAACGCGATCGATCCGGCTCTCAGAAGACCCGGACGGTTTGATCGTGAGATCGAGATCGGTGTGCCTGACAAGATGGGACGCTACGAGATTCTACAGATTCATACTAGAACCATGCCGCTTGCGTCGGACGTTGATCTTCACCGATTGTCGGATATTTGTCACGGCTACACTGGCGCAGACATTTCCTCTCTCTGCCGCGAGGCTGCAATGAAAGCATTGAGACGGTATCTTCCAGAGATCAACTTGGAGGAGGAGAGGATTCCGAGCACTATCTTGGAGAAGATGGAGGTCAACCTTGACGACTTCACTAACGCCTACCGGGAGATTACGCCTACGGCGATGCGCGAGGTCTACATCGAAGTTCCCTCTGTCAACTGGGCTGATGTTGGAGGCCTCACCGACGTCAAGCAGGAGCTTCAAGAGGCGGTTGAGTGGCCGCTGAAAAAGCCGGAAGTTTTCAAGCGGGTAGGGATCCGGCCGCCGAAGGGCATTCTACTGTTCGGCCCGCCGGGTTGCGGTAAGACGATGCTCGCCCGTGCGGTGGCGACGGAGAGTGAGGCGAACTTCATCGCGATCAAGGGACCAGAACTGTTCAGCAAGTGGGTGGGCGAGTCGGAGAAGGCCATCCGCGAAGTATTCCGTAAAGGTCGGACCGCTGCGCCCTCTATCGTCTTCTTTGACGAGCTTGACTCCGTGGTTCCTCGTAGAGGAATGGGCTTCGGTGACAGCGGTGTATCCGAGCGAGTGATTAGCCAGTTGTTGACTGAGATGGACGGGATTGAATCGCTCGTCAATGTCGTAGTGATTGGGGCAACGAACCGGCCGGACATTATTGATCCGGCTATTCTACGTCCGGGACGATTTGACCGATTGATCTATGTTCCAGCTCCCGACAATTCGACACGTTTGAATATTCTGAAGATTCATACGCGGAACATGCCATTGGAGCGGGATGTTGACTTGGAGCAGGTCTCGGGCCAAGCCGCGGGCTATTCAGGCGCGGATCTCGAGGCCGTCTGCCGGGAGGCGGGCTTGATCTCGTTGCGTAGGGATATTGAGACGAAGAGTGTTACGTTGGAGGACTTCCGAGATGCTCTGGAAAGGGTCAAGCCGTCTGTGACTCCTGATATGGAGAACTGGTATCAAGCGTTCACTAAACGGTTCAAGAAGGAACGGGCCCCCGTCCCGATCACCTAGTTGCGAGGCAGGGCCCACTCCTGGTGACTCTGGCGTTGAGCAAGGTCTGGAGTCCCCGGCCCATCTCTCTCTCGATAGTGGAGGTCTTGGAAAAGAAGGGCAGTTTGACGGACATTGATCTTCAGAAAGAGTTGAAGTCGAACTTTGGCGAGGTCAGCTTCAGAGAGTTGAACACGAGCCTGATGCGGCTTGAGATGCAGGGCGTCCTGCGCGTGTCCCGGTTGATGAAGGGTAAGAGACAGGTCGAACTGGTCGGTAAACCCGTAATCGACTAGAACAATGTCCGAAACAACAGCAAAACCTTCTGGCGTGGCTGCAGCGCAAAAGTGCGCTTATTGTGCGGGCACTGGTCGCTGGTCGAAGGATGTGATCCCCGGAAAGCCCCCGGAGACGGTTTATTGTCCACACTGTCACGGGTCCGGAGATGGTGGATCCACGGACACGAGTAGTTCCCGGTCCCCGGAATAACACTCCTTCGAGCGTTTCCTATTCTTCCGTGTTAGGATTATATGATGGTTTGAACGGCTAGATTGTGAGTGAGAAAGTAATGCCAGATTCCACTGATGCCCCGATCAAAGTTGATGATTCCAGCTTCGACTCCTTCCTCTCCAAGTACCCCTTGATCCTGGTGGACTGCTGGGCGCCCTGGTGCGGGCCATGCAGGCAGGTCGCCCCGGTTATCGACGGTCTCGCCAAAGAGTACACTGGAAAAGTAGCTTTCCTAAAGCTGAACACGGACGAGAACCCTGCAACCTCGGGCCGATTCGACATCATGGCCATCCCGACATTACTGGTCTTCAAGAATGGCAAGCAAGTGGACCAGATAGTGGGCGCCGTGCCGAAGGCGCGAATAGAAGAGACACTGAAAAAGTACATGTAGAAACACGCAAGACCCGAAACGTTCAAGTGCGAACACAGCCGCACCGCGACGCCTAAGAACACGCAAACACGCAATTACCTTCCCGTTTCCTGCTAACTATCTCTCGACCCCCCTGGGGTGTCGTCTTCTCGCGAGACGCCGCATAGGTAGCGCCTCCAGACTCGCCACAACTGGAACCCCTCAACGGGAGCGCTACGTCGCCACAGTCCCCAAGGCAGGCTTCGAGAATCAGTGCATTCGAACAGGTATAGAAACATCATACGATGAGACTCAAGTATATATCCAACTTTCTTCTCCCAATTCGTATAGAAGGTATACACTATGTCAATCATGATGGAAGCCCGAAAAGTCCAGAAAGTCGGATACTCAACACTCATCGTCTCCCTCCCGAAAGACTGGGTTGAAGAAGTCAGCCTCAAACAAGGCGATATCGTCACCTTCAGACGCGAATCCGACGGCGGAATAACCGTCTATCCCGGCTTGACAAAAGAACGGGAGAACCACAGGTACATTATCGACGCGGACCTCTGTGACAGCCCGAACCTACTGACCAGGATTATTACAGCAAACTATCTCACCGGGCATGACACCATCCAGATTATTTCGAAGAAAGAGCTCTCCTCTCGCCACCTAGAAGAGGTTAGAGCAGTAAGCAGACGCTTGACCGGGCTCGGAATCGTCGAACAGACCCTAAAGTCTGTGACACTGCAGAGTTTCGTTGACCCGACAAAATTCCCGATCTACGGGCTGATGCGTCGACTGCAGATCATTCTAAGCTCAATGCTCGAGCAGGCCGTAAAATCGGTTGTCGAAGGCCGGACAGCGATGGCAGACGAGGTCCTACACATGGAAGAGGAGGCTGACAGAATTTACTGGATGATCATACGCCAGCTGCTACTAGCGGTCCTTGACCGACGAGTCGCGAAGGAGGTCGGAATCGAGGGTCCTATGCACGTTGTCGGAAACCGGGTGATAGCCAAGAGCCTCGAGCAAATGGCCGACCTAGCAAGCCACGTGGCGGTTGAAGCGCAACGGCTGAAGGGCGACGCGAAGAACGTGGACCCAAAGATCACCAAAGGACTGCTCGAGTTGAGTGACAAGGTGCGGTCTATGATCGAGGACACCTTCAACGCACTGATGAAGGGTGATCTGAAGAAATCGAACGAGTGCATAGACCGGGTCGAAGCCTGCGAGAACTTAGAGAGATCACTGACTGCAGACGTAATGAAGAGCGTCAAAGAAGTCAACCTAGCGGTGGGGTTACGTTCGATTATCTGGGACGTAGGCCAAATGGCCCGAGACTCCGTTTCGATCGCAGAGGTAGGAATCAACCGGAAGCTAGAAACTCCAAGCGATTTCTGTATGTGGGAAAAAGCCTAACAGCCCACCAGCACCTCTTGCTTCATCCAACCGACCCTCTGATCCATCCTAACAAAGGCTACGGGATTCAATTCGAAGCCGGATTGGGCGGACCCATCTAGAGGATGGAATCCTTCGTCGAGGGCCTTAGACCAATTCTTGGCCCGTAAGCCATTTTACTCGCTCGACTCCTTCTACTGACACTATTGTCAGCTCTGGATAGTAACAAGAGGGTGGCTCAGGCGTTTGATGAGTTCAACGAGTCGTGGCTCGTATACTGGACCGCCTATATCGAGCTCCAAAACCAGCTATATGAGAGTTTGAAGGCCGCGCGAGAAGTAACATGGCTAGGTGCCACAGACTCGGCCAAGATGAGCGAGATAAACGCGGCCCAACGCCAGCTCTTCGCCAGCATGCCCCGTCGCCTCGACTATGTACCCCTAGGACAGGTTAACCGGAGCATGGACTACGCCCTCAGCAAGATCAACGAGCTACAGGCTGCCCTCACCTCAGAAAAAGAAAAGTGCAAAAGGCTTGAGACCGCGATAGACATCCTAATAGACAAAGCAAGCCGAACAAAGCAGGAACTGCAAAACACTTCGTAAAGGCTTGGAATAGGCAGCTCTTCCCCGTTGCCTTCGAGCTAGGTAGGGTTTCTACCTAAGGAACTATGTTCAGGGTCTTCTGAGCTGGGCTAGTTCTTTTTCGACCGCGACTATTCTTTTGGGACAGTTGGGGCAGTAGCTGGGGAGCATTGCGTAGATGTTGGCGTTCATCTGAAGAAGCGGCTGGATCATCTGGCTCATCGCAGCGGCTCCAGGATCTTGAGGCAGGACCTTGCCGCGCTGTTCCAACTGCTTCATCTTATCACCCATAATGACCATTACCGGGCATTCTCCGAGGCCATAGACGCACATATTCTCGCCAGAAGTCTCCATGTCCAACAACAAAGCCCTCCCGAATAGTTTCATTAATACTCTCGCCCCAGTTCCACGGACCCTCAACACATGAAACCGTTCGACAACCAACTAGTGATCATAGATGCAAGCCCGTCCGGAGTCTCCGGCGACAAATACCTAGGCGCCCTATTGGATCTCGGTGCCAAGTCCGAGAGGTTAAGAAAAGTTGCTGAGGTCGTTGCTGAGAATCTTCCCGGGACCAAGGACGTGGACGTCAAAGTTCGGACGGTGGAGAGAGGAGAGATAGGCGCTAAACTAGTTACCATTGAATCGACGGGAGAAGCCGGGAAACGCCGAGGAGCGGAAATCCTTCGTTCTGCCCGAAAATGTCTTGACAAGCTCGAACTATCAGACTGGGGATCAAGCTTCTCTCTCTCAACAATCCAGACTCTCCTGCAAGCCGAATCGAAGGTGCACGGACACCAACCAAGTGAGGTGGAGCTTCACGAACTCGGGTCCGCCGACACACTAGTCGATGTGCTCGGAGTCGCAAGCCTCGCAGAATCATTGGGTCTCGCAGACGCCACATGGTGGTCTTCCCCAATTACCGTCGGGCGAGGGACAACCAGATTCTCCGACCGGAACTATCCCAATCCGCCACCAGCAGTGGCAGAGATCCTCCTTCAGAATCACTTCCCGATGGAGCAAGGTCTAGCAGACGCAGAGCTCAGCACTCCTACAGGCGTGGCGATAACTGTCAACCTTGTTTCGAAATACTCTCAATCATATCCGATTTTGAGGCCCGAAAAGGTCGGCTACGGCGCGGGCGCAAGAGAACTCGACGAGGTCGCGAACGTTCTAAGACTTACAGTCGGACGGAGCTCGGAGTTATTCCATTCACATGACGAAATTGTGATACTTGAGACGAATCTGGACGATGTCTCGGGCGAGGTTATCGGAAGGGCAACTGAGAGGCTCATGGCCTCAGGCGCTAGGGACGTGACCATAACGCCAGTCTACATGAAGAAGAACCGGCCGGGCCACGTTCTCTCAGTGATTTCGAAAAAGGAAGACGCGGAGAAGCTGGCTGACGTGTTGATTGCTGAGACTGGGACCCTTGGAGTCCGGGAGTTGCCCGTCGTTCGGCATATTAGCCCGCGAAAGACTACTGAGATAAACGTGAAGGTCAAAGGCAAAGATCAGCGAATACGAGTAAAGCTATCCGAAGACCAGAAAGGTCGAGTAGTCGGTGGCAAATTCGAGTACGAAGACCTCAAGAGAATCTCCGAGGACACGGGCCTAAGCATCCGCGAGATTCAGAAGACAGCCAAGCCAAGACTAGAATCGCTTCTAGAATAGGGACAAGTAGAATGCTAGCAAAGAACCGAGACCTGACTCTCAGAAAGCTCACCCTCACAGCATCCTTGGCAGCAGTGTACACAATATTCAGAGCGATTCCTATCTCAACACTGATCGGAACTTCGGGGAGGATAACCGCTGCTGGGATGGCGGCTCCGCTCATCGGATTCTTGTTAGAACCATCTTATGGAATAGCTGCAGTTTTTGTCGGGACCATCATCGCATCGCTTTTTCCGTGGAATCCAATAAAATTCTACGGGCTAGACTTCATACCTGGCGCACTCAACGTGACGTTGGTCAGCCTTGTAGTCAGAGGAAGGAGGATGGAAGCAGCCCTAATGCTCCTCGTCACTATTGGATTGTTTATCATAAATCCGTACACGAGGCTATTCGTTGGAAGCTCGCTGCTCAGCCCGCCAATTCCGTATCTATGGATGCATCTTGTTGCTCTCTTTGTGTTGATCTCACCTTTGTCGAAGGATATAGCAGCTAAGATTGGCGCGGATCAGCTCAAAGCAGCGAAGATCATGGCTACGTGGTCTTGGCGGAACATTAAGACATGGCCAAGAATCACACGATGGCTCATCACTCAGAATGGTCGCCCTGCCGGAGCAATCGCGGTGCTAGCGTTTGCGGGCACAATGATTGAACATGTGTCTGGCGGGATTCTCTACGCGACTGTTGTAGGGTCGAACGCTGTCGCGCTGTGGTCGTCGATCTTTTTGGTCTACCCAATCGAGAGAATCGTCCTAGTTGCCGGCGCGATTCTGATTTGCACGCCCGTGCTGAGATTTCTAAGAGTGTCCGCTAGGGGAAGAGCACCTGAATCGTCGAACGGTCAGTTCACCGGAACCGCGAGACAACTGGACGAGCGAAGAGCTAAGACGAGCCGATTTTTCGACGCGAACTCGACTTCCTAGACCTACTGGGTTTCGAGCTAGAAGTGACGCTCTTAGTTCCATTGTAGGATCTTAGAGCTTCTTCTTTCACGAGTTCCGAGAACTTGTCTGCTCCCGATGCCAAGGAAGCTAGGGCGAGGCCGGCCGTCTTGGCGGCTACCGTACCAAAAGCGGCCGCTAGCTTCAAGCCAGAAGCGAAGGCTGCCATAGCGATCTGTTCACCAGCCCTAATCGCTTCTTCCGAAGAGACCTGCCGATCACTCTTTGACGGGTTTCGAACGGACGCAGTCCTTCTAGGGTTTCGGCCAGGTCTTGAGCGGGATGCCTTGGACAAACCAATTAGCACGACTGATCTTGGCGTATTTAAGATAGGAATCGTTTCAGGTTTTCGGGTAGTATTAAGTAGTCGTGTGTCTTGTTGAGATTGCTAAACATATACGAGGCTTGAATGATTGCCACTACCTAAGCCCGCGTCGGATGTTGAAGCAGAAATCTTCGAATTCGTCAAAGAATCAGACCCGTCCACAGCCTGGCTTCAAGGAGCCAGCGAATACG
>WNGD01010021.1_pt1 | contig 14400 bp, 12 predicted proteins | sample 5400671 | NCBI WGS metagenome assembly WNGD01 (sample SAMN13153369, study PRJNA577476) | soil metagenome | isolation source: 40 cm soil or saprolite under grassland replicate 2 | place: USA:California | collected 2016-06-15
GAACCCCGCTGCCGGAGACGATGCCCGACCTGCGCCTGGTCGACCCGGTCGAGCCGCGGCCGTCTGCCCACGCGCCCGTGATCGACGCCGCGAGTGAGTATCCCGACGTGGTCGAGGCCGACCGACCCGGCCCCGCGCCGTTGCTGCTCGACGACCCCCGGAGCGAGCCGGATCAGACGAGCCTGTTCGACGTCGGCGAGGCTGTCGCGAAGGACTATCGCCTCCCCGATCGCGCCATCCTGCGACGCTCACCGGGCGGAACCGGCAACTCGCCCGACCAGAACGCGCGGGTGGCCGAGGCGCTCGTCCAGACGCTCGCGCACTTCGGCGTGGAGGCGAGCGTGATCGGCCAGATCTCGGGCCCGCGCGTGACACGGTACGAGCTGCAGCTTGCGCCGGGCACCAAGGTCTCCAAGGTCGCGGCGCTCAAGGACGACCTCAGCTACGCGCTCGCGACGACGGAGATCCGGATCCTCGCGCCGATCCCCGGCAAGCAGGCGGTCGGCGTCGAGCTGCCGAACGCGAGCCCGAACTACGTCGCGCTCGGCGACATCTTCGACGACCTGCCGGCCACGGCGAGCCCGCTGTCCGTCTGGCTCGGGAAGGACATCTCCGGCGCAGCCGTCTGGACCGACCTCGCGCGGATGCCGCACGTCCTGATCGCCGGCACGACCGGCTCGGGAAAGTCCGGCTGCATCAACACCATCCTGACCTCGATCCTGCTCCGCTCGACCCCGGACGACGTCCGCCTGATCCTGATCGACCCGAAGAAGATCGAGCTCAGCTACTACGAGTCGATTCCGCACCTGCTGACGCCGGTTGTCTCGAGCCCCAAGGAGGCCTCGACGGTGCTCGCCAACGTCGTCAGCGAAATGGAGCGGCGCTACGAGCGGCTCTCCGCGGTGCGAGCGCGCAACCTGAACGAGGCGAACCGGGCCTTCCGCTCGCGCGGCGAGCCGTCCTTGCCGCACCTGCTCGTCGTCATCGACGAGCTCGCCGACCTGATGATGATCGCGCCCCAGGACGTGGAGGACGCGGTCATCAGGCTGGCGCAGAAGTCGCGCGCCGTCGGTATCCACCTCGTGCTCGCGACCCAGCGGCCGTCCGTGGACGTGATCACGGGGATGATCAAGGCGAACGTCCCCAGCCGGATCGCCTTCGCCGTCTCCAGCCAGACCGACTCACGCGTGATCCTCGACGCCTCCGGCGCCGAGAGCCTGCTCGGCCAGGGTGACATGCTCTTCAAGCCGCTCGGCACCTCCAGGCTGCAGCGCCTGCAGGGCGCCTACGTCAGCGAGGAGGAGATCGCCCTGATCGTCGAGCAGTGCCGCGCCCAGCGCGAGCAGGAGCTGGACGAGTCGCTGCTGGAGGCGCCCGAGCCGCCGCCCGAAGAGCATGACGACCCCGACGGTGAGTTCGACCCGGATGAGGATCCGCTGCTCGAGCGGGCGATCGAGATCGTGGTCACGGCCCAGACAGCCTCGACAAGCTTGCTCCAGCGCCGCCTACGGGTCGGTTACACCCGCGCCGGCCGTCTGATCGACATGCTCGAGCGGCGCGGGATCATCTCCGGCTACGAGGGCTCGAAGCCCCGTCGTGTGCTCGTAGATGAAGCCGAGTTGTCGCGCGTAATCGCCAACTAAGACTGACCCCGCACGTCTTACATTCCGAGGGCTCGCCTCGACCGGGTGAGCGGGTTAGAGTCGAATCACCAAAATTCCCCTATGGCGTAGGAGGGACACACGTGAGTATCAAGAAAGTCCTGCCGCTGTTGCTGATCGCCGCGCTCGCGGCCGTGATCCTCGGCACTTCGGCAAGCGCGCAGCGAAGCGCGACGTTAAAGGCGGCGATGGTTTCCGACACGGGGAACATCAACGACCGTTCCTTCAACTTCCTTGCGAGCCAGGGTCTGGCGCGGGCCAAGAAGCGGCTCGGCGCCCAGACGCGCATCTACATCTCGAAGTCGAAGGCGGACTACCTGCCGAACCTGGCGCAGGCGGCGCGAGACGGCAACAAGGCCGTTCTCGCCACCGGCTTCCTGCTTGCGGACGACACAAGCACGGCCGCGACGCAGTTCCCGAACACCGATTACGCGATCGTTGACTTCCCGTGGGCCGCGCTGAAGGACAAGCCGAAGAACGCGATGGGCCTGACCTTCAAGTCCGAGCAGTCCGGCTATCTCGTCGGCTACCTGGCCGCGCTGATGGCCAAGAAGCAGGGTGGCAAGCAGGTCATCGGCGCAGTCGGCGGCAAGAAGATCCCGTCGGTCGACAACTGGATTGCCGGATATCGGGCCGGCGCCAAGAAAGCGAACCGCAGAATCCAGGTCAAGATCGGCTACTCCGACCAGTTCGCGATCGGCTTCTCGTCGAAGTGCAAGGAGATCGCGCTCAACCAGATCCAGCAGGGCGCCCAGATGATCTTCCAGGTCGCCGGCGGCTGCGGCCTCGGCGCGCTGGACGCGGCGAAGGCGAACCACAAGGGCAAGCGGCCCGTGTGGGGGATCGGTGTCGACGCCGACCAGGCCTATCTCGGCAAGCACATCCTCACGAGCGGCACGAAGAAGGTCGACAACGCGGCCTTCAAGTTCTTCTCGCTCGTCAACTCCGGGACCTTCAAGGGCGGACGCGACCTCGTGTTCACGCTCAAGAACGGCGGCCAGGGCGTCGGCAAGATCAGCCCCAAGGTCCCGCCGGCGTTCGTCACGAAGATGAATGCGATCAAGAAACTGATCATCAGGGGCAAGATCAAGCCGCCCGCGACCCTCTAGGTCAAACGCGGCAAGGAAGGACGGAGCGGGCGCCACAGGGCGCCCGCTCTGCGTTTGGCAGCGCCGTAGAATCCCCGCCCGATGGCTGACGACGCACTCGCGCTCGAGCTGCGCGGCATCACCAAGAAGTTCCCCGGCGTCGTCGCCAACGACCGGATCGACTTCGATCTTCGACGGGGCGAGGTGCACGCGCTGCTCGGCGAGAACGGCGCGGGCAAGTCGACGCTGATGAACGTGCTCTACGGACTCTACCACCCGGACGAAGGGGAGATCCGGATCGGCGGAGAGCGCGTCTCGATGGGCTCCCCGAAGGACGCGATCGCCCATGGCATCGGAATGGTCCATCAGCACTTCATGCTGATCCCGGTGATGACCGTCGCCGAGAACATCGTCCTCGGGACCGAGCCGCGGCGCGAGGGAGCGATCCTCGACCTCGGCGCGGCCGAGAAACGCGTCCGCGAGCTCTCGGAGCGCTACGGGCTCGCGGTCGATCCCCGCGCTCGCATCCGCAACATCAGCGTCGGCCGCCAGCAGCGGGTCGAGATCCTGAAGGCTCTCTACCGCGACGCCGAGATCCTGATCCTCGACGAGCCCACTGCGGTGCTCACCCCGCAGGAGGCAACGGAGCTCTTCAAGGTACTGCGCTCGCTGGCCGACGAGGGCATGTCGATCATCTTCATCAGCCACAAGCTGAACGAGGTCGTGAGCATCGCCGACCGGATCACCGTCCTGCGCCGCGGCAAGAAGATCGAGACACTGCCGACGAAGGATGCGACCGAGGCCGGCCTCGCGAAGCTGATGGTCGGGCGGGAGGTGCTGCTGCGGGTCGACAAGACGGCTCCCGATCCGGGCGAGCCGTTGCTTCGGATCGACGACCTGGTCGTCGCCGACGACCGCGGGCTCGAGGCGGTGCGCGGCGTCTCGCTCGAGGTCCGGGCCGGTGAGATCGTCGGGATCGCGGGAGTCGACGGCAACGGCCAGACCGAGCTGATCGACGCCATCACAGGGCTGCGCCGCCCGACGTCCGGCCGCATCGAGATCGCCGGCCGCGATCTGACGAGCGCGAACGCCCGTGAGGTGCTGGACGAGGGGGTCGGACACATCCCCGAGGATCGCCAGGCCCGGGGGCTCGTGCTCGAGTTCACCCTGGCGGAGAATCTCGCGCTCGAGGATTACCGCCGGCCACCCGACTCGCGCTGGGGATGGCTCTTTCCGGCCCGTCTGATCGCCCGGGCACGGCGGTTGCTGAGGGAGTTCGACGTGCGGGGCGGCGGCCCGTCGGCGCGCGCTGCCGCGCTCTCCGGCGGCAACCAGCAGAAGGTGGTGATCGCCCGCGAGGTTGGCCGCGATCCGCGAGTCCTCGTCGCGGCGCAGCCGACCCGCGGCCTGGACGTCGGCGCAATCGAATACGTCCACAAGCGCCTCGTCGCCGTCCGCGACGAGGGGAAAGCGGTGCTGCTGATCTCGCTCGAGCTCGAGGAGATCCTCTCGCTCTCCGATCGCATCCTCGTCCTCTACGAAGGACGCGTCGCCGGCGCGTACGGACCGGAGACGCCTGAGGAGGAGCTCGGCGTCGCGATGACGGGTGGCGGCCGGGAGGAAGCGGCCGCTTGAGCGAGGGGCTGGTCACGCCGCCCGAGGGCGACGGCCCGGGCGAGACGGTCGCTTCGCGGTTCGCCTTCTACCAGCGCGCCGGCGGTGTTCTGACACCGCTCGTGACGGCGGTCTTCGCCTTCTTCGTCGGCGGCCTGGTCGTCCTCCTGATCACCCACAAGAACCCGCTCTCGACCTACAAGGCGATCTTCAACGGCACCGGCCTCAACTGGTTCTTCCCCTGGATCTCGCATGCCGATCGCGTCAACGCCGCTTTCAACCTCCAGTCGACCCTGCTGCTGACGACGCCGCTGATCCTGACGGGCCTGGCGGTGGCGTTCGCCTTCCGCGCCGGCCTTTTCAACATCGGCGGCCAGGGCCAGTACGCGGCAGGGTCGATCTTCGGCGTCTGGGTCGCGTCGTCCTTCACGGGTATGTCGGGCCTCCCGCACATCGTCCTCGCGATCGTCCTCGGTTCGCTGGCGGGGGCAGCGCTCGCGGGCGTCGCCGGCTTCCTGCGGGCCACGGTCGGGGCGCACGAGGTGATCACGACGATCATGCTCAACTGGACCGTCTTCTGGTTGGCCGGCTGGCTGTTCGGCCAGCGCGGACCGCTCCAGACGAGCCGGGAGCGGTCGCTGACGCAGTCGAACGACATCGCGCCGAACACGCATCTGCACGTCTGGTGGGGGAACCCGATCCTCCAGGGTCTCCACGTCGGCTTCTTCATCGCGCTCGCGATGCTCGTCGTCTACTGGGTCGTCCTGAACCGAACGACGCTCGGCTACGAGATTCGAGCCGTCGGCTACAACCCGGAGGCGGCGAGCTACGCCGGCATCAACGTCCGCCGCGCCTATTTCCTCGCGATGGCGATCTCGGGCACGTTCGCGGGCCTGGCGGGAGTCATCGACGTCTTGGGCTGGAAGTTCGTCCTCAGCGTCGACGACGTGCAAGGCCAAGCGGGCGCGGGCGCAGTGGGCTTCCTCGGCATCGCCGTGGCCCTGCTCGGCCGCAACTCCGCCGTCGGGATCTTCTTCGCCGCGCTGCTCTTCGGTGCGCTCTTGAACGGCACCTCCGACCGGCACCTCGACCCGAGCGTCTTTCCGCCCACGCTCGCCGAGAACCTGACACTGCTGATCCAGGGTCTCGTCCTCCTCTTCATCGGGGCGGACATCCTCGTCATCTACCTCTGGCGGGCCCGGCGGAAGGTTGTTCCCCGGAAGCTGATGCGGAGCTCGTCGACGTGAGCACGTACGCGGCACCCGTGCGCGTCGCGGCCTCGCGGCTGACAGAGCCGCGCGGCGTCGGGATCGTCGGGATCTTTCTGGGCACGCTGGCGGCCTGGCTGGCGCTGCCGCCGCTCGCCTCGCGCACGGTTCTGTGGCCGATCCTGGTCGGGATCCTGGCCGTCGCGGCGGGGATCTGGGCGATTACGCGCGGCGCCGCGCGCGTCGGCTGGGGAGCCGTTGCCGCGGGCATCCTCGGGATCGCGCTCGGATCCCTCGCCACGCGCTCGGGCGTCGGTCACCTCGACACCGTCGTGGTCTGGTCGGCCCTGCTCGCCTCGACTCTGCGCTACGCGACTCCGCTCACGTTTGCGGCAATCGGCGGTATGTTCTCGGAGCGAAGCGGCGTCGTGAACATCGGTCTCGAGGGCATGATGCTGATGGGCTCGTTCTTCGGCATCTGGGGAGCGGACAAGACGGGTTCCTGGATTCTCGGCGTCCTGATCGCGATGGTCGCCGGGATGATGCTCGCGCTCGTCCACGCGCTCTTCGCGATCCACCTGCGGGCCGATCAGATCGTGATCGGGACGGCGATCAACTTTCTGGCGCTGGGGATCACGGGCTACCTGTTCACGGACATCTACGGCGCCCGCGGCATCCCGACCGACGTGCCCGAGATCCCCGACATCTCGCTCGGCCGCCTCAAGGACGTCTACTTCATCGGGCCGATCTTCGGCACCCTCAACCTGATGATCTGGCTCAGCTTCCTGCTTCTGATCCTCTCGTACGTGGTCATGTTCAAGACGCCGATCGGGCTGCGGCTCCGCGCAGTGGGAGAGCACCCCAGGGCGGCGGACACAGTCGGGATCTCTGTCTACGCGACCCGCTATCTCGCCGTGACCGCGTCGGGCGGGCTGGCGGCGCTCGGCGGCGCCTATCTGACGCTCGGTTTCATCCACAACTTCGACCAGAACATCACCGGCGGACGCGGGTTCATCGCCCTGGCCGCACTGATCTTCGGCAAGTGGCGGCCCTTCGGTGCCTTCGCCGCGGCCTTGCTGTTCGGGTTCTCGAGCGCGCTGGGCGATCGTCTGCCCGGCTATTTCGCAGCGGGCAGCTCGGTTCCGCAGCTCTTCAACATCCTTCCGTACGCGCTGACCCTGATCGCGGTCGCAGGTGTGATCGGCCGCTCGATTCCTCCCGCCGCAATTGGCCGTCCGTACGTCAAGCAATAGCGCCGCGGCCCGCAACGGCCGGGCGCGGTTCTCGCTGCTGTTCGCGCTGCTCTCGCTGGCGGCGGTTCCCGTTGCTCTCTACTCGACGCGACTGAAGCACGTCAACCTGCCCCAGGCGGTGGGCGGTGAGGCGGTCGCCGGAACCCTGCTCGGCCTGATCGCCGTGCTGCTCGCGCGCAGCGCCCGCGTGCACGTCGAGCGCACGCTCGCGCGCGTGGGGGAGGGGACTGCGCGAGCAGGCAAATGGCTCGGCCTGCTCGGCCTGTGCCTCGGGCTGACGGCCGCGCTGTCACTGGCTTTCTTCGGCCTGCTGCTCTGGTCGGAATAGCCTGCCGTTAGGCGCATTCGACACTACAATCGCGCGAGCCCGTGTTCGAGATCGGAAACAGCCTTCGCGAAGCGCGCCTGCGCCAGCAGCTCGACTTCTCCGAGCTGGAGCAGCAGACGAAGATCCGCAGCAAGTACCTGCAGGCGCTCGAGGACGAGAAATTCGACCTGTTGCCCGCGCCCACGTACGTCAAGGGTTTCCTGCGGAACTACGCCGACGCGCTCGGGCTCGAGGGCCAGCTCTACGTCGACGAGTACAACTCGCGCTTCGTCACCGGCGAGGAGGACATTCCGCTGCGTCCGCGCGACTACCAGCGCCGGCCGCAGGCGCTCGGTCCGCGTTTCGAAGCCCGTAGCGTCATGCTCGTGCTCGGCGCGATCGGGGTCGTGGTCGCGCTCGTGGTCGGCGCGGCCAAGTTCGGGTCGAACGACAGCCCGAAGGTGCAAGGGATCAATACGACGGGCCCGAAGCTCCCAAAGCGGCACCACAAGCCGGCGCGGCCGATGGCTCGCCTCGTGCTGACGGCGACCAACGGCGATTCCTGGCTGCTCGTGCGAGCGGGGTCGCAGGCCGGGAAGCAGCTCTACGCGGGAACCCTCCCACAGGGCCATCAGCTTCCCTTCACTAGGGGGACGTTCCTCTCTCGCCGGCTCTGGTTCGCCGCGAACAAGCCGCAGAACCTCGTGGCCAAGCTGAACGGTCGGATCGTGGTCATCCCGGGCGCCGCAACCGGCAAGGCGGAGCAGCTGCTCGTGACGCCGAAATCGATCGTCAAGGCGCCGCCGGCGCCTTGACGGCGCGCAATCCGCGCGCGGTCGTCGTTGTCACCGGCAGCGAGCTCGTTCGCGGCGACCGGCGCGACCTGAACGGCCCGTTCCTCGCGCACGAGCTCGTGTCGCTGGGAATCGACCCGGCGCGGATCATCGTCGTCGGCGACTCGCCGCGGGAGCTGGAGGCGGCGCTCGGCCTCGGCCTCGACGCGGACCTCTGCCTCGTCTCCGGTGGACTGGGCCCGACCCATGACGATCGAACGGTCGAGACGCTGGCGCGCATCCTCGGCAGAGAGCTCGTGGTCGACGAGAAGCTCGAGCGGCAGATCGAGAGCGTCTCGCGGGGCCACGCGAAGCGGCTGCGGCGGCCGTACGCGGACTTCGCCTCCGGCGTTCGCAAGCAGGCCTCTTTGCCGGAGGGCGCTCGACCGCTCGGTCTCGCCGGGACGGCGCCGGGATTCGTGATCCAGGCCGCGAATGCCGCCGTCGTCGTGCTGCCGGGCCCGCCCCCCGAGCTTCGACGGCTGTGGGCAGCTGCACTCGAAAGTGCGCCCGTGCGCGAAGTGCTCTCGCGCGCGCGTCCGGCGGAGCGGCGCACCCTTCGCTTCTACGGGGTCAGCGAGTCCGCCGTCGCCCGGGCGCTCGAGGACGCCGGTGGCGACGACGACGGGGTCGAGGCGACGATCTGCGCTCGCGAGTTCGAGATCCACGTCGATCTCCTGGTCGGGGAGTCGGGCGGCCCGCGCGCGCCGCGGGCGCGGCCTGACCCTGGCGACGGCCGAGTCCTGCACCGGCGGCCTGGTCGCGGCCCGGCTGACGGCGGTACCAGGCTCGAGCGACGTCTTTCGCGGCTCGGTGGTGGCGTATGCGGACGACGTGAAGACGGGGGAGCTGGGGGTCCCCGCGGACGTCCTCGCCGCGCACGGCGCCGTCTCCGCGGAGACGGCGGCAGCGTTGGCCGCCGGAGTGCGGAAGCGGCTGGGCGCAGACGTCGGCCTCTCCGTCACCGGCGTCGCGGGGCCGGGAGGCGGCACGCCCGAGAAGCCGGTCGGCCTCGTGTATCTCCACGCCGCAGCTCCGGACGGCGACTTGGCCGCGGATTTCAGCGTCCCCGCCGACCGTGAGACGGTGCGCGCCCGTGCGGCAGTGGCGGCGCTGCACCTGACGCGGCGGCTCCTGTCACAGAATCGTGACGGTTCCGTATGAATCTGCCTGCTAGCGTCGCTGGCCGTGAACGCCTGCGCCTGTTCTGCGCCCTGCTCCTACCCGGCCGGGCGGTCGAGACGCTCTCGCGCTGGCAAGCCGACGCGTTCGGGGGTGCCGACGGGGTCCGCGTGCTCGGCCCCGAGAAGCTCCACGTCACGCTCGCGTTCCTGGGCCACCGGGCCGTGGGGGAGCTCGATGCGATTGCCGCCGAGCTGGGAGCGGCCGCCCGTGCCGCGCCGCCCGCGACGCTCGAGGTCAAGGGCTATCGCGAGACCCGGAGCGTCGGCATGCTCGTCTGCGAGGACGAGGGCGGCTGGGCGACGAGCCTGGCGGTCGATCTCCACGAGCGCCTGGAGCGGCTCGGCGTCTACGAGCGGGAGCGCCGCGAGTGGCTGCCGCACATCACCGTCATCCGTTTTCGCGAGCGACCGTGGCTCCAGCCCACGGTTCCCGAGCTGGGGCCGATCGTGACGTCCGAAGTAGCTGTTTATATGTCCGTTCTGCGGCCGTCAGGGGCGCAGTACGAAGTCCTGCAATCGGTTGCGCTAGAAGGGAGCTAGAGGTGGATCGCGAGCAAGCACTAGATACCGCGCTCGGGCAGATCGAGCGCGCATTTGGCAAGGGCGCCGTGATGAAGATGAACGACGCCGCGGCGGTGTCGGTCGGCGCCGTCTCGTCCGGGTCGCTCGCGCTCGACCTCGCCCTGGGAATCGGCGGCCTGCCGCGCGGAAGGATCGTCGAGATCTTCGGCCCGGAATCCTCGGGCAAGACGACGCTCGTCTATCACGTGATCGCGGAGGCCCAGCGGCGCGGCGGCATCTGCGCCTTCATCGACGCCGAGCACTCCATGGACCCCCAATATGCGCGCAACATCGGCGTCAACATCGACGACCTGCTCGTCTCGCAGCCCGATACCGGCGAGCAGGCGCTCGAGATTACCGAGCTCCTGATCCGCTCCGGCGCGCTCGACATCGTCGCGGTCGACTCGGTCGCGGCGCTGACGCCGAAGGCCGAGATCGAGGGCGAGATGGGCGACAGCCACGTCGGCCTGCAGGCGCGGCTGATGTCGCAGGCGCTGCGCAAGCTCGCCGGCACACTCAATCGCACCGACACGATCTGCATCTTCACGAACCAGCTCCGCGAGAAGATCGGCGTCATGTTCGGGAACCCGGAGACGACCCCGGGCGGCCGCGCGCTGAAGTTCTACTCCTCCGTCCGGCTCGACATTCGCCGGATCGAGACGCTCAAGGAAGGCGTCGAGGCCTACGGCAACCGCGTCCGCGTCAAGGTGGTCAAGAACAAGGTCGCGCCCCCGTTCAAGCAGGCCGAGTTCGACATCATCTACGGCTCGGGGATCTCCTGGGAAGGCACCGTGCTCGACTCGGGGCTCGACCGCAAGGTGGTGACGAAATCGGGCTCGTACTTCAGCTTCGGCGACGAGCGGCTCGGCCAGGGCCGGCAGAACGCAACCGCGTTCCTGCGCGAGCATCCGGACGTGACGCAGCAGATCCTGGCGAAAATCCAGGCCGACGCCGGGCCCGACCAGGTGGTCTCGGCACGGCTGTTGCCGACCGCGGTCGAGGTGCCGGCCGAGGAGAAGACCCCCGCTGAGGAAACCGAGCCGAAGGCAGCAGCCGATGCCGAGAGTGACGGCGCTCCGGCCCGCGCGGCCGGGGCACGTGCTCGTTGAGCTCGACGGCGAGCCCTGGCGCACGATCCCGCTCGAGGTAGCGGCGCGAAGCCGGCTCGAGGTCGGACTCGAGCTCGACCGGCCGCGCCTCCGGACCCTGCGGCGCGAGCTGCGCCGCGGCGATGCTCTCACCGCCGGAGCGAAGGCGCTCGCCCGCCGGGAACGTTCTGAGCGGGAGCTGCGCGACGTGCTCGACCGAAAGGGGCTCGGCGAGCGCGAGCGCGAGGAGGCCGTGGCAACGCTGCGTCGGCTCGGGGCGCTCGACGACAGCCGGTTTGCCCACGCTCGGGCGGAGACGCTCGCCGAACGAGGCTTTGGCGACGCGGCGATCGCCTTCAGGCTCGAGCGGGACGGAATCGACTCGGAGTCGTCCGTGGCAGCGCTGGCCGCGCTCGAGCCCGAGCGGGACCGGGCCGTGCGTCTCACAGAGCGCCGTGGTGCCGGCGCGCGGACAGCGCGCTGGCTCGCCGCCCGGGGTTTCGCGCCGGAGTCGATCGAAGCGGCGATGCCCTGCGTTGCGCCGGGCGACTGGCCGGAGCTAGGATAGGAAAACCAACAAACGACAATTTGCCTGCATCTGACTGTTTCGCAATCGGCATTCGACTCTTGAACTCGCTTCCGACCAAACAAGCTCCCTGGAGGCCGCACCAGCGGTGAAGTAGCGGCCAGCTGGGCCTGTTGCAGGCCCGTCGAGGCACCCGATTCGAGGCATGCCTGATGTGGGCGCACCGCCAGGAGCGCCCATGTTCGTCGTTATCGGAATCCTGATCGGCCTTGGAGCGGGAGCCGCCCTCGCCTTCATTGCGCTCTATGCCCTGGCCGGCTCCCGCCTCGCGGCGGCGCGCCGGACGCGGCAGCTCCTCCTCACCGAGGCTCGCCGAGAAGCCGAGGCGATGCGCCGCGAGGCGCAGATCGAAGCCCGTGAGCAGTCCGTCAAGCTCCGCGCCGATGTCGAGCAGGAGGTCTCGGAGCGCCGCGCCGAGATCATCAAGATCGAAGACCGCGTCCTCGCCAAGGAAGACGAGATCGACCGCAAGCTCACCGAGCTGACCCGCCGCGAGCAGGGCGTCTCCGACCGGGAGACGCATTCGAGACAGCTTCAGGACGAGCTGAAGGAGACCAAGGACACGGAGCTGAAGGAGCTCGAGCGGATCTCGGGCATGACGACGAACGAGGCCAAGGCGCACCTGCTCAGCCGCTCGGAGGAGCTGGTCCGGCACGAGCTCGCCCGCCGCGTCCGCCAGCTGGAGGAGGAGGCTCAGACCGAAGCCAAACGGCGCGCCCGCAACCTCGTCGCGGATGCCCTCCAGCGCGTCGCCGCGAACCACGCCTCCGAGGCGACGGTCTCGCTCGTCGAGCTTCCCTCGGATGACATGAAGGGGAGGATCATCGGCCGGGAAGGGCGGAACATCCGCGCGCTCGAGCATTTGACCGGAGTCGACTTCATCATCGACGACACGCCGCAGGCGGTCGTGCTGTCGTCGTTCGACGGGATCCGCCGTGAGATCGCCAAGCTCACCCTCGCAAAGCTGATCGAGGACGGCCGCATCCATCCCGCCAGGATCGAGGAGATGTACTACCGGTCGAAGGCGGAGATCGAGGAGCACATCGTCCACGCCGGCGAGCAGGCCGTCTTCGAGGCGAATTGCGGCTCTTTCCACGAAGAGCTGGTCAAGATCCTCGGCCGGCTCCGCTTTCGGACGAGCTACGGGCAGAACGTCCTCAAGCACACGCTCGAGGTCGTTCATCTCGCCGGGATCATGGCCTCGGAGCTCGACGCGAGCGTGAAGACGGCGCGCCGCGCCGGCCTCCTGCACGACCTCGGCAAGGCGATGACGCACGAGATCGAGGGCTCCCACGCCGCGATCTCGGCGCAGTTCGCACGCCGCTACGGCGAGAGCGACGCCGTCGTCCACGCGATCGAGGCGCACCACTACGAGGTGCAGCCGCAGACCGTCGAGGCGGTGCTCCTGATTGCCGCCGACGCCGTCTCCGCCTCTCGCCCCGGCGCGCGCGGCGAAAGCCTCGAGCACTACATCAAGCGGCTGGAGGCTCTCGAGGAGCTCGCCGCGCACCACGGTGGCGTCGAGAAGGTGTACGCGCTGCAGGCCGGCCGCGAAATCCGGGTGATCGTCAAACCAAAGGAGATCGACGACGACCAGGCGGTGCTGCTCTCACACGAGATCGCCCGCGAGATCGAGGACCAGCTCGAGTACCCGGGCCAGATCAAGGTGACGGTGATCCGGGAGAGCCGCGCGGTCGACGTCGCCAAGAACGCGACCGAGGCCGGCTCGGCGGCAACGGACAACGGAGAGCCGGCGGCGCAGCGGGCGCTCGGGCAACGCGCCAAGTAAAGCCGCCGGGCTTCCGGCGCGCGCCGCGCTACCATCGACGGCTCGGGTCTGGTTGGTGAGGGAGCTCCGTTTCGCAACCCTGTTCGTCGCTGCCGCAGCTGCGGTGGTGGTGGCGGCTTCCTCGTCCGCCTCGCAGGCCGCGGCGCCCGCCGGTTCCTGCGTCGAGCCTGCGCAGCCGGCCTGGATCGACTACGCCGACAAGTGGGTCCCCTTCCGCCGGCTCTTCTTCCGCCGGGGCCTCGCCGTCGCGCTGGCACACACGGCGCCCGCGGCCGACGCCCGGAGCGGTGGAGCGCAGGTCGCCTACTGGGACATGTCTTTGAAGGCGGCGGTCGGCACGCCGTCGCATCCCGCCGATTCCTCGACGGTCACGCACGCTGCCGCGCGGCTGGCCGCTGCGGCCGTCAAGGTGACGGCCTGCGACGCGCCGATCGTCGCGCTCAACGAGATCTACGGGTCCCGCCTCCGCTCGCCCTGGAGTCGGACTAACGGTCGCTACCGGGCGAACGTGCTCGAGCTCGTCCGGGCGCTCGCCGAGCGGGGCGTGCAGCCGCATGTCTTTATCTCCGAGAGCGCCGCCACCGGCGGAGCGGCGGCGAATTGGTGGCGGTCGGTCGCCGAGGCCGCGACGATCGTGCGCGAGGTTTACGTCTCCGGCCCGGCGCTTCAGACCCTCGGGCCGTCCGGTGCGACGATCTACCTTCGCTTCCAGCTCCGGCGGGCGGTCCGGAACTTCACGACGATCGGGATCCCGAGCAGCCGCGTTGGACTCGCGCTGGGCTTTTATTCGGGGCGGGGCGGCCTCGCCGGTCTCAGCGCCGCGCGCTGGTTCGGCGTCGTCAAGCGCGAAGGGCTAGCTGCTCGACAAGTCGCGGGCGAGCTCGGGCTCGACTCTGTCTGGTCGTGGGGCTGGGCGAGTTTTGCCGGGGCGCCCAGGGATCCGGCCAAGGCCGACGCAGCGTGCGTCTACCTCTGGGCGCGGGACCCGAGCCTCTGCGACGCGCCGACCGTGGCGGGGGGAGGCTTCGACAGCTCGCGCGCGCAGCCGGCGGAGCAGGTCGGCCGGGGCAACGCGCGGCTGCGAGTGCTCAGCGCACGACATCCGGTGTGGCTCGAGGTCCGTGCCGCAGCGAAGCTGACCGCGCGCGTCGCCTACGTCCAGCAACGCAGCGCCGGCGCCTGGGCGTCGCTGCGGAGGGTGATCTTGGCGCCGTTCCATCCTTTGCGA
>WNGD01004345.1_pt1 | contig 14399 bp, 17 predicted proteins | sample 5400671 | NCBI WGS metagenome assembly WNGD01 (sample SAMN13153369, study PRJNA577476) | soil metagenome | isolation source: 40 cm soil or saprolite under grassland replicate 2 | place: USA:California | collected 2016-06-15
ATGCGCTGAGGTCTACTCTGATCATGTTCGCTGATGCTCAGGTGAAGTGGGGTGCTCGAGATTATCCAGGCGCACCTGCCGAAGAGCCGAACAGCTTCATCGGTCGTCAGCGCGAGCTCGACGAGCTGCGCCAGCTGCTCTATTCGACGCGAGCGCTGACCTTGTGCGGGCCTGGCGGCATCGGGAAGACCAGGCTGGCGATGCGGCTGCTCGCCGTGGTGGCGGCGGAGTTCCCCGATGGGGCATAGTTCATCGAGCTGGCTGATCTGCAGCAGCCCGACCTGGTCATCTCGCGCATCGCGGCCGTTCTCGGGGTCAGTGAAGAGCCTGGGCGCTCACTGTTGGAGACCCTGGCCGACGTCCTGCGGCGTCAGCGGCTGGTGCTGGCCCTGGGATCACGGTCGCCCTGGCCATGGGTGCCGCCTGCGTGATCGCGCCCGGCCGTAACCCGGGTACGCTCGCCAGCCTGGCCCGCCGCTTCGGCCCCGGGTGCGCACCGTCCCGCTGACCGGGCACGAAGACCAAGACCACGAGTGGATGCGCCAGGCCGCACCGGGCCCATCGACCGGGTGCTGGACCTGCTCCCGCCGATACCCGATAGCACACCCGTGCGCGCCGCGGCGATGACGGTCCGGCCGCACGGCACGGTCACGCTGATGGGCGGCATCGGCGCCGACCTGTGCCTGCCCTACCGGCATCTGATGCGCAACTGCATCACCATCCGCGGCCAGTGGATGTACCCTCGCACCGCCCCGTCCCGGCTTATCCAGCTCGCCCATGCCGGGCTGATATCCCTGGACGACCCGGAGGTCACGGCCTTCAGCCTCGCCGACGCCGACGCCGCGGTCGACCACGCCGCGGCTAACGGCGGCCCCTTCAAGATGATCGTCATCACACCCTGATAGCGCACTGCCTCCCGGATAACGCTTAGCCAGGCCAGCGCGGGTAGGGACACCCATGAGTGGAACCGTGACTGGCCGTAGCCGGGTGTGGCACGTGCCCGAACCTCGACTCCAACCGCGCCCACTACACATCATCTCCGGTGCCCGCAAGCCCGGCCGGAGGGGGTATAACGAATTTCAAGCCAATTTGGTTCACCTGCGGAGAATAATTCTATGAATCAGCCACCATACCAGACCCAACGTTCATGTTTCCATTCTTCAGGCAAGGAACGCCGCTTTCCGAGTATTACCGCATGCCGGACTGGGCCGCAGAGATTTATATGGGCGTTTCCCCAGGTCACTCTCGCTAAATCGCGCCTCGGATGTACGACATTTCCTGGTTGCGGCATAGGGCGCACTCCTCCGGGGTAGGCGTTTTCGGCGGAAGCGAGCAAACGCCTCGTGATAGACACGAACGAAGGAGACAGCAATGTCCCGGCCGCAGACCGAGACCCACACAGCCCCCTCCTACACGAGGACCACATCGCAGCGGATCAACCGACTGGCCATCTGGTCGCTGGTGCTCTCGATCCTCACACTGGGCGGTGCCGGTTCCATCGCCGGCATCTGGCTCGGCGTCGCCGCCCGCCGCAGGATCCCCGAGAACGGGGAGCGCGGCTACGGCCTAGCGGTCGCCGGCATCGTCGTCGGCGCCGTGACGCTGATCATCGCGATCGCGTACTGGATCTTCATCGCCATGCACACCGGTGGTGGCGGTGGCGGTGGTACCGGAGGCGGTGGCGGCGGTTACTAGCCGCCCACGTCTGCCCGCGCGCTGCCGCCCCGGCCCGGGGCGGCAGCGGTTCCAGGCCAGGGTCCGGTCCAGCATCTCTCGCCGGCAGCTGCTGATCCAGCACACCGCAAATTTTGGGTGGAACAGCGCGCACTCGCCTGTCCCCGCCGGTCGGTCGCACCCTGACTCCCGCGCCCGCCCTCGCTTCACTGAACGCGTAATATCTTGACACTGCAGTCTGTCGGCCGGACACTGGTATCAGAGAGTTCCGACGCCGTAGGAGACGGACGATGTTCGAGCGTTTCACTGACCGGGCACGGCGGGTGGTGGTCCTGGCACAGGAGGAGGCCAGGATGCTCGACCACAACTACATCGGCACAGAGCACGTATTGCTCGGGCTGATCCACGAGGGCGAGGGCGTCGCCGCGAAGGCACTGCGCGCGCTGGACGTCGACCTGGACACCCTGCGCCGCGAGGTAGAGGCGCTCGTAGGCCGCGGGCAGCAGCCTGAATCGGGGCATATCCCGTTCACGCCCCGGGCGAAGAAGGTGCTCGAACTGGCGCTGCGCGAGTCGGTGCACCTGGGGCACGACTACATCGGCACCGAGCACCTGCTGCTCGGCCTCGTCCGGGAGGGTGAGGGGCCCGCCGCGCAGGTGCTCGCCCAGCGGGGCATCGAGCTGGCTAGGGTCAGGCAGGAAGTCGTCCGGCTGCTGCACGGCCACCAGGTACGCGAGGGCCGACGTGGGCGCCGGGCGCCGTGGGCACGTTCTGGCGGAGAGGGCACCACGCTGGAGGAAATCTCGCATCAGCTGCATGTCCTCGGCGCGCGGCTGGCCGCGATCGAGGAGAAGCTCGGCATCGAGGAGTCCCCGGCGCGGCAGTGGCTGCGCCGGGTCGACGCGGAGATAGCCAGGATCCGCAGGCAGAAGGAGTCCGCCGTCGACGAGCAGGACTTCGAGCGGGCGGCCAGGCTGCGGGACGAGGAACGCAGGTTGCTCTCGGACAGGCGCGCGGCGGAGGACGAGTGGCTGGTGGCCGAGCGCGTCCAGGAGGCCGGCCTGGCGCAGGAGGATGCCGCGGACAGCGCCAAGGACCAGCCGGGCGACGAGGCGCCCGGCGCCGCATCCGGCCAGTAGCCGCCGAGCGGGTCGCGGGCGGGGAGCCACGGGGTTCGGCTGCCTGTGGAGCGGAGTCCGCTGGCCGGAGGCGGGAACCACGGCCCGTTCAGTAGAAATTTACTGGCGGCACTCCTGCGTGCTGAGGGCCAGTTCCTCGGCGTCCAGCCGGCCTTCGATCCGGCACAGGTCGTGCGTGGCGGACTGCGGCCGGGCGTCCGCCGCGGCCTGCGCGGTGATCCGCAGATGGCGGCTCACCTCCGGTGGCGCGGCCGCCTGGGCGCGCTTGCCGTCAAGATCCGGGCCTTGAGCTTTCCTCGGCTCATCGTGCGGATAGACGCTTTCTGGTATGGCCAGGTCTTTCATCGTGCTGGACCACATGGCATCCGGTTCCGGGTCGCCACCGGGAGGCTGGCGGGAGACGGGCTTGGTGATCCCAGCCGCTTCGCAGCGGCTGCCGCGATCCCGGCGTATCACGGTTCAGAGTGATTCTGGTTGCCTTGGTTTAGGCACGTATCTGGCACGATCAAGCTTGGGTCCGGCGCCAGTGCTTGATCGCCTGGTCCATTCGCGGGACGTCGTCGCGCAAAGTGATCCAAACCTCTTCATATTCGATTCGATTCGATGGTAAGCGTGCGCGGCGATGATCCTCATGCCCTTGACCTCCCGCCAGGGAATCTCAGGCGCCGCCTTGATGACCTCGTCAGGCAGCTTGGTGGCAATGTCGCCCAGTCGGCCGATGACGGCCTCGCCCGCGAGACGCAGCGGGCGCTCGGTGTCCCAGCGCTCCTTCCCAAGCCTCACCAGTTCGGCTGCTGCATCGGCTGCCTCAGCCAGATCTGCCAGAAGGTCATCGACTCCTCTGGTCACAGATCCACGGCCTCGGCGCGAATGTGGTCGTCACGGGGCTTGAGGGCGCTTCGTGCGACGACATCCACTCCGACGCCCAGGAGGTCCTCCAGATCCTGGAACAAGCCGATGTGATCGAGGAGGGACGCGCCTGGCTCGAAATCCACAAGCAGATCTAGATCGCTGTCCGGGTGAGCCTCTCCTCGAGCGACTGAACCGAACATGGCGATCCGACGAGCCCTTCGCTTCCGCGCGACGCCGAGGATCTCTGCGCGGTGGCGGCGCAACCCCTCCATGGTCAACACCTCGTTGGTCACTCCTCAAGGGTATCGCCGCGCGTCCTGGCGAGGTCTCCCGGCGAGATAAGTCACGGGCCACGACCGGTGGACGGCACCGCGAGCAAGGACGACGACAATCCGGCACCAGGCTGGACGGACTTGCTTGGATGTCCCCAATGTTCTCAGAACCTTCCCGTCGGTCCTTGTCAGCTAGGCGTATGGAACATTTATGCAGATATGGTTACGTGGGGTGGGTGGGGCTCGAACCCACGACCGGCGGATTATGAGAAGTACGGCTTCGTGCATCATGCGCGCTAGCTGCACGGCTACCACGGAGCCGTGCCGCCGATGGCCCTGAGCGCACTGGTTGCACAGATGGCTCGGTCCACGAACCGGTCCACGGCCGCGGCGCCCGATCCCTAATCCTGCTACTGTGCGTAACATCGTTAGCAGCGCCCGGCCTATGTCAGGAGCCTGAGGCCCAGCCCGGAACATAGCTAACCGTGGGGTCTCGGCGCGCCCGCGCCGTCCGGACGGCCGGGTTGACGGCGCGGCGAGCTAGCATCGTGGTATGAGCGCGCAGCCTTCAGAGCACGACAGTCACGACGTCATCCGTCTCGGTGGCGAAACGGCTGTCGTGGTTCCGGTGCACGAGTACCACACGCTGAAGGCCCTGCGGGACCGCGCATCCGCCGAGCAGGTCGAGGAAGCCGAGATCGACGCCGCAATCGCCGAGCACGAGGTATGGAAGGCGGCCGGGCGGCCGGGCCAGAAGTCGCACGACGAGTTCATGGCTGAGGTGTTCGGCGGCTCCGGGTGAGGATCATCTGGTCAGAGATCGCGCAGGCGACCTTTGTCCGCTTCATGGCCGACCAGGCCGGGATGATGGCCGTCAACCGCGCCGTGGAAGCCTTAGCTGAAGATCCAGCGCCTCCGGGCGCGTTCGTCCGCGGCGCCTACCGTAGGCTGCGCGTCGGTCCTTACCGGGTGCTGTATGAGGTCGAAGGGGACCTGATCACCATCGTGCGGATAGACCGCGTATAAGCTGCCGACCACCGATTCGAGCAGCTGGCAGAGGGCCTCCGGTAGTGCACTAACACGTCCAGCGGCATGACAACCAGTTCGTCATGATCGGGCTGTCGCTGGTGCCGGGCCCGGTGTGGCCTGTGGCTCGCTGTAGTGTCGGCCTAGGTCCGCGGCACGGCCCTCGGCCGCCGCCCGGCTCCACACCGCCGAACGAGCCCTCGCTGACCCCGAGCCCGCTGTCCGGGACCAGGCAGTCCGGGAAGCCGCCGAGATCGTCCAGCCGGCCTATCGCGAGATCGCGGGCAGCACTAGGAACCCGTCACAGATCACCTGCTCGACGCGCTGCCACCTGCCGCCCTGGAAGCGTCCGCCAAGTCGCCGTAGAACCAGCACCGCGGCTTGCGCATCCTCGGCCGGGAGTAGCGGGGAGCCGACGCCTCAGGCGATTCGCGTCATAGGCGACGAGCTAGCCGCCCCAGGTGACTCCGACGGCGTCGGCCATGTGGTCCGGCTCATCGAAGTCCCCTGCGGTCGAGTGAGGCAGTTCCAGGCCGTCATGGACCCGTTTGGCGTGCCGGTCGTAGAGCACGGTGTACACAGCGGCCGACAAGTTGGCGCAGTGCCGGGTGGGAATCACCAGGAAGCGGTGGCACTGGGCCAGCGTGGCCCGGCCTAGCGACCCATCCTCCGGCCCGAACACGTAGAGCGCGTGCTCGGGATGCACGAAGTCAATCAGCGATTCGGCATTCCGTCGCAACTCGACGGCCACCGGGACCGCTTCCTCGAACGCGTCGAAGAACTGATCCGCGTGCCTGACCTCGACTTCTTTGTATCCGCGCATCCGCTCCTCGCGCGGCAACCGCTGTCGCTTGGCCCCATCGAGCCGCACCCGATCGCCGCTGAACCATACCTGCCGCGCCCCGTAACAGGACGCGGCTCGCACGGCGGCGCCGACGTTGTGCGGGAACTTGGGATCGACCAGCGCCACGGCGGGGGTGATCCCATCACCCCGCCGAATCGGCCCGGTCACGATACCCATGAATTCGATGATGCCGATCGTGACGTCTGAGAGCGACCCGATTTCCCGCGTTCTCGCCGTACATCGACCGCGGGGACGAGGTGAACGGCACAACGCCCGCCACCATCAGTACCTCACAATCCCGCGGAGAGTTCGCTGGTCCTGGGAGAGCTCTGCGATATGTAGCCGCTGACCGGCTTCGCTCATGCCCTGATTTGTCAGAGGGTCGCGTTACCGTCATTCTCTGTGCTCGCCCACGGGGCGGCATGTGAGGAGCGGACGATGAAGGAACTGGTCTTGCCGGTGCCGAAGATGGTGTCGGCAACCTATGTAGTCTCGGTACCCACGCCAATGGGCACGGCCGAAGCAAGGCAGAAGGCCAGCACGGCGGTCGAAACGAGGCTGACCGGGCCGCTGCGGACGCTAACGGCGGAGTGGCTCGCCAAAGGGGTGGTGAAGGTCGGGGTCGAGGCAGCCGGTCCGCCGCCATCCGGGTTGCTGGACAGGGAGCTGTTCGGCACTCCGGAACAGCGGGTCTTCCTCGCCCGTGCGCGCGCGTTCGTCCGGTTCAGTGCCACGCAGCGAGCATCGCTGATCGGCATGCAGGAATGGAAGGCGCGCGGCCCGGCCGCGGCGCTCGCTGCCGAGCTCGGCGCACCCGTGCTGGACCCGCAGGCGCTCCAGGTTCTGACCGCCGAGGACGCGTTGGCCGCCTTGCCCGACACGACGCTGACTATTCCGGCCAGCATTAGTGGTGACATAACCATCGGCCTCACGTTCAAATCCTGGGTGCGCGTACACGACGTCGGCTATCAGGGCATGATCGCGGTCATGACCGATGGCATGCGCCGCTTCGGGCTGCCCGAGCTTAGGCTGGGCCCCGCATCGCCGGAGCTGCGGGAGGAGCTAACCACGCTACTGAACGGGGTGGCCTTCCGGATCTGGTCCGACCTGATCGCCCGCGCGCAAGATACCCCGAAGGCTACCGGCTTGCTCCATCTTCCGCGCTTCCTGCGGGTACCGGCCGAGATGGACATTCACCGCCGGGACCTGGACCGGGCAAACGGCGTCCCGAACCGGGGCGGCATGTTCGCCCTCATCGGGCTGCAGTTCGATCCGGTGCAAGGTGAAGACTCCGGGGGCTGGTTGACCGTATGCCCGCCCGCTTGCTGGGACACGAGCTGGGAGGACTTCATCGCCGATACGTGCCACGGGATGTTCGGCTTCGAGAAGCCGCGCTGGCACTACATCCCGGAGTTCGGCGCTCTCGTGGATGCTTTGGCCAAAGCGGCGCAGACCCTGCCGGAAGCCCGGTCCCGGTTCCTGAGCGGCGACCTGCCGCCCGGCGGTCGGCTCATGGTCCGGTACGACGCAGCAGACGCCGACGAACTCCGGTGGGCCAAGGTCGAATCCTGGGAGGACGCTGGACACGCGGTCATCCGCGACACCGGGCGGGAACTCGCACCCGGAGTGCGGCCCGGCCCTCTGGTGGCGATCGAGACCAGGTTCATCGCTGACTGGGGCATCTGGGTGGACGGCAGCGGCGTCGTCGAGGGCGCCGGCACCGAAGGCGCCGGCCACCATCTCGCGTAGCCCGTCCACGCCGGGGACGCCTGGCCGCGGTGGTCAGTCACACAAGAGCTGACACGAGGAGTCGGTTTCTAGCTGCCATCCTGTGGGCTGGCTGGGTGAGACCAAGGGAATCGAACCGTACAGCCGGTCCTGGCCAACTGAGATTTTCAAACCTTTATTCAGGTTCTGTTAGGTGGGGAGGGTGGGGCTCGAACCCACGACCGGCGGATTATGAGAAGCACGGCCCCACGCACTGAGCGGTTCTACTTGCACAGATGACACGGATCATTGCACTGACGGCACTCGCAACGCTGGGATTATCTGACGCGCCGGTCCATGAACCGGTCCACGGCCCAGGCGCCCTATCCCGTCGTCTTGCTACTGTGCGTAACATCGCCAAGAGCGCCCGGCCTACGGGCCCCTTTCGCGCGGCCACGGACCGCCCTCGCTAGCCGCGTTCCGGACGCAGTGCCGCTCAGGGTAGCTGAGCAGGCTCACCACAATCGCGTGTACCTGGTGACACCAGTCTCCGACCCCCGTATTCGGTCGTGTTCCTGATCGATCTCGGCTACCCGCTGGCTGCCGTCCCATGCGGCCTGTGCCGGAAAGCAACGGCCGGCATTCTGCAGGCACTCCAGGACTGGCTGCTCAGGTGAACGTGGCGCTCGCTATCTCGGTGCCGCCTGGTCCTACCAGCCGCGCTCCGGTCAGATCGCGCGGAGGCATGGGCAGCCGGATCACCCAGAGCCCGCCGTCTCGGCCAACATGGAACGCTCCGGCAAACGCCTGCCGGCCGCCGGATGTAAGCAGGTAACAGTGGTACCAGCCGGGTGCCGCGCCCGGGTTGATCACCATCACCAGCAGGGGCTGCGGCGCACCCGTCACCGCCACTTCGCCGGCACGCACACCTGCCGGCGTGCGTAGTGCGGCCACCTCCGAGCCGCTGTAAGCGGGCTCTTGCGGCGGTGCGCCGATTTGGTAGAGGACGAAGCCCAGCGCGCCCGCGGCAGCCGCTGCTCCGGCGGCGGTACCGGCTCGCCGCCACCAGCCCGCCAGCCTGCGGCGTGCTGCCTTCCCTCGGTGGCGCCGGGCGGCTTGTCCCGGCACCGACTGGCTGAACGCTGCGGCCATCCGGCTTTCGAACCGGTCCGGTGCGCCGCGCTCCGGGACGAGGTCCAGCAGCCGGTCCGCAGCCGCGGCCAGCGAAGCCACCTCGGCCTGGCAGCTTGCGCATCGCTCCATGTGCTTCAGGGCGGCCGCCCGGTCCGGCCCGGTCAGTATGCCGAGCGCGAGTTCGGCCGCGGCATCCTGGAACACCGCGCAGTCCATCTCGTTCATCGGCGTGTCTCCTCGGTCAGCGTCGACCGCAACCGGAGCATGGCGGTGCGGATGCGGGTCTTCGCGGTGCCAAGCGGGATCCGCTCCATTCTGCTGATCTCCTCGGCGGTCCGGCCAAACCAGGCCGCCAGCACGACTGCCCGCTGCTGCGGCGCGGGCAGCTCCCGGACAGCGGCGCGTACCAGCTCGGCGTCCTCGAGCCTGGTGATGTGATCAGACAGGTCGCCGTCCGCAAGTGCGAGCTGCGCCAGCAAAGCGTCCGGATCCATCGGCTCCGCCCGGTGCATCCGCAGCGTGTCGATCGCCAGGTTCCGGGTGATCGTGCACAACCAGGACCGCACGCTGCCCTTGCGGGCATCGAAGCTGGCACCATGAAGCCACGCGCGCAAGAAAACCTCCTGGACCACGTCCTCGGCAAGGCCGGGGTCCCCTACCAGCACGCAGGCCAGGCCGAACACCCGGGACTGGTGCCGCCGGACGAACGCCGTGCCGGCAGTGACCGCTCCGGCGGCCATTCCGGCGAGCAGCGCCTCGTCGGACAGCCCGTCCGGCAGCGAGTCATCCGGTGCCATCACGCTCATCCACATCACCCACTTTGGGCACCGCCGCGAGCGGCACTTCCCAGGCCGAAGTTGCTGCCTAGTAGTACGGATGCGCACGGCTTCCGGATTGATCTGCTGCCGGCGATCTCCGCCAGGTTGCGGACGCTCCTTGCCAGGGCAGTCTGGGCCACCATTGCCAGGGCGAAGTCGCCGAGTGCACCACGTCGCTAGCGCGTAGCCGGCAGGGAGCTGCTCCGCTGACGGCCGGCACTGTCCTTGATAAGGAGGCTGGTCCCGCACACGCGCCGCGGGCTGGACTGCCGCAGTGACCGGGGCAGAAATTTCGCCGGCGCACAATCCAACTGCGGGCTTGGCTCGTTATTAACAGTGCCGGGCAATTCCGGCTCAAGGAAGGAAAACGCGCTCAGGCCATACCGGGCCCGGCTTTGAAGAAGGTGTATCTGTCAATCGGTTGGGCCAGCTGTCCGCCCGCGGGCTGGGGGTCGCCATCCTGGTTGTCGTTGTTGCCTTTTTCGGCTCGCTGATGGGCGCGGGATTCGCGTCCGGCCAGTCGCTGTTACCAGGTGACGGCAGCGTCAGCGGACTGGAGGCGCGTGATGTTTCTGTCAATTCGGCGTGCGTTGGGTGAGGTGAAATGGGAAATGTGGGAGATGGAAGCCAACGATTTCTGGACGTTCGTCGGCTTGGTGACAGGCGCGTTCGCGATCGTCGTTGCGCCCAGACTGTTCGAGCCGGGGCACACGGCCAATTCGGTGATTTACCTCACCGGTGGCGCGGTGGTGATAGTGGCGGCCTCGATCGCGCGCTGGCGGACCCGGCTCAAAGAGGCCGAAGCCGCTGAATCCACCGCACATGCCCAGCGTGGCCAGGGTGCTATCCAATGACGCTGGTCCAGGACGGCCCGCCGGCGCGCGCCGATAGTCGAGGGGACGCCGCCCAGCCGCGGCGGCAGTTGCTATTCGACTGGGTAGTCAAGCGAGGTGTGCTATTCGCCCTGGTCACGGCGCCGCTAGCCTCGCTGTTCCTCGGCCTGCTCCGGATTGCGCCGCCGCGAATGGGATACCTATACCTGTTGCTGGCCTCGATCGCGTTGCCGGCGTGGGTGGCTTGGCGGCGGGCTCGATCGACCGATCCGGATGAGCCCGCCCAGCACTTCCACCGGTACGCGCTGTATGCGCTTGTTCCGGTCGCCATGTTCAGCGTGGTACGCATCCCGGCGTTGTCGTTGACCAGGTTCGTGTTCTGGATGCCATGGTACGGATTCGGGGTGGGCGCGACCGGCCAGCCCCCTGGCACAATCGGTTCGCTGCTGCCGGGGGCTCTGCTTTACGCGCTGCAGGGCTGGTCGCTCGGCATGGTCTATTACGTCTTGTTCAAGCGGCAAACTCTGCTCAACGCGGTGCTGCTGTACACGGGTTTCATCTCGTCGCTGTACTCGTTCATCTTCCCCGTCTTCATCATGGTCGGGCTGCCCGCCACGCCGGTGTTTCATCTCACCAATTACTGGGCGCACACAGCGATGGGTCTTACCGCTTGGTTCATGCCCCGATTCTGGCAGCGCACCTGGCCCCGGCTGGCCCGGCCGGCGCGCGCTTGCGCGATAGCCGGGTTCGCGCTGGTGTTCGCGGCACCGTTCTCGTATGTGGTGGCCACGGCAAACCTGTGGCAGTTCGGTACGCAAGCGCACATCGAGCAAACCGCGTTTGCTAGGGTGCAGGCTTCATTGAGCGGCAGCCCGGCGGTGGCGGTCGAGAGCGGGCAGGCGGAGTACGCCTACGTGCTGGTGCTCGGGCCGCGCGCCTACCGCAACTACGGCGGGGCCTACCGGGCGATAGACGCGACCGGAGTGCAGGTGCGCGGCCAGCTCAGCCGTGGCCAGCAGGTGATCGCCTGGTGCGCGGGTGATCTGGATGCCCTGCCGTCGGTACGCACCGTAAGGGATCCGGAGCGGTTCTTTGCGGCACTGTCGTCCGTCAACTACACCCGGGTTTCGGTCCGCTGCGCCGGGCCGGCAGCCGGTATCGGGCCCGGCCAGGTCGTCAACGTGAGCTGGACCGTGCAGCTGCTCCTGCAGGGCGAGCGCAGCACCGATCAGCGCACGCTCACCGGAGAGCAGCCAGCCCGGCTGACCGCAGGTGCGCCCGCCAGCCTGGCACCGGTTCCCGTCAGCCCTGACCAGTAGGAGGGCGAATGTCAACGATCGCGCTGCCCACCACGACCAGCGCGGCGCCCAGCCCGGCCCCTCCCAGCCGGGTGGCGGCGCTACGTACCTGGGTTGTCCAGCGGGGCGTGCTGTTCATGCTGTTGACGACGCCGATGCTCGCGCTGTTCGGTGGTTTCCTGTTGCGGTACACCACGCTGCCGGTGTCGACGCTCCTGGTGTTCGGGTCGTTCGCCCTGCTGCCGCTGTGGATCAGCTACCGTCGCTCGGTATCGCGCGACCCGGATGAGCCGGTACACCACATTCACCAGTACCTGAAGTGGGCCGTCTTGCCGTACGTCACCTTCAGCGTCGTCCGCATCCTGCCCTTCTACCTGTTCAGCATCAACTACTGGGGGGTGTGGTACAACTTCGGGGCTCAGCTCACCGGGGAACGACCGGGCACGCTCCCGGCGCTCATCGCCGGCATGGCGATGTACACCATCCAGGGCATTGCCCTGAACACCAGCTTCTTCGTGCTGTTCCGGCGGCACTCGCTGCTCAACGCGCTGCTGTACATCGGCGTCTGGTTCTCGTCGCTCTTCAACTTCGTCTTCCCGGTGTATTCGCTGGCCGGTGATAAACTCACCCCCACCTGGTACGCCATAGACATCCTGGCCCACTTCGCGATGGCCCTGACCGCGTGGTCGATGCCCGGCCTATGGGAAGGAATCCTGCCGCGGCTGCGGTTTCCCGCCCGCGCGGGTGTGCTGGCGGGCGCCGCCGTGCTGGTGATACTGCCGTATGCGTTCGGGATCGATCGCGCGGTGCAGTGGCAGTTCGCCGCCCAAGCTGCCGTTGAGCGCGCCGCGATGGCCCAGGTCACGATCGGCACCGGAGCCGGCCCGGCCCGGGTCACCGCGGGCGGCAACCAGGCCCGGTACGAGTTCGGCCTGCAGGTTGCCCACCGCACCTACCTGAACACCAACGGCCTAGAACGAGACGTGGGGGTCGGGCCGGTGCAGGTGACGGGACAGATAATCTCGTCTGGCCGGACCGTCGCCTGGTGCTACGGCTACGCCGGGCCGCTCCCCTCGCCCAATAAGGTCGCCGACCCTAGAAGCTTCGCCACGGCCCTCGCCGAGGACGCACGTTTCACCGTGCCCGTGGTCTGCTATGGACTGGCGAACAGCTCCCAGAGCGCCCATCAGGTCGTGGTGGAGTGGACCGCCCAGGCCGCTCTGGCGGGCGACCGGACCCAGCAGGTTCGCGACTTCCGCGGCCAGGAGCTGGTGGCGCTGGACCGGGCTGGCCCGGGCCGGTGACGGCCCCACTGGCGTGATGCTGCCGGACGGAACTACTGACATGACAGGATCCACCCTTGCTGCCATCCTCATCCCGCCCGCTGGGACGATCTTCCTCGTCGCGTGGCTGGCGCTGGTGTTCTACGCCGGCCGCGACCACCCCCGCGGGCCGACCGCGACCCGGCGCCCGGCCGCCAGAGCCCCGGCACGGCCGCGCCGGCTAGCGGGCGCCGGGCAGACGCTCGCCCACCGGATCGGGGGCGCGTGGCGGTGACAGCGGCCCGGTCCGGCAACGCCGCCGACTGGCCAGTCCCCGACCAGGCACAACGATCGCCGCCGCCACGCCCGCCGGAATCGTCGCCGCCCAGATCGCATGAGGAAACCATGCACCCGGAACTCCCGAAGCTGTCCCGAAATGCAAAGTAGTTCAGGGAGGGTCGACTGACCGGCTGTAGCGCCGCAGGGTGCGGTAAGGTGAGGCGGATCGCCTCGGCCGCCAAGTCGACGTTTCCGCTGTACCCCTCATTGAAGACGAGGTGGAGCACGCGCAGCACCGTCCCGAGATCGCCGGGCTGGTCGAGCGGCAGCCCCGCGATCCGCCGCTTGGCCGACTGATCCGTCGCGCCATGGTCGCCTCGGTGACGAGGTATGCCGTCGCGATCTGCCGAGAAGTCAGGCCACCGACCGCGCGCAGCGTCAAAGCGACGGCCGAGTTCCGCGCCAGGGTGGGGTTCGCACATAGGAAATAGAGCCGCAGCATGAAAAAACCCTGCCGGACACCGGCATATACCCGAGGTTGCTCTCCCGGGTGGACAGATCCCGGCCTTGGCACGCCAAGAGCCGCTCGGCAGTTGCTCTGCGTGACCGGAAGGGGTACTTGGCGTGGCGGCGCTATACACGTTACCGCCGACATCGGTCCACGAAACGGTCCGCGAGCGACACCGTATGAAAGATATAACCGCCGGTGGGGCGGGTGGGGCTCGAACCCACGACCGGCGGATTATGAGAAGTACGGCCTCGTGCACCATGAGCGCTAGCTGCACCGATGGCACGGGTAATCGCACCGACGGCACTCACCGCGCTGGAATTATCTGACGCGCCGGTTACTGTGCGTAACATCGTCAAGAGCGTCGGGGCCTACGTCCGCGGCGAACGGCGACGCGGTCTGCCGCGCCTTGATATGCGTGTCGAGTGTGACGCACCTAATGCACCTAACATGAGAGGCAGGCAGCGCTTAGGAGCGTGGTACCAGTGAGCACATCTAGCGCAGACAGTGACGCGGGCAAGACGGCTGCCCGTCCGAGCCTGTCGGTCACGCAGTTGCTCGCCGCAAAGGGCACTCGGCCGATCCGCTCTCTCGATGAGCTTGCCGCGGATACCTTCGAGTCCGACGAGGAAGTGGAGGAGTTCCTGGCCTTCACCTACGCCGAGCGTCACCGCGACTTGGCCTGATCCTCCGCCGTGGACCTGGCCGTCTTGGACACCGATGTCGCCTCTCTGCTGCACAAGGGCACGCTCG
>WNGD01004137.1_pt1 | contig 14398 bp, 13 predicted proteins | sample 5400671 | NCBI WGS metagenome assembly WNGD01 (sample SAMN13153369, study PRJNA577476) | soil metagenome | isolation source: 40 cm soil or saprolite under grassland replicate 2 | place: USA:California | collected 2016-06-15
ACCGGGAAGCGAAGGCCGAGGCTATTCAGTTCGATGGTATCGCTTAATCCCAGCGTATAGAGCGACCAGAAACCCTGTTTCTCGCGGCGGAAGACTTCGACGAGGGGAAACTCAGAACTGATCAGCAGGTATTCTTGAACGCTGGAACAGGAACGGTACTGCAAGGACTTCTGGCCCCGATCGCGCGCTTCGGTGGTGGGCGAGAGGATTTCAGCCACCACAGAGGGATAGCGGATCACTTCTTGGGCTCCTCGGTCGCGTGGATCGCAACTCACCGTCACATCGGGGCAGACGCGGTAATGCTCAGAGAGCTGCACGTAGACATCTGAATTGTAGACAATGCAGCGGCGACCGCGCAGGAAAGTTTGCAGCAGGCCATTCAGGTTGGAGCCGATGATCGAATGATCAGGACTGCCACCCGTCATCATGTAGACGCGGCCATCGAGATATTCATAGGCATGTTCGGGGTCCTGCTCGACAAGAGCGAGGTATTCTTCAAAACTCATCCGTTCGTACTGTGCGCTGCGTTCGACTGCCATCGGTCATTGCTTTCTGGTCTTGTCTGGTGATACACCTGCCTGTCTTCGTACAGGCTTCATTATACCATGCCTGGACTCCTACTCCATAGGGGTTATGTTGCAAGAATTGTGGAGGGAACAAACTGAGCATGGAGTGATCTTCCTTGATGAGTTAAAGTATTCAGCCCCTTGCATAAATGGAGGTGAGAAAAAATGCCATTGACATTCATAAATTCCCCAATGTATGATGTATCCATACTCAGGCGTAACACAATTTTACATCCTTTCTCGTAAGGCAACCTTCCTTTATTCCTTCTTCTCTTTAGTATTAGTAGAGAACCGTTCAGTTGCGTAATGTCTCGCTAGCGTCCACATGCAGTGTTTCAGAAAAGTGAAGGTTGGGTACGTCCCCTGCCTGTTGCGAAAGGAGTTCATGCTGATGCAGACGATGGACATCAAGGACGAGGTCTTTGTGGACGAGTATACCGGTGGGCTGGTTGGCCCAGGCCTGGGTTTCGCGGCGACGATCAGGGATGGTGGGCGCATTCGTTGTGTTGTGCCGCCCGGCTGCTGGGGGCCGATGATTACGCCGGAGTTTCGTGGGGGACATGAGGTAACGCGCCCTGTGGCCGTAGAGGGAGCGAAAGTCGGCGATGCCCTGGCTATCACCATCGAGTCCATGCGCGTTCTCTCGCTGGCAACCTCCTCCGGCACAATGGTGACGAACAAGGCCGCCTTTGGCGATGATCCGTTCGTGGATAAGAAGTGTCCGGGATGTGGTACGCCGTGGCCCACCAGTCGTGTCGAAGGGACAGGTGAAAGCAGTATTCGCTGCATTAACTGTGGAACGGTCGTGAATCCTTTCGGTTTTGAGGAGGGGTACACCATTGTCTTCGATCACGACAGCCAGGTCGGTTTGACAATGGATGCCGCCAGTGCCCATGATTTTGCCCAGCGCGCCCGCGAGGTAGCGGCCCTGCCACCAAATGCGCGTCAGCATCCCATTCTCCTCTTCGAGCCGCACTCTATCCCGGGCACCCTTGCCCGCCTGCGCCCGTTTATCGGGAACATCGGCACAACGCCGAGTGCCGATCTGCCCGACTCGCACAACGCCGGAGACTTCGGTCATTTCCTGGTAGGAGCGCATCACCCTTATGGCTTGACTCTCGAAACACTCAATCGTGTGAAGACCGATGCGCACCTCGATACCAACGAAGTTCGTCCCGGTGCGGTGCTGATCTGCCCGGTCAAAATCGATGGGGGAGGCGTCTACATTGGGGATTGTCACGCTAACCAGGGCGACGGCGAACTAGGGTTGCACACCACGGATATCACTGCCCAAGCAAGTGTTCGCGTCAATATCATCAAGAATCTGCCCTTGGGTGGTCCCATTCTGTTACCTGTGGCTGAGGATTTGCCGTTCATCGCTCGTCCTTTCTCTAAAGAGGAGCTGGAAGCGGGTGAGCGCCTTGCCCAACGCTACCATGTTCAGTTGCAGCGCAACGTTGGCCCGGTGCAGTTCATTGGGACGGGGCCAACCCTGAACGAGGCGACCGATAATGCTATGGAGCGAGCTTCCCAGGTGTTGCAAATGACACTCGCAGAAGTTCGGAATCGCTGCACCATCACCGGAGGAGTGGAGATTGGTCGCTTGCCCGGCGTCGTGCAGTTGAATATGCTCGTCCCGCTGGATAAACTCGATGCGATTGGCATTGGTTCATATGTTCGTCAGCAATACAATCTCTAGCGGGTAATCTGGGCTTGTGATTGTCTGGCTATGATGCCCGCCTCACTTCAATGAGGCAGCGCAAGCCCTCCCTGTGCAGAAAAAGTGCAAGGTATGCAGGTTGATGTTACGCTCTATGGCCCGGCGCGGGTCGTTATCAGCCAGCCGGTGGTGCAAGTCTCATTCGATTCCACCACCACGACGCTGAGCCAGGTGTTACAGTATCTGATCGCCGCTTATCCTCGCGCGCGACCCTACTTCCTGGATGAAGCAGGAAGGCTACCGTCCTTCATACGTGTACTCATCAATAATGTTCGCGTCGATTCAGATGCGGCGCTTGCTGCAGTACTTCATGACAAAGACCGGGTAGCCTTGCTGGCGGTAGTGGCCGGTGGTTGAGTGATGAATGATTTGTAGCATGTTTCTCGTCTCAACTGCTGAGTGTGCCGCCGATGTGTTGTCTAAGCAGCCGAAGCAGCAGGTGCACCTGCAACCGCGATCTTTGTTGAAGCGACAAGCGAAAAAAACATCGGAAGCGGTGAACGAGTGATGTATTGCTGTGCTACCGGAGAGCTTTGAGCATCGGGACTAATTTGTACTTACGTCCATGGCGGTTCAGAAGTTCACTCAGATATGTTTGCCAGTCCTCTTCTCGCCCCAGTGCTCGATAGGCTGTGCGAGCCTTTGCCAGCCAGTTGGCCGCCGCGTGGTAGTATTCTGCCTTCCCTCCATCAATAATCGGTTCTGCTTGCTTGCGGCAAGCCTGGATGACCCAATCGAAATGTGATTGAGACTGAAGGGCGGCATCTTACCCAGTGCTCTTCCTATTGGAGAGAGCACAAGGGTTCCCCCGTCTCCTTTGCGCTCTTCACTACTCTCCAGTATATCTTACTGCTTCCAGTTCACTACCCCCTGGCTCACTCTATTATCATACTGTTGCACTTCATCCAACTTGAGCGCGTCTTGGAGCTGCTTCAGCAAATTATCGACTTGTGGAGGTGATGCATTTCCCTTCACTTGCGTAGTTTGAATGTAATCAAGTGGTGGAGTAAAGAAGAACGTCGCCCGTTTTAGAAGACTTCCAACCGGCTTTGCGTCCTTGTTGATGTCAATGGTTGTAGAAATCACAATCTGTCTTCCATGTGAATCCATCACGTTGCCTGTGCTCAGTTGAAAGTAAAACACTGGGACATCGTAACTGGCAAGATCGTCTATCACATACTGCGGCTGCAGGCACAAAAAGCGCGGAAAAGTCTCCCAAGAGATGGGTGTTTTATTGGAATCAATGGCTGCTTTCCACGTTTGATATGCTGCTGCCAGCTCTGCCATCATTTTCTTTTCGAGCGCAGGGCGAACGTCCTCTGCTCGCTTTTGCGAAGAAAAGGTGGAGATGAGTATATCATGCAGCTGATTCGAACCCAATGGCACGATACGTACAATAGCCCCTCTCTTCAGACGTGTGAACCAGTCATTAAACCGCTTCCTCTCGTAGGTAAGATGAATAGACTCCATGGTATTCCTAAAGCCCTCGACCAGAAATTGTCCGTACTCAGCCACGCCAATCAAGGCAGTTTTATCTGTCCAGAGGCGATTCTTACCCGGACGGTAGTAAGTTGACATATCTATCTGTTTAGCTGAGTCGCTGATGACGGTAGGAACCACATCCTCCAGAAGGACACCATCGATAGCACCGCCATTGACGATAACACCTGTAGTCATTTCCGTCGCACTCAATTGATCAATTGGCCTAGTGAGGGAATTTTCCAGGTCAATGAGGTACGGCGTATACTGATGCGCAATCAGATTCTCGATGTGTAAGTCGCTCAGTGAAAAAGTACACGCGACAGCGGCAAGTTGTCCAAGTATCGTGTAGAAACGCTTACATAGTGTATCTTTGTTCTCCCGCGAGAGTTGCCTCTGGGAGTCACCATACTCCAGAAACTCGAGATAGCCATAAGAAGTGCGTATGGGAAGATGGCCATTGCCGTCACGTTCTAGCCGTGAACCAGGATTTCTTGGCAGAATCTTGTACCTTGGGAAATCATAAGGAGGCACATCTTGCGGAGTCTTCATTAGCCAGAGTATTTCCATCAAGCTTTCTTCCTGAAAATCTCCAAGCCCTGCTTTTTCCAGGGCCCGTGTGTCTCCCATGATGAGGCAGTCTACTTCCAGATCGGATGGTTTATAAACAATGCGTAGTTGCTTCTTATCGGGCTCAGTGTTAAAGCTGAGAATAAGCACCTGCTGTCCGCCTTTATGGAAATCGCTTCCCGTCGAGGTAATTTCGGTCAACTGATCCAGCCTCTGCCCTTCTCTGTCAACAAACATCTTTCCTAGCAGCTTGTCGGAGAGAAACAGAGGCTCGCCTGCCTAAAATGGTATACTGATGAGCATGAAGAGAACATTGAAAACGGTGAACGACGAGCAGGCACTTGATCTGACAGTGCGGCTGGGTGATTGTCTGCCGCCCGAGCATCTGGCCCGCTTCGTCGTCGACAGCGTGGCCCTGCTTGACCTCTCAGCCTTGTATGCCCATTACGGGTCACGCGGCGGGGAACCCTACGCTCCTGAACTGCTGTTGGGTTTGCTGTTCTATGGCTATGCGACGGGTGTGTTCAGTTCGCGCAAGATCGAGCGGGCCACCTATGAGGCGGTGCCCTTCCGCTTCATCGCCGGTAACCAGCATCCCGACCACGATACGCTGGCGACGTTTCGGCGCACGGTTCTGCTCGAACTGAAGGACCTGTTCGTGCAAGTGCTCTTGCTCGCACAAGAGGCGGGCGTGCTGAAATTGGGAACGATCAGTCTGGATGGGACCAGGATCCATGCCGATGCCTCCCGGCACAACGCGGTCAGTGACAAGCGACTCCTGGAGTTGGAGACGCAGCTGCGAGCCGAGATCGAGGAGCTGTTCCGCCTGAGCGAACAGAGCGACCAGCCAGACATCCCCGATGGGTTGGTGGTGCGCGAAGAGATGGCACGGCGCGAGGACCGCCTGGTGCGGCTGGCGGAGGCCAAAGCGGTGCTGCAAGCCCGTGCCAGCCAGCGGCTGGCCGCCGAGCAGGGGGAGTATGAGACCAAGCTGGCGCAGCGCGCGGAGCGAGAGCGCACGACTGGGCGCAGACCTGGTGGCCGCCCGCCGACTCCGCCGGTGCCAGGACCACGCGACGGCGACCAGTACAATTTTACCGACCCGCAGTCGCGCATCATGCGCAAATCCGACGGATGCCGCTTTTGAGCAAGATTACAACGCGCAGGTGGCCGTGGATCAGGGGAGTCTGCTCATCGTCGGATGGGCCCTCTCTAATCACCCCAACGACTCTCGAAGCGCGCCGAACCCACACTCGCTGCCATTCCCTCGGCGATTGGCATGCCAGAGGCGGCGGCACTGGATGCCGGGTATTCTGGCCCCGCAACCTTGACGGCATGTGAGAAGCGGGGCATCGAGCCGGACATCGCCACTGGCCGCGATCCCCATCACGCGAGTTGGCAGCAGCGGTTCGCGTCGCTGTCCGACCCGCCACCCGAAGAGGCGAGTTCCCAGGTGAAGATGGCCTACAAGCTCAGGACTGCCCTGGGCAAAGCCATCTACGGCGCACGCAAATGCACCGTCGAACCGGTGATCGGCATCATCAAGGAGGTGCTCGGCTTCCGCCAATTCTCTTTGCGCGGAGAACTGGCGGCGGCTGGCGAGTGGTGTCTGGTCTGTTTGGCTTTCCATCTGAAGCGCTTCCATACCTTATCCTGGGCATAATACAAGAGGGAGGCCAGACGTTCAGTTCTTTGCATCACCTTTTCTGCCTTGTTCTGCCTGCAGCTACGTTCCGTTCTGCTGCTCTTGTCCATGCTGCCAACCATATGCCCACAAACTCAGCTGGTTGTCTGATTCCTTCTTCGTTCTCTCCGACAGGCTGCTAGGGCATCCCAATCGCTGAGAACACGTTTGCAGGCAGTCAGAATGTTGTCCCGAAAGTGCTCCTTTATCAATTTGAAGACTATATATATGGTAGAGTCCTGTGGTAAGAGCCTTTGTATTGATGCTGAATAATCCTTGAAAAGCCCTTCAAAATATTGGCCGTAAGAAGTGCGCGATATCGCCGCATTGACTACCTCGACTGTAGGCTCATCCAGTAGGTGACAGAGCCCTGTCAGCAAATGTGAACTGCTGAAAGCCGGCTTGACCTTTTCATACCCCTCTGGTGCTATTTGATTCAGTGCTTTTTTCGTTTCTTCATCAAAGAAGGATTTGTAGACCTCTGTAACAACATCATAATAGATGATCGCGCGTTTCAAAATGAAATCGTCTTCAAAACGCACATTCATCTGTTGGTACGCGGCTCTCAACTGCTCCAAATTCATTGTAGGCTTAATCATAAAACACCGTTCCTTTGTTGAAAATGTCAAACTGTAAGTCAATGGATAACGTAGTCCTACTTTGTCCGCATGAAATGGAAATACCTAAAACGAAAGAGTAAGAAAACAATGAACGTGACGCAGATACACTCAAGTACATCAATATTTTACATGAAAAGCACAACAACAGCAACAAACAATCAGGTTACCCATTTCTCGACAAAGTACACGCCCATCCTCACCACAATCTATACTTCGTGCAATCTGACTCTACCAGGATTATTTTTTCACGAAAGAGAAAATTTTACTTAAGCCTTCTAACATACACGACTACATGAGCGCCCATAAATATACCGTGATTCCCTCCCGCTTTTGTGGAATATGTGAACAGAAGGGTACGCCCATCAATTCATAAGTGTGTGAGAGTTCTCTCTCTCAACAATGTACCTATGATTTGAACTTTTTATAGGGAAGTTGAGAATGAAAGCAGGATGTAGACGAGAAATAGAGAGCAGAAACTATTGAGTGTGACAGGCAGACAAAATCAGCCACTTCACCATCTTTGGATCGGAAAAATGTTCTGAAGGAACAGGGAAGGCGATTTTTGGGGAGAGAAGAGGAGGCCTGATCTTGCTTGAGAAGCGAAAGAACGGCAGAAAGAAGCGAGAAGAAGAGCAACGCTCCCAGGCTCTTGCAGGTGCACAAATTCTTCTCTCAAGAAGTATAAATACTATAATCTAGATCGATCTAGATTATAGTATTTATACGTGCCGGAACCGACGGGAGTCCGGTTCTCGGCAACTCCACCAGTGGGACAAGGTGTGGACCTACTTCGAACAACCAATCAAGGAAAAGTGGGATACCAAATTAATCTGTTGGTATCCCACTTTTATATCTTCAGACGGAACCAGCGGCGGACAAACATCCTGTCGGGCTTCGTGTCCCACCGTATAAACGGCCAACCCTGACACCGCGTACGGATCGCGCATCTCCATCAGCTTTACCTGACAAGGATGCCGAAACAACGCACTCCCTGCAACTCACATGCTAACATCCTGGGCTTACCTCTATAAAAATCAAATTCGTTATTGTTTATGAGCGATGTCGTTCCAGAGTCAACCTGTAGCAGAGCGGACTCTTCCCTACGATTTCTTCTCGCGCAATAATAAACGTAACTGGGAAATGGTGCTATCAATATTCGACTGTGGTATGTCAAAAACAGGCAGATTAGCGATATCATCGAGAGGATGAGAGCGAACGGTGGCACTGATCGCCGTGCCATCGCATAATCTGAGCGAGAAACGCTGCGTGCGATAGCTGCGCGGCTTACCATCAATATAGAGGGTGTCGTGATCATCTTCTGTAGTCGCGCCGATCACATCCTGGTAGAAGTATTCTCGCATCGTCTCCCTGTAATCGTTCCAGTTCATAGCGTTGATATCGTAGGTGAAGACCATAATACGATGGTCAGCCGGGTAAAAATAGGTGTACAGGTTAACGCTGTAGCGCCGTTTGCCATCAGTTCCCAGCTTGTAGCATAGATCTTGAGAGCGATAGTGGCGCGCATCGCGCATCCCTGGCAACACATAGCCCCGCACGCGTAGCATCTTTCTATGGTTTGCGACCTCGTGCTCCAGCCCTAGTCGGCGGAGCGTACTGATAAGGCCCTCTCGAACCCTGTTTTCAAGCCAGATGTCGAACTCTTGATCGGTCGGCGGTGATATCTGCTGGAGCTTTTGCTGCTGGAGATTTTTCAGTTGTGATTTTTTCTGCTCAAGCTTTCGCTGTTGTTCCGCCTGTACTTGAGTTCTTTTCTGCTGGAGTCCACTCAGTTCTCGCTCTTTCTGTTGGAGCTTTTGCTGCTGTTCGCCTTTCACCTGGAGCTTCTTATTTTGTAACTTACGCTGCTGGTCTTCTTTCACCTGATCTTTTTGCTGCTGAAGGCCTCTCAGTTCTTGCTCCTTCTGTTGTACCAGCCCGAGCTTTTTTCGTCCTTTCCTGATGGCAGTGTAGGTTACCTTACTGCCTCTATAGAGGGAATAGAAGTGAAAAGCGGTACAAAGATAGAAGAGATCAGTTGTCAAGACTACGTAGCGCGAATTGACCAGGTAATTAAAATAGATCAGCGATACACCCACCCATAGGAACAGATAGAGATATAAATTTTTCTTCTTTTTCGCTTCGCTCGTCTTTACAAGCAAATATGCTTCTACTGGCAGCAACAGGAAGTAGGGGATCTGGCACCAGTATGGATCAAAGTGGGTAAGTGCGTGCAGCTTGAGAAAAGGATACGTCAGAGCTAAGAGCCCGATACTGATAAGATTGCTAATAAGAAGCACGAATCCCTTCAAATGAAAGCTTTTTATGAAATTTTCCTGACCATTCAAGCTGTTGAGCTGATTCTTGAGCGCCTGTATCTGATTATCCAGACCTTTGAGCTGACTGTTTGCCTGGGTATTTATTCCATTGAGCGCCGCGCTGATCTGGTTATTCACCTGAGCCTTCAAAGAGCTGATCTGACTATTAAGCGTATGTATTTGGCTATTCAAACCATTGAGCTGGCTGTTCGTCTGCGCGTCGAGGGCATGTATCCCCGCATTGAGCGCATCCAGCTCTCTCTTTTTCTGATCGGCAGCCTTTGTATCGGGCACAAAATAAATGCGGGTCTCGTAGGGCGTCAGTTGGCGAAGCGCTTGAGTAGTCACGTATCGTACCTTCCTTCCGTTCTATCCTAATCATAGAGCAACATGATGCATATCATTCACTGCTGAAATGTCATCAGAAACGCCGCTGGTCTTCAGTCTGATGGAGAGCTCACCAATGCCGTGCGTCATCGACTAAGCGAGGCTGGCAGAGGGTCAACAGGCGCAAATTGTCGTTGTCGGTCTCCGTCAGACGGATGTGCTGTGCTTTGCGAAATAAGGTCAGTGCGTTGGATTTATACTGATGTAACCCATAACGCGCGAAATCTCGTTTCAAAAGGGCAAGGGTGTAGTAATAAGAATGGAGTGGCTGCAGTTTGATTGCCGATCTCAGCATTTGCTCAATAGACTCCATTGTTGATTTCGTCATAGAGTCGCTAAATGGTCGTCGTCCATTCAGCAGTGCGAGAGCCAAGTGATATTTGATCTGGGCCGCGTCGGTCGGCTGTTCGTCTTCGGAAAGTGCCAGATCAGCCGCCTCCAGACAACGTTTTGCCGCATTGTAATCTTTGCGCTGCAATGCGCTATAGCCACGCTGTGCCTCGCTGCGCGCCTTTGTTACGAGATCTTCTGCGGGAGGAAGCGTCGTAATAGTGATAGTATTGATTCCCCCGGAAATGACCCCCTGTACCGCGCCGTGAAATACGTTGCTGGTCTGATTATGTGCCTGTGACCGTGCAGGTTGCTCAGAAGATGCTTTCGGAGCACGATACTTTTTATTCTGAGCAGGAGACGCGAGAGCAGGCTGATCCATTTTTGGGTTCGGGGGAGATGGGGCGTCCTTGCCCTTTTCCTGCTGCTTATCTTGCCGGCGCGTGGGTTCCTGCAACTCCTGAACGACGTTCTTGATCCCCTCAACAATCTGAGTGAACACCTTATCCTGATCATTCCATTCTGCTATGGGTCTCCCATTGGTCGGAAGCGAATTCAGTCGCTGGAGCGGAGTGTCCTTCCAGAGCGCATGGCGCAAAAGAATGGGGATGACACACGCTTCTCCACGCGCGTGTCGTTCCATTGCTCGCGCCATTTCAACACTATAGCAGTAGTCAGAAGCTATGAAATCAGGACTCACAAGCAACAGGATGATGCGCGCGGTATTCAAGTGCTTCTCTATTTCATGCTTCCACTCACTTCCTGCGCTGATAGCACGATCGTACCAAGTGCTAATAGTCCCCAGCCTTTTGAGCAGACTGAGATGCTTTTCTAGTTGCTCGCAAAGTTCTCTATCTTCATGAGCGTAACTCAAGAAAACCTTGATGCCTGTACCCATAATCTCTTTCTCTCCTCCTCGCATGGCCTGACGCAACTCTACCATTTTAGCGGCAGTATAACATATATCAAGAGACAAATAGAACACTTTCGATCAAAAAAGAAAATGGTACTACGATCTCTCTAGTCCTTTTTTGCGGTGCGAAATGGTCCCCAGAGGCAGTGATCCTCGCCCGCTTTTGTGGAGTATGAGAACAGAAGGGTAAGCCTATCGATTGGTAAAAGTTTGTGAGGGTTCCCTCTCTCAATAGAGAAACTGTTCAAAGAAACGGCCTCTGCTTTCATTCCCTTTGTCTTCTCACAAACCATGATATGTAATTTTTATTTTTTATATAAAAATTGATAAATTAAGAATATTTTAAAAGAAGAATAAAGAAGAGCGAGCCATAAAACGTGACAGGCAGACAAAATGAGCCATCGTTTGCTTTCGGAGAAGGTAAGGATCTCATGAAAGGAAAAGGAAGACGGATTTTTGCATCGAGGAAGAGGCTCAACACCTCTTGAGAAGCCGAAGGACGGGAGAAAGTTATTAAGAAGATGGAAGTGCTTACAGACGCTTCAAGATGCGCACATTCTTCTCTCAGGAAAGAAAAATACTGTAATTTTCTCTGAGAGTAAACTATAGTATTTGTACGTGCCGGAACCGACGGGAGTCTGGTTCTCTGCAAGACACACTTTTTCGTCTGATGTGCCGCTTTATGCCATGCGCACCACGTGCGGCAGATAGGTTACCAGCATTCTACCTCCCTGGTGGAAAGGTGTCAAATGGCCTCTTTCCGCCGGGAAGGGAGTGCTCAGAAAGCAGAGCATCATGGCAGAACACACCGACCGTCTTCACGTCTTGCGTGCATTCGCATCCTTACGCTGGTACGAAGAAACCATCACGTTTGTCTTTCCCTTTGTCGCAAAAACGAGCGAGCTGTTGTTGGCGACAGGCATTGTATGGTTTTCCGTCATCGAGGCTCTTCCAACCTTATTCTGCCCGTAACCCCACGGCAAAGCGATGCAGTTCTTGCAGCGGGCTGGCGCTGGCCTCAGAGAGCCAGGAGTCGAGCTGATCGCTCTTGCGCTCACGTACCATCGCCACAAATCGGCGAGCCAGAGACGCGGCTTCTGCTAAAGGGGGACGAAGACGAGAGAGCGCTTGGCAATAGCAGCTATCGCGGGCGGACAACTCGTCGGGAGCACGCAAGAGGAGCCATTTTGCGCGGCCTGGGAGTCCGAGGAGGCTGTCGTGCAGCCATCGGGGCAGAGCCAACAGAGGAAGAAGCTTTTGAGATGGGCCACTGACGGGTGAAAAGCCAGACGCAGATGTCTCTGCCCTTAAAGCCTTGAGACTTGAGTTCTTCCCACAGGGCTTTGATCATCCTGCACCCTTGGGACCACCGCTGTTCAAGATAGGCTCGATAGGGCTCCACCGAAGAGCCATGCGGGCTGTGACGCTGATCGACGAAGTGCTCCATGCGCAGATAGTTGCTGACCGTATGCGTCCCTATGTGCAATTGTTGCGCAATGGCCACCCGGGTCCAATTTCCAACAGCCAGTTCATGCACCTGTTGATACATCTCCAGGTGCCATTGACGTTGCTTGGAGGGCGTAGCAGGTTTGCGTCGTGGAGGCTTGCGAGCACGGGGAGCGGGAGTCGGTGGCACCACGATGGCGAGTGGGTGTTTCTTCTCCTGCTCCGTCCCTTCATCGATCATACTTCTGGACGGAGCAGGCAGGGAAGTTCCTACAGATGGTTCATGGCAGAGAGTACAGCACTTTATGATATACTCTTTACAGTTACCTGCACTAGGACATCTGTGAGTGAAAGGAGGAGCAGCATGAGCACCCTCATAGTCATTGCCTCTCCAGAGGAGCACCAGGCCGCTGAAGTCTTAGCAACCCTCAAGCAATTGCGCTCTGAAGACCTGGTCGACCTGGACGATGCCTTCTACGTCACTAAAGATCAAGAAGGTGATATCAAGGTCCATCATTCAGTGCACCTTACCAGGAAAGGTGCCGGGTGGGGCGCGTTGGGAGGATTGCTCATTGGCGGGCTCTTCTTTGTGCCCGTAGCAGGAGCGATTCTCGGGGCGGCCTCTGGTGCCCTGGTCGTCAAACTCGCCGACCTGGGGATCGACCATCACTTCGTGAAGGACCTGAGCGCCCAACTCCAGCCCAATAGCTCGGCAATTTTTATCCTCGCGCGTCTTGTCTCGCCGGATGAGGTGATTGCCGCGTTAAGGCCATACGGGGGCACTATTCTCCAGACCACCCTCTCAGAGGAAGCTGAGGAGGATCTCAGGGCCAATCTCAAGGCCTCGCAGGGGAGCTAGGACCTCGAGCGTTTTGTCGTGTGGTTGAGGCATCCTGCCTCAACCGCAGCATAGAGGGCCGACAACGATCTCAGGCAAAGCTGCCTTATGAAGCTTTGTCTTCATCTCCATGCGTTGATGGCCAAAGGGCTCACTGCCTGTTGGTCTCCTTTGAAAATGCCGTTTTTCTGCTGCAAAGTGGGCCGCTTCATGAGTCCGTCTTGTCGTTCCACAACTTTCGGGACGGTGTTGCGTTTACCCCGCGTGCAAAAGGAGGCTCAGACCTACCCCGGCAAGTGTGACCACCACGAGAAATTCCAGACCAGCACGCACGGGGCCTTTGCGCGTATACCGAGCTTTGATCGCCCCAAGAACGAATGCGGCCCCCGCTGTCAGACCATACGACCACCAGCGTGTTTGCGGCAAGGAGAGCAACACTGGCACGGTAGGAATGAGCCCACCAACCACAAAGGAAAGCCCTATTTGTCCCCCTTGCATCCAGGGATTGATGTGCTCATCATCGACCACGCCCAGTTCATCATGGACCATTGCTCGTAACCACCGTTCTTCGTTGGCGGTGAGATGGCTTACCACGCGATCAAGAAGGTGGCCTTGTAAACCTTTATTACGGTAGATCGCGCGCAGCTCTGCTCGTTCCTCCTCCGGCTCATTCCTGATCTCGTAGTGTTCTGTGGCGATGCGCTTCTCAAGCACCTCTTTGGAGGTACGAGCCGAGAGATATCCCCCGAGTGCCATGGAAATGCCGCCTGCCAGAACCTCACCAAGGACAACCAGCAGCAAATGGGTTGACGCAACACCGCTCACCAGCATGATGAAGATGAGCGTTGTCACCAGACCATCGTTGAGTCCAAAGACGATTTCACGCAGCCAACCACCGCCATGGGGATGTTGCTCATGAATCTCATCCATACATTTTCCTTTCCTTCACAGAGAGATGGGTGATGCTGAGTTTTTCTTGCTCACCTACTGATACTACGCAAACACAATGGAGAATGCGACAGCTCTGGGGCCGCTAGCAGAGCTTGCTTGACGGTATCCTTCGCACATGATATGGTGAGAAAAGAAGAGGTGATGAGGCTCACCTGATATGCCGGTTGAATCGGCTGATAGCTTCTACTCGAGCAAGAGAACCGCGCGCGGATGTGCATGCCTGGTAGAAGTTTTTCTCCCCACATCCTCCCGTCTCGGCGAACTTCGGGAGAGCAATATGCCGCTTGCTGAATTGCATCAGAAAATCTCAACTGAGCCATCTGAGAATCGTCGCCTTGTTTGCACTGACCGAGGAGATCTTAGGAGATATTGCGCAAGGTGTCTATGCATGTACGAACAACACAGAAAGAGATCCTTGCTTCGAAGAAAAAGGGAGGAGCTGTTGATGGATAATTAAAAGTAAGGGGGCAGGCGGATTAGAATGACCGCCGGAGAAAAGAGAAACGAGGTCCAAGAGCATGTTGCCCATGAGCATCGAACAGGAGATCGGCTCCATCCAACGAAAGAAAGATACGAATA
>WNGD01006474.1_pt1 | contig 14396 bp, 12 predicted proteins | sample 5400671 | NCBI WGS metagenome assembly WNGD01 (sample SAMN13153369, study PRJNA577476) | soil metagenome | isolation source: 40 cm soil or saprolite under grassland replicate 2 | place: USA:California | collected 2016-06-15
AGTAGGGGAAGGGCGCGTACTGGCCCTGAACCCAGGGCCCCTTGCTGTCGTAGTACCCGAGGATCATCGTCAGGTTCAGCGCGGACTGGTCTGACGGGTCTCCCCCGTACTCGTCGATCACGTTCTGCAGGCAGACTGCGGCGAAGTTCCCCGCCGTTCCGCCCGGCATGTACTGGTTGATCCACTCGGGGACGCTCATGTGATCCCACGCGTAGCCGGTCGCGTTGTAGCTGTTGTAGCTCTGCGGCCAGGGCGCCTGCTTAATCGCCCACTGGAACAGGTTCCATGCCCACGACTGCCAGTCCACGTCGAGCTGGGCCTGGGTGTAGCGGGCGCCGTTGACCCAATAGGTGTCGGCCGTGCCGGCCGCGTATGCCCGGGTGTTGTCAAGTGAGAGGTTGAACAGGCTCGCGAGCCCCAGCATGGAGGAATGCTCAGAAGAGATGAACTCCCCGTGCATCTCGGCGATCAGGCTGTTCCTCCAGTAGCCGCGCTGGGTCTCGCAGCGTCCGCCGATGGCGGAGGTGGCTCGTAGATGGTCGAGATCCAGCCCTTCTGCGCGTAGAGCCTGTGCGCGCAGCGCAGTCCCGCCAGACCCGCGCCCACGATGGCGATGGTCGGCTGCCTAACACCGGCCACCGCGCGCTCTGGCTTAAGCACCGTACCTCCCGCCAGCGCCGACGCGGCGATACCGGCCCCCGCCTTGGCGGCGCCGACGAGAAACTCGTGTCTGCCCACGCGCTTGACGTTTTCCATCGCCACCCACTTCGCCACATGGTCCGCCGACGCTCCGCGCTCAACCACTCGCTGGGCGGCGTCGTTATAGGTCTCGGCCCGACTCGCCCAGTCCCGGCACCGAACGGCGGCTACGTGCGCGCGCCTCGACGGGCAGGTTCCCGCTGCGCTTCCCCGTGCGAGGCCGGGTTGGTCGGTAGATTGATCACGACCCGCTCGTAGATCTCGGCCATGAGCGCATTGCCAGGCTCTGCGAAGGTCCTTGGTGGCAGCTCAGCGAAGCGGATCACCGAACGCCCGCTGTCGAAAGTAGGACACCGTGCCCGAAATCACCGACGATGGCGGTGCCAGGATCGACCAGGCGCGTCCGTACGATGAAGGCGCCGTTCTGCTCGAGGTCGTCCATCAGGCGGCCATGCCCCATGAACGTGTAGTAGTCGACGGGGTTGATGATGAGGCCGTCGGCCGTGCCCTCATCTGTTCACTTCGTTGCAGGCCGCGAGGATTGTCGAGCCGAACGGTCCCTTCGACGTCATGCGTGCGATCTCCGGCATTTTCAACAGCCCACCCCATACCGCGGATGATGGTGTGTGAAGGCTCTGGTCGAAGAAGTCTCCGATGTCCCTTTCGGTGAAGACACAGCGGGTCATCGACATCACAACTCCTTCCTGTCTCCTGAGCGGCGTTGCCTTCCTTGGGGCCAGTGCGGTCGTCACGTGAAGTACGCGTCCTTGCGCGCGACGGTCAGGTGCGGCAGCTCTGGCCCGATCGCGCTGGCGCCACCGTCGATCAGATAAACCGCGCCGGTGACGAAGGAGGCCCGCTCGCTGGCGAGGAAGGCCGCAACGGCGCCGATCTCCTCTGGGCGGGCGAGGCGGCCCAGAGCACTGTGATGGCCCATAGCACGCAGCTGGGCCTCGACGTCGCCCCCCTCGGCCAGTTTCGCCGCTGCCCGCTCCATCGGAGGGGTGCGGGCGTGACCGGGCGCCAGCACGTTGACGGTGACGCCGTCGCGGCCGAGATCCGCGGCGAGGGCCTGGGCGAAGCGCACAATGGCGGCGCGCGTCACGCCGGAGAGCGCAAGCGGGGCGACGGGCGCATTCGCTGTCTCCGAGGCCACGAAAAGCAGCCGACCCCAGCGCGCGGCCCTGAGATGCGGCAGCGCCGCGAGGGCTAGGCCCACCGCCGGGAAGAGCACGCTGTCGATGGCCGACTGGTACTCCTCCAGCTCGAATTGCGAAGCCGTGCCGATCGGTGGGCTGCCCCCGCTGACCAGAACGACGTGGAGTGCGCCGAAGTCGGCGGCTACCTCATCGACCCAGTGGCGCGCCGCTACGCGGTCCGTGATGTCAACGCTCGTGGTATGGACGCGGCCACGCGCCACTTCCTTGACGCTCCGCTCGGCCGCTGCGAGCCGGTCGCGGTCGCGCGCGCCGATCGCGATATGCGCGCCCTCTCTGGCCAGCTCCTTGGCGATGGCAAGGCCAAGGCCGCTCGACCCGCCGGCGACAAGCGCGACCTTGTTCTCAAGTCCCAGGTCCAATCGTCCTCCTCCTCTTCCTTGACGCGCGAGCCTAGTGCTCTCTGGTCGCTTACGGGGCAGCATCGAGTCGCCGCGAAGCGCGGACTGGCGACGAGCGTGCGCGATACCTGTAGCCGTAGCGCTGGAAGAGTGGACATGACACTGTGGTGGCTGCCAGCTTGGCGGACACCGAAAGACCGGTCTTCCAGGAATCGTCCTTATCCCGGATGGTGGTGGCGTCGGCGCAGCAGCGCATCGATGGTGGCGCCGTCACGGCGCATTACCCGTCGCTGACGAGTCGCCGTTCCGGGCGCGGGTGGGAGCACCCGGAATGTCCGGTTCGGCCGAGTCACGCGCCAGCGGTGACGATGACGCGGTCGCGCGGGCCGGTCAGCGGCTTGTCGTAGGTGAAGAGGGTGCTTGCAACGTCGCGGAACCCGCACTCCTCGACCTGGCGGTGCAGGTACTGCCGGGAGAACCAGAAGTATCTTGGCACGTTAGGGTTTTCCTGCAGTTCGGCGTCGGTGCGCGGCGGGTCATTGGAGATGACGAGGGTGCCGCCCTCGGCCAGCCAGGACTGGAAGCGCTTAAGGACGTTCCGTACGCCGGTACCAGAGTCGTAGAGGTGTCCCAGGATGCCGTCCGCGTAGAGCACGGTCCACGGTCCGGGAGGCGGGGTCCAACTGAGGACGTCCGCGCACACCGCATCGACGCCCTTCGCCGCGGCCAGCTCGACCGCGTGCTCCAGCGCGTCCACGCCGAGCACCCGGAAGCCGTCGACCGCGATCCCGGCCTCGATCATCGCGTTCCCGCACCCCAGGCTGAGCAGCCCCGGATCTGGGCTTTCGGCGAGGAACCCGCGGAGCACGTCCCCCATCCACTGCCGGTACGCGGAGCTGGACGTGGCCGGGGTCGTCACGTCTCCCCGCCCGCTGCCTCTCTCCCAGATATGAAAGATGCTGGGCTCACCGTCGTTGTCGTGCAGATAGTAGGCGCGGAGCGCTCGGATCTGATCGGTGTCGTACACGTGGAACAATCCCTTTCCCCCCCGAGCGACCCTTATTGCGATGCGTCCAGAAAGGATCAAGGTCTTGCGGTTAACGCTTTGCGGTCCATAGTACGGCAGCCGCACTTCGTGCCGTGAGCTGGGCAGAGGTGCCTGACGTAGGACAAGTGAAGATCATGCGGCGGCCGCTGGGGTCAGCGTAGACGCCGAGGGTTGGGCGGAGGAGTCAACGCGGCGTTCGCACGGATCGCGGGCCCGTTTGCGCGGATGCAGCCGCGTAAGCAGGCGCGGGCGTTCCTGCTCGGCCTGCTGTCGGAGGTGGACAGGCGTTCGTGTTGGCAGCTTGCTGAGCAGGCCGGAGACCGCACGCCCGGCCGACATAGTCGATCAGCTCGTAGACCGGCATGAGTGGGCCATCTCGGCCGGGTCGCCGACTGGAGTTGCACCCACACCGGAGCACGCGTTTACCTCAGAAACCCAGTGTGCCACAGCGGCTATTCCGGCCGGGCCCAAGCCGCACCGTCCCGGATCAGCTGGCCACACGGCTCCGGCGGGCCACCGTGTCGATGGTCACCGCAGCGATCAGCACGATCGCGGTGATGATGTTGGTCGCCGCGGCAGTCATGCCGATCAGCGCCAGGCCGTTGGCGATGGTCGCGACGACCAGCCCGCCCAGCACCGCGTACAGCATCCGGCCACGACCGCCGAACAGGTTGGTGCCGCCGATGACCGCCGCCGCTACAGCGAACAGCACGTACTGGCCGCCGTTGAGGGTCGTGCCGATGGAGTTGAGCTGCGAGGCAAGCAGGATTCCGCCGATCCCGGCGGTCAGCCCGCACAGCGTGAAGGCGAGCGTCCTGATCACGGCCAGGTTGACGCCCGCCCGTCGGGCCGCCTCCGCGTTGCCGCCGATCGCGTAGATGTAGCGCCCGAAGCGGGTCCGCCCTGTCAGGACCGTGTACAGCACGAGGATGCCGAGCACGATGAGGACAACCCACGGGACGCCGCGCAATGTCGACAGGCCCGCGCCGCGGTTGGCGTTGCTCACGAGGACCACGACGACGCCTGCGACCGCCATCACCGCGACTTTCAGCAGGGTGACGCCGAGCGGGGGCGCCACCAGGCCGCTTGATCGCCTACGGCCGTCCCGCAGGGCCATGAACAGGCCGGCCAGCCCAACCAGGACCACCATGACGACCCATCCGGCCGACGAGCTGAGGTTGCCCGAGGTGAAGTCGTCGAGGATCTTGCTCGGGACGTTGATCGACCCGCCGGCGCCATGGCCGCTCTTGGAGACCAGAATCTGCATCAGGCCCTCCAGGCCGAGCAGTCCGGCCAGGGTGACCACGAACGACGGCAGTCCCAGCCGGGTGATCAGGGTGCCCTGCACCGCGCCGACGAACGCGCTGAAGGCCAGCCCGAGCAGGATCGCCACCCACCAGGGCTGCGTGTAGGCGGTCCAGAGGGTGACCACCGCCCCGCAACCGGCGTTATATCCGACGGATAGGTCGATCTCGCCGAGCAGCAGGACGAAGATCTCGGCCATGCCGAAGATGATGAACGGGGCACTCAGCACCATCAGGTTGACGAGGTTGCCCGCGGACAGGAACAGCGAGTTCCGGACCTGGAAGTAGATGACGACTGCGGCCAGGCCCAGGACGACGGGCAGTGCGCCGCTCTCGCCGTTCCTCACCCGCTGGAGCCAGATCCGGGCGTAGTCGCCGACGGAGTCGGCGATCAGCTCCGCGGAACCCCCGAGTCCGGCCACCGATGCGATCACGGCCGCATCGCTGGCCGCGTCGTCGGTTTCCGGCCCCGCCGCGACGATCACGGGCGCGTCGGCGTCTGCCGGGCCTGGTTCTGTCGGTGACATGGTTCAGCCTTCCGTGTCGCTGCCGCGCGACGAAGCGCGCTGGCTCGGGTGGCCGTTCCCGGCCACCCGAGCGGACGTTCCCGTCGTCATCAGCTCCACCACGGATTGCGTGTCGAAATCCGCCGCCGGGCCGCTGGCGGCGAGCCCGCCCAGGTAGAGCACCGCTATCCGGTCGGCGACCTGGAAGACCTCGTTGAGGTTGTGTGAGATGACGATGACCGCATGCCCGCGGCTGGAGAGCCGTTTGATGAGGTCGAGGACCAGTTCGGTCTGGGTGACGCCAAGCGCCGCGGTCGGCTCATCCATGATGACGAGCCTGGCGTCCAGCATCACGGCCTTGGCGACGGCGACCGACTGGCGCTGGCCGCCGGACAGCGAGCCGACCGGCTGCCGGATCGACCGCACGGACACCACCCGGAGGTCGGCGAGCGTCTGCTTCGCCGTGAGCTCCATGTTCACCTCGTCGAGCAGGCCGCCCCGCAGCATCTCATGGCCAAGCAGCATGTTCTGCACGATATCCAGGTTGTCGCACAGCGCAAGGTCCTGGTAGACGGTCGCGATGCCCAGGCCAGTCGCGTCCCTGGGGCCGTGCAGATGAACCGGGTTGCCGTTCCAGAGAATCTCGCCGCTGGTCGGCTCCCAGATTCCCGAGATGGTCTTGATCAGCGTTGACTTGCCGGCCCCGTTGTCGCCGACCAGGGCCGTTACCTGGCCCGCCGGTATGTCGAGGTCGACTCCGGTCAGTGCGTGCACCGGGCCGAAGCTCTTGCCTATCCCACGCAGCCGGAGCAGCGGCGCGTCGCCCGCCGCGGCCGGGGTCCGGCTGTCTGCCGCGCTGCCCGAAGGCGCCCGGCCCGCAGCTGAGGGCCGGGCGCCTTCGCCGCTGTCTGCTGTCACCACGGAAGGATTCCAGCTCTCGGTCGGTTGGTCACTATCAACCCGAGATTCCTGCTGCCTGGCAGGCTGACTTGTACTTGGCCGTGCAGAGCTGCGTGGCCGGCACGAAGCTGTCGGCGATGACGGTCCCGTTCATGTTCGCGGTCGTCACCCATGTCGGCTTCAGCAGCACCGACGGAACGCTGACGTTGGCCGTGGTGTCCTGGGTGGTGCCGTTCACCAGGCCAGAAGGCGGCGTCGCGCCGGCCCTGATGTACATGGCAAGCGCCGCTGCGGCCTGCGCCTCAAGGTAGATCGGCTTGTAGGCGGTCCCGCACTGGAAGCCGCCCAGGATGTTCTGCAGGCCGATCAGGGTGGCGTCCTGCCCGGTCACCGGGAAAGTCTTGGCCTTCACGCCCTGGGTCTGCAGGTAGTGGATGATCGGCGCCGCGTTCTCGTCGTTCGGGACCAGCACGGCATTGATGTTCTTGTGTGCGGTGAACTGGCCCTTGAATTCGGTCTGTGCGGTGGGCGGGTCCCAGGTTCCGGCTGCCTTGCCGACCTTTGTCCAGCCGGCCGACGCGAACTTCGGCGCCAGCACGCCGTCATAGCCCTGTGCGAACAGCGTCGCGTTGTTGTCCGTCGGATCGCCGCGCATCACCAGCACCTGCGGCTTCTTCACGTGCCAGGCGGCCACGCAGCTGACCAGGCCGTTGCCGATCAGCTTGCCGACGTTCACGTTGTTGAAGCTGACGTAGTACTTGCGGCTGCCGCCCAGGACCAGCCGGTCGTAGTCGATCACGGCCACGCCGTGCGACTTGGCGTACTTCTCGATCGAGGTGCCGACGCCAGCGTCGAGCGGGTCCATGATGAGCACGCTCGCGCCCTTGGTGATGGCCGCCTGGGCGTCGCTCAACTCGGTCGCGTCACTGCCCTGTGCATTCTGCACCGAGAATTGAGACGACGTAAGTCCGGCGGCCTCGAGCGCTTTTGTCAGGTAAGGCGCATCGAATTCAGTATAACGCGCAGAAGAAACGGTATCGGGCAGAATAACACCGACGTTTCCCTTGCCGCTTCCGGCCAGCGGCTTGAGCGTGGCCATCGCCGTGAAATCACGCGTGAAGGAGTTCGCCGAGACAGACGGTACGGCCGCGCTGCTACTTGAGCTGGTAGAGCTCGGAGTGCCGTTGCTTCCGCAGGCGGCAATGACGAGAGCCGCGCTGCCGACTACGGCCGTCAGGCCGACTCTCTTGGTGATTGAGTACAACGAAACCACCTCGCTCGTGGGCGGACATGTCAAGACGTGGACGACTGCAATGGCAGCATCTGAAACTTCACCACGGCCGAGACCCGGTATCAAAATAATAGGCGGCGAGGAGTTAACGATGTTGTTAACATCCCGGTAACCTTGTTAAAAAATTATGAACAACGGCGGGCAAGCCGGGCACGTCGGCGTGCCAGCAGCGCTGAGCCCGGGCTGCTGGCCTCACTCCGGCGCCATCCGGTAGCCGGCCCTTGGCTGGGTGAGGATCAGTTGCTGGCCGTCATCAGCCTCCAGCTTGGCCCGCAGCCGCCGGACGTAGACCCTGATGTACTCGGTCTCCGTCTCATAGCCGTGGCCCCATACCCGCCGCAGCAGGTGAGCGTGGGTCAGCAGTTTGCCGCGACTAGTGGCGAGTTCCCGCAGCAAGGCGAACTCCGTGGGCGTCAGGTGTACCGCCTGCCCGGCCCTGGTCACTTGCTGGCTAGCCAGGTCGATCACCAGGTTGCCAATGGCGATCACCGGCGGCGCTGGGTCCGGTGCGGTGGCCGGCCGGGTCCTGCGCAACGTCGCGGTGATCCTAGCCAGTAGTTCCTCGATGCTGAACGGCTTGGTCATGTAGTCATCCGCGCCGACGTTGAGGGCTGTCACCTTGTCCCGTTCGCCGCCACGTGCCGACACCACGATGATCGCCACCGCCGAGCGCTCACGTATCTGCCGGCACAGCTCGAATCCGTCGATCTCCGGGAGCATCAGGTCGAGCAGGACAATGTCCGGCGATTCCGTCTCGAGGAGCTGGAGCGCACGGACGCCGTCGGTCGATACGACGGTATCGAACCCCCGGACGGACAGGTTGGACCGGATCAGGTCCACGATGTTGGGATCGTCTTCGACCACAAGAGCGCGCGTCCGCGCCGCGTCGTCAGGCACTGGAGGCCGCCCCGTCCTGCGCCACGCCTGGCTGGCCGGCGCCAGACGTGAGGAGCGCGCTTCTCCGGGATTCCCTGCCGTGGGCACCGGGCCGGGCGGCAGCAGCTCCGGCCGCCAGTTCCACGCCATTGCCCGCTGTCTTTCCCGGCAGCTCGATCGGCAGCCAAACCCGGAACCGCGTCCCTCGCGTTGGCTGCTCAAGCTCGATGCGGCCGCCGTGCGCGGCCACGATCCCGTTGGCTATCGACAGCCCAAGCCCGGCTCTGGCGGTCGGCGACCGGCGCCGCCGCATCGGCTCGAATGGGGCAGCGACCAGGTCAGCGGGCAGCCCAGCACCGTCATCGGCCACGGTGACCGCCACGCCCGCTGACCCTTGCGCCGCCGCGCCGATGCGCACGTGGGTCCCCGGCGGGTTGTGGAAGAAGGCATTGTCCAGCAGGTTCACGAAGACCTGCTCAAGGCGATCATGGTCGGCCCAGACTACGGGCAGGCCGGCATCGCAGCGCACGTCGACAGTGCCGCCCACGGCAGGCGGCAGGCATGCGATGGCCGCCTCCAGCACGAGCGGTATGTCACACCAGTCGCGCTGGAGGCGGAGGATCCCGGACTCGATCGCGGAGAAGTCGAGCAGATCATCGACCAGCCGGCCGAGCCTCGCCGATTCCGCGGCAATGCGGGCCAGGAACCGCTGCTGCGAGTCCCCGTCCCAGGTGACGTCCGGCTGCAGCAGGCTGGAGGCGTAGCCCCTGATCGCGGTGAGCGGGGTACGCAGCTCGTGGCTGAGCCGGGACAGAAAGCCGCGCTGTAGCTCCTGTGACCGGCGCAGCGCCGCCGTCTCCTGGTGAGCGAGCCCGGCTTCCTCGCGCTCAAGCGCCAGCCGCAGCGAGTGCGCGGCGTCCTCGATCAGCGCGGTCGCGTCCTCGGTGAGCTGCCGTCCGCGCCAGCTCGCCAGCAGCGCGGCGGGCCCAGCCGGCGCGGCGAACGTAACAGCCAGGAACCGCTCGCCGCGCTGATCGCGCAACTGCCTGGCCACGCCATCGCGGCGGGTCCCGGCAATGACCTGATCCGCAGTGCCGAGCAAGGACGGCGAGGCAGCATCGGCGCTGGCGCGTGCCCCGGCAGGCCCGGCGGACCCGCGACAGCGCGGCGTCGCTGTGTCGCCCTGGCTCAGCAGCAAAACCTCATCTGCCTGCAGGCCCCGGCGCAGTGACTGCAGGGCGATGACAATGCCGTCGGCGACCGGGATCGGGCCGGCCAGCGTCTCGAGCATCTCCCTGATCGTCTCAAGCACCCGGTTGCGGGCCGTGACCTCGTCAAGCAGCCGGTCACGCTCGATGGCGCTGGCAGCGTACCCGGCGTAGAGCGTGACCAGGTCGAGCTGGTCACGCGGCGGAGTTCCGGTTATCGCCCGGAACACGGTGATGACGCCAGCCAGCCCGCCCGGGCCCATCACCGGCACCGACCACGAGCTCGCCACCTCGGCCCCCCTGGCCAGGTCGCCGTAGGGCTCCCACGCGCCGCCCGCCAGCGCGGTGTCCTGGACTACTGGCTTCTCCGTTGTGGCGGCCAGACCGGCCGGGCCGCCGGCCGGGCTGGCCGGCAGCCGGGACCAGGCCGAAAGCAGCGCGGGCGGAACGCCGAGTGACGCCGCGCATACCAGCGCGTTGTCCTGGTGCAGGTGAATGCAGAGGCGCTCGCTGCCCAGGGCGGCGCCGAGCGCCGACAGGATCAGCGAAAGGCTAGATGAGGGGTCAGCGGACACCAGCCGGTCGACAAGCCCGTGCAGCCGGGTGAGCTGACGGCGGGCGGATGCGTCAACCTGCTGGCCGGAGAGCAGGGCAACCACGTCATCCGGGTGCACTCCGCCCGGTTTCACGTTGGCCACTACCCGGCCGTGCCGCAGCACGATGATGCGGTCGGCCAGCCGGAACATCTGCTCGATGTCGTGGCAGGCGAGGAGTATCGCGGTGCCACGGTGCCGCAGGGCGATGATCAGTTCCTCCACCTGCCTGGCCGCATGGACACCGAGCGATGCGGACGGCTCGTCGAGCAGCAGGAGCCTGGGCTTGCGGGTCATCGCCCTGGCCACCGCCAGCAGCTGGCGCTGGCCGCCGGACAGCGCCCGGGCACCGCGGGTGGTGTCGTCCAGCGGGATGCCGAGCTCGTCAAGCAGCGCGGCGGCAGCAGCGTGAAACCGCGTATCCGACAGCAGATGGCGGCGCCGCTCCCGGCCGAGCAGCAGATTCGATGCGACGTCCAGGTTGTCGCAGAGCGCCAGGTCCTGCCAGACGACTGCGACCCCCCGGCGCGCGACCGAGAGCGGCTCGGCAAGCACCGGCCTACCGGACAGCAGGATGTGCCCGCTGGTCGGCGCGATGTCCCCGGCGATGCAGCGCACCAGCGTGGTTTTGCCCGCGCCGTTCTCGCCGGCCAGTGCCACCAGCTCGCCGGGCCGTACCGTAAGGTCGATTCCGTCCAGCGCGCGCAGTGCGCCGAACTGGACGGCCAGCCCGGAGACCGACAGCAGCGGCGGCACCGAGTCCGGGCCGGAGCCCACGGCAGCAGCGGCAGTCATCTGCACATTGTGGTCCGGATTCGGTGCATGTCACTACTCCGGGCCGGTGACCTCGGTTATCCGGCGGGTGAGGAAGTCACGCTCGGCGGCGTTGTCGGTCAGCTCCAGCGCGTCGTGATCGGCCTGCGCCGCCGCTCGCCGTACAGCCGCAGCAGCTGCGGCCAGTCGGTCTGGCCGTAGCTGGGCTCCTCGGCGTTCAATGCCGTGATCGCCGCCCGCAGCGCGAACCGGCCCGGGCGGCCGCGCAGCGCGTCGGCCACCAGCGCGGTTCCCTCGCGGATCGTGTCACGGTCCCAGCGGGGAGCAGTCCTGCTCACGATAAGTAGCGACACCGACTGACCAGGCCCGGCGGGCGTCACACATCAAGCGAGGCCGATGTTTCTCACATCAAGTGACGCGAGGCATCAGTGCCAAGGAGTGGCTGCCGGGCCGGCATTTGGCGTGGGCGATGCGCGCGGCGGCGCAGGAGCTGGACCGACACGGAGGGTGACATGCGCCAGGGTTATCCATAGCGTTGGGGGCATGGCGCCCTTAACTGGTAGTGATGAACACGTGCCTCAGCGTGTGCGGTCCGACTGCCTTGGTGATCCCGGCCTGCCGGGCGAGCCGGCGGACTATCCGCCCAGCGCCATGCCGGTCGAGCTGACGTCCGCCATTGGTGAGGAATTTGCGGCCCCGCTGCGTGCCGCAAACTCACCGACAGCCAGGAAACAACTGAGACGTGGAGTGACAATCGAGCCAATTAATGCTTAATAGAAATGGGCCACGAGACAGTCTTCTCAATATACCGCCTGCGTGGGCGCGGCTTGATCGCGTTTCACCCCAAGCGACGACAAGGACGAGGGCGCCCTGGCCGATTGGGGTCGGAAACACAACCGTAATGTTGATTGACCATAAGTGATTATTGGGTTACGTTCGGATTCGGTTCGCGCGTGTCTGGGCCAGGCCGGCCAGCCGGATTGCCGAAACGTCGTCAGCGGTACACGCCTCCAGCGACTCCCGGCGCCCCCCACGTGCCGTAACCAGTCGCCACCCGAGGAGGAAACGATGTTCCGTCCACTGCGTCTGCACCTCCGTCACCTCCTGTTCGCCGTCCCGCTCGGGGCGGCACTGCTCGTCCTGTGCGTGGCGCCGGCCAGCGCCGAAGGCCGGAGCGCCAACCTGGATTGCACCATCACCTTCACCTCGGACATCAACCCGCCGATCACCCCCGCGGGCGGACCCCACAGCTCCACCACCGAGGGATTGACCGGCACCGCCGGCTGCGCCGGTACCGTCGATGGCCAGGCGGTCAGCGGCACCGGCAGCTTCGGCCTTTACAGCGAGGGCACCGGCGACTGCGTCTCGGGCAGCGGCAGTGGCACATTCGTCCTGCAGATCCCGGCCACCGGCGGGACCGAGACGGTGACCGGAAGGTTCGACTTCGCCTACGGCCCTGGGATCGTCGCCTCAGCCTTCACCGGCGATCTCACCGGCACTGGCACGACCATCGCGGCCGTGGGGGACTGCGTAACCACCCCACTGAGCCAGGGCACCGATCAGTTCGCCGGACACGTCTCCGTTTGATCAACGGCCAAGCTGCTCGGTTCCGGCGATGGCGCGTTCAGGGCCGGGCTAGCCAAGGGCTAGCCAGCTTCTTGGCCGACCACCCGCCCTGACCGGCACCGAGCGGGAACTCGCCGCCACGCTCATCCTCGCCGGGGGAGGCACGCCGCATCTGACTCTCCCAGCGGCTGCGCATCAGCGGGAGCACCGCCCTCGCCTTGGCCGCCCAGTGCAGATGCCAGGCAGCCGAGGCCCTGGGCAAGCTGAGCGCCGGAGGCGGGCAACGGCACGGCCCTCGCCGTCGCGGTGGGCGTGGCCGCATCGGGTCGGCCAGCATGTCGTGTGGAACGCCGTCCGAACACGACTGAAGACCGCTCGGATTGATCGAGCCCGGCATCAGAGCTGTGAGGATAGCCGGAGCGTCTGGCTGTCCAGGCTGGGGTCCGTGCCGAAGGCGAAGTGCTTGGACATGTCCGGCGAGTACTCGCTTGCAGCAGGGGTGCGCCCAATCGCCTCTGCGACGGCACGCGTGTAGTGGGGCGCGTTGCCGCAACAGACCCCGAGGTACCGCACTCCCATCGCGTAAGCCTCTTGGGCGAAACGGGCTACTTCGTAGCGGTTGCACAGCAGCGGCTCAAGTGCGGTCGGGAATGGGCGGCCCCCGGGGATCGCGCTGCCACCAGGGTCGGGCAGGGTGAAAAAGGTCGGATGGTCGTTCGTCGTGCGGTATGGCACGGGCAGCGCGGCGATGTGACACGAGACGCTTTCCCGGATTTCCTTGATCAACGGCATGATTGTGGCCGGGCCCCGGAAGCAGTTGAGCCCCACGACCTCAGCGCCGTCGGCTGCGAGCACCATCGCCGCGCTGGCAGGCGAGTAGCCGTCCAGCAGCGTCCCCGTCGCCGGGACCGCCAGCGTTACGACCGCGGGAACCCCCGCCTCCTTCACGACCGCCAACGCGATCCTGGCCTCGCCGCAGAAGTAGAACGTCTCGGCGATCACGAAGTCCGCCTTCTCCTCGACGGCCCAGGCGACCTGCTCCTCAAACATTGCCCGCACTGCCTGGAGCGGTGCCTTGCCGTCGGGATGGTAGACGTTGGTGTTGCAGATGTTGCCGGCCACCAGCGGCCGCTGCCCGGCGGGCTGAGCCGCGGTCTCGGCGGCGACCTCATGCGCAAGCCGCAGGGCGCCTCGGTTCAGCGGCTCAAGGAGCTGTTCCTTGCCGATGAGCCGAAGCTTCTCCCTGTGCCCGTAATACGTAAATGCCTCGACGACGTCCGAGCCCGCGTGGACGAACTCCCGATAAAGCTGCTTGAGAGCCTCCGGGTGGTCGAGCACTACTTCGGGGACGAAGGCACCCGCCTGCAGATAGCCACGCCGCTCCAGCTCAAACAGATAGCCCTCGGCGCAGACGACGCCATTGTCCTCGAGGCGGTCAAGGAGCCCGCGTGTGCCCGCGGTGGTCACGGGGACTGTGGGATCTGACATAAAAAACCCTCCCGCCGAAATTGCGCCACGCGTCGACACCCATCTTGGCGTTCCCACGGTGGCGGCTCCTCAATCGTCAGCCCAAACGGAGTGGACGCAAAGTAAACCGGGTGTCGCTGAGCAACGGTCTTCAGGCAAGCAGCGTTGCGGCCGGAACCCAGCGCCGCCCACGCGCCCTGGGAAATCACCACCGCCGTGTCCTGCCTGCCGGTCCTGGTCCTCGGCATGGGGCGCCGCTCTCGCGCACGTGCTCCGCGCCGACCCGCGCCCCCCGCCCGGCCCGGTCCCAGACCGAGCGCTACCAGCGCCTCGCCCGGCGCTGCGGCAAGCGCCGCGCGATCTCGCTGTAGGCAACTCGGTGCTGACCATCGTCTGGCACCTGCTCTCTGAACCCACTTCCGCCTACCACGAACCTTCCGCGCTAGCTACTACGAGTCACGTATCACCAGCCAGCGCCTGCCAGCGCGCCGTCATCGGCCAGCTCGAACAACTCATCGGCCTCAAGATCATCCTCCAGCAAGCCACCTGACCCGACTCCGTAGGACACAAAGCAACTCAGCAACGCCCGTCACGTTCGCCGCCCGC
>WNGD01004462.1_pt1 | contig 14393 bp, 13 predicted proteins | sample 5400671 | NCBI WGS metagenome assembly WNGD01 (sample SAMN13153369, study PRJNA577476) | soil metagenome | isolation source: 40 cm soil or saprolite under grassland replicate 2 | place: USA:California | collected 2016-06-15
TCCACCGTGCGCACGAAGCCCAATACGGCTTCGCCGAGCGTGACCGCGAGATCGAGCTCGTCGCCGTCCGCACGGCCGACATTCGCGTGGGCCCCGCGTTCGACCTGCCTGCCGCAGCACAGACAGAGGTCAACGGCCCTGCCCTCGTCGAGCTTCCCGGCTCGACCTGCTGGGTTCCCCCCGGGTGGGTGGGGGCTCGGGATGGTCGCACGCTAAGGCTCACGCGCTCGTGACGATCGAGCTCCAAATCACCGGCAGCCTCCTGCGCGCGATCGCGGAGGAGATGGGCGCCGTGCTCGTGCGGTCGGCGTTCTCCGCGAACATCAAGGAGCGCCGCGACTGCTCGACCGCGCTCTTCGACGAGCGCGGTCGCATGATCGCGCAGGCGGAGCACATTCCCGTCCATCTCGGCGCGATGCCCGACGCAGTCGCCGCCGTGATGGCCCACGATCCCGCCGCGCGCGAGGTGTGGGCCGTCAACGATCCCTACACCGGCGGCACGCACCTCCCGGACATCACGCTCGTGTCGCGTACCCAAGTCGGCTTCGCGGTCACGCGCGCGCATCATGCCGACGTCGGCGGGCGTGAGCCGGGCTCGATGCCGGCCGATTCCCGGACGCTCGCGGAGGAAGGCGTCGTGATCCCGCCGACGCGCCTCGACGACGACGTCCTCACCCGGCTGATCGCGCGCATGCGCAACCCGGACGAGCGTCGCGGCGACCTCCGCGCACAGCTCGCGGCGCACCACCTCGCCGACCGGCGCGTCGCCGAGTTGTGCGCCAAGCGGGGGCGCGATCAGGTAACCGCAGCGATGGACGAGCTGTACGCGTACTCGGAGCGCGCGATGCGGGCCGGGATCGCGCGCCTGCCCGACGGCCGCTACGAAGCCACGGACGTGCTCGAGCCGATCGAGGGCGAGCTCCGGCTGCGCGCGACCGTCACGATCGCGGGCGACTCGATCGCGATCGACTTCACCGGGACGTCGCCGCAACACGACGGCAACCTCAACTGTCCGCTCTCGGTCGCGCGCTCGGCCTGCTTTTACGTGGTACGCGTGCTCGTCGATCCCGACGTGCCGGCCTCCGGCGGCGCGTTCGCGCCCGTGACGGTGAGGGCCCCTGACGGTTGCCTCGTCAACGCGCGGTCTCCGGCGGCGGTTGCCGCCGGCAACGTCGAGACGTCGTCGCGCATCGTCGACGTCGTGATGCGCGCATTCGGAGAGGCGATCGACGTTCCGGCGCAAGGGCAGGGAACGATGAACAACGTCACGCTCGGCAATGATCGGTTCACGTACTACGAGACGATCGCCGGCGGCCAGGGCGCGTGTCCCACCGCAGACGGGCCGAGCGGCGTGCACGTCGCGATGTCGAACACGCTCTCCACGCCGGTCGAGGCGCTCGAGTTGCAGTACCCGCTGCGGGTCGAGCGCTACGGGCTGCGGGTCGGCTCCGGCGGCACGGGCCGGCACCGCGGCGGCGACGGGGTTGCCCGGGTCCTGCGGGTCCTGGAGGCCTGCCGCCTGTCGATCATCAGCGAGCGGCGAGCCCATGCGCCGCAGGGCGAGCACGGCGGCGCGCCCGGCTCGGAGGGGCGCAACCTGCTCAACGGCGAGCCGCTGCCGGCGAAGGTCGCGCGCGACCTTGCCGCCGGGGACGTGGTCGCCATCGAGACGCCGGGCGGCGGCGGGTGGGGAAGCTAGTGCCCCTGCCAGCAATGCACGCCTGCTTCTGGCCCGCGATCACCCGACGCCAGAATCCACACTCGCCCTTACCCAGGCTTAGAGCCTGGGCTGCGGGCGAGTGCGGCCTCTGGCTTGGTGCTCCCGACCCAGAAGCGGGGCAGCATCACTGGCAGGGGCACTAGGCTTGAACGGCATGTCAGGCCGCGTAGAAGGAATCTTCGTCACGCCCGAGCACGGCGAGTTGCCGGAGCCCGTCGAGTCGGTGTGCGCGCTCGCAGGGCGTGGGCTCGAGGGCAATCGCTACTTCTTCGACCGGGAGGCCCCCCGCGGCGCGGCGCTCACGCTGATCGCGGCCGAGGCCGTGGAGGCGATGGAGCGCGAGCACGGGATCTCGCTCGAGGTGCGCGCGACACGCCGCAACGTCGTCACGCGTGGAATCGACGTCAACGAGCTGGTCGGCAAGCGCTTCCGCGTCGGGGACGTGGAGTGCGAGGGGGTCGAGCTCTGCGAGCCCTGCGCGCATCTGCAGTCGATGACGAAGGACGGCGTGATCAAGGGTCTGGCGCACCGCGGCGGTCTCAACGCCGACATCCTCAGCGACGGCGAGATCAACGTCGGCGACGTCGTCGTCGTGGGCGACTGAATGGAAGAGACCGTCAAGGTCGCCTGCGTGCAGGCGGAGTCGGTCGCGTTCGACCGGGCCGCCACGATCGACAAGATCGAGAGCCTCTCCGGGGAGATCGCGCGCAACGGCGCGCGGCTCGCGCTCTTGCCCGAGGCGTTCATCCCGGTCTATCCGTCCAATCGGTGGGCCCGGTACCTGGCCGGCTGGGCCGACGCGACGGACACGTGGGCGAGGCTTGCGCAGGAATCGATCGCCATCCCAGGTCCGGACTCCGACCGGCTCGCGGCCATCGCAAAGGCGCACTCGCTCTGGCTTGCGGTCGGCGCCAACGAGTTGGAGCGGGGGACGATTTACAACTCGCTGCTCCTCTACTCACCGCAGGGCGAGCTCGCGCTTCACCACCGGAAGCTGATGCCAACGAACCACGAACGCCTCGTCTGGGGCCTCGGCGACGGGCAGGGGCTCGAGACGGTCAAGACCGAGATCGGCGCCGTCGGCGGCCTCATCTGCTGGGAGAACCTGATGCCGCTCGCCCGCTTTGCCCTCTATGAAGGCGGTGTCGAGATCTATCTCGCCCCAACTGCCGACGACAGTGAGGCGTGGCATGACTCGATCCGGCACATCGCGCGTGAGTCGCGCGCGTTCGTGCTCAGCTGTTGCGTCTTTCAGCGAGCCTCCAGCTACCCGGAGGAGGTCCGGTTAGCCGAAGGCGACGAGGTGATGGGGAGGGGCGGTTCCGCCATTCTCGCGCCGGACGGGAGCTATCTCGCCGGGCCGCTGTGGGACGAGGAGGGCGTCCTGTATGCCGACCTCGATCCGTTCCGGCTGTATCAGGCCCGCCAGCGCTTCGACCCGGCCGGTCACTATCACCGGCCGGACGTCTTTCGCTTCGGGCTGACTACGAGCCGATCCGCAGGCTGAGGTTCCCGGTCGGGAAGCCGCGAAGCTTGCGCTTCAACGCTTCTGCCATTTTGGTGCCGCCTTTCCGCAGTGGAGGACTTACGCCAGGCTCAGGATCGGCGGACGCGGCCGGCTCCTGAATCCCTCGTTCGCCGCAAGACGCGCACGTCGCCGGTGCGGCGGGTGAGGCCGTCGGCGTCGAAGCGTTCGAGCAGCAGCTGTGCGATTTTCCGCGAGGTGCCGAGCAGGTCGCGGAAGCGTGCGAGCGTGATCCGCTCGGCCTGCTCGAGCTCGTGCACGAGCACGGCGCGGGCGTGGTCGTACGCACCGGATGAGATCGCGTGGCCGTCGCCGACGCGGATGAGGCGGCCCTGCTCCTCGAGGAAGCGTGCGAGCTGCGCGTCGTCGACCTTGACCGGCTCGGCGCCGAGCCTCGCCTCCAGCTCGGCCGCTTCCGCCTCGCGTTCGCCGAGCGTGCCGCCGGCGCCGGGACGGTAGAGCTTGGAGCCGCGCCGCTCGAGTCCCAGCAACGCCACGACGGCCGGCGCCCACGGCTCCGTCGGCGCCGGCACGCCTGGATCGAGCGGGTCCGCACGGTCGAGTTGCAGCTCCAGCGAGCCGCGGAGCTCCGCGAGCCACTCGTCCGACCAGTTCCACGTTCCGTCCTCGGAGCGCACAGGCGCGTGCACAAGGACCTCGCCGCGCGAGCTCCGCTCGAAGCGGTCCGGATCGGCGTGGCGCGGCGGTGCGGGGTCGATCACGCGTCCGCCGCCGACGGTCGTACCGGTGCGCAGCACGAGACGATCGTCGCGTGCGGCGACAACGGGCGCGGCCAGGCGCAGCTGCGCGAACCGGCCACGACGCACGATCCGCGCGAGCGTCGCCGACGTGCCGTGATGCACGATCGCGCGCGGCGGGATCGGCGCGAGCTCTTCGAGCTCGACATCGAGCCGGTAGCTGCGTGTGTAGGCCCCCGCCTGGACGAGGACGTCACCCCGGCCGAGCTCGCGTCGCTCGATGCCGGGCAGAGCCACGGCGACTCGCTGTCCGGCCTCGGCCGCGTCGACGGCCTGATCGTGCACCTGCACACTGCGCACGCGCACGTCGCGCCCCGCAGGCTCGGCGCGGAGGACGTCGCCCGCCGCGATCCGGCCCGACCACAACGTGCCGGTCGCGACCGTGCCGATGCCGCGCAGCGTGAACACGCGGTCGACGTACAGTCGCGTCGGGACGTCGTCACGGTTCGTCTCGGACGCGGAGCGCGCGAGCGCTCCCCGCAGGTCGTCGAGGCCGGCACCGGTCTTCGCGCTGACCGCGACGACCTCGGCCGCCGGCACGAGCTCGCGCGCCTCTTCCACCGCGAGCTCGAGCGTCTCGGCGTCGACGGCGTCGGCCTTCGTGACGGCGACCACGCCCCGCTCGACTCCCAGCAGCCGGAGGACGGCCAGGTGCTCGTGTGTCTGCGGGCGCGCACCCTCGCCGGCGTCGATTACGAGCAGGAAGAGGTCGATGCCTGTCGCGCCGGCGACCATCGTCCGCACGAACCGTTCGTGTCCCGGCACGTCGACCAGTGACAGCCGCCGCCCGTCGGGAAGGTCGAGCGGGGCGTAGCCGAGGTCGATCGAGATGCCGCGCGCGTGTTCCTCCGGGAGCCGGTCTGTGTCCTTGCCGGTCAATGCGCGCACGAGCCACGTCTTGCCGTGGTCGATGTGTCCGGCAGTGCCGACGGTCAGCGGCATCGTGCCTGGATCAGCCCGTCTTCGACGCTTTCGACCTGGAAGCCGGCGCCCTCGATCAGCCTGCGCCACTCCTCCTCGGTTCGCTCCCGCCCGCCGGCGAGCACGAGCATCAGCAGATCGAGCCACTTCGACCCGTGCGGGTCGTTGCCCGGGGCGATCACCGTCTCGAGTACGAACAGGCGCGCCTCCGACGACGCGGCCGAGCGGATCGTGTGCAGAATCGCGCTCGCGCGCTCGTCGCTCCAGTCGTGGAGGATCGCCGACAGGAGGTACGCGTCTCCTACCGGCACCGCGTCGAAGAAGCTGCCGGCCGCGAACTCGATGCGTTCGCCGAGGCTGGCCTCGTCCCGGACCGTCTCGGGCAGGTCGAACACGATCCCGTGGAGCTCCGGTCGCCGCTGCACCACTTCGCGCAAGAGCGCACCGTTGCCGCCGCCGATGTCCACGACGGTCTCGTCCGCGCGCCAGTCCAGCTGGGCCAGCCGGTCGGCGCCTCGTTCCTTGCCGGCGGCCATCGCGGCGTCGAACGCGGTGCGCTCCTCAGGGTTGGCCGCGAGCCACGACCAGAAGTCGGTGCCGAACTTGCGCGTGAACGTCTCCTCGCTCAGGCGCGGGTCGAGAGTGCTCGTGGCGTCGGAGAAAACCGAGCCGAAGAGGTGCGCGAACTCGGTCCAGCCGTCGCGCCGGAGGAGCTCGGAGGCTTCGGTGTTGCGGAAAACGCCGGGCTCATCCTCGGCGAAGACGCCGTCGCTCGCCAGCGCGCGCAGGACCCGGTGCAGCGTGTCCGGATTCGAGCCGTTCTGCTCTGCAAGCTCGGTAACCGGCCGCCGTCCCTCTGCGAGCGCGTCCGCGATCCGGAGGTCAGCCGCGATGGCGAGCGCCTTGGTCGTCATTGCGCCGCGCATCAGATCCCACAGGCGCGTCTCCGGAGCGACCTCGCTCATGTGCGCGCAGCCGCAACCGCCGCGGCCGCTTCGTCGACCTCTGCCTCGGTGAGCGTGCGGCAGTCGAGCAGCAGGCGGCCGTCGCGCACGATGCCGACGACGGGCGGTTCCCCGGCGCGCAGCGGGGCGGCGAGCTCCTCCTCCACGGCGCACGCGTAACTCGGCAGCTCCGCGAGGGGCAGCGAGCCGCCGCCGGCGCGCGCAATCGTCTCCTCGAGCTCCCCGTCGACAAGCGCCGCCAGCCGTTCGGCGCGGTCGCGGATCGACTCCGCGGGCTCGCGCAGCATGCGCAGCACGGGAATCTCGTCCGGCGTCTCGAGCGCGAGCCGAAGCGTGCCTTCGAGCGCTGCGACCGTGAGCTTGTCCGCGCGGAGCGCGCGCTGCAGCGGATGGCGGCGCAGCCGCTCGACGAGCGCGGAGCGGCCGGCGATGATTCCCGCCTGCGGCCCGCCGAGCAGCTTGTCACCCGAGAAGCAGACGAGGTCGGCTCCCGCCGCGAGGCTCGCGCGTGCGGTCGGCTCGTCGCCGATCTCGACGAGCGCCCCGGAACCGAGGTCGTCGACGAGCACGAGTTTGTGGCTCTGAGCCACTTGTGACAATTCGTCCACACGCGGCTGCTCCGTAAAGCCGACGACGCGGAAATTCGATTGGTGCACGCGCAGGATCACGGCCGTTTCGGGCCCGGCCGCCTGCTCGTAGTCGGCCGCGCGCGTGCGGTTCGTCGTCCCGACCTCGCGCAGGTGAGCTCCCGAGCGCGCCAGCACCTCCGGGATGCGAAATCCGTCGCCGATCTCGATCAGCTCGCCGCGCGAGACGAGCACCTCGCGTCCTTCGGCGAGAGCGGCGAGCGCGAGCAGCACGGCGGCGGCGTTGTTGTTGACGACGAGCGCCGACTCCGCGCCCGTCAAACGCTGCACCAACTCCGTGAGGTGCGTCTGACGCGACCCGCGCGTGCCCGCCTCGAGCTCGTACTCCAGGTTCGAGTAGCCGCGGGCGGTATCCGTGACCTGCGCCAGCGCGGCCGACGCGAGCGGCGCGCGGCCCAGATTCGTGTGGACGATCACGCCCGTCGCGTTGAGCACACGGCGTAGGCGCGGTGCGCGCGCCGCGGCCAGCTCCGCGTGTAGGCGCGCCCAGAGGTCGCCGGGATCCTCGCCCGCGTTGATCTGCTCACGCGCGCGCGCGAGGACCGTGCGCGCAGCATCGACGGCGAGCGGATCCTCGACCGCGCGCGTGAGCTCGTCGACTGAGGGGAGGTCTCGGAGGCGCATCACCGCGCGTCCGCCTTTGCGCGCTCCGGGGGGATCTCCGAAGAGCGCCGGTCGTAGGACGCGATGACGCGGGCCACGGCGTCGTCGACGTCGTCGGTCACGTGCAGGAGGTCGAGGTCCTCGGGCGAGATCATCCCGTCGACCAGGAGCTCGCCCTTCACCCACCCGAGCAGCTCGCCCCAGTAGTCCGAGTCGAACAGCACGACCGGGAAGTGCACGACCTTGCCGGTCTGGATCAGTGTGAGCGCTTCGAAGAGCTCGTCCGCGGTGCCGAAGCCGCCGGGGAAGACGACGAAGCCTTCGGCGGCCTTCACGAACATCGTCTTGCGCGCGTAGAAATGACGAAACGTCAGCAGCAGGTCGACGTACGGATTCGGCGATTGCTCGTTCGGCAGCTCGATGTTGAAGCCCACCGAGAGTCCGCCGCCGTCCTTGGCGCCCCGGTTCGCGGCCTCCATCACGCCGGGGCCGCCGCCGGTGACCACGGCCCAGCCGCGGTCGGCGAAACGCCGCGCCGTCTCTCGTGCATGCGTGTACGCGGGGTCGTCTGCGCGCACGCGAGCCGAGCCGAAGATCGTCACGGCCGGACGGTCGATCTTGTCCACCGCCTCGAAGCCCGCCCGGAACTCCTGCGCGATCATCGCGACGTGACGCTCGAGGTCGGCGGCCGTCTCGTCCGACGACAGGATGCGCTGGTCTTCCATCAAAGCCGGTGCTGCGAGACGTGCGTTGCGATCATGCCGAGCACGAGCAGCGTCACCAGGGCGCCGTAGAGGAGTCCGATCTGCATGGCGCGGCTTGGCCCGCCGCCCGGGATCGCGATCGGGTACGTGCTCCCCATTGCGAACTGCTGGCCCGGCGGAGCTTCGACCGAGTGCCGGGCGAGGCGGATCGAGCGCCAGACGGAGCCGCCGTCGAGGATCCCGACGGGAATCAGGTTGATCAGGTTGATCAGGAAGCCGGCGTAGGCGAGCGCGCGAAACAAATCCGAATCCGTGGCGTTTCCGATTGCCCAGCAAACGGCCGCCCCGACCGCGCCGAGCGCGGGGCCCGCGAGTGCGACGAGCGCGTTGCGCCAGGGATTGAGCGGTGCGTTCTTGATCAGCACGAACGCGCCGAAGAATGGGATGAAGGTGGGCAGGGTCGCGTCGAGCCCCTGCCGTCGCGCCTCGAAGAAGTGTCCGAGCTCGTGCACGAGGATCAAGAGCACGAACCCGACCGCGAACTTCCAGCCCCAGATCAGCGAGTACGCCGCGACCGAGATGAAGATGCTGAAGAACTTCAGCGCAGCGAAGCTGAACTTCGCCAGCAGCACGATCGCCGCGCCAACCGGCGCCCAGATGCGGCGCAGCCATCCGCGCCAGTCCGTCCCGCGCGGATGGATGGGGTCGTAGTCGCGGTCCATGTCGGCCATTGTGCCTAGCTGCCTCTGCCGACCCACTCTTCGCCGCCCGCGTACACCTCCTTCTTCCAGAGCGGTACCTGCTCCTTGAGTGTGTCGATCGCGTCCTTGCAGGCGGCGAGTGCGTCCTGGCGGTGCGGCGCCGAGACGGCGATCACGACCGACGGTTCGCCGATGTCCACGCGCCCGGTCCGGTGGTGGATCGCGATCTCGCAGAGGTCGTAGCGCCCCTTCAACGCCGCCGCGATCTCGGCCATCACCTGTTCCGCCATGCCCTCGTAGGCCTCGTAGTCGAGGTGCTCCACCGTGCGCCCCCGCGACTCGATCCGCGTGGTGCCGATGAACGTCGCGATCGCGCCGGCCCGCTCGGCGCGCACTTCGTCGACGACCGCGTCGAGCGACAGCCGCTCCGCGCTCAACCGAAAGGACCCCCCGGAGACGGGCGGGATCACGGCAACCTCGTCGCCCTCGGCGAGCTCGTGGTCGCGTTGCACGTATTCCTTGTTCACCGCGTACAGCAGACCGGCGGGCTCCAGGCCGAGGCTCAGCACCGGCCACACGTCTTCGACACGCGTGATGCCGTCCACGTCCCGTTCCGACCACCCCGCGCGCTCCCGCAATCCCGCGAAGAGCTTGACCTTCACGCGCATACCGACCAGCCTAGTAGTGATGGCTGCGGCTCCTCAGAACAGTCCTACCTCGGAGAAAGGCCGGCGCCGGCTACCACGGCGTCCCCTGGGTCCGGTGGGAACGTGGATCGCCGCCGTCGTCATCGCCGCCTTCGTCCTCAACTACTGGCTCGCGTCGCGCTCGCTCTCCGAAGCGCCGCGTGTCCGCATCCCATACAGCCCCCTTTTCCTCGACCAGGTCCGGGACGGGAACGTGGAGAGCATCACGTCCCAGGGAGGCTTCCTGCAGGGCACCTTCCGCGTCGAGGTCCGCTACCCGGCGACCGGCAGCGACGCGCGCACGGCGCGCCGCTTCTCGACGCTGATTCCGGCATTCGCGGACACGCGTGCGTTGTCGAATCTGTTGCAGCAAAAGCAGGTGGTCATCAACGCCGAGCCGCTCGACACGGGGGCCGCGTGGTGGAAGACGCTCCTGTTCGGGTTCGGTCCGACGGCGCTGCTGATCGGTCTGCTCGTTCTCCTGATGCGACGCGGCCGGGGGAACGTGCTCGGGTCGTTCGGGCGTTCGCGCGCACGGCGCTACCAGGCGTCGGCCGGGCGTGTGACGTTCGCCGACGTCGCCGGCATCGACGAGGCGAAGGCCGAGCTCACCGAGATCGTCGACTTCCTCAAGAACCCGGACCGCTATCGCCGGCTCGGCGGTCGAATCCCCCGCGGAGTCCTGCTCAGCGGCCCGCCGGGGACCGGCAAGACGCTGCTCGCCCGGGCGGTGGCCGGAGAGGCGGGCGCACCCTTCTTCTCCATGTCGGCATCGGAGTTCATCGAGGCGATCGTCGGAGTCGGCGCCTCCCGTGTCCGTGACCTGTTCACTCAGGCGAAGGCCGCGTCGCCGGCGATCGTCTTCATCGACGAGCTCGACGCGATCGGGCGCTCCCGCTCGGCCGGCGCGGCCCACGCCGGGGGCGGGGACGAGCGCGAGCAGACCCTCAACCAGATCCTCACGGAGATGGACGGGTTCGATCCGTCCACCGGAGTGATCGTGCTCGCAGCGACCAACCGGCCGGACATTCTCGATGCCGCGCTGCTTCGGCCCGGCAGGTTCGATCGGCGCGTCGCGGTGCAGCCGCCCGACCGGCTCGGCCGGCGCCGGATCCTCGAAGTGCACACGCGTGGAGTTCCGCTCGCGACGAACGTCGATCTCGACCGGATTGCGGGCAGCACGCCGGGAATGGTCGGCGCCGACCTCGCGAATCTCGTCAACGAGGCGGCCCTGCTCGCGGCGCGGCGCGGCCACGACGAGGTGTCCCCCGCAGATTTCACCGACTCGCTCGAGAAGGTGGTCCTCGGTGCGGAACGGAAGATCGTGATGGGGACGCGTGATCGGGAGCGAACCGCGTACCACGAGGCGGGACATGCGATCGTTGGGATGCTGAGCCCGAGCGCCGACCCCGTGCGGAAGGTCTCGATCATCCCGCGCGGCATGGCGCTCGGCGTCACGCTCTCATCGCCGGAGGACGACCGCTTCAGCTACGAGGAGCTGTATCTGCGGACGCTGATCAAGGTGGCCCTCGGGGGCCGCGCCGCAGAGGAGCTCGTGTTCGGGCACTTGACCACAGGTGCCGAGTCGGATCTCCAGCAGCTCACGAGGATCGCGCGCCACATGGTCGGCAGCTGGGGGATGAGCCCGGCCATCGGTCCGGTGACGGTCCTGTCTCAGGACGGCCAGGGGCCACTGCTCCCGGGCGTGGCGGGGGGGTCCGAGCGGACCCAGCAGCTCGTCGACGAAGAGGTGCGGAGAATCGTGGACGAGCTGTACGACGAAGTGATGACGCTGCTGCGCCAGAATCGCGACAAGCTCGACCGCCTTGCGCAAGCGCTGCTGCAACAGGAGACGTTGGATCAGGTTGACGCCTACGCCGCAGCCGGGATCGAGCCGCCCGGAACGGCCGAGGCGCTCGTCGAGGTCGAAGCGACGGCTTAGGGCGAGACGGCCAGTCGGGACGGCCAGTCGTAGTGGCCGTAGTAGTTCAGCCAGTCGCCGGCCGAGTCCGGGCCGCTGAACCGAAACTCGTGCAGCTGGGCCATGTGCCTGCTGCTCAGCAGTTCGAGCTTGGCACGCGTTGTCGTCCACCACTCGCCGTTCCGGTTGAACGGCACCTGCCGCGTGCGGACGAACAGCACCGAACCATCCGCGAACAGATGCGGATACTCGTCCGACCAGCCTGCGGGCGGATGTGTCAGTTGCCGCCGCACCGGCAACAGCTGCCAGATCGCCCGATGCTCGCGGCCGATACGGTTCGGCACGGTGTTCGCGCTAACAGCCGCGACCAGAGCGCCGTTCGCGACACACGAGGGTGAGACCCAGGAGCGCGAGCGGTCGCGCGAGATGTCGCGACCGTCCCAGAGGATCCGTTTCCCGTGCATGGCGTAGCGGTCGCCGCCGGCAGCGATTGCGACGTGCGTGCCGCAGACGTCGACGTAGTCCCGGTACATGAGCCCGTTGGCGATCCGACGATCGTTCTCGTAGACGTTGACGCCGTCGGCTGCGATCGACCCCGAGTTGGGCCAGTCCCACCAGAGCACGTGCCCGTCATGCCAGGCGAACGTTTCAGGACGTCCGCCGTCCGTCTCGAGCAGCTTGCGCAACGCGCCGGATCGCCAGACCCAGATCTCGGTGTGCGACGGCAGGCCACAGGCGCCGCGGCAAACCGCGCGTCCGATTGCGAGCGCGCCGTGGTTGTTCCACGCGACGCTCCGCGCCCCCCAGCCGTCCGGCACCACCACCTGCCGCGCACGTGACGGCGTCCAGATCGCGACCCCGCCGGCCGTCGTCACGTAGGCGGCCCGCTCTCCGGACGGCGCCCACCTGAGCTCGACGGTCGGCAGCTGGACGCCGCCGGCGACGATGTAGCCGCCGAAGGAGACGAGCCTCCCGTCACCGCTCCAGTGCGGCGTCCCGGTCTCGGCGAGCGGGACCGGCTGCCGCAGCGCGCTGCCGACGTAGACGAGTAGCCCCTGTTTGCCGTGGACGTACGCGATCTTCGCGGCGGCCGTGCGGGCGGCGGCGGCCGGAACAGTCAGCAGAGCCAGACCCAGCGCGAGCGCGAGCGCACGCATGCGGCGAGCATACTTCCCTCGATGGCGACCACCGAGGACCGGCGCGAGACCGACTCGGGCATCGAGATCAAGCCGGTCTACACCGCCGAGGCTGCACCGGACGAGCTGGAGCTCCCCGGCGAGTTCCCGTACACGCGCGGGCCGTACAAGGACATGTATCGCGGGCGCCCGTGGACGATCCGGCAGTACGCCGGGTTCGCGTCCGCCGAGGAGACGAACCAGCGCTTCCGCTACCTGCTCGAGCGCGGCCAGACGGGTCTGTCCGTCGCGTTCGACTTGCCGACGCAGCTCGGCTACGACTCCGACGACCCGCGTGCGGTGGGCGAGGTCGGACGCACCGGGGTCGCGATCGACTCGATCGCAGACATGGCGCTGCTCTTCGACGGGATCCCGCTCGCGGAGGTCTCGACGTCGATGACGATCAACGCGCCCGCCGCGCTGCTGCTCCTGCTGTACGAGCTCGTCGCCGACCAGCAGGGCGTGTCGGGTGACCGCCTGCGCGGGACGGTGCAGAACGACGTCCTCAAGGAGTACATCGCGCGCGGGAACTACATCTTCCCGCCGCGGCCCACGATGCGGATCACCACCGATCTGTTCGCGTACTGCTCCGAGCGGATCCCGAGGTGGAACACGATCTCGATCTCCGGCTACCACATCCGCGAGGCGGGCTCGACCGCCGTGCAGGAGCTCGCCTTCACGCTTGCGAACGGGATCGCCTACTGCCAGGCGGCGGTGGACGCCGGGCTGTCGCCCGACGAGTTCGGCGAGCGCCTGTCGTTCTTCTTCAACGCGCACAACCACTTCTTCCAGGAGGTGGCGAAGTTCCGCGCGGCGCGGCGTCTGTGGGCGCGGATCATGCGCGAGCGTTTCGGCGCAACGAACCCAAAAGCGTGGGCTTTGCGCTTCCACGCGCAGACGGGCGGCTCGACGCTGACGGCGCAGCAGCCGGACAACAACATCGTGCGCGTGGCAGTGCAGGCCCTGTCGGCCGTCTGCGGGGGCGCCCAGTCGATCCATACGAACGGCTACGACGAGGCGCTGGCGCTGCCGAGCGAGCGCGCCGTGCACATTGCGCTGCGGACGCAGCAGCTGCTCGCGCACGAAGCGGGCGGCACCGATACAGCCGACCCCTTCGGCGGCTCCTACTTCATCGAGGCGCTGACCGAAGAGCTCGAGGCGAAGGCGTGGGAGCTGATCGAGCGCGTCGACGAGCTCGGCGGCGCCGTCGCCGCGATCGAACAGGGCTTCGTGCAGGGCGAGATCGAGCAGGCCGCCTTCCGCTGGCAGCGGGAGGTCGAGGCCGGCGAGCGCGTGATCGTCGGTGTCAACCGCTTCACCGAGGGCGAGGAGGAGGCGATCGAGCTGCACCGCCTCGATCCGGCCGCGGAGCAGCGGCAGCTCGCGCGAACCGCCCGCGTCCGGGCAGAACGCGACGCCGGCGAGGCGGAGCGCGCCTTGGTCTGATCGTCGAAGACGTCCCGAAGGCGGCGCGCTTCTACCGCGACGTCGTCGGCCTCGAGCCGGAACACGAGACCAGCGACGAGTGGGCCTGGTTCTGGGCCGGGAGGCCGGGCGACAGGCAGCGCATCGCGCTTCATCGCGGCACGCTGCTGTTCGAGCAGCACTCTCCCTATCCGGAGGGGGAGCGCTTCGGCCGCGTGCACTTCGCGTTCGACATCGCCAGGCGCGACCTCGACGAGTCCCTCCGACGCGTGCGCGACGCAGGGGTGGAGGTCTACGGGCCGGTCGAGTTCGAGGAGCCGTTCAACGCGCGGTCGTACTACTTCTACGACCCCGACGGCAACCTGCTCGAGTTCTTCTCTCCGAAAACGATGGAGGAATGAGGGATTGCGGGGCGCGCGGCCCGTTTGCCCTAGACAACCGCAAGCGAACTGCAAGCAATCTCGCGGCGGAGACGGGAATTCCGGCGAGCGGGGGGAGAAAAGTAAAGCTCGGGTCAGGTCTTGCAGTTCGTCAGGCGGTGGGCGCAGCGGTTCCTGAACCTGGGGTCAGGTCTTGCATTTCGTCAAGCAGCGGTGGGCCGTCTGGCCTGGCCGAATGCAAGACCTGACCCCTTACGCGGAT
>WNGD01004144.1_pt1 | contig 14386 bp, 9 predicted proteins | sample 5400671 | NCBI WGS metagenome assembly WNGD01 (sample SAMN13153369, study PRJNA577476) | soil metagenome | isolation source: 40 cm soil or saprolite under grassland replicate 2 | place: USA:California | collected 2016-06-15
CCGACCTGACCGCGGGCGCCGAGCGACGTAGCTGGCGGGCGCGGCTGCTTGGCCGCCAGCCCGAAGGCCTGGCCGGGACGCTGTCCGCTGCCCAGGAACGCGTGACAGCCCACGTCGAGCGGCACTCGGTGTGGCTGCACAACAGCGCCCGCGGCGCCGCCGGGCTGGGGCTGGCGGTGCTGATCGCGCAGCTGACCGGGGTGCAGCATTCGTTCTGGGTGGTCCTCGGCACGCTTTCTGTGCTGCGCTCGAACGCGCTTAACACCGGACAGAATGTGGTGCGCGCCCTGCTTGGCACGGTAGCCGGGTTCATCATCGGCGCGGCCTTGCTGGCGGTGATCGGCACAAACACGACGGTGTTGTGGTTTGTGCTGCCGCCGGTGATCCTGCTCGCCGGAGTCGCTCCTGCCGCCATTTCATTCGCCGCTGGCCAGGCGGCGTTCACGCTGACGCTGGTGATCCTTTTCAACATCATCCAGCCGGCCGGATGGCGGATCGGCCTGCTGCGGATAGAGGACATCGCCCTCGGCTGCGTGGTAAGCCTGGTCGTGGGAACGCTCTTCTGGCCGCGGGGCGCGGGTGCCGCCCTCCGCCAGGCACTGGCCGAGGCGTACGCCGACAGCGCCCGCTACCTGGCCGGCGCGGTGAATTTCGGCATGCTGCACTGCGACGGCGGCAAGTCCGCACCCGCCGCGCCGGCCGACGACGCCGCCCGCGCAGCCGCCGCGGCCCGCCGGCTGGACGACACGTTCCGCACCTATCTGGCCGAACGCGGCGCCAAGCCCATCCCGCTGGCCGATGTGACCAGGCTGGTCACCGGAGTGGCAGCGCTTCGTCTGGCCGCTGACGCGCTACTCGATCTATGGCAGCGCGACGACGGCCAGGCGGCAGGCGACAGGACTGCGGCCCGCAACGAGATCCTGAAGACGACCGAACTGACGAAGGCCTGGTATGACGATCTTGCAGGCACCCTGATCAACGGGCGCCAGCCGCGCGAACCGCTTCCCCATGACAAGACCGCCGACGGCCGCCTGATCGAAGCCGTGCGCCACGACCTGCTCGGCGAGGACGGCAAGGCGAGCGCGACCGCCGTACGAATGATCTGGACGGGCGGCCACCTTGACGCGGTCCGCCGGCTGCAGACGGCCATCATCTCGTAGGCACGCGCGCAGCGGGGCACTGCACACGCTGCCTGCGCGCCGGGCCGCTTGGCCGTGTCCGGCTGGCCGGACGGCGACTGAAGCCGACCGCATAATGCCGCTGACCGCGTGACACCAGCCGCCGGGCGGTCAGGCGACCCGCTGCCAGCCCAGCTGGCCGGCGTGTTGCCGTACATCGACTCGTAGACGATCACAGCCCGCATGGTTGTCACCCCTAGTCTTTGCTTGCTTCCACGTCCATCGTGCTGCGCGCGGGCGGAGCGTCGGTAGAGCCGAACGTCACCAGACCGGCCGGCCAAAGGTGGCATGGGTATATCGACGTCCAAGGCCAAGCCGGAAGTGTGACTACCGTGCGGTGACGCTGGCCGCGGCGGGCGCTTCTTCCGCTGGCCGCTCCGAAACGCGACGTGTCATGATCGAGCGAAGCGAAGGGAGCGCCGTGCAGTACGTGACCGTCGCCGAGGCCTACCGCGACCTGGAGCGGGCCGGGGGCCGGCTGGCGCTGATCGACCGGCTTGCCGCCCTGCTCGCCCGGACCCCGGCCGAGCTGCTGCCCACGGTCTGCTACCTGTGCCAGGGCCTGATCGCGCCGCAGTTCGCCGGCGTGGACCTCGGCCTGGCCGAGAAGCTGGCCGTCCGCGCGGTCGCCACCGCCACCGGCGCCGGCCCCGAGCAGGTCGCCGCCAGCGTGCGGGAGACCGGCGACCTCGGCCAAGCCGCCGAGCAGATGCTGACCGTGACCGCCGCCGACCGGCCGGCCAGCTTGCCGGTCACGGTCGTGACCGGCACCCTGCACCGGATCGCCGAGGCCGAGGGACCGGGCTCGCAGGGCCGCAAGCTGGACCTGCTGGCCGGCCTGCTCACCCGGGCCACCCCTTTGGAGGCCCGCTACCTGCTGCGCCTGGTCACCGGAGGGTTGCGGCTGGGCATCGGCACGCCCACCATCCTGGACGCGCTCGCGCAGGTGCACGCCGGCGGGCGGGCCGCCCGGCCGGTGCTGGAACGCGCCTACAACATCTGCTGCGACCTCGGCCGGGTCGCCTCGACTCTCGCCGACGGCGGAGTGGCGGCGGTCGAGCAGCTCCAGGTCCGCCCGGGTAATCCGGTACGGGCCATGCTCGCCCAGCGGCTGTCCGACGCCGAGCAGATTCTCGCCAAGCTGGGCGGGCAGTGCGCGGCCGAGTACAAATACGACGGCGTCCGGGTCCAGGCGCACCGGACCGCCGACGGCCGGATCGAGCTGTTCACCCGGCGGCTGGAACGCGTCAGCGCCCAGTTCCCCGACGTCGTCGAGGTCCTCGCCGAAGGACTGGGCCCGGCCGAGGCGATCGTCGAGGGGGAAGTCGTCGCCTACGACGCTTCCGCCGGGGAGCTGCGCCCATTCGGTGAAGTCATGTTCCGGCGGCGCAAGCACGGCATCGCCGACGCCGTGCGGGATGTGCCGGTGAGCCTGTTCTGCTTCGAGCTGCTCTACGCCGACGGCCAGGACCTTACCCGGCTGTCTTATCCGCAGCGGCGAGCAAAGCTGGCCGCGGCGATCACGGTCTCGTCCCGGCTCCGGCTCACCACCGCGGTCGAGGTCGCTGCCCCGGCCACCCTGGACGCGGCGTTCGAGCAGGCGGTCACCGACGGCTGCGAGGGGCTGGTGTGCAAGTCGCTGAGCCCGGCCGCCGGCTATCAGGCCGGCGCCCGCGGCTGGCTGTGGATCAAGCTCAAGCGGGACTACCGCACCGAGCTGTCCGACACCGCCGACCTGGTCGTCGTCGGCGCGTTCGCCGGGCGCGGCCGCCGCCGCGGCGTCTACGGCGCCCTGCTGCTAGCCGCCTACGACCCGGACGCCGACGTCTTCGCCGCGGTGACCAAGTGCGGCACCGGGTTCTCCGACGCCGAACTGGCCGCGCTGCCCGCCAGGCTAGCGCCGCTGGCCCGCACCCAGCGGCCCGCCCGGGTCGACGCACGCCAGCAACCCGACGTGTGGTTCGAGCCCGGGCTCGTGCTGGAAATCCTCAGCGCCGAGCTGACCCTCTCACCGAATTACACCGCCGCCTGGGGACAGGTTAAGGAACAGGCCGGCCTGGCGATGCGGTTCCCCCGATTCACCGGGCGATGGCGCGACGACAAGGCCCCGCAAGACGCCACCACCACCGCCGAACTGATCAGCCTCTACCGCGGTGCGAGCAGCGAGCATGCCGGGTGAAGCGTTCCCCGCCACGTCATGAGTGCCGTCCGGTCGCAGGCTAAGCCGCGGTGCTGCCGCGTCATGCCCGGGCCTGGAGCGGTTTCGGCTGGCTGTAGGCCGCGGTAAAGCCCTGGCGCCAGCTTGGGTAGCGGAGCGTCCAGCCAAGCTCCCGTTTGGCCTTGGCGTTAAAGGCGCCGCGGGCCTGGGTTCCCATCATCACCGCGCCTTCGCCCGCGACCAGCCGCGCGAGCCAGCGAGGGACGTGGCGGGGCGGCTTGGCGCCGAGCGCGTTCGCGAGCACTGGCAGCCACTCGCGGACTGGGGCGGGCTCGTCGTCAACGATGTTGTAGATGCCGGCTCCGTCGTGTTCGAGCGCGAGCACGGTCGCGGCGGCGGCGTCGTCGAGGTGGATGAATGAGGAGACGCCGCCGCCGTTGCCGACGATCGGGAACTGCCGCTTGCGGACGGGCTCGAGCAGCCCGTCGTTGGGGGCGCCGTAGAAGCCGCCGTAGCGAAGCGCGATCCCGCCGGCGTCCGTGACCGCCTGGTCGAGATGACGCATTGCGGCGTTGGTCTCGCGCGCCGCGGCCGGCGGGGTGGGGTCGAGCGGATCGTCCTCGGTCTTGACCGGCCCGCCCTCGCGCGCGTAGCGGTAGCTGGCGAAGCTCTGGGCGACGAACCGGCGCACGCCAGCCTCGCGCGCGGCGGCGAGCAGCGCGTCGGTGCCCTCGGTCCGAAGCCGGTTGGTCCGCGCGAAGCTGCGGTCGAGGCTCCTGGAGAAGCGCACATCCGCCAGCGCGGTCGCCTGGTGGACGATCGCCTCGGCCCCGGTTTCGAGTACGGCCTTGCGCACGGCGCGCGCGTCGAGCAGATCGAGCGCGATCGGCTCCGCGCCGAGCGCCCGTACGCGCTCGGCCTTTCCGGCCGAGTTGAAGCTGCCGATCACCTCGTGACCTCGATCTATGAGCAGAGGAACGAGCCGGGTGCCGATAGCGCCGCTCGCCCCCGCGACGAAGACTCGCATCGTGCTCTCCTTCCGGTACCGGGTTATCGTGCAGGGTGTTTCCCGGTCACATCCGTCGAGTGTGGGGGGTCACTTCTGATGACACCCGGCAACCCGAGGATGTGACCGATGGACGAGAGCGAGTGGCTGGCGGATCGCTTCGAGGAGCACCGGGCCCGGCTGCGGGCGGTTGCCTACCGGATGCTTGGCTCGCTCACCGACGCCGAGGACGCCGTTCAGGACACCTGGCTGCGGCTGAGCCGGTCAGGGGCCGGCGAGGTGGAGAACCTCGGCGGATGGCTGACGACGATCGTTGCCCGGGTGTGCCTGAACATGCTGCGCTCGCGCAGCCTCCGGCGCGAGGAGTCCTTCGGAGTACGCGTCCCCGACCCCGTCATCAGCCCAGCCGGGGAGCTGCAGCCGGAGGAGGAGGCGCTGCTGGCCGACTCGGTCGGCCTTGCGCTGCTCGTCGTGCTCGATACCCTGGCCCCGGCCGAGAGGCTGGCGTTCGTGCTGCATGACATGTTCGAGCTGCCGTTCGAGGAGATCGCCCCCATGGTCGGCCGCACTCCCGCGGCGGCCAGGCAGCTGGCCAGCCGGGCGCGACGCCGGGTTAAGGGCGCCGAGGTACCGGCGCCGGACCGCGGTCTCGCTCGCCAGCGGGATGTGGTCGACGCCTTCTTCTCGGCTGCGCGCGGTGGCGATTTCGACGCCCTCGTCGCGGTGCTCGATCCCGACGTCGTGCTGCGGATCGACGCCGGCGAAAGGCGCCCCGCAGCCTCCATGGCGATCCGCGGCGCCGCCGCGGTAGCAAGGCAGGCAGCCAGCGGGCTCGCGACCGCCCTGCGGGCCGCGCAGCTGCGCCCGGCGCTGGTGAATGGAGCAGCCGGAGTGGTCGTCACCGTGCGCGGACGGCCCGTCACTGTGATGGGTTTCACCATCGCCCAGGACAAGATCGTCGAAATCGACGCGATCGCCGACCCCGAACGCGTCCGCAGCATCATGGCGACTGTCCGCACCGACGAGTAGCCCGCACGGCAAGCCCGAGGCGCCCAGCCCCGCTGTCGCGAGCTCAGCGCGCCCGACCGGTGCTGTCACGACAGGATTTCGTTGTCGCGAGAAGCGTCGCACCGGCACCTTTACCAGCAACGGGAATAGCCATCATCCCCGCTGAAGGTTATGATGTTTGGATATGCTGAACGGTCGTTCAGCAAGAATGGGAAGCGGGCCAGAACGCGACCATGTCGCTGACGCGATCCAGGGTGTATATCACCAGGGCATGACCCTGGGTCAATACATGAAGGGCAATCTTATGATCTGGCCGGAGCTTATCGAGTGAGCGCCAGCCGAGAGAGCAGGGCTATTCGCCTGCTGATGTGCTCTCGCCTGGACATGGCCAGCGCTGCCGTGTCCCGGCGATGCCGACGCTACGGCGCCGAGACTGCCCATCACGGCAGCTAGAACGAGTATCCCGCGCGTCGCCCAGGCGCGAGCCGTTCCAGTCGATGGTGCACGGTGAGCGCCGCCCGCCGGTCTGCTGGTCCGCATGATGACGTGCAGTAACCGCCCATGAGCCTTCATCGGGAAGATCCCCTCATCGGTAACTTATAAAGCAGAGTCCCTAGGAGAGAGAAATTACACCAGAATCCGTCTCGGGATATGGCATTCGGATCAATCGGGGCCACATTTTTGCCCGGCGTGCTTGGCATCGCCCGTGGCGCGCAGGGAGCCGTGCGCTGGACACCTGGATAGGTGTCCGGCAGACGGGACGTGATGGACGGCATTGGCGCCATCTGTCGTCCAAGGGGCAAGCCGCGGCAGCGCGCGTCATCCGCTGAAGCAGCGGGGCAAGCTGCGGCAACACCACGCCAATCATCGCCGCGGCCAGGCAACGCCGCGAGGTGGCCCGCCGCAGGGGTCACCCGGCCGCTTGGGGAGCATGACCACGCCGGAAGCCGGTCGCCTTCTCCGCCGTCACCGACCACGCCGCCCGGCACCGACCACGCCGCCCGGCGACATCACCCGGTAACGCGAAGCGGCATGCGACATGGCAGGAGACACGGCATGGGAAACTCCGGGAAGAAGGACCTAGGCACCACTTCTGCTATCGGGGGGCTTCCCCAGATCCCGGTAACAACGGATGCCTCACTAGTCATGTCGCGCCACTCCAGCCTGTACAGCACCGGTTATCGCCCACTATTGCCGGCCATCGCCAGTTCCCGTCATTATGCAAATACGCTATTCTGGGTGGCATTGCAGGACGGCCAGCGGAATCATTGAAACCTGCGGTGCAAATTTCATTGCACCCTGCAAAAGGGGCGTGATCATTCCTCATTCGGTTAATTTTCTCAGGATTCGAGTGAGAACTGTCCACAATGGGTATTAACGCGGCGGATGTTTCCGTACATCTCCTTCAGGTACCAGCTGCGAGCTTGTCCACAGGCGGTGGGAAAATGCAAGGCGATCATGGAATTCCGGGCGCTCGGGCCGATTGAGCTTTGGTCGGCCGGGCAGCAACGTGATCTTGGGTCAGCCAGGGCGCGGTGTGTCCTGGCCATCCTCCTGCTGACGCCGCGCACGATAGTGCCGGTTGAGGCCCTCATTGACCGGCTTTGGGATACCCGGCCTCCGCCCAAGGCCCGAGAGAGTCTCTCGGTCTACATCACCCGGCTTCGAGCGTCACTCCGCCAGGCTCTGGGCGATAGCGTGCGGCTGGTGGGGCGCGCGAGAGGCTACGTGCTCGACGTCGATCCTGAGGCGGTCGACTTGCATCAGTTCCGCCGATTGCGCCGACAAGCGGGCGCGCTGACCGCAAGCGGCGACTACGAACATGCGGCCTCGCTGCTGCGCGAGGCGGACGGGCTCTGGCGCGGCCAGGCGCTGGCCGGGATCCGCGGCGACTGGGTAGCGCGGATGCGTGACAGTCTCGAAGAGGAGCGCCGGGCGGCGATCCTGGAGCGCGTCGAGTGCGAGCTGGAGCTCGGCCGGCATGCCGATCTGGTAGGCGAGCTTCGCCATCTGCTGGCCCAGTATCCGCTGGATGAGACGTTCATCGCCCACCAGATGGCGGCTCTTTACTGGAACGGCAGACCGGGTGACGCACTTAGCCTCTACCGGGATACCCGCAGCCGCCTTATCGATGAGCAGGGCACAGAACCGGGGCCGATGCTGTCCGAACTCCATCAGCGCATCCTGCACCGCGATCCCCAGCTTGCGGTAAGGAACGCCGGCCAACGCCTTGGCCCGGTGTCACGGCCAGATAACCTTCCGCCCGAGACGGTGGAATTTGTGGGCCGCGGCGAGGAACTCGGGCTGCTCACCGGGGAGCACGGCGACACCCCTCGGGTCAGCGTGATCGAGGGCATGCCCGGCGTGGGAAAGACCGCGCTGGCGGTGCACGCTGCCCGCATTGCCTCCGGGGAGTACCCGGACGGGATGCTCTACCTCGACTTTCATGCCCACGACCCCGGGCGCCCCTCGCTCGACCCAGCCGAGGCACTGCACCGCCTGCTCCGGATGCTCATGGTGCCGGCTACCCAGATACCTGACGCTATCGGCAAGCGCGCCGCGCTGTGGCAAGCCCAGCTGAGCCGCCGTCGCGCCGTGGTGATTCTCGACGACGCGGCCAGGCTTGACCAGATCCGCCCGCTCCTGCCGGTGGCAGGCCAGTGCCTGATCTTGATCACCACCCGGCGCAGGCTTCCCGACCTTGCGGGCGCCCGCACGCTGACCCTCGACGTGCTGTCCATCGACGACGCGATCACGCTGTTCCGGCGGATCGCGGGGCAAGGCAGCGCCCAGGACGAGGACGAGGTCGCCACGGCCGTGGGACTGTGCGGGCGGTTGCCGCTCGCAATCCAGCTCACCGCCGGCCGGCTCGCGCAAGACGGCCCGCCCAGGCTCGCCGACCTGATCGAGGAACTGTCGCAGTCGCCCGCGCAGCTTGGCGGCACGGGCGCGGCAAGCCCGGAGGTGATGTCTGCCTTCGACCTGTCCTACGGTGCGCTGGAACCCGACCACCAGCGGTTCTTCCGGCGCCTGGGCGTGAGCCCTTGCGCTGATGTCAGCCTGCAAGCTGCGGCAGCGCTGGGCGGCTGCACCCTCGCCGAAGCAGAAAAAGCCCTCGCTGCCCTGCTCGATCATCACTTGCTGGCACGAGCCCCAGGCGATCAGTTCCGTTTCCACAATCTCATCCGCGGATACGCGGCCGTGCGCGCCGCGCGTGATGAGCCGGAGCTTGAGCAGCGACAGGCAGTCGCCAGGCTCCTTGACTACTACCTGCACACAGCCGACCAGGCTGATCGGGTACTTCATCCGTTCCGACGCCGGAGGCCCGTGTCGGTCACCTATCTGCCGGCCGCGAGCCCAGCGCTAGGCACGCAGGAGGACGCGGCAGGCTGGCTGGAATCGGAATGGCGCAACATCCTGCGGGCCGCGCAACATGCGGGCAGGCACGAATGGAAGCGGAAGTGCGCCGATCTCACCCACGTGCTTGCCGACTTCATGGAGATCAGGGCGTACTGGGACGAGGCAATCGCGTCCCACACACTGGCCCTGCAGGCCTGCCGTGACGTCGCCGATCCTGCCCGGGTCGCGCAGGCGTCACTGGAGCTCAGCGTGGTGAGCCAGCAGACGGGCCGGCACGAGGCGACACTTCCGCTAGCCGAGGACGCCGCGGCAATCTACCGGTCGCTGGCCGACCGGCGAGGCGAGGCCGAAGCCCTCGACCAGATAGGCATGGCCCACCAGCGTACGGCCCGTTCCCGTGAGGCCCTGGCTTATTTCCACGAAGCAAGGATTCTGTACCACGACGCCGCCGACCAGTGCGGCGTGGCCAATACATTGAGTCATTCCGGGATCGCCTGCTGGTACCTTGGGCGCTATCCCGACGCAATGGGTCACCTCCATGAAGCGCTTTCGCTCTACCGAGAGGTCGGCGACAGGCGCGGCGAGGCGAAAACCCTCAACAATCTAGGCAGGATGCAGCTGTATTGCGGTTATCATAGAGACGCGCTCGAAGGCTACCAGAAGTCACTGGAAATATTTAGTGCGATAGGCGGAGCGCAGAACGAAGCGATTCTGTATCATAACATTGGCGGCGTCCACCATTATAAGGGCAGTTACGAGGAAGGGCTTGCTGCTTGCCGACGGGCACTCGCGATATACCGCGCCATCGGCGATCTCCCGAATGAAGCCGACGTGCTCAATGACATTGGTGCCATTTACCAAAGCGCGGAGTGCTACGATGAGGCACTGATTCATCATCAGAAGGCGAAATTGATCGCTGAGGAGATCGGGAATCTTTCCCAGCAGGTGATCGCACTTCGCAGGATAGCCGACGTGCGTCGCGGGTCTGGCCAGCACGGCGAGGCGTTTGATCATTACCACATCGCTCTCCGGCTGGCCAGGGAGATCGGTGACCCGTACGAGGAGGCCAAGATCCTCGAGGGAATCGCGGAATCGACGCTCAACACACAGCAGCCCTATGCTGCGCGGATCGTATTTAGGCAGGCACTGGACATCTTCGAACGGCTCGGCGTGCCAGAGGCAGAGTCGGCGCGGATACGCATCGAGACCATGAACCCCGCCTCCGACCGCCGCATCTCCTAGTCCGGCGCGCAGCCGCTGGCCGTCCGCGCGCAGGCGACGACCAGGTACACCGCCCCGGGGCAGCCGCCCGCCGGCTGGCTCCCGCTCCCATGCACAGCGAAACCAGGTCTCGGCTCAGATCGGCGCCGGCCAGCGAGCCCTGGATGGATACGTCCTGCGCCGGTCCTGAGTGGCCCTCAGCGGTCCCGAGCCGGTTCTGATCATCCGCCCGGAGCCCGGCCGACCGCGCCATGAGACAACCCGGCTTGCCTGTGTGACCTGGGGTGCAAGGTAGGCGTCAAGGCGAGTGCAATACGGACGTCCGGGCTGGTAGCGCACGCTTGTCCTGAAGTTCCTGGCAGCGGAAGTCGCTGCGGCCGGCAGCCGAAGGGCGGCATCAATGCTTGAGACAGCGCCTGAACAGGGTCGGCACCGCGCAAATGCCCTGGTGCTCACCGGCCACGATGACATCGACGAGGCGCACATGGAGCTGCACTACCCGGGGAGGTCTCCGTGGATCTGAACCAGGGTCGAATCCTTCCGGATTCCCGCTGGCGTATTCCTGGTCGCGGCCGGTCGCGCGACCGCACCCACGGCCAGCAGCCGGGAAAGGAATCTGCCATGTTCCCGTCTTTCCAGGCCTGCCCGGTGACGGCGGACGAAACTGAGACCGGCTTCGCCGCCGGCCTGGGCGTGCTTCCGGCCGGGCGGTCCCTAGCGGGCGATGACTCGTTCGCCCTTGACAGCCTGCTAGTCAGCGCCGAGCGGTTCATCACGCTGTTCCACAGCGAGAATGGCGCGGGGCCGCCGGACAGGCGGCTCCGGCACGTCCGTCGCGAGATCGAGGCGGCGGGCACCTACCGGCACACTCCGGCTGAGCTGGCCTTCGGCGCGCGTGTCGCCTGGCGGAACAGCTCGCGGTGTATCGGGCGACTGTACTGGCGGAGCCTGCGGGTACGTGACCGCCGCGAGGTCACCGCGGCATCGGATATCGCCGCCGAGTCGATCGTGCACCTGCGTGAGGCAACGAACGGCGGCCGGATCCGGCCGGTGATCACCGTGTTCGCGCCGGACGCGCCGGACCGGCCAGGTCCGCGGATCCTCAACTCGCAGCTAGTCCGGTATGCGGGTTACGAGACCGCCGGCGGCGCGGTCATCGGTGACCCGGCGAACGCGGACGTCACCCGCCATGCCCGCGACCTCGGCTGGCCCGGCGGCCGGCCGGCCAGCCGGTTCGACATACTCCCCCTGCTCGTGCAGGAGGCCGGCGCGCCTCTCACGCTGCACGAGCTGCCCGCCGACGCAATACTCGAGGTGATCATTGGACATCCGGAGTTTGGCTGGTTCGCCGACCTCGGGCTGCGGTGGTATGCCGTGCCGGTGATCAGCGACATGTACCTGGACGTCGGCGGCGTCTGTTACCCCGCCGCGCCATTCAACGGCTGGTACATGTGCACGGAGATCGGATCACGCGACCTCGGCGACACTGATCGCTACGACCAGCTGCCGGTGATCGCCAGGCACATGGGCCTGTCCATGGCCAGCGACCGGACCCTGTGGAGAGACAAGGCAATCACCGAGCTCAACCTCGCGGTCCTGCATTCGTTCAGCACCGCCGGGGTAACGATCTCCGATCATCACACCGAGTCGGTTCGCTTTCTCCAGCACATGGAGCGGGAAGAGCGGCAGGGCCGGGTGTGCCCGGCGGACTGGACCTGGATCGTGCCGCCTGCCGCATCTTCCGCGACCCCGGTCTTCCACCGGTATTACCAGGATTTCGACCAGGCGCCGAACTTCTACCGCGACCCAGCGTCCGCCAGGCTGAGGTCGCCCTGCTTCCGCGATGGTAAGGCAGGCCCGGCCGCAGCTGGTTGATCCGCGGGCAATCGGCTCGGTAACTGAGTTATTTTACCGAAAGAGTGGCAGCCGCTCATCGCTTCGGCCGGCTGGTGTCCCCGGCCCGCGTCCTCCGCGCGGGCCGGGAACACGACCTCAGCCGACGGGCTGGTCCCGGCCGACGAGATGCTAGCGCCGTGTTTCGAGAGCCTTGATATGCGTCGCCGTCAGTGGCCGATGCTCCGGCGATTGGCGTGCCCCGGTGCGGCTTCCTGGAGTGCGGCAGCTTCCTGGAGTGAGGCTGCTTCCTTGCGCTCCCACTCCTCGATACCGCGCAGCACACCCTCGGTGTAAGCCCTCAGGTGCGCCCGGTAGACGTCGCTGTAGGTACGCAGATACGCCAGTTCGGCCTGCGCAGCCCGCCGCTCGCGGTCGGTCTGCGGCGGCGCCGCGACGTTCAGCGCGGAAACCGCCGCATCGCGTGCCCTGCCATGAGCGTCTTCCAGGATCAAGTCCGAGTGCTGCTGGGCCTCTCGCATGATGTCATCGCGGCGCAGCCTGGCCTCCTCGGTTACCCGGCTGCTGTAAGCCTGGGCGTCGGCCACGTACCGGTCGGCGGTGACTTGCGCGGTAGACAGTATCCGCACCGCGTGAACGTGCGCGTCTGCCTCGCCGAACAGCACGTCATTCGAATCACCGCCGGCCTCTCCGGCGATAATCCGCCGCCGCAGCCGCTGAACTTCCTGCCACAGAGACGCCCGCTCGTTCACCAGACGCACGAACTCGGCGTGCACCACGCGCAGGAACCCCTGGACGGGCTCCTCCTCGTAGCCGCGCCGCCCCAGCCGCGATGTAGGAAACGTCACGGTCTGCAACTCGTCGGGAGTCAGCCTGCTCTCCTCGTCGAACCATGCTGTTGTCAAGGCTCACTCCACCCGAAATCCTCGATATGGATCTGCTCCTGCGCCATGCCCGCCGAAGCCAGCCGGGCGACAGCTTCCTGGACCATCTCGGTCGGGCCGGCCAGGTAGGCATCGCGGGATGACCAATCGCCATGCCGGGCCACCACATCCGGGAGGCTGCCGGTCTCGCCGGCGAACTTGGCCTCGGCTGACACGACAGGCGTTACGGTCAGCCACGACGGGTACTGGGCGGCCATCTTCTCCAGGCTGTCCAGGTCATACAGCCCGTCGGCAGTCCGCGCGCCGAAGAACAGGTGCACTCTCGGCGGCTGCTCCAGAGCCGCCACCTGTTCGAGAATGGCCTTCAGCGGGGCCAGTCCGGTACTTCCCGCCACCAGCAAGAGGTCGCGGCCGGAGACGGGATCACTCAGCGTGAGCACCCCGACGGGCGGTCCCAGCCTGAGTTCGGTGTCAGCGATCGCGGCGCTGGTAAGCGCCATGCTCACCGCGCCGCCGTCGATCAGCCGGATATGGAACTCCAGGAGCCCGTCGCCACGCGGCGCGTTCGCCATGGAGTAGTAGCGCCACAGCTTCGGGCGGCTCGGGGACTCGATCGCCACGGACTGCCCCGGCAGGTAGTCCATTCGCGGCTCCGGCCGGACGGACAGCACGGAGACATCGAACGCCCTCCGCTCGTAGGCCACGACCGTGCCCCGCCACCAGGGCGGCCGCAGTTCTTCGTCCTCGCGCGCCGCCGCGATCATGACGGAGCCGATGAGCTCGTAGGCCGCCTTCCAGTCGGCGGCCAGCTCCGGTGTCCAGGCTGGCCCGGAAAAATGTTCAAGGGTCGCCAACAGGCTGGCGCCAACGGCGTCATAGTGCTCGGCGACAGCCCCGAACTTCCGATGATCACGGCCCAGCCCCTGCAGGAACGCAGTCAGATCATCAACGCTGTCTACCTGGGAAACGATCTTCACCAGCGCATCGACGAGATGACCGCGCTGCGCCGCCATCGAGACCGGGAACAGGTCCCGCACCTCAGGATGCTTGATGAACAGGTCGGAGTAGAAGAACAGCGGTAACTCGTCGCCGTGCATCGCGACGTGGGCGAAGCTTTCCCGCAGCCGGACAACGTCCAACGGTCCCGCCTTCCTCCGCCGTCGCCACCAGTTGACAGATCTTGGCACGCTGACCTCCGGCCTAAGAGATCCGATCAAACTGCTGGCGCTAGATCGTGCCGGTAATTGCACGACAAATACTGCTGCAAGTTTCAGGCGGAGACATCGGTCAGGTGACGGATCTTTGAAGCCGCGACCACGACCAACGAGCCTGCGCGGGCCTGCTGGCGCCGCTCGCCGGGCGGCTGCCGCGGGAGGCGGACGTCGTGTCGTCCTCGCTCGCAGGCGACGGCGAGAGCAGCTGCGGGCCGGTCAGGCGATCGGCGGGGGGACTCCCTGCACACTGGCAGCGAGCGCCGGCTCCCAGCCGCAGACCGCGCACCCATGCCGGACCGCCGACCGGCCGAATTCGAGCGCGGCCCGGTGCGGGTCCGGGCTGGCGCGGGCGTCGTCCCAGTCGAGCACGTATTCGCCCAGCCCGGCGTCCCAGCGGGCGGCCGCCGGTGACAGCGCCGCGGCCGCGTATCCCGCCGGCGCGGGGTAGGCGTAGGCGAAGAAGGCGGCCCGCGGGTAGCGCCGGTCCCCGGGCCACCACCCGA
>WNGD01005906.1_pt1 | contig 14381 bp, 10 predicted proteins | sample 5400671 | NCBI WGS metagenome assembly WNGD01 (sample SAMN13153369, study PRJNA577476) | soil metagenome | isolation source: 40 cm soil or saprolite under grassland replicate 2 | place: USA:California | collected 2016-06-15
CGCGACGTTCCCGTCGGGCGGGGCGTCCACCTGGAGCGAAGCGGCGCCGCCGCCGGTCACGGCGCAGCCAACGAATCGCTGCGACATGTTCCAGCCGTGCGTGACCGCACCGGGCCGCAGCAAGACCACCTCCGCAATCGAGGAGGCGTCGGGCGTGTCGATCGTGAAGTTCGCCCCGTAGCTCACGCTGGCTGGGGCGTTGCTGATGGTGGGTCGCGGCAGGAAGAAGTACGGAGGGAGGAAGCGTTCGCACGGCGTCGTCTCTCCGGCCGGATCCCCTCCCATGAGGACGCTTCCGTCCTTGAGCAGGATTCCCGCGGAGTGGTACCCGCGGACGTACGCCATCTCGGCGCAAAGCTTCCAGCCCGCAGCCGGGTCGGCTGTATCCAAGATCTCGGCCGGCCCCGGTGACCCGGTGACACCCCCGGTGATCAGCACCGTTGCGTCCGGTAGCAGGATGGAGTTGCACTGCTCGGGGCGCGGGACGTTGAGGTCCGGGAGCGGCGTCCACGCGGGAGCGGGCAGCGAGAGGTCGATCATCTCGGAGCTCTGCTGGGCCGCTGGGGTGCTGCCGGCGGCGATGAGCACGCGAGGCTCGTAGTTCGGCGGTCGGAGCGGCAAGAGGACCGAGGTGCCTTTCTCGCCGCCTCCGGGGCTTCGTGTGCCCGCGATCGTGTTCCAGATCTTGGCGGGGTCCTGGGTGATCGGCGTCGGCGTCCAGTCGAAGCGACGGGTGATCCCCTGGTAGCCGGCGATAAAGAGCTCGCCGCCCGGGAGAAGGTAGGTCCACGGGTAGAAGATGTAGTCAAAGTTCTTGACCGGGTTGAGTGGGTCAGCGGGATCGGAGGGAAGCTGCTTTGGCGCTGACCAATTCCCTGTACCCGGGTCGAACACTTCGATCGAGCGGGCGAGCGGTGTGGGTCCGCCGTTCCCGAAGAGCGTGAGGAGCTTGCCGTCCGCCAGTGTCAATGTGGTGGCGTAGAAGCGTCCCTCTGCGGTCGGCGAGTGGCGCGACCAGGGGAGCGCGGCGGCGGGGTCGAACAGGAACGACTGGATCTCGTCGGCGGTCTCGCCGCCGTGGGCGAGGAGTTTCCCGTCCGCGGTGTAGGCGTGCCCAGCCGAGTGCAGGTTGGAGAAGAGCGGGTCGGGAGGTGCGACTGCGACGTCACCCGGCTGGTTGGCCGTGTCGACGTACCCGGAGGCGAGATCCCAGAGCCGACACTGGGGGTAGCCGCGATCGCCGTAGCCCCACATGAGCACGCGATCCGTCTCCGGGACGAGGGCGGCGTGCATCATCGTCACGCCGGGGAGGTCCGGCACCTCCTCCCACTCGCCGCAGCCGGCCATCTCGCAGCGGTCAAGGACGACGGTTGGGCAATCGTTCGTGCCGGGGTCGAGCGGGAGCCCGGTTTCTTTGGCGATTGCCTCGGCCTGCTTCGGGGTCAGCCAGACGCTCTGGTGTGAGCGGACGAGGCCTGCCAGGCCTTGCATCATGTGCATCTCGACGTGGCAGTGGAAGAGGAAGTCGCCGCGGAGCCGGTACTCCGTTGCTTCCTTGGGACGGTGCTGCTCGTCCTGGCCTTTCTCGAGCTCGGGCGGAAGCAGGAGGACCGGCGGCGCGATGGTGTCGACGACAAATGACTCGACCGGGCCGAGGCTGCGGGTGTCGATCGTCTCGCCGGCGAAGGTCCAGCGCTGCGCGTGGGTATGGAAGTTGTGCCACATCATCCCAACGTCGAGGTTGAAGACGTACCAGCGGATCTTCTGGCCCGCGTTCGCGACGATCGTCGGGCTGTTGCCGACGAACGTTCGCCCGTTGAAGCAGTAGGACGGCATCCCGGAGGCGTTCTCGGTGACCGTGTGGGTTTGCACTTGGGCGGGCGCAGAACCGGGGATCCAGCGAACCGTGCCTCCGGGAGCGATGGCGACACTGGCGGGGATGAACTTCTGATCAGGGACATCCTGGATGTCGACCGTGCGAAGCATCGGGTTCCCAGGCGCCACGACCACGGTCCCTTGCATGTTCGGGTGGAAGTTGCAGTGGTAGCCGAACGTTCCCTCGGCCCCGAACGTGACCTCAAAGGGCGCCGCACCAGGCGGGAGCGGGCCGCTGTTGAACGCTGGCGTTCCGCCGAGACCGTTCATGAAGTGGAAGAAGAGCGGCACCTCCAGGACCGCCTGCGGATGCGGGCGGGGGTGGGCATGCTCGCTCGCCGCCCAGTCCTCGAGAAACTCGCGCAGCGCGACCACTCGGGCATCCTCGATGCGAGCGGGGACCAGGCCTGGATGCGGACGCGCCCCGGCCGCGTCGAGAGGGTGCGCAAGTGCTTCGACGGAGGCGCCGTGAAGGGGGGGAGGCGGTCCAGGCGAGAGGCCGTGAGGATGGGGTCCCTGGGGGCCGCCGTGAGGCGGAGGCCCGACGGGCGGAATCGAGGGTGGCGAGGGTCGATGCGGCTCCTCGAGAAACGTCTCTACGACCCGCGGCAGCTTCAGCGTCGCGCCTGGGGGCGGGAACCCGCGCGGCCGGACGACGACGCCGCCGAAGAGGCCCCGGTTGATGCTCTCGCCGATCATGCTGCTCGAGTGGTCGTGGAACGGCCACGCGCCCACGGACTCATTCGTGACGTCGAACGTGTAGGTCCAATGCTGGCCGGGGCAGATCTCGTCCGAGCGCCGGCCGTCATCGGCCTGCGTGCCGAACGGCCAGGAGCCGTCGGAGTCGATTCCGTAGGCGAGGCCATGGAGGTGGAAGCTGTGCGGCATCGTGTCCGCATTGAGGACGTGAATTCGGAGACGGTCGCCCGGGGAGGCGTAAATGACGGTTCCAGGGACCCGGCGGTGGAAGGCGGGCTCGTTGATGTCCGCGGCGACGATCTTGTCGGGCTTGGGGACAAGATAGGTCGCGTCGAGATACTCGCGGTACACCACCGCGTTCATCCGCCGCGCCTCAACTTCCGCCGCGGGGATGAGCGCGTTCTCGTGACCGGGATTGCGCATGCAGTCGCGCCTGTACTGCCTAGGCGGCATCACCTTCAACTCCGGCTCCACCGGACTGTAGGCCGCGATCTGCTCGATCTTCAGGTAGATGTCACGGACCGCCACGCCCGCCCTCCCCCATCGCCGTGGACCGCCGTTCAGGCGCGAACGTTCTCATCTCACGATTACCAGAGAACGCTTTAGTACAAGTCTGTTGTATGCGCAGGTAGAGATCAATGCCCATCTACGTAATATGTGTCCCAACTCGGCAGTACTTCAGGTGATGTACGTAGCGGTCCTCTTGGCTCGCTGGTCGACGCTGAATAGCACCTCATCGTGGGAGCACGCCGACCAGACCGAAGCCCCGCACACCCTCAGCATCGTCAACGCTGATGAGGTGCCGACCACCTTTGATGAGGTGTTCGAGTGGGTCCTTGGTGACCGGGACACCGGCGCCTACCTCACCAAGTTCGCCTGGACGAAGATCGTTCGTCACGTACCGGTCCACGGCGGGGCGTCGCCCGACGATCCAGCCCTGACCCAGTACTGGGCCAAGCGGCGACGCAAACGACACTCCCCGCTCGACGAGCACACCCTGCGGCTGTTACGAACGCAGGGCGGCCGGTGCCCGCTGTGAGGGGACTATTTGCTGCACGCCGACCACGAACCACAGACCCCGCGCGAGTGGGAACAGTGGTTCATGACCATCCGCCGGGCGCTGACCAAGCAGTACATCGTTCAGCGGGTGGACGGCCACGGCGGAGAAATCGTCAAATCCTGTGGATCGCCGGTGAGCGCATGATCACGCGGCGACCTTGGTGACGTCCTCGCCGGCCTCCATGTCCGGTGTCTGGTCGGGTCGTTCGATCAGCCTGCCGGCCTGGAACCGGGCCCCGGCTCGGACCAGGGCGACCAGGTGCGGGCCGTTGACCGCCCGCCAGCGGCCCTCGGCGGCCTACAGGAGCTTGAACACCATCGCCAGCCCGGTGTCGCGGGTGCCCGGCCCCTTGGTCACCCTGGTGCGGGCCCGGACCGGCGCGAACGAGCTCTCGATCGGATTGGTAACTGGTATGAAAGACGGTGGGTGCCGCCTGCGCCCCACGGATCGGCTGCCGGTGGACGCCGGCGAGCCGAGGAGTACGGTGCGACCGTCCGGGACAGGGGCAGGCGCTGTTGCATTGCGGCAAGCCAGTGCATGGTGAAGCCACGACGCGACTCCGAGCTCAGATCGCCAAGGCCAGCTCGTCGAACGCGACGGCCAACCGCCGGTTCGCCAGCTCCTCGACCGCCAGCTCGTAATGCCCCCGCCGAACGTTCTGGACGAAGGCATGGCCGCCAATGATCACCCTGGCGGAACGGTCCTGCTTGAGCCCGCGCATCGGTCGCAGCCGCGACTTCAGCCGGCTGTGGTCGGCCTCGACCCGGTTGTTGGCGTACTGCTCGGTTCGATGCCACGGTGCCGGCAGCAGCTCCTCCAGCACGATCGGGTAGGTCGCCGCCCGGTCGGTGATCACCTCAGCGGGTAGCACCTTGGTCGCCCCGATGGCCCGCTGAAAGAACCGACGGGCCGCCTTGGCGTCGCGCCGCCGGGAGACGAACGCGTCGATGACCTGCCCGACCTGATCGATCGCGCGGTAGACATACCGCCACTGCCCGGCGACCCTCACATAGGTCTCGTCCACGAACCAGCGATCTCCCACGGCGTGGCGACATGGCCGCGCAGCCTCGGCAAGCAGCGGCGTGAACCGCGATACCCATCGATACACCATGATGTGGTCGACCTCGACGCCGCGCTCGGTGAGCAGCTCCTCGACGTCGCGGTACGACAGACCAAAGCGCAGATACCAGCGGACCGCCAAGACGATCACGTCGGGTGGGAAGCGGAAGCCGGCGAAGGCAGACCGCGGAACGGGAGCAGGGCGAGGGCGAGTTCTCATGCCAGCAGTGTCGCCACCCGGGCACCGTCACAGCCAATGCATGCGCCCCGTGGCCTTCGCCTTCTGGTTCTCCCGCAGTTCATCCCTTCGGCGTGCCGAGGCTGCCAACCACCATCGCGCTCGCCGTGGCCCAGTGCGTGGTCGACGCCTCCCGATGGGTGCTTCGCCTGGTTCGTGCGCAGCGCCCGCGCGCTGGTGTGCTCCACGGCCGTCCGCCGCCTTGAGCGCGCTACCGGCGTGGTCCTGGTCGGCCTTGTCGCCCGCCTCGCGGTCGAGCATCGCTGAGCGCCATACTGTGCGGGTCTGGACCCTGCGCAGGAAAGGGGGGCGTGGGGCATGGCCGGGATCGGGGCGGCCGGCGGGAACCGGCGCCTGCTGGTGGCCGGGATCGCCGCCGCACTCGCCCTGCTGGTCCTGGTCGGCCGCGCCCAGCAGCACGCGCTGCCGGTGGCGGAGCCGCCCGCCCGCACCGTCCTGCCGGTCCTGCCGGCCACGGTCGCCGCCGGGTCGCTGGACGCCGCGGCCAGGCTCCACATCGGCCCGCCGCCGGTCCCGATCGGGGGCGAGGCGTTCCCGGTCGCCGTCGGCGAGGGTGCGGTGTGGGTGGTGCTGCACGGCGACCTGGTGCGCGTCGACCCCTCCCGGAACCGGGTCGCCGCCAGGGTCCGGGTGAGTCTGCCCGAGCAGGCCGTGGACGTGCAGGTGGCCGGCGGGACGGTCTGGGTCGCCACCTCGGTCGGGGTGGTCGGGGTCGACCCGCGGACCGGCCGCGTGCTGGGCACGGTGCCCACCAGCGGCCGCGGCGCTCCCGTGGCGCCCGGGGACGGCAGCCTGTGGTGGCTGTGGTGTGCGAGGGGCCTGCTGCAGCCGGCCGGTGCCGGCTGCTGCGGCGCGACCCGCCGACGCTTGCGGTCGCGGCGGTTGTGTCCGTGCCCGAGGCGGTTGTGTCCGTGCCCGAGGCGGTGATCCCAGGCATCGCGGTCCAGGGCGGCAGCGCCTGGGTCCTGAGCGGCAAAGGGCCACGGCTGTGGCGGCTGCGCCTGGCCGGCGGCGCGCCCGCGCGGCTTGCCCTGCCGCTGGTAACCTCGCCCGCGCCGGCCCAGGCCCACGGCACTGCGGTTGCCAGCGGTTTTGGCGCCGTGTGGGTGCTGACCGACCTGTACGCCGCCGCCGCGCCCTCGGGCACCCGCATCGGCCCCGCGCTGCTGCGGGTCGACCCGGCGACCGGAAAGGTGGCCGCGGCGCTGCCGCTGGCCGACCTGGACCGGCCGGTGGCGCTGGCGATTGGCGCCAGCTCGGTGTGGGTGCAGGGATGGCAGATCCACCACGACGCCACGGCCAGCGTCGTGGTCGAGCGGGTTGACCCGGCCACGCTGCGCGTGGTCGAGGCCTTCGACACCGGCGGCGACGCGGACAGCCACATGGCGGTCGGGTTGGGGTCGCTGTGGGTGACGCGCCCGACCACCGGCGACCTGCTGCGCGTCGACGCGGACGGGTAGGCCGAAGCTCCACGGCAGGACCGGCAAGACGTTGGCCGCCCATGCCCGTCGGTGTGGCTACAAGAGTTGGTCGTGCGCGCTCAAGTGATACAGGCGCAGGTAGGTGCCGTGCTGGTCGAGCAGGGCATCAAAGGCCGGGCGGCCGCGCAGACCTCAAGCAAGTCCGATACTCGCGGCCATCGCACGCATTCAGCACTCCCCGGACTCCCCTTGCCCTGGGTACGCGGACCCCAGTGGCTCTCAGCGCCAGGCGCGCTCGCCGCTGTGCAGCACGTGGCAGCCACCGGCTGTTGGGTGGGCACGAAGTGCGGGCGCGGACGACACGAAGTTGGTAACCGGCCGATCGGGCGATGCCTAGTTGTGGGCGTGACGGACCGGACCGGAGTCGTCACCACGATCGTGTGCCTGTTCATCACCATTCAGCGCGTCGCGTAACAACTGCTCCAACCACACGCGCAGGTGCTCCCGCGTGGCAGGGCGAGCTGGCCACGCCGGCCCTGGCCGGTGTCGATCCAGTCGTAGGTGATCTGGCTGCGGTGCACGTCAAGCCCGCCTATGATTGTCATCGGGACCTCCTTCGAACTCCGCCAACAGGCTCTCCAGCACGCTGCATCGTGCTTGAGCCGGAGGGGGTCCCTGTACATGTCATCTTTCGTCTGGTCGGCTTCCGCCCCCGGGGATCCATCCCGGGGGCGAAAGCGCCGACTTCAAAGAGGCGTGGGGTCGGTGTCGATGCTGAGCAAGCCGGGCACGGCTAGAGCTGGGTCTGCGGGTTGAGGGTCGACAGATGCTTGGCCCCTGCCCTGGCCTGGGGGATGAACAGGCTGTCGAAGCCGCGGAACAGGCCGTTGCTGTAGACGAAGCCGTTGTAGCCGTAGGCAGACCACAGGCCCTCGGTGTCGGCGGCCTCCAGCGGCGCGAAGTCGTAGTAGGCGACCTCGCGGGCCTGGGAGGGCTGGGTGAAGTCCACGACCGTGACCCCGCCGCTGTACCAGGCCGCGACCAGGCGGTATTGGTCAGGATCGGTCTTCAGCACGTTGAACATGTGCGCCGAGCAGTACTGCTCTACCGGCTGCACGCGCGGGATCTGGAACGAGCCGAGCGTGGCACCATTGGTTGCGCGGTGGAACCAGACCTGGCCCTGCGGTCCGCTGCAGTTGCTCTCGAAGACCACCTCGTCGCCGAAGATGACGATGTTGGCATCCCAGGTGAACGCGGCCGAGTGGTAGAACTGCACGTGGGGCTCGTCCACCACCCACAGCGGGTGCTCGGTGTCGGGGTGCGCCGGGTCGCTGATGTCCCACAGCTGCCCGACGCTGGCGCAGGCCGCCGCGGCGAGGTGCTTGGCCGGGAAGACTTGAATGTCGTGGCAGCCGCCGAGCGGGTTGAAGCCGAACGGCACCAGGTCGGTGAACAGCGGCATCTGGACCTTGGGCTCGCCGATGACGCGGGCCGCCGCCGGGTTGGCCAGCGGCACCTCCACGACCGAGATCTGCCGGTGGTAGGGGTCGTAGCCGTAGGTGGCGGCGTTCTCCGGCCCGCACCGCGGCCCGGAGCGCAGCGAGTACGACGACACGTAGACGATGACGCGGTCGCCGTCGGGAATGCCGGTGTGGGTGTGGGAGCCGCACTTGGTGAACACCGACCCGACGGGCTGCACCCTGGTGAACCCGTCGGCGTCGGGCTGGGCGGCGAGCACCTGCTTGAGGCTGAAGAGCCGCAGCCCCTCCCAGCCGTTGGGGTCGGTCTGCGGGACGGCGCGGAGACTGCCGCACGCCGGGCTGGTGAGCACGTCGTCGACCGACGCGACGATCACATCACCCCAAATCGACACGTCGTTTTGTGGCCCCGGGCACCACACGTCCCGCAGGACCTTCGGATGGGCCGGGTCGGCGATGTCGATGACCCGGAGGCCGTTGTAGTTGCCCGCAATGGCCAGGTGGCCCTCGAAGGCCAGGTCGGACTGGAAGGCCCGGCCACGCGCCGGGTCGTTCCAGCGGAAGTCGCTGGAACGGGGAATGTTCGCCAGGGCTTTAGCCTGCGGGCTGTGCTGGTCCTGGTTGTGGGTCGCCTGTGCCGGCGCCGCCCACATGCCGGCCACTACCACAGCCGACACGGCCAGGAACGATAACCGCCACGGTCTGCCTCTCACGCTGACACCCTCCGATCGCGAGTGGACCATGGACGTGCGGGCAGCGGTGGGCCTCGACATGAAGCCCGCCTCGTGCTCAGCGGTCGGGGCGACGCGGTCGGCGCCACCGGAGGCAGCCACCGGGGAACCCACACCCCGGAGACGCGTGCACGGAGGACACCTCGCATTCGCGCCACCCTTCCCTCCCGTGACGCCGTCGTCTCGTGAGAGCGCTCGCTACGGTAGACCTAGCGGAGCCACTCGTCGAGACCCGGAGGGGAGAGGGAACATGCACGCGCTGGGGACAAGTTCTGCCCGTCGCCTGGGACAGCACCGGGGAGCTGGCTCCAGATTACGAGCAAGACTTCCGGTCACTGCTTCGGGGCGTCGATGTGTTCGATGGCCGGTACGCCATCGAGCGTCAGGGCGATCACCGGCGGGTCGCCGACACCAGCCAGCCTCTCAAGGAGCCACACGTGCGCGACCAGTAGCTGGGGTCGTGCCGCCCGAGCAGGCCAGGACATTCGTGCGGTGCGCCGGGCCCTGCTTGAAGGACACCATCGGATCGTCGAGCCGGGTGCGGCGAGCCGTTGGTATTACCCGACCAGGGTCCGGCCGCGTGCGGGGAAGTGCTCGCGGCGTGCGGCCGGTCTCGTGCTCATCGCGGGCGGCGCCTTGCCTGCCACGGTGCGGCTCGCAGCATCCGGCGACGGCCGAGCAGTAGCACACCGCCAGCGGCGGCCAGCCCGAGGATGACCGCAAGCACCACCACTGTCAGCAGCACGCGATCGCCGTGCCGGGTCGGCGCGGGCCGCTGCCCGACGGGCTCCTGCACGGCTGCCACGGCAGCGTCACGGTCTGCGGTGCTCACCGGCAAGGCGTTGTCGCTGGCCATGGCGGCGACGTCCGGCGGGCGGATGGCGCCCCAATGGGTGTCGTGGCTGTCGCTGTGCATCGTCATCGGGGCCGGCGGCCGCAACACCGCCAGGCCGCCGGGAGCGGTGAGCGTGCCGACCTGGTACTCGGCGAAGATGCCCTGCAGGCCGTAGAGCTTCCACGTCCCGGCGTGGGGGATGGCGATGGCCGCCGCGAAGTGCGCGGGCTCGCGCAGCGCCACGCCCTGGAAGCTCACCACCCGGCCCTCATCGTCGACCAGGTTGAGGCCGGTCGTGCCCAGGTCGCCCTCGTAGGGATGGGAGCCGTGCTGCAGGACCCAGTAGTCGACGGTGTAGGTGCGGCCAGCCTGGAGCCGCTGCGGTAGCGGGTCAAGCGCCGTCACGGCCCAGCCCCCGGCCAGGGCGGGCGCGGCAAGTAGCACGATGGTCGCCAGGATCGCGACCACCACCAGCGTGGTGCGTAACGGTCTCATCGTGGCACCTCCCCACCCTGCTACACCGCGCGGGCGATCGGGGTTCCAGGAGGCGCGCTCGGTTCATCGTCATGGCGGCTCATTGTCATGGTGGCCGGGCACGGATCTTCGGGAGCCCTGCGGGTAAAGCACCAGCCGTCCCTGCTGCGTTCCTGGCCGCCTGGCGCGGCGCCCGTTCCCACCACGGCAAGGGCGAGGTGCCCGCCTGGCTGTGGGGCATCGCTAGCCGGCGTCTGGCCAGCCTGGCGCGACGCCAAGGCGGCGACGAGCTGCCTCTCGACGCGGCGGGCGAGGGGGCCGACCCGGCCGCCGGGCCGGAGCAGGCCGTGCTCGGCACCGACGCGTCGGCACGACTGCGCCAGGCCATCGCCCGCCTCCCCGCCGAGCAGCGTGACGCGATCGTCGCGGTCGTCTCCGAAAGCAAGTCGATCGAGCAGGCCGCTCAGGCGGCAGAGGTTCCCGAGGGCACCCTCAAAGCCGCCTGCACCGGGCCCGTTCGCGAATCCGCAAGGAGCTGTACCCATTAACGGCCATCCCACCGAGCTGCTGCTCCAGAACACCCAGGGCGCGCTGCCGCTCCCCGACGTCCAGCAGCACCTGACCGCCTGCGAACGCTGCCATCGCACGCTCCAGGCGCTGGCGCCGCTGGACCTCGACCACGTCTGGCAGGGCGTCGCCGCCGAGCTCGACGCCCCACGGCCGAGCCTGCGGCGCGGCTTGATGCTGCCGGACCTGCCCGGCGAGGAGGTGGCCCGGTCGCTGCGGACGGTCTCGCGGGTGGCGATCATCATGCTGACCGCCAAGGCGGAGGGGGGCGACCGGTGGCGAGGCTGCGGCTTGGCGCCGATGACTACGTGGTCAAGCCGGACGCTGCGCCGACGACTCGCGGTAGCCCAACCGCCACCATCCCGTCAGCACGAGGGGCTGCCCAGGATCGGGCGGCCCAGCGCGTGCCGAGCAACCTGGACGCGGTGCCGCTGGTGACGGGGTGGTCTGGTGGGGTGGTGGCGACCGCGCCGCGGTCGTCTGGGGGACTGTAGGCCGCGACCGGTCCGGGCCAGAGGTCCCTGCCGACGCGGGATGGGAGAGGGACACTGGAAGGTAGTGGGCCGGTCGACCGGCTCGCGCGATGATTAGCCGGTGGGGCCACGACACGAAAACGGGGTGATGGCGATGTGGGGTTACGGCTGGGGCGTGCGACACGAAGCGACACGCTACGAGTGGAAGCACCGATAGGAGGATCGACTGATGTCGAAGGTGTAGTCCCGGGCCAGTGTCCAAGGCTCGTCCCCACCCCGGCGTGCGTCGTGGGTAACCGCGAGGTGCGAAGCCCGGGGATACGCCCAAGAGCCCCCTCCCGTCCGGGGCCACAGGCAAGGGGAAGACCGATAGGGTGAACACCAGTGAACTGCCGGACGCCTCGTCACGTAAGGCCCGACAGACGGGATGCTGTAGCGGGGTGCAGGACTGGCCGCTGGGAAGCGGCAGGCGCCGACCGGAGGGTTCTGGCCGGTCGGGAGGACACCGCCGTCCCGGGGTAAAGGCAGCACCCGACCCGGTCGCAGCTCGTGCGCGCCGAACGTGGCAACCCCGTTGAGTTCCAGGCTGTGCCTGGTAAGCCGACCGCAAGGAGAGCCCATTGCTCAGCGGGCACAGGATGATCCAAAAGCGAATGCCGGTAGCCGAAAGGCAGCAGGAACCCGGGGCACCATGGCCGACACCTCCGCCGGTCGCCCCGCATAACTGGCCGGATACAGGCTGATGCCTGGACTCGAAAGGGTGCCGACAGGATCAGGTGAGCCCCAAGCAACGGCTGCCGCGTGCGTCAGTACCCGCGGACATGTTGGACGCCGCGTCAGCGGTGAACGGACCAAGGGACGTCCGCATGGACGGATGGACCAAGGGACGTCCGCATGGACGGATGACGATGGTGACGGCCAATCCGCAAAGGGCTTGCTCGAGCCGGTTGCGGTGGGAGCCGCTCGGCCGGTTCCTAGGCCGAAGTTACGCGAGCGGGAGGCGCCTTATTCGCCTGCTGAGCAGGGAGAATGCTGTCTTCAACCACCGGCTGTTCTGTCTACATGACTCCTGGGTGGAGCGGCCTGACCAGCAGGTTCTCAGGAAGCTGCTCGGGTGGACGACGCGGAGGCTACTACTTCTGGCGCGCACGCGAGTGGATTTAGTGCACGAAACGCAGTGCCTCCACAGGGCCGTTCCTGCAGCTCAGAGGCCGTATTCGAGCGTCATAGCTCACGTAACTTCCGACTAGCATCAGGACCCGGCTCGCTGTGCCGACCGTGAGCTGGCCAAACAGCGTTCCTCTGCGTCGCGGATGGGTGCCTGCGGCCATGAATTCGTAGTGGTGGCTGTCGAAGGCGGAGCCGGTATCGCTTCAACCGCCGCTGCTATGACGCGGCCACGACCATCGCGGCGTTCAGCGGGCGGCTTCGCGAGCAGCTCGACCTGGAGACGCTGGCTGCCGAGCTGCTGGCGGTCGTCGTGGACGCCGGCCTGCCACTGGAGGTTGCCGCCCGGCTCGCGTCGTCCACGCCCGCCCGGGGGCTCGGCCTCGACGACGTCGGCGCCATCGAGCCCGGCCGGCAGGCGGACCTGGTGGTTCTTGATGAGGAACTCGAGGTCGTGGCGGTCATGGCGCGAGGGGCGTGGATGGACGGGCCGCCGTGACGGTCGTCACAGTGCCTGATCCGCCGGCCCTGCCGTCGCTCAGCCGTCGGGTCGGTGGGTGTCGTCGTCGCCGCTCGGCTCGGGCGAGAAGCTGACCTCGATGGTCTGCTCGGGCCGGCGCTCCTCGGTCTGGGCCAGCGCGGCAAGCACCTGCTGGTCCGGCCCGGTCAGTGGCGGCTGCAGCAGGCTGCGGGGCCACAGCCGCCTGGCCAGCACCACGTTGACCTCCGCCGCATACAGCAGCAGCTGGGCGCTCAGGTACAGCCACGACAGCAGCACGATGACGATGGCGAATGCCCCGTAGACCAGGTTGGCCCGCTCCAGCTGGCGGGTGACGATCCAGGTCCCCAGCGCCTGCAGCACGCTCCAGCCGACCGCCCCGCCCGCCGCGCCCGGCAGCAGCCGCCGCCACGGCTGCGGTGTCGCGGTCTGCACCTGGGACAGGGCGGCCAGCAGCAGCAGGTTGAGCAGCAGCGAGCCACCCAACCCCAGCCGGCCGAGCACGCCACGCCCCACGGTGCCCAGCTGGGCCAGCGCGGTCGCGGCGAACACCGCGACGACCAGCAGCAGCAGCGAGCCGAGGCTGCGGGCCAGCCGCCACCACAGGTTGGGGCGGTCCTTGCGGGGGATGTTCCAAACCGCGTTCATGGCGTCCTGGGCGCTCTGGGTGATCCCCAGCCCGCCCCACAAGGTGCCCAGCACGCCGGTCACCAGCCCGATACCGGAGCCCCCGATGGTGGTGATGCTGGCTTGCAGCTGCGGGCCGAACCCGGGGAAGCGGGTGGTCACGGTGTCGATGAGCTGCTGCCGCAGCCCAGGGTTGTTGGCGATCGCGTAGCCGAGCACGGTGACGAACACCAACAGCAGCGGAAACAAGGAGAGGAAGCCGTAGTAGGCCAGCAGCGCGGCGTGCTTGCCGGCCTGGTCGTCGCCGAACTTCTTGACCACGGCGACCGGGAAGCCGAGCACGCCGTGCCGCTGCTGAAACCGGTCGGTAGCCCGCAGCACCCGCTCGATCCGCTTCACCATGGCCCTCCAGTCCGCTCCGGCCCTGCCTTCGCAAGGGTGCGACGCAAGCGCGGTGACGACAACTACCGGGCCACCGCCATCAACAGAACCCGAAGCCCTTATGATCCGCCTTGTGATCCAAGCGAAGAGGAGCTGGCCAGCCGACTGGCGACACCTTTGGAGGGTCACTGCGACGGCCGAGCGGGTCAGGCTGAGATCGGTTGCGGCCGTCGCCAAGGGCCTTTGCGTCGAGCACGACGAACAGGATGGTCAGAATCGCTGCGTTGTGCAGGGTGAGCCAGTGCCTGAGTGATCGAGTCGACTCTCTCGGCCTGGTCAAGGCGCGGCAGCCGTCAGGTGACTGGCGCCGCTGCCGTGGCAACGGGCCTGGACGGGCTGCCGGGACCAATGATCATGGCGGTGAGATGATCGTGCCTCCTTTGGTTGGTCGCGAGCGTGAGCTCGGAGTGCTCAACGACATGGTCGACCGCATCGGCGAGCACACGGGCCACGGAGCACGGCATGACGGTCCTGACCACTGTGGGCGTACAGACAGAGGCCCACCTTCCCGCCGCTGGGCGCGGATCGATATCAGACTGATCGGCCTGGCTGCTCGGGTCGTGGTTTGTCATGGTGGGTGCCCCGATTCTACGGATGGGTTGCCTGGCCTACCGGCCGATGATCCCTCCGTCGCAGCGCAGGCCAGAATCTGCCACACGACGGCCTGTCTTGGACCGTCCTGCCATGCGCGGACGTGGTCAGCGGGAGCGACGGCC
>WNGD01009512.1_pt1 | contig 14381 bp, 10 predicted proteins | sample 5400671 | NCBI WGS metagenome assembly WNGD01 (sample SAMN13153369, study PRJNA577476) | soil metagenome | isolation source: 40 cm soil or saprolite under grassland replicate 2 | place: USA:California | collected 2016-06-15
ACGACTATTGACGAGAAAATGGGCAAGGTCATCGGAGGCTCGTCGTCAATAAACGCCATGATCTACAACCGCGGCAATCCGATGGATTATGACGGTTGGGCAGATGATGGCCTGCTGGATTGGGACTATGCGCATTGCTTGCCGTACTTTCGGAAGATGGAAACGTGGGCTTTCGGAGCCAACGAATGGCGCGGCGGCGACGGACCGCTGCAGATCAGCCGTTGTAGGGCAGAACACAAACTCTATGACACCTTCTTGCGTGGTGGAGAACAAGCGGGGTTCGCTCTCACACCAGACCACAACGGATATAAACAGGAAGGGCTCCACGTTGCCCAGGCATTTATCTCTAAAGGACTCCGCTGGAGTTCTGCGCGTGCATATCTCTCTCCTGCAATCCAGCGGCCAAATCTGCATGTCATGAAAAACACCTTTGTCAAGAGGATCGTCATCGAGCATGGCGAGGCACGCGGGATCGAGATTGCTAATAACGGAAACTCGCGTGTGATCACCTCCGAAGGGGAGGTGATCCTTTGCGCAGGCGCTTTCAATACACCCAAACTGCTGATGCTCTCCGGTGTCGGAGACGCCGATGAGCTGCGCAAGCATGGTATTGATGTGGTAGCGGATGTTCGCGAGGTAGGTCGTCACCTCCAAAATCACCCTGGTGTTGATGTTCAATACACGACCAACTACGAGGATTCGCTCACGTCGGAACTGAGTGCGTTCGGGCGGGTCAAGCTGGGCGCGGATTGGATCTTGAGGAAGAAAGGCCTGGGGACAAGCAACTTCTTTGAAACGGGAGCGTTCCTGCGCACACGCGACGACGTCGCTTTCCCCAATATGCAGTACGAATTCCTTCCGCTGGCGCGCCAGTTAATCAACGGCAAGCTTGTCCCAATCCCTGGCTTTCAATGCTGGATGGATCTTTCGCGGCCGGAGAGTCGTGGTGAAGTAACGCTGAGATCGGCAAACCCGGCAGACCCACCCTCGATCGTCTTCAATCATCTGGAAGCGAGGCCTGACAGGAAGGATCTCGTCGATGGCGTTCGACTGGCGCGAACGATGATACGCCAGCCCGTTTGGGATACATATCGTGGGCAAGAACTTCGTCCGGGTCCCGACGTGATCAGCGACAGCGAGATCGAGTCGTTCATTCGGCAAAGAACTGGCACGTCGTATCACCCATCCGGTACCTGCCGGATGGGCGCTGACGCGGAGGCCGTCGTCGACATCCAGGCAAGGGTGAAAGCGGTGCAGCGTATGCGGGTCGTCGACGCATCGATCATGCCGAGAGTCGTCACCGGCAACTTGAACGCACCGGTAATGATGATGGCCGAGAAGATTTCAGACCGGATCCTTGGTAAACCTTCCCTGCCGCCGTCTGATGCGCCGTACTACCGAGCAGCTCATTGAACGCGCGTGACACCCGAGATCAAGCTGCTGAAGTTCTTCTTCGACGAGGCGGTAAATTTGGGAATGAAGTGAGTCTCCCGCCACTTTGGTGAAATAGGTTCATCCACAAGACAACCGAGAGAGGCTCCTCTGCATCAGAGGCTCTTTCCCAACCCGGCGGAATACCTCTGCAATTTCCAATTCACCAAATCCGCAGGAGAGCCCAAATTCTTCCCCGGCGGCGTGTTCAACTGGAGATTAGGAACTTCCGATAGGCCTCGCTGCTGGTGAGATTGGCGGGGATGATCGACCATGGATGACTTCATCTTGCCATTGCTCTTCAGAGGTTTCAAGCAGGTAGGCTCGTATTTTCCGCACGCCGCGCTGTAAGGTGCGGATTTGCAATGGTTGATAGCGTCCGGGAGAGCGGCACTGCAGTTCCTGGAAGATGTCGCCGCTACTCCGTTCGGGATTGGCTACCAACCAGGAGAAGATCTGCTCCCACTCTCCCTCAAAGGGGTCTTTGTGGGTGCGCCGCCAGCCTAGGACCCGTTTCCTCCGCTCCTGCTCTCGGTACAAGGTATGGAGCCCTGCTGTCGGTTCGGGGGGCGCTCTCCCCGAGGAGAAGCTTTTCCGTCATACAGCGTTCTACGGAAAAGACGCGGATGGGGGCAGAAGGGATGGGTGAAATCATAGGAGAGCCACTGACAGCACAGTGGAAAACGGCCTGCTGCAACTGCTCCAGTTGGCGCAACAGGCGGATGGGGTCAAGCGCGTCGGCGACCTCTGTCAGTTCTTGCTGCTTCTGGGCAGGCAAGGTGTCTGACAGGAGCACTCGTTGGAGCGGGGTCTTGGCTGCGTCGTAGACCCGGCGCACTTTTTTGCCGTCTCGCTGTTTGGACAGCAATTTCATGGAGGGCTGAAAGCAGTTGATATACAAGCGTAGCGCACGGTACAGCTCGGTCAGTTGCCGATAGGCGTGTTCGCCAACCAGGCGGTCATAGCCTATTACCTGGCGCACAATCGCCCCATTCTTTTGCTCCACAAAACACTGATCGTTTTTCAGGTATGGGCGTCCCCTCGTGAACGTGATGTGTGCTTGCTCACAATAAGCGATCACTTTCTCATTGATGAATTCTCCCCAATTATCGGTATCGATGCCCAGGATCGGAAAAGGCAACAGCAAGTGTGCCTGCTGGAGCGCAGCCAAAACCGTTCCTTGACTTCGAGTGAGCAGAGGTAGGCATTCGGTCCACCCAGTGGCCACATCGGTGAGCGTCAACGTATACAGGTAGCCTCCCTCGATGTCGGTGCCACAATGGGCTACCAGGTCCGCTTCCAGAAAACCCGGTCGGGCCTCATTCCACTCCTCGAAGGTGCGGATGGGGATCTGCTGCTTGAGCAGGGTGCCGACTTGCGTTGTGGAAAGGCCGCGCTTAGCCAGCTTGTACTGGGATCGCAGGAGGCGATCCGCTGTCGCCGCGCTCATGGAAAGCAATTGCCTGCGGCATTCCACAGTCAGGTGGAGGTGCCCATGCCGCGCCAGCGCTTCGACCAGCGTAGGGAGAAAGGGCATGAGGCGTTTGGCGCAGATCCGGTTGGCGGCATGCCAGACCAGGAACAGCGTGTGTTGGACTTCTGGTCCGTAATGCCGTGAGCAGGTGTGCCGAGGGGTGTGTTGCTCCACTTTCGCATGGTTGAGGAGCCACATGGCGTACTTGCGATTGTATCCCGTCGTTGCCGTAAAGGCATCCAGTAGCTTGCTCTTCTTCTTGACCGTCGTTGCCTGGCGATACTGCGGGATCGCTTGCTGTAGTAATGCGCTCCTGGTTTGCAGGCTCAATCCGGTTTCCACGTTTGCCTCCCTTAGCACTACCCTGTGCGAGATACCTCTGCCGACATGAGAATCCCCTGGTTGCCTCACCAGGAATCTGACCCTTGCAACGCATTATAGTGGCTTCCTGTCTTTTCGGCGAGGGGGAATTGGTGCAGTGGCAGGATGGTTGAAAACGCAACGATGATCCCAGAGAGGATGTTTCTCGAAGCACGAAAAGTCAGATTCCTGCTGAGGCAATGCAAGCATTTAATGCATCCTGTTATCGAAATGCGCCTTGTTCTGCTCACAAGGTGTGCCTGAGCTGATACAATCACGCTTAGATGATGTTATATTCTTTATATTGTTGATGATTGAAGAGACGATCGATTCTTAAAGAATCGATGTTTAGGGATTGGGCTTTCCCCAAAGTAATTTCTTCAGCAATCAGCCGCCCTACCATCGGAGCTTGTTGTACCCCATGTCCAGAAAAGCCCGCCACGTTGACCCAGTTTTCCGCTGCCGACAACCGGCCAAGAATCGGATTGTGGTCAGGGGTTACTTCATAATATCCCCACCAGCATGCGCGATGATCCAGTCGAACTTCAGCTAGCCAGGGAAAGCGTGTCGAGCCTACTCTTATAGTTGGCTCAAACCAATCCCAATCTACGCCTTCCGTAAATCCGGTTGGTTCGCCCGGATTTGAACGGCCAAAAAGTATGCGATTACCCTCGCTCCGCAGGTAGAAACCGCTTGCCAGGTCGATAGTGAGAGGATAGGTATGGTGCCAGGCAGTCGGAACAGTGGCATACACCATGCGTCTTACCGGTTGGACGGGTACTGTCAGACCTGCTCGTCTTGCTACTTCACCAGCCCAGGCTCCGGCAGCATTTACGAGGTACTCGGCCTCAAAGATACCCTTAGGAGTTTCCACCTGCCAGGAACTTCCTACCCGTTTGGCTTTCGTCAGAGGGGTTTCCAGGTAAATCTCGGCCCCCCTTTCTTTTGCTAGCCTCAGGTAAGTAAAAGTAATACTGTGAGGATCAACGACCCCATCTGCTGGCCCATACGTTGTACAAGCGATGTTTGCAGGATCAAATCGAACGAGCTGTTGAGCATCCTCAACAGAAAACACGCGCACAGGCACGCCTATTCGTTCCTGTAATCTGACGCTAGCCATATGCACCACCAATCGTTCGGGCGGGACAAGGAGCAGGTAGCCAATTGGGCGATAACCGGCATCTTCCCCATATAAGTCTTGGAAATGTTGATATTCCTGGATACTCTCCCAAGAGAGACGAATATTCACTTCTTCCGTGAATTGTACTCGTACTCCTGCGGTACTTCGCCCAGTCGATCCCATCGCAGGGGAAATTTGTGCCTCCAGAACAGCGACCCTCAGCCCCCGCTCACTTAATTGAAAGGCGCAGGAAGTGCCCATAATGCCAGCCCCGATGATTAAGGCATCAACCTTTACTTGTAGCGACATATTCGTCTCCTTTTCAACGAGTCCATATGTGTGCCTTACTCCTACGCCTCGTCCTGTAAAGTTCATTGATTACAGCGAGTACGAACATTAATTGTTCAAAGCATACCCCGCAAAAGGAACGCTAAACGGTCCTACCGCTGCCATGTCTATTTCAACCAGGCTCAATCGACCCTTTGCGAGGGCTGTTTCGATTGCTGGGCGGAACGCTGCTACACGCGTGACCGGATAGTAATGTATCCCATATGCCCCACACAGTTTCTCAAAGTTGAGACCATGTAAATCCACCCCAATGTGGCGTCCTCCATACGCACGATTCTGAATGTTCCTCAGTACACCGTAGCCGCCATCATTGAACAATACAATCACGACGGCAATCTCTTCCTGTACAGCTGTTCCCAACTCACCCATATTTACCTGAAAACCGCCATCGCCCACCATCACGACTACCTGCCGCTCAGGTTGCCCGATTTTTGCCCCCAGCCCCATTTGCAGTCCCTGCCCAATTCCGCCGCCTGCTGCGTGAATATACTGGTGCGGCCCGTACGCTGGAAAGAGACGTGCTCCCCAGGTAGTAACAGAGATCGTGACATCAGCTACCAGTATGGCATCCCGCTTCATGCAGGCCCGCAAATCATCACACAGTTGTCCATAAGGCCCGAGGGTAGCTCTCAGCGCATCCCGGCATGCATTCCTGGCTGTTACTACCTCCTCTAAATACTCCGGACCTGGTTCCACTCTCCCCTCCAGCTCTGGAATGAGCGCTTGCAATCCCAGCTTCGCATCCGCGACGCAGCCAAGGGTAGCCGGATAATTGCGACTAATCGCCAGTTGGTCAACATCGATCTGGACAATAGTTTTTGGAAGTGGTAGTCGCCAGGTCATTGTTTCTGCCCCACGAAAGCGTGTCCCAACTGCAAGCAACACATCGCATGAAGCGATAAAGTCCTGAATAGCAGAGTTGTATGCAAAATTCCCGATACATTGAGGATGATCTTCAGGAATAGCACCTCGTCCCGCCTGGCTCGTAAGCACTCCCGCACCCCATATTTCGGCAAGGTGCGTCAATTCTTCAGCTCCGTTCGCTTGAATGACGCCGTTACCTGACCAGATCAGCGGTCTTTTGGCTGAAAGAAGGATGTCGGCAGCCTCTTTCACACAAGGAGGGTCAGGAGGGAGACGCGAATGAGAATTAAAGTGCAATTCAGGAGCCGGAGGAAGCATCTTTTGTAAGTCGATTGGAATTTCAACGCTTACTACCCCGGTCGGTGCTGTCTGAGCCAGTTCTATAGCATACTGAATTGTCGCGGCCAACGAATGTATTGAGCGCACGCGGAACGCATCTTTCGAAATCGCCTTGAGCATGCCAAGCTGGTCTTTACACTCGTGAATAAATCCCTTGCCCTGGTCGAGATATGGAGAATCAATCTGGCCCGTCAGATGCAAGAGAGGGGTACCGTGAGTTTGGGCTTCGATCAGTGCACCCGCAGCATTGCCCGCACCTGCTCCGGTACTGGTAATGGCTACTCCCAATCTGCCAGTAGCCATCGCGTATCCATCAGCCATGTTGACTGCCCCTGGTTCGCTACGATTGGTAATTGGACCAATGTCACCCTGCCGGGCAATCGCGTCATAAATGGGAATGTTATGAATACTGATGATCCCAAAAACATACTCAACGCCCGCAGCTTTCAACACTTGAACGATAACATCACCGCCCGTGTATAACTCGCCCACAATTCGCTATCTCCTTTCGTATTGAGTCGAAGCTTAAGCCACTACCAGGTACACCCGGCTTCCCTTCAATCGCCTTGCTTTGTTGCCCGGCGAAGGGCCGTTGCGGCCTCATCTATTACGTATAGTTCAGGGGGGCGCACAAGCTGATTCTGGCTGCCCAGATAGCGAATGATCACACCATATTGGCGGTCTGCAGCTTCAAGTGATACATAGCCATTGATGACATCGTTCAGGACAAGCTCCAAGGGACGCTGGAACGGGTCACCATAACCACCACCTCCAGCTGGATTAAGTTGGACGCGATCACCCGGTACGAGTGGAATAAACGCCTTTGGTTGGGGGCGAATAGTGTTGTTCACAAGAAATTCGCCTGATGCGCCAGATTTCCCGCCTTCAAGCCCGGTAGCGGGGAAGTGGGTGCGGTCAACAAGCGCCGAAACGCCCCAGGACGCCTCGCCCCGGTAACTCACCTCCGTCCATTGCCCTAACCCTCCCCGATACATGCCTGGCCCACCAGAGTCTGTGCGTAACTCGCGACGGTGTTGGATCAGTGGGGTTAGGCTTTCCAATATTTCGGCTGGCACGCCCGCCACTCCGCTGGGGAAGCCGGTCGTATTCAGGCCATCTTTGGTCGCTCGCGCCCCGGTCCCCCCGCATTGGAACAGGCTGAAGGTAAAGGTCTCCTGGGATACGGGCCATTTCCCCTGCCAGACGGAGATCCAGATGGGATCGGCGCCGCAGGCGATGAGCTTTCCCGGCATGGCGGGGGCCAGCGCCCCGAAGATCACCCCTGGCAGGAAATGTCCGATCGAGTGGCGCGAGGCAACCGCAGCAGGCTCCAGGCAGTTCAAAATGCAACCGGGCGGCGCAGTCACATGAACCGGGCGAAATGCCCCCTCGTTATGTGGAATCTCAGGGCTCACTGCTGCTTTGATCGCGAACGAGGCATAGGCGTGGGTATAGTTCAGCACCACGTTGATCCCCCGCGAACTCTGGGGCGATGAGCCGTCAAAATCGATGTACAGATCTTCGTCCTCAACGGTCACGGCCACTTTGATGCGTATCGGTTCGTCAAAGCCATCGCTCCAGGACTCGTTCTCGTAACACCCGTTGGGGAGTGCGCGGATAGCCTGGCGCATGGCACGTTCCGAACGAGTGATAATTTCACTAGCAAGCGGGTCAATCGAGTCCAGCCCGAACTCGTCCATGAAGTGCAACAGTTCGCGCGCACCCACCGCGTTTGACGAGGTCTGGGCATACAGATCGCCAATAGTTTCGTTGGGCGTTCTCACATTGGTGCGAATGATCTTAAATAGCTCGGCGTTTGGCTCGTCGCGAATGAACAATTTCATGATGGGGATGCGCAGGCCCTCCTCATAGACCTCGCGCGCCTCGCCGGAGAAAATATGGCCGCCAATATCGGGCGCGTGGCAGGTGCTGGCAAAGTAGGCAATCAGCCGCGCATCTTTGAAGACCGGCGTTAAGACGGTCATATCGTTGATCTGCCCAGCGGTCTGCCAGGGATCGTTGGTAATCAGCACGTCGCCCGGCTGCAAGGTCTCCGGCGGATAGGCTTGCAAGAAATGACGCACACCGGTCGCCATGGCGTTGATGTGGCCGGGCGTGCCGGTGAGCGACTGCGCAATCATGTAGCCGCGCGTGTCGAAGACGCCGCAAGCCAGGTCCTGCGACTCGCGCACCACCGTGCTGAAGGCGGTGCGCATCAGCGTCACCTGCTGTTCATTCACGACCGAGAGCAGGCGATTCCACAGCACTTCCAGCGTGATCGGGTCCAATGTTTGCGTCATGGCAGATCATCCTCAAGCTCGACAATCAAGTTCAACTGCTCGTCAATACGGAAACGGCAATCCGGCCCCACGATGACCGTCGATTCCCGCTCTTCAATAATGGCCGGGCCGTCGAAACCCGTGCCTGGTGACAGGCCATAACGATCATAGACCGGTGTATCGACGTAGCCTCCCAACTCCGGGAAATAGGCTTTGCGGCTGTCTTTGCGGGCGGTGGAAGTCGCAGTCTGCTCAACACCGGTCGCTTGCAAGCGCACCAGCGGAGGCGGGCTGGACGAAATAACACGCCAGTTAATGATTTCAAGCGGCACCGACTCGCTGAGCCGTTCGTAGAGGCGCCGGTAGGTCTCTTCAAACGAGCGCACAATGCCAGGGATGCTCTCGCTATCCAGCCGACCGCCCGGAAGAGGAACCTGTATCTCATGCCCCTGGCCGACGTAGCGTATATCCGCCGCGCGCTGGTGCCAGATCTGCGCGGGCCAAACGCCCGATTGCTCCAGCAGCGCCGCACCTTCCGCCTCCATTTCGCTGAGCAGGGCATTGGCCTTCCGCCAATCAAGCGTATCGAGACGCCCCGGCCAGGAGCGCACGAAGTCGAAGGCGAGCGGCGCGGTGAGAAAGCCAATCGCGCTCATGACGCCCGCTCCAAACGGGGCGATCAGAGCGGGCGACCCCAGCGCCTTCGCGATGCGATAGCCATGCACCGGGAAACGATGTGGATCCTTTCCGCGCTCCAATGTATGGACGCGAGCGGCATTCGCCATACTTTCATTCACAATCTGGTGAATGCCCCAGGCTGCCTCTTCGAGAGAGAGGCCTGATGGATCAGCGATTCGTTCTTTAATGGCGAGCTTCGCGGCTTCGAGATCTATGCGGAGCTTGCCTCCGAGAAAGTAGTCGGGGTCAAGGTAGCCAAGCACCAGGTCAGCATCTGTCACCGTCGGCTCGATTCCCCCCAAGCCGTAGCAGACTGGACCTGGCTCGGCCCCCGCAGAGTCCGGCCCGACTTTCAATAACCCCATTGGATCGATGCGAGCTATGGAGCCACCTCCCGCGCCAATCTCGATCATTTCGATCACGGGAAGTTTTATCGGGAGTCCTGACCCCTTTTTCAGGCGATAGCGGCGGTCAACTTCGAATTCATGCGCGATCAGTGGTTGACCCCGGTCGATGATGCAGAACTTGGCGGTGGTTCCTCCCATATCGAACGAGAGTAGGTCGTCGTACCCACATGACGCACCATAGTTGGCCGCTGCCAATGCCCCACCTGCCGGACCCGATTCGAGCAGGCGCACCGGGAAGCGCATGGCCGTATCGACCGTGGCAATCCCACCGCTGGAAAGGATCAGGAAGAGGCTGCCCGTGAAGCCAATGCGATAGAGGCGGGCCTGCAACTCGCGCAGGTACTTCTCAACGCGGTCTTGAACATAGACGTTGGCAATCGTCGTTGATGTACGTTCAAACTCGCGTATTTCGGGCACCACCTCCGACGAGATGGAGACCCGCATGCCCGGTGCGACACGCTGAATGATAGCACGGGCCTCCCGTTCTGCAGAGGGGTCGGCGAAACTGTTCAAAAAGGCGATGGCAACGGCCTCTATCCCGTTGGCGACCAGTTCGCGGGTCAACTGCTCTACGAACGCGCTGTCCAGTTCCTGCAAGGTTGTTCCGTCAGCCAGTGTGCGTTGCGGCACCCCGAGGCGCAGGTAGCGCGGTACGAGCGGCTGCGGCATTTCCAGCATGAGGTCGTAGAGCTCGTAGCGGTTCTCGCGCCCAATTTCAATGGAGTCGCGGAAGCCCTGCGTGGCGAGCAGCGCGGTACGCGAACCGGTGCGCTCAATGATCGCATTGGTCACCAGGGTTGTGCCATGGATGAGCTGTTGCACGCTTCCTATGGCAACCCCCTCACGCTCAAGCGATTCGAGCACGAGCGTTTCGACGGCCTGGGATGGATCGCGAGGCGTGGTGAGGGTTTTGCCAACTGCGAAGCTGCCGGTAGCATCGTCGAACACAACGAGGTCCGTGAACGTGCCCCCAATATCCACCCCTATCCTGCGCTGCCCGGAGGGACTTCCCATCACTCAACCTCCAGTTTAGGGAAACGACTCAACGGGAAAATATCGACCTGCGGTGAGCGTTGCTGAGAGAGCAGACCACCGTCAACCGCTAAAATGTGTCCAGTGATGTAACTGGCATCCTCCGAGGCCAGAAAGGCTGCTGGTCCGGCCAATTCTTCAATTTCACCGACACGCCCGAGCGGTATGAATGCGCCTCGCTCTCGCTTGATCTCGGGGCTCATGCCTTGAGAATCAATCGAGCCGGGAATGAGGGCGTTCACGCGAATGCCGTAAGGAGCAAGGTCGAGTGCCATGGCCCTGGTAAGGGCTTCGATACCGCCCTTTGATGCGTCATAGGCCGCCATCCCTCGGTGGGCGCGAGTGGCCCCTCCACTGGACATGCTGATAATGACGCCTTGATGACGGCGGGCCATCTCCTGAGCTGCGCGGAAGGAACAGAGGAATACACTCTTGAGGTTGACAGCGATGACCCGGTCCCACCAGGCTTCGTCCGCCTCAAGGAAGTGACGTTCGACATTGATTAAACCAGCGTTATTAATCAGCACATCCACCGTTCCAAAGTGTTCAAGCACAGTATCAAATAAGTAGTCGACCTGGCTCTTATCCGAAACGTCGGCAATACCAGGAATGGCCAACCCTCCGTTTGTAATAATCGCCTGGACAGTATCTTCGATGCCCTGGACATTGACATCATTCACGATAACCTGACCACCCTCACGTCCAAAACGAAAAGCAATAGCCCGCCCTATGCCATGTGCAGCCCCTGTGACTAACACGACCTTGTTTTTGAAGCGTTGCCCGATGTGCGTGACCATTTTCTCTCATCTTTCTTGCCCATAGTGAGCGAACGAGACCTCCGAAGGACACAGGAACGAACTCGACTGCATACATCAGTTTCGTTGCCCCTCGTGGGTCAATGACCAGTGAAGAAGCAGATACTCTTCCGAACGTTTCAGGTGAGCGCGGATTGTAGCCTCCGCTTGAGAAACGTCACGTTCTTTACAAAAGTTCAGGAGTTGCCGGTGATCAGCTTGAACAAAATGCGCCAGTTCGTCGGATGACATAGCGATGAGCATATACCGCTTGCTCCGCTGCCAAAGCGTCTGGATGGTCTCGACCCAACGTTGACTCCCGGCCGCTTGATACAGGACGAGGTGAAAACCTCTATCTACCTCCAGAAAATCCCCCGTTGTCCCCTGGAATGCCTCCAAAGTAGCTAACAATGCTTCCATATCAGTGAGATCTTTGCTAGTGAGCCTTGGAACCCCTTCCGAGGTTGCAAGCCCTTCCATCGCACCTCGAATTGCATAGAGTTCCCTAATCTCTTCACGATCCATCTGAGCAACCACGGCTCCTTTATGCGGCAATTGAACGACAAATCCCTCGCCTTCGAGAATAGGAATAGCTTCACGTATAGGGGTCATACTCAGGTCAAATTTCCGGCTGAGATCCTCCAGAAGCAGGCGCGTACCAGGGGTTAATTCCCCCCGGACAATGGCATCCCTCAAAAGTGTTGCAGCAATTTCTCGTTTTGTACGATATACTGAAAGAACCATGTCACTCCTCAGGTCTATATTTGATATTTTATATAATATCAAATTTGGTCTGAATCTGTCAAGGGAGTGCAGAAGCCCGACACGGGAGCTTCCAGACATTATCGAGCGAAAAGTTGCACAGCACTGCTGAGCAAGAGCTCACAGACAGTACTTCCCGAGCATCGAATCGAACAAGCTTTGTCTGTGTGAACCCTCTCGTGCCCACTCACGTGAGAGAATGTAGTGCGTGTACGAGGTAAACTTGATGGCGAGATCACGCACCTTCATCGTCCTGCGATCGCACTCTAACCTGAAACGTAGGTGCTGCCGTCCTACGCGACAGTTCGCCAGCGCATCGGGCCTGAGATAGTACTACTGCTCACCCACTTGGTAGCGCCTCTCACACTTTGCCCGTGTCTCCCACCAGCAGAGTGCGTTTTCCGATTGTTGTCTTGCCACCTGGGTTAATAGCGAAAAAGGCATAGATTCCCGCGATGTGCCTGATTTGATGCACCAGACAGGGTCTTTCCTCGCACGCCGTACGTATACATGGTGCTTCAGATCAGTGTATAGAACTACAATGAAGAGGCCTTCTCCGTCTGCCCATTTGCCCTCCCAGTATCATCATGAGGGATTTCCTAGAGAGTACAAGATCATCATACCTGCCTGATTTATCTATCAAGTATTCTAATTATAAAACATTATTGATACATCTATATAAGTAGATGCCCGAGAACCAGCCTGAGAAGTGTGTTTAAGAGGTGTAATTGAAGAGGAAAGAGCGAGAGACGGGGCTCGAACCCGCGACAGCCTGCTTGGGAAGCACGCATTGCCTCACCAAAATCTGCCTCTGCCACCAGTTCGAACTTTCCCTCCTGCAAAAGGTGGTGGCCGCCTCTCGCACGTCCTGGTCTCATGAAAGAGAAGCAAGCCGTGTCTGTGACAGGTATGAGGAAGATGGTAGATGAGACAACATGGTCACACCAGCAGACTGCCAGCAGAAAAAGGGGGCTTCACGAGCAATCGTACCTGTGCAACGAACAAGAACACTCCTTTCCCGTTGCCAGAAACGCACACGAAAGCAACGGCGAACGAAGTTCGGGATCTGTCATGCGCGGAGATGAAAGGGGGATAATCCGACCTGCGGGTACGATTTCTCGTGAAGGAATGCGCTCTTGTCGGAACGTCGTTCTACCCACGCCATCACGCGCTACAATGAGCGCGCTTGTTTACTCAGCGCTGACCATGCTTTTGCCAGTTCATCTCTCCTGGGTTGATACACCTCATAAAATTTCCGACGCGATTCTAACGTCGCTCGATCAGTTTGCTCGACGATCTGTACAGCTTGTTCCCAGGCCTGTGGAAACGCTTGACCAAACCGCTCGGTGACTTGTCTGCGGAAGTCGACTGGCTCCAGAATCTCATCCCCCATCACGTACCGCTTCTTTCCATCCATCTCCACATAATACGCGACCTCGTCACCGAGAGCATCTTGTTGGATCGTCTTGGTAGTAGTCCTCCCTGGGGTCTCTCTCAAAACGTGTTGCTCGCCGGCATGTTTGCTGCCGGTACCGCCTTTAAATCCCCTTTTTGCGGCTGCGTAAAAGATCGCCCGGTTGAGGCCGAAGTGGTAAATGCCCTACGAAGTGAGCAGGTCTGGCCCTCACACGTGAGAAATTGCCAAGAGTCGTGAGCATTGCCATGAACGTATCTGGGGAAACCGCTCTCCACCTGACTTCTTTCATCGAAACGTTGTAAATTGGCATAGTGTGTAAACATGAGTCATCTTAAATTTTACAAAGAAGAGGGATGAGAGCCTGGCACAAAAGAACCCTCCTGAGAGAGACTTGAGTGAGAAACAACACAAATCACTCAGGAGGGTTCTTTTGTGTACTCAAAGTATGACAGAAGAAATGCAAGCTGATGCGCAGGTATCCCAGGCACCGAGTCATCGTCTGACAGCTTTTGTGCAACCGCTTCTCATCTGGCTCAAGGTGGTAAATTGGCTGAAAGTTCGGACAAAAGTGAGCGTGGAGAGCCTGGGTGTCCGAAGATTCACCCAAACTTTTCGTGGGTGAAGGTTCGGACACGATTTCCACAATCTGACTTATTAGAGAAGAGTAGGGTACTTTTCAAGAGAAAAGGTGCAAGACGAATTTTCATCTGTTGTCTGAGCACAGTCCGCTTCGGGAGCGCTATGAGCTCCATGGTTTCTGGTGTGTCCGAAGATTCGGCCTGATTTCCGATCCTTGGGGCTGATTTGTCCGAACCTTCAGCCAAATTACCACAAGGACAGGTTAGTTGCTGTTGGTAATTTGGGTGAAAAGCCGTTCTTACACACATTTGGTGAAGGATGAGCTTACAGATCCGCAATGAAGGCATCAATCCAGATAGCTCAGGCCATCAACGAGGTGGGAATAGAACCGCCAAAACGCATGTTCTAGAGAAAAAAGAGGTGTGGAGGGATGCTGGAAGTGTTGATGAAAATAGAAGCCCTATTGGGCTTGCCAGAAGGATTGGAGGCGGTCAGTA
>WNGD01004146.1_pt1 | contig 14380 bp, 11 predicted proteins | sample 5400671 | NCBI WGS metagenome assembly WNGD01 (sample SAMN13153369, study PRJNA577476) | soil metagenome | isolation source: 40 cm soil or saprolite under grassland replicate 2 | place: USA:California | collected 2016-06-15
GTGCTGCATGGGCCCGCGGGGCGCAAGCCCGCAGCGCGGGGGATGGCTCCGATGCTAGAGGTGCTGCATGGGCCCGCGGGGCGCAAGCCCGCAGCGCGGGGGATGGCTCCGATGCTAGAGGTGCTGCATGGGCCCGCGGGGCGCAAGCCCGCAGCGCGGGGGATGGCTCCGATGCTAGAGGTGCTGCATGGGCCCGTGGGGCGCAAGCCCGCAGCGCGGGGGATGGCTCCGATGCTAGAGGTGCTGCATGGGCCCGTGGGGCGCAAGTGGTTGCAGGGCTGCGGGGTGGCTCAAAGCCGAGAGGGGTTACCGCGCCGCGCAGGCTGGGCCCTGTCGGCCCTGGCCTGGACGTTTCCGCATTCGGGCGGGTGCTGAGCGTCGACCCGCGGTCCCGGACCGCGGTGACCGGCGGCATGACCACCTACGAGGACCTGGCCGACGCGACGCTGCGATACGGCCTGATGCCGCTGGTCGTTCCCCAGCTCAAGACGATCACCATCGGCGGCGCGGTGACCGGCCTGGGCATCGAGTCCACCTCGCTGCGCAGCGGCATGCCGCACGAGTCGGTGCTCGACATGGAGATCCTCACCGGCGACGGGCGGGTCGTCACAGCGGCGCCCGGCAACGAGCACGACGCGCTCTACCGGGGCTTCCCGAACTCCTACGGCACGCTCGGCTACGCGCTCTCGCTGACCATCGAGCTCGAGCCGGTCCAGCCGTTCGTGCACCTGCGGCATTTCCGCTTCGACAGCCCCGAGGCCTGCATGGACGCGGTCGCGAAGATCGCCGCGGACGGCAGCTATCTGGGGCACAGGGCCGACTTCACCGACGGCACCGCCTTCGGGCTTGACGAGCTGTACCTGACCGTCGGGTCGTTCAGCGACGCGGCCCCGTGGCGCAGCGACTACACCAGGGAGCGGGTCTACTACCAGTCCATCCGCGGCCCGCACGAGGACTTCCTCACCATCCGCGACTACCTGTGGCGGTGGGACACCGACTGGTTCTGGTGCTCGCGGCCGTTCGGCGTGCAGCGTCCGGTCATCCGGCGACTCTGGCCGCGAAGGTACCGCCGTTCCGATGTGTACCGGAAGCTGGTCGCGCTCGACCGCAGGCACGGGCTGTCCGCCACCCTCAACGCCCGCCGCGGCGTCGCCCCGCACGAGGACGTCATCCAGGACGTGGAGATCCCGGTCGAGCGCGGCGCGGAGTTCCTGCGCTCGTTCGCCGCGAACGTGGGGATGAGCCCGGTCTGGATGTGCCCGCTGCGGCTGCGCGCCGCCGGATCCCCCGGCGCGGGCCAGGGAGGCCAGCCCGCCGCCGACGGAGCCGCCCGGGCGGACTGGCCCTGGCCGCTGTACCCGCTGAAGCCGGACCGGGTCTACGTGAACTTCGGCTTCTGGGGCACCGTCCCGCTGCCGCCGGGCACGGCTGACGGCTACCACAACCGGTTCGTCGAGGACTTGGTCACCGGCCTCGGCGGGCATAAAGGCCTGTACTCGACTTCCTACTACCCGGAAGATGAGTTCCGGCAGCTCTACAACGGGCAGGCGTATGCGGCGCTCAAGGCCGAGTATGACCCGGAGGGCCGGCTCGCCGGCCTGTACGAGAAGTGCGTTCGCGGGCGGTGACGAAAGGATCAGGGGCTATGGCACTGGCCGACGTGTTCGAGAAGGTCGCGGGGCCAGACGCCCCGGTTGAGTTCCGCGCCTACGACGGGAGCACGGCGGGCGCGCCGGGCGCGCCGGTGAAGATCACCGTCCGTTCCCCGACGGCGGTGTCCTACCTGGCACAGGCGCCCGGCGGCCTCGGGCTGGCCCGCGCGTACGTGTCCGGCCATCTCGACGTCGAGGGCGACATGTACGCGGCGCTGTCCCGGATGCTCCAGGCGCAGCGGATGGACATGGACTTCGGCGAGCGGCTCCGGCTGCTCCGCCAGCTCGGCGGGCCGCGCGTGCTGCTGCCGCGGGTACCGCCGCCGCCGCAGGAGGTCAGGGTCAGGCGCCGGTGGCTGTCCGGCCGGCGGCACTCGAAGGGCCGCGACGCAAGCGCGATCTCGCACCACTACGACGTGTCCAACACTTTTTACGAGTGGGTCCTTGGCCCGTCGATGGCCTACACGTGCGCCTGTTACCCGAGCGCGGAAGCCAGCCTCGAGGAGGCGCAGGCGCACAAGTTCGACCTAGTCGCCCGCAAGCTCGGGCTGCGGCCCGGGATGCGGCTGCTCGACGTGGGCTGCGGCTGGGGCAGCATGGTGATGCACGCCGCGCGGGAGTACGGCGTCCGCGCTCTCGGGGTCACGCTGTCCGAGCAGCAGGCAACCTGGGCGCAGCGGGCGATCAGGGACGCCGGACTGTCCGGGCTGGCCGAGGTCCGTCACCAGGACTACCGGGACGTGGCGGAAACGGGCTTCGACGCGGTCAGCTCCATCGGGCTGACCGAGCACATCGGCAAGGCGCAGCTGCCCGGCTATTTTTCCTTCCTGTACGGCAAGCTGCAGCCGGGCGCCCGGCTGCTCAACCACTGCATCACCAGGACCGACAACACCGAGCCCGCCCGGCGGCCTGACGGCTTCATCTACCGTTACGTGTTCCCCGACGGCGAGCTCGAGGCGCCTGGCCACCTGATCTCGCTGATGCACGATGCCGGGTTCGAGGTACGGCACGAGGAGAACTTGCGGGAGCACTACGCCAAGACGCTGGCCGGCTGGTGCGCGAACCTGGACGAGCACTGGGCCGAGGCGGTCGCCGAGGTGGGCGAGGGCACGGCCCGGGTGTGGCGGCTGTACATGGCCGGCTCCCGGCTCGGGTTCGAGCGGAACCAGATCCAGCTGCACCAGGTCCTCGGCGTGCGGCTGGGCGCGAACGGCGAATCAGGCATGCCGCTGCGGCCGGACTGGGAGCAGGAGGCCAGCGCCGTCAGGTAGCCGGGCGCCGGCGGGCGGGACCGGCACCCGGCAATCCGTTCATCGTCTTCATGGTTGTCCGTCGGGTGCCCGGCCGGCCGCGGCGGGCCGGGCGTAGCTGTCGGCCACCGTGAACGCCAGGTCGAGTGCCTGGCGGCGGTTGAGCCGCGGGTCGCAGAAGGTCTCGTACCGCTGGTGCAGGTCGGCAGCTGCGATCTGGTAGCTGCCGCCTACGCACTCGGTGACGTTGTCGCCGGTGAACTCGATGTGGATGCCGCCGGGATGGGTGCCGAGGCTGCGGTGCACCTCGAAGAAGCCCTGCACCTCGCCCAGCACGTCGTCGAACCGGCGGGTCTTGTGGCCGCTCGGTGCCTCGAAGGTGTTGCCGTGCATCGGGTCGCAGACCCAGGCGACCGGCGCGCCGCTGGCGGTGACCGCCCGGACCAGTGGCGGCAGCGCGTCGCGTACCCGGCCGGCGCCCATCCGGGTGATCAGGGTGAGGCGCCCGGGCTCGGCGCCCGGGTTCAGCCGCTCAATCAGCGCGAGCACGTCCGCCGTGCTGGCGCCGGGGCCGAGCTTGACGCCGACCGGGTTGGCGATGCCGCTGGCGAACCCGACATGCGCGCCGCCAAGCGCCCTGGTCCGCTCGCCGATCCACAAGAAGTGCGCGGACGCGTCGTAGCGCCGCCCGGTGCGCGGGTCGGTCCTGGTCAGCGCCTGCTCGTAGTCGAGCACGAGCGCCTCGTGGCTGGAATACAGCTCGACGGAGCGCAGCTCGCTCGGGTCGGCGCCGCAGGCCCGCATGAAGGCAAGCGCCCGGTCGATCTCGCCGGCCAGCCGCTCGTACCGCTGGCCGGACGGGCTGCGCGCGACGAAGTCCTGGTTCCACGCGTGCACCTGGTGCAGGTCCGCGTAACCGCCGGTGGTGAAGGCCCGGCAGAGGTTCAGCGTGGCGGCCGAGCAGTGATAGGCGCGGATGAGCCTGCCCGGATCCGGGGTGCGGGCGCGGGCGGTGAAGTCGAATCCGTTGACGGCGTCGCCGCGGTACGCGGGCAGCGTGACGCCGTCCCGCACCTCTTCCGGCTGCGATCTCGGCTTGGCGAACTGCCCGGCCATCCTGCCGATCTTGACGATCGGCACCTGCGCGCCGTAGGTGAGCACCACGGCCATCTGCAGCAGCGTCTGCAGCTTGCCGCGCACCGCGTCGGCGGTCGCCCCGGCGAAGGTCTCCGCGCAGTCGCCGCCCTGCAGCACGAACGCCTCGCCGCGGCTGACGGCCGCGAGCCGCTCGGTGAGCGCGTCGCACTCCGCCGGGATGACCAGCGGGGGCAGCGCCGCGAGCTCGCTGATCACCTCGTCCACCCTGGCCTGGTCCGGCCAGCCCGGCAGCTGCGGCGCCGGGGCCGGCCGGGCGGTCGTGGTCATGGCCGGCCGCGCCGGGCGGGAAGGCTGTCGCTGGTCACCGCCTCACGCTACCGCCGGCCAGCGACCCGTCATGATCCAGGGGATTCACGGGGCGGCTGATGGCGGGCCCGCCGGGCGGGGCGGGGCCGGCGGCGGGGAGAATGGCGGGATGCAGGAGCCAGCGAACGCATCCCGCCGCGACATCGTCCTGCTCGGCTCGACCGGGTCGATCGGCACCCAGGCGGCGGACATCGTCCGGCGCAACCCTGCCCGCTTCCGGGTGGCCGGCCTGGCCGCGGGCGGCGGCAACCCCGGCCTGCTGGCCAGCCAGGCGCTGCAGCTCGGCGCCGAGGTGGTCGCGGTGGCCAGGGAGAGCGCGGCCCGCGACCTGCAGCTCGCGGTGACGTCGCAGGCGGCCGCGCTGGGGCTGGGGGCCGGGCAGCTGCCGAAGATCCTGGCCGGGCCCGACGCGGTCGCGGAGGTCGCGGCGTGGCCGTGCGACATCGTGCTGAACGCGGTGACCGGGGCGGTCGGCCTCGCCGCCACGCTGTCCGCACTGGACGCCGGCCGCGTGCTCGCGCTGGCCAACAAGGAATCGCTGATCATGGGCGGGCCGCTGGTGACGGCGCGGGCCGCCCCGGGCCAGATCGTCCCGGTCGACTCCGAGCACTCGGCGATCGCGCAGTGCCTGCGCAGCGGGCACGCCGAGGAGGTCAGGAAGCTGGTGCTGACCGCGAGCGGCGGCCCGTTCCTGCACCGCAGCCGGGCGGAGCTCAGCGAGGTGACGCCGGAGCAGGCGCTGGCGCATCCCACCTGGAACATGGGCCCGGTCATCACGGTCAACTGCGCGACCCTGGTCAACAAGGGGCTTGAGCTGATCGAGGCGCATCTGTTGTTCGGCATCGGGTTCGACCGGATCGAGGTCGTGGTGCACCGCCAGTCGGTGGTGCATTCCATGGTGGAGTTCACCGACGGGTCGACGATCGCCCAGGCCAGCCCGCCGGACATGCGGATTCCGATCGCGCTCGCCCTCGGCTGGCCCGGCCGGGTCGCCGATGCCGCGCCGGCGATCGACTGGACCGCGGCGCACACGTGGACGTTCGAGCCGCTGGATACAGCCGCGTTCCCCGCGGTGGCGCTCGCCCGGGAGGCCGGGACCGCGGGCGGGGCGGCTCCGGCGGTGGACAACGCGGCGAACGAGCAGTGCGTCGAGGCATTCCTGGCCGGCCGCATCCCGTTCGCCGGGATCGTCGATACGGTTGCGCGGGTAGTCTCGGAGCATGACGGTTCCGGCCGGACCATCGCGACGATCGAGGACGTGCTCGCCGCGGATCACTGGGCCAGGGACCGGGCGCGCGAGCTGACGGGAACGGGGCACCGCAGCTAGCCTGACACCGTGCGCGGGACACGTGGGAGCAGAGAGGTAGCCGGATGAGCCTGTTGCTTGGCTGGGTCATTTTCGTGGCTGCGCTGCTCTTCTCGATCATGCTGCACGAGGCGGGTCACTTCGTCACCGCCAAGAAGTTCCACATGAAGGTCACCCAGTTCTTCGTCGGCTTCGGCCAGACCCTCTGGTCGCGGCGGAAGGGCGAGACCGAGTACGGCGTCAAGGCACTGCCGGTCGGCGGCTTCGTGAAGATCACCGGCATGACGGCGCTGGAGGACATCGATCCCGCCGATGAGCCGAGATCGTTCCGCCGGCAGCCGGGCTGGCAGCGGGCGATCGTGCTCGCCGCCGGATCCTTCATGCATTTCGCCCTCGCCTTCTTCCTGCTGATCGTGCTGGCCCTCGGGATCGGGCTGGCCAGCGACAACTCGACGAAGATCGGCTCGGTCAGCAGCTGCCTCCCGGCCAGCGCGACCGCCTCCGCCAGCGGGACATGCCGGCCGGGGGAGAGTCCGTCCCCGGCCAGGGCAGCGGGGATCCGGGACAATGACAAGATCATCGCCATCGCCGGGAAGCGGGTGCGCAACTGGACCCAGCTCGGCGCGGCCATCCGGTCGCTGCCCGTAGGCAAGCCGGTTGCCATCACCGTCCTGCGCGACGGGCAGCAGCTCGTGCTGCACGCCAGCCCGGCGCAGATCCCCGGCCGCAAGGGGTCCTACCTCGGAATCGGCAACGCCGCCACCTTCCAGCGGCTGAGCCCGCTCAGCGCGGTGTCGTACGCGGGATCGACGTTCGGCCAGGTACTGGCCGGCTCGGTCACCGCCGTCGGGCACCTGCCCGCGGCGATCCCCGACCTGTTCGCCAAGGACCGGGCGCACACCCCGGCCGGCCAGGTGTCCAGCGTGGTCGGCGTCGGCGGGATCACGGCCCAGGTGGTCGCGGCGAAGGACAGCTGGAAGATCAAGGTCGCCTACGTGCTGCTGATCGTGATCTCGCTGAACATCTTCGTCGGGGCGTTCAACCTGCTGCCGCTGCTGCCGCTGGACGGCGGCCACCTCGCGGTGGTGATCTACGAGCGGGCGCGGGCCTGGCTGGCCAGGCTGCGCGGCCGGCCCGATCCGGGCCTGGTGGACATGCGCAAGCTGATCCCGGTCAGCGTCGGGGTGTTCGCGCTGCTTGTCGGGTTCGGGCTGCTGCTCATCACGGCTGACATCTTCAATCCGATTCATCTCGTGCAATGAGGCGGTCGTCTCCATGACAGTTGATCTTGGCCTGCCGCAGCTGCCGCCCGAGCCGCTCGCGCCGCGCCGTAAGTCCCGCCAGATCATGGTGGGCAAGGGCAAGCACGCGGTCCCGGTCGGCGGCGGCGCCCCGGTCTCCGTCCAGTCGATGACGACGACGGTGACCGCGGACGTGAACGCCACGCTGCAGCAGATCGCGGAGCTGACCGCGACGGGCTGCCAGATCGTGCGGGTGGCGGTGCCGTCACAGGACGACGCGGACGCGCTGCCCGACATCGCGCGCAAGTCGCAGATCCCGGTGATCGCCGACATCCACTTCCAGCCCAAGTACGTGTTCGCCGCGATCGACGCGGGCTGCGGCGCGGTCCGCGTGAACCCGGGCAATATCAAGGCCTTCGACGACAAGGTGGCCGACATCGCGCGCGCGGCCGGGCAGGCCGGCATCCCGATCAGGATCGGCGTCAACGCGGGCTCGCTGGACAAGCGGCTGCTGGCCAAGTACGGCCGGGCGACCCCGGAGGCGCTGGTCGAGTCGGCGCTGTGGGAATGCTCGCTGTTCGAGGAGCATGGCTTCGCGGACATCAAGATCTCGGTGAAGCACCACGACCCGGTCATCATGATCAACGCTTACCGGCTGCTCGCGCAGCAGTGCGACTACCCGCTGCACCTCGGCGTCACCGAGGCCGGGCCCGCGTTCCAGGGGACGGTCAAGTCGGCGGTGGCGTTCGGCGCGCTGCTCGCCGAGGGGATCGGCGACACGATCCGGGTGTCGCTGTCCGCTCCGCCGGTCGAGGAGGTCAAGGTCGGCGCCGCGATCCTGGAATCGCTCGGGCTGCGCGACCGCGGCCTGGAGATCGTGTCCTGCCCCTCGTGCGGGCGCGCCCAGGTGGATGTCTACACCCTGGCGGACCAGGTGACCGCCGGGCTGGACGGGCTCGAGGTCCCGCTCCGGGTGGCCGTGATGGGCTGCGTCGTCAACGGCCCCGGCGAGGCCCGGGAGGCCGATCTCGGCGTCGCCTCCGGCAACGGCAAGGGCCAGATCTTCGTCAAGGGCGAGGTCATCAAGACCGTGCCCGAGTCGCAGATCGTGGAGACCCTGATCGAGGAGGCCATGAAGCTGGCCGCCACGATCGAGGGCGGTGGCGGCGAGTCTGGTCCTGAGGTCGCCGTCTTCTAGGCTGCCGGGCCGCTGTTCCAGGCTGCGGGACGCTCGGACGCTCGGACGGGCTGACGGGCTGCCGGGCGCTCTCCCGGCTTACCGGCGGCTAGGCCGCGCCGCCTGGCCCGGCATGGCCGAGGCTGGCCGGCTGGTCGCCGGGCCGCCCGTCCGCGATCACCAGCTCGCCGACCCGGTCGCTCAGCAGTGCGCGCGCCTCGGCGGGCAGCTCGCCGTCGGTGATCAGGGTGTCCACGTCCTCCAGGTCGGCGAAGGAACTCAGCCCGACGATCCCCCACTTGGTGTGATCGGCGATCACCGTGACCCGGCGCGCGGACCGCACGAAGGCGCGGTTCGTCTCCGACTCCGCCAGGTTAGGCGTGGTCAGCCCGGCCACCGGATCAATTCCATGGCAGCCGATGAAAAGCATGTCGAAATGCAGCGACCGGATCACGAGATCGGCGATGGGGCCGACCAGAGCGTCCGACGGGGTCCGGATGCCGCCGGTAAGGATCACCGCGAAGCGCGACGTGCCGCCACCCGGTGGCCTGGCGCCTTCCATGAGGCTCGCGGCCCGGACGGAATTCGTCACGATCGTGAGCCGGGGGATCTCGCGCAGGTGCCGGGCCAGCTCGAAGGTGGTGGTCCCGGCGGAAAGCGCGATCGCGGTGCCGGGCGAGACCAGGGCGGCGGCCGCCCTCGCGATCGCTTCCTTCTCCCGCCGCTCCAGCCCGGACTTCACCTCGAAGCCAGGCTCGTGGCTGCTCGGCACACCCGGCAGCACGGCGCCGCCGTGCACCTTCTCGATCAGCCCGGCCCTGGCGAGTACCTCCAGGTCACGGCGGATAGTCATGTCCGAGACGCCGAGCCGCTGGGTCAGGTCGCTGACCCGGGCGCTGCCCGCGCGCCGCACCTCCTGCAGGATGAGCGACTGCCGGTGCTTGGCGAGCATCTCTGGTGCCTTCCCGCGCCGCGGACTGGCCGGCTGGTCGCCGCTGCCTCGCGCCGGCCAGATCGCGAGGATCACATGTTCGTATCTGGTGAGAGTTGTTCATTGACGAGCAAGTCTGGCTGTTCTAGCTTATGGCATCACGGCTTTGTCGTTATCGAGCGAGCAAGCGTGTGAGCGCTCACACTGGGCAGCGCGGTCAGGCCGCGCCGCCGGTATGATGTCACCGCCCAGCGCTCGCGAGCGGCCGAGCACCGGACAGCTCCGTCGACGCCCGGCCTCAGGTGGATCCCGACGGATAGCCACGAGACAGGAAGTCAGGTGGCCATGAGCGACGGCAAAGCCTGCCGGGGACACATGGCCAGAGATCCAGGCTTCCGCCTGGCAGCGCGCAACGATGCGGCCTGCTGCCGACAGCAGCGAGGTCGTCATCATCCCGAGCAGCCAGCCCGGCCACGACGTGGGGCAGCATTCTGCCCCGAGGACATAATCCGGAGGTTTTTGTCATGGGCAAAGTGAACCCTAAGGTCGAAGAAGCAATCGAAACGCTCAACATGAAGGACGGGCCGACCCGCCGTCGGCTGCTCCAGGGGACCGGGCTGGTCAGCGCGACCGCTGCGGCGTCCGCGCTGCTGGCCGCCTGCTCGTCCAGCGGCACGGCCAGCAGCAGCAGTAGCAGTAGCGCCGCGGCGAGCGCGGCCGGGAACTTCCCGAAGACCCCGCCGTGGAAGTTCGTTTTCGTCAACCACGTCACGACGAACCCGTTCTTCGTGCCCACGCAATACGGGCTGCAAGACGCCGCCGCGCTGCTCGGCATCCCCAAGCCCTCCTGGACCGGCTCGGCGAACTCGAACGTGCCGCAGATGGTCAGCGCGATGCAGTCGGGGATCTCGGCGGGCGCGAACGGGATCGCGGTAGCGGTCATCAGCGCGACCGCGTTCAAGACCCCGACGTCCAAGGCGATGAACGCCGGCATCCCGGTCGTCTCGTACAACGCCGACGGCAATGCCCCCAGCGACACGGGAACCAACCGGCTGGCCTACATCGGCCAGGATCTCTTCGCGTCGGGCCAGGCCCTCGGCCAGCGGATCGTGGCGGCGCCGCAGATGGCCAATGGCGGCAATGCGGTGGGCTTCATCGCCACGCCGGGCGCGTCGAACATCCAGCCGCGTATCGACGGCGCCAAGTCCGCGATCAAGGCGTCCGGCAAGGGCATCAACTTCACCTCGGTGACCTCGGGCGCCGAGCTGCCGCAGGAGAACACCACGATCAACGCCTACATCCTGGCGCACAAGTCCAGCCTCAAGGGCATCTTCGCCGTTGACGCCGGCTCGACCCAGACCGTCGGCGCGATCATCAAGAAGTACAGCCTGCAGGGCAAGGTCGCCTCCGGCGGATTCGACCTGACCCCGCAGACGCTGTCGTCGATCAAGGGCGGCTTCCTGGACTTCACCATCGACCAGCAGCCGTACCTGCAGGGATTCCTGCCGGTCATCGCCCTGTTCATGTTCAACCTCTCCGGCGGCCTGGTGGCGCCGGCGGAGACCAACACCGGCCTGACCTTCGTCACCAAGGCCAACGTCGGCCCCTACCAGAACACCACGTCGAGGTTCGAGGGCTCGTCGACCTCGCAGAAGCTGATCTCGCGGTCCGGCCCGATCGCCTGAGCGGGCCACGCAGCGGCTCGGTAATGGTCAAGGAGGATCATCGAGGGTAGGACGTGCAGGCAGCGGGTGGCTGGGCCGCATCCCGCAGACAGTCCCCGCTGCCTGCGGGTAACTCGAACGAGGAACAGGACGGGACGGCCCGTGAGTGAAACTGCCGAACGCAGCCCCGGGGTGGTGAGTCCCGCCGGGGGCGGACCGCCATCCGGCAACTTCTGGTCACATATCCGGCGCGGCCTGGTGATCTTCGCCGAGCAGCGCGAGGCGACGGTGTTCATCGTCGTCGTCGCGCTCGTGATCTACTTCCAGGTTGCCGCGCCTGCGTTCTCGACCAGAGACAACCTCATCAACATCTCCCAGATCACGGCTCCGGTCGCGATCCTCGCCATCGGGGAGGTGCTGCTGCTCGTCTGCGGCGAGATCGACCTGTCGGTGGGGTTCATCTTCGCCTTCTCGGCGTTCCTCATGCACTACCTGATCGACTTCTACAGCGTCCCGGCAGTCCTGGCCGTGCTGATCGCCTTGCTGATGGGCATCGGGGCGGGCGCGGTCAACGGGTTCATCACGATCTTCCTGCGGGTGCCGTCGTTCATCACCACGCTCGGCACCGGGTTCGTCCTCTACGGGATCATGCTCATCACCTCCAACGCCGTGCCAGTGAACATCCCGCCCAAGGCCGAGGGGATCGGGCACTGGATCGGTACCTATGCATGGGCCGAGATCACCTGGGCGGTCGTGCTCGTGATCATCTTCCATATCGTGCTGACCCGCACCCGATGGGGACTGCACACCATCGCGACCGGCGGCAACATTCTCGGCGCCGCCGAGGCCGGCATCAGGACGGCCAACATCAAGATGGGCAGCTTCATGATCACGGGCTTCATGGGCGCCCTCGTCGGGATGCAGGAGGCGTTCCGCACGGACTCGATCGACCCGAGTTCCGGCGGGTACACGCCGATGTTCTACGCGGTGGCCGCCGCTGTCATCGGCGGAACGGCGCTGGCCGGCGGATCCGGCACGGTCATCGGCGCATTCTTCGGCTCGCTGGTGCTGGCGATCCTGACGGACGGATTCAACCTGCTCGGTATCAGCGCCAATCCGTTCTTCGTCATCCTCGGCGCGGCGATCCTGGTCGCCATGATCGCGAACGTGCAGCTGGCGCGGCTCCGAAGGGGAGGCAAGACCTGATGAGCGCTGAGATGCAGCAAGAACCTGAGGTGCGGCAAGAAGACGTGCTCCGGATCGAGCACATCAGCAAGCGATTCGGCGCCGTAACGGCCCTCATCGACGTGAACATGCGCCTTGCCAGGGGCGAGGTACTCGGCCTGATCGGCGACAACGGGGCCGGCAAGTCGACCCTGCTGAAGATCTTGTGCGGCTTCCAGCACCCCGACTCGGGGCGGATCGTGCTGAACGGCGACGAAGTCACGTTCAAGTCGGTCGATCATGCCAGGTCGCTCGGGGTGGACGCGGTCTACCAGGATCTCGCGCTCATCAACGAGCTGACCGTGTACCACAACATGTTCCTCAAGCGCGAGCGCGTGCGCTGGCCGCTGCTGAACAACAAGTCCATGCGCCGCCTGGCGAAGGAGTACCTGGCGAACATGGGGGTGGGCATCCGGTCGGTCGATGTGCAGGTCGCCAAGCTGTCCGGCGGGCAGCGCCAGGCCATCGCAGTGGCCAGGGCGGTGTACTCGGACGCCAAGATCCTGCTGCTGGATGAGCCGCTGGCCGCGATGGGCGCGAAGGAGGCGGCGCTCATCCTTGACCTGGTCCGCGACCTGAAGCGCCAGGGCGATGTCTCGGTCATCATCATCGCGCACAACTACGGGCAGGTCCTGGAGATCTGCGACCGGGTGAACCTGCTGCAGCATGGCGGGATCACCCTCGACAAGATGGCCAAGGACACCTCGGTCCAGGAGCTGAACGACATCGTGATCGCCGAGTACCGCGCCGCGCTGGAGGAACGCCAGCGCAGTGCCTGAGCCCACTGCGGGATCCTCGACCACCGCGGGATCCGCGCAAGTCTGGAAAAGCAGCGGGCGGCTAGCCGACGGCCGCGAGATCATCTACTTCGACGAGGCCCCGGGGTCGGGCCGCGCACGGGTGCGCGACCCGCGGGATCTCAGGGCCGGCGCCGGGCCGGAGTCGGAGCTACGCTGTGACCCGCTCGTCGGCGAATGGGTGGTGATAGCCGCTCAGCGGCAAGGCCGGACCTTCCTGCCGCCGCAGGAGCAGTGCCCGCTCTGCCCGTCGAAGCCGGGGCGGCCGACCGAGATACCCGCGTCCGACTACGACGTCGTCGTGTTCGAGAACAGGTTCCCCTCGCTTTACGGGGCGGGGCACGGGCCACCCGGCGGCGTCCTGCCCGGCAGTATCGAGCCCGGCGCCGTCGAGCCCGGCGGCGTCCTGCCCGGCAGTATCGAGCCCGGCGCCGTCCAGCCCGGCGCCGTCGAGCCCGGCGGCATCCCGTCCGGCGGCATCCCGTCCGGCGCCTTCCCGGCCCGGGGCGATGGCATGCTGACCGCCCGGCGGCCGGCGATCGGGCGATGCGAGGTCGTCTGCTTCACCGCTGATCATGACTCCGCCTTCGCCTACCTGACGCCGCGCCGCGCGCGCACGGTAGTGGAGGCCTGGGCAGATCGCACGGCCGTGCTCGGCGCGATGGACGGGATCCGGCAGGTGTACTGCTTCGAGAACAAGGGCGAGGAGATCGGCGTCACGCTGCACCACCCGCACGGCCAGATCTACGGCTTCCCGTTCGTGACGCCGCGGACCAGGCAGCTGCTCGGCCAGGCGCGAGCGTACGCACGCAGGGGTCATGGCAACTTGTTCGACGCTGTCGTCGCCAGCGAGCTATCGGATGGCAGCCGCGTGGTGGCGAGCAACGAGCACTGGACGGCGTTCGTGCCCGCCGCGGCGAGGTGGCCGTACGAGGTGCTGCTCTTCCCGGCGGTGCGGGTGCCTGACCTGCCAGCGCTCGGCGACGCGGCACGCGATGCCTTCTGCGAGCTCTACCTGGATGTGCTCTTGCGCCTCGACGCGCTCTTCGGCAGCCCGCCGCCCTACATCGCGGCCTGGTACCAGGCGCCGGCCGGTGACGCCGCTTCGAAGAGCGAGTTCGGGCTGCACCTGCGGGTGATGTCGGTCCGGCGCGCGCCAGGCAAGCTGAAGTACCTGGCCGGGACGGAGTCCGGGATGGGAGTCTGGATCAACGACGTGGTGCCGGAGACGGCGGCGCTGAGGCTGCGGGAGGCCCGATGATACGGCGGGAGCCCCGATGAGACGGCGGAAGGCCCGATGAGGCGGCGGAAGGCGCGGATCAAGCTGCCGCCGCCGACAGCGGTGGCCGTCGGGCCTGCACCGTCCTGCCTGGTGCCCGGCCCCGCTCCGGCCGCGCCAGCCGCGGCCCGGGTCACTGAACGTTGACCAGGAACTCCGCCGCAGATCGCGCTTCCGCCATCGAGCAGGCTGCCGCCGAGCACGCTGCCGCCTGGTTCCGTGACTGCGCCGGGTGGTTCCTGGATACCTATGGCGTGCCTCCTGAGGGCGGCTGGCATGCCCCTGGCCGGGTCAACCTGATCGGCGAGCACACCGACTACAACGAGGGCTTTGTGCTGCCCTTCGCGCTCAGCCGGGGAACGCTCGCGGTGGCGGGCCGCCGCGACGATGACGTC